>Ga0074045_10004343_pt1 | contig 12579 bp, 10 predicted proteins | sample BogForMeECP23OM2_FD_94442 | JGI IMG/M metagenome (GOLD analysis project Ga0074045, IMG submission 94442) | Bog forest soil microbial communities from Calvert Island, British Columbia, Canada - Bog Forest MetaG ECP23OM2 | ecosystem: Environmental > Terrestrial > Soil > Wetlands ...
CCGTTACCGGCGGGATCAAGCGACCAACCCGAGAGCATCGGACGGGCAGCCCTCAAACGCTCTCCTATTCGGTCTTGCTCCGGGTGGGGTTTGCCTGGCTCCCGATGTCGCCACCGGGACCGGTGAGCTCTTACCTCACCGTTTCACCCTTACCCCTCGCGCGAGCGCGGGAGGCGGTCTGCTTTCTGTTGCGCTTTCCTCCTCGTCACCGAGACTGGGAGTTACCCAGCACCCTGCCCTGTGGAGCCCGGACTTTCCTCCAGCCACACTGAAACGTGACCGGCGATCATCTGCCCTACTCCGGGCACACTCTTAGTTCTCCCGGAGGGCAATCCCTTTCACTATAATATATTAGCAGATTTACCACTTTATGCAAACGCTGCTGCGGCCTTCTCGGCTTGCCAGGTGATTTCGTTGAGAGTTCGCTCAAGTTGGAGGCGGTACTCTTCGATTTCAGCCGATGAAGCCCCCCGCTCGACCCGGATCATAGGCCCCCAGGAGAAGACTACCCTGGCAAAAGGCTTTGGGAGAAGCGTCCTGTCCCAGGTTCGAAACCGCCAGTTCCTGTCCGCAGCAACGCTGACAGGCATAATGGGACAGCCTGAGTACATCGCCAGAAGCAGCAGTCCTTTTTGGGCCACCTGCGCCGGTCCCTGAGACCCATCCACCACGAACCCACCTCCGGGTCCGTTTCGAAAAGCGGAAATCATGCCTTTGAGAGCAGCAGCCCCGCCCTTTCCAGGCGAGCCTCTGAAAGGATTGTACCCGAGCCTTTTTACCAGCCTCGCCGCAAACTCCCCATCGCGGCTCCGGCTGATTATCGTGAGGTAGCCCTGATCGCGGTAAAAATACAGGATGGAAGGATAGGTGAAATGCCAGAAAGCGGCGATCCGGGGTTTGATCTCTTCGGCGGCCAGGTAATGTTCTTTCCCAACGATCTCGATTCGGCAGGTCCTGTGAAGAAGTCTCATAGCCACGGCAGCCAAGGGCGGCAAAAACGGCATGTTCTCCGCAATATTGCGACGTTTCTGGAGTTTATCGTGTATATTTAAAGATTGGGCATCCATAATTTTTCGCATGTATTTTGGTGCTTATCGGATTTTAAATGAGACATCGCAATATAGCACTTATTGGATTTCGTGCAACGGGCAAGAGCACGGTCGGGGAAATTCTTGCCCGCAAGCTCGGCAGGCAATTCGTTGACATGGACCAGCGCCTGACCTCGGAAGCCGGGCGCGACATAGCGACATGGGTGAAACAGGACGGGTGGGATTCTTTCAGAAGATCAGAATCCGGCCTGCTTGGGATCATCAGCGGGCAAAAAGGGCTTGTGGTCGCCACCGGAGGCGGAATTGTCCTCGATCCACAAAGCCGCAGAGTGCTCCGGAAGCACTTTTTCACGGTCTGGCTGAAGGCAGCGCCTCAAACAATTTACGCTCGATTAAGCTCAGACACCGGATCGCTTCTAACACGGCCTTCGCTCTCCGAGCTACCGATGGAGGAGGAGATCGTAAAAATGCTTTCCGAGCGCAAACCGCTCTACGCCCAGGTTGCGATTATCGAAATCGATACAGAGGGAAAACAGTCGATCCAGATCGCCGATGAGATCGTAACCGTACTGAGACAGACTCTATAGAGTCTATCTCAGAAGCACTCAAACCAGTCATTCTACCAGTTGCTACACCACGCTGCCTCCTCACCAGCCAAGCGAGCGGGTGAAACGTGGGGCCATCTCCGAACGCACCCGCTCAATTGACCCTGCCTGACGCAAAAACAAAAGCGATCCAGACGAAAAGCGGAAGGGAGAAAGGCACCGTACCGCCCTGTTTCACACGGGGTTGCGTTCGGTGGTTTGGTATATCATTTGCGGTGGGCTGTTGCGGGGCGCCTTTTTAGCCAGGGCCGCCCATGACGGTTGCCCGATATCCTCGAAGTTTGGCTCCATCGAGTGGTCGCGGTAGGAATGCAGGGTGCCCGACACCCCCCGCACAGATCCGTACCTGCGGATCTCTATCCTATTCTTTCAAGCAAAGCGGATGCTATTCGCCTTGCAGTATTTCGCTGTAACCCAACGAAATTCTCCGTGGCTTTGCTCATTTTTGCAATCCGGCGGGGATTACTGAAAGTTTCTTTAAGGAAATCCTTTAGCTCCCTTTCGGAAGAGACCCTCATTGCACACCCCGCTTTGAGGAGTTCCCTTTCGATTTCGCCGAAATTGAAGAAATGAGGTCCCCAGCATGCGGGCCTGCCCTGGGCAACTACTTCAATGGGGTTATGGCCTCCCATTGGCGCAAAACTCCCGCCAAGAAAGGCGATATCGCAAACCGCGTACATCCTGGCAAGCTCACCGAGGGTATCGAGAATATACACGGCTTTCCCCTCTGCATTTTCTCCCTTTGAGCGAATACCGCAGTCAAGACCGAGGCGATCTGCCAGAGCTGCGATTTCGGCGCCGCGATGAATCTTTCTTGGGGCGATTACGAGGAGAAGGTTTGGGATCCGGGAACCCAAGTCGCGGTGGACGCGGAGCAGAATTTGCTCTTCCCCTTCATGCGTACTGCCTGCCACCCATACGGGCCTGCCTGCTTCCAGCCCTATATCAGCCCTGATCGAAGCGATCTCCGATTCTGAAACCCTGGGTATGGAGGATTCGAATTTGAGGTTTCCGGTCGCGATCACCCTTTCCGCAAGACCACACAAAGAGATGAAACGCGCCCTGTCGAGTTCGGTCTGGGCAAGGATTAGGTCGAATCCGCCGAAGATAATGCCGGTCAGTGTGCCCAAGAGGGAATAGCTGCGGAATGAACCAGGTGACATTCTCCCATTGACCAGCACGGCGGGCACGCCTTCTCTGTTTAGCCTCCAAACGAGATTGGGCCAGAAATCGGTTTCTATCAGAACGAAGAGCGAGGGCCTGATGCGCTTAACGAGCCGGTCCACGGTCCAGGGGAAATCGTGGGGCAAGGGGAAAAAACTGTCCACCAATCCCTTGAGCCTTTCTACAGCAATAGACATTCCCGTTTCGGTCGCAGTGGAAAAGACTATTTCAAGGGCAGGACGCATCAGCTTCAATTCAGCTATCAAGGGAATTGATGAGAGCGTCTCGCCAACCGAAAGGGCATGAATCCAAGCGCGGGCCGGACACGACTGCAAAGGCGCGGGGAGCTTGAGCCCCATCCGGCTCAGGTAATTGCTCCTGTATTTGCCATCGGTCAAAGATCTGCAAAAATAATATAAGTACAGCGCCGGCCAGCTCAAACACAGAGCCGCATCGTAGGCCATCAAAGTGGCCTTCCGGCAAAACCTCATAGCACTCCCCTCGCCGTATCCAGCGCGAGCCGCGCGACCCGGGCGGATATGCCGGGGGCGCCAAGCTGATTGCGAATGCTCCTCAACCCCAGCCGTTGCTCGTCAAGAAGAGCCGGATTCATTAGAAGCTTGATGGCGCACTCGGCCAGGCGTGGTCCGGTAGGCTCCTCCCGCACGAATTCGGGGGCTATTTCCTTGCCCGCTATCAGATTGGGCAGCCCGGCAAATTTGGCCCGAATGAGCGGCTTAACGATTTGCCTGCTCAGCCCGGAGACTTTGTAGAGCACTATCATGGGAGTTTCGAGAATCGCGGCTTCCAGGGTCACCGTACCGGAAGCGGTCAAGATCAGGTCGCACGCCCTGATTGCGCTATAGGTGTCGTTGTGCACGACCCGCACCGGCAGTGACCATCGGGCAGCCCTGATTTCCATATCGCGTGCGTCCAGCGAAGATGCCAGGGGGATTATGAACCTGGCCGCCGGCAATGACCGCGAAATGATTCGGCCGGCGTCCATCAGGATGTCAAACATGAGCTTAATCTCGCTCCGCCTGCTCCCGGGGAGCAGTCCGACAAGAGGCCCGTCGAAACGGTGATAGAGCCGGTCGCATTGAGTTTTGTCCGGTAAATCGGCCATTATGTCCACCAGCGGGTGGCCGACATAATCGACGTCCATGCCGTGAGAGGCATAGAAGCTTTTTTCGAACGGCAGTATGACAGCCATCCGGTCTACAAGCCTTCTGATTTTTTTTATGCGACCTTCCCGCCAGGCCCAGACCTGAGGGCTGATGTAGTAAAAGACCTTGGCGCCCATCTTTTTGGCAAACTTCCCAAGAAACAGATTGAAATCGGGAAAGTCGATCAATACGACCAGTGCGGGGCGGGTTGCAAGAAGGTGAGACCTGATCTTTGCCCAAGCGCCATATATTGCCCGAATATGACCGATGATTTCTGTTCCCCCCACAACCGAAATGCTTCGATTATCAACAATGACCGGAACGCCTTCAGCTTGCATGTGAGGTCCCCCGAGGCAGGAGAGGCGTGTTTGGGGGGCGATAGACAATATCGCGCGGGCAAGATGGGAACCATGCAGGTCCCCTGAAGCTTCTCCGGCGCTTATGAAGATTTCCAATCCATGCTCTCCGGAAAGACGCGTTTAGCGCGCATTTGTTCCTCGATCCGGCGCGATATATCGAGTGCAACGGCAAGCGCCCGGCGCCCCTGCTCGCCATCCACTTCGGGCCGGCTGCCGGTCCTGACAGAGTTCAGAAAAGCGCCGATCTCTTCCTCAAGGGAATCTTTCTCAATTATTTCGAAGTCTTCCATCGAAACCTGTGGAAAGCCGTCCTCACCCGACTCTGCCTCCCTGTAAACAGCATAGGCGCGCTTCTTGGCATAGTCGGCCGAAAAATAGCAATTCTCCTGAAAGATGCGCAACTTCCTCATGTTCTTGATAGAAATTCGGCTTGCGGTCAGATTAGCGACGGCGCCGTTGTTAAACTCCATTCGAACGCTTGCGATGTCCGGAAGAGGACTCAGGGCAGAAACGCCGGAAGCATGAACGTCCTTGAGAGGGGCATGGATGATGTTGAGTACGATATCGATGTCGTGAATCATCAGATCAAGTATGACGTCTACTTCCAGACCTCTTTCATTAAAAAGAGCGAGCCGATGGGCTTCTATGAACATCGGGTCGCGCAGGCGTGGGCGTATGGCCGTAAATGCGGAGTTGAACCGCTCCAGGTGACCGACCTGTAGAATTGCACCGCTCTTTTTTGCCGTTGCGATAAGTTCGTCGGCTTCCTCCAGGTTTTTTGTCATCGGTTTTTCGAGAAGAACATGCACCCCCACAGAGAGAAATTCCCTGGCGATAGCGAAGTGCTGGGGCGTGGGCACAACGATGCTGACCGCATCGACCTTGCCGATGAGGTCCCTGTAATCGGTTAAGGCTTGGGTATTAACCTCTTTGGCCACCTGCAGCCCGCGTTGGCTGTTTATATCGACTACTGAGACGAGATTGGCCTCAGGCAACCTGGCATATTTTTGAGCGTGAAAGCGGCCGAGGTAGCCAACTCCGACCACGGCTGTCCGCACGGCGTCAGGGCGAGGGCTGCGAACTAAAATAGCTCTTGGGGGTTCCGTTTGCTCTTCTGAATACTCCGCACGCCGCCATCCGTTCTGATCGAAAAAACTCGATTCCAAGACCGCCACCGCGTTTTTGCCCTGGTATTCCAGGGGCCGAAATCCCTCATTTTGGACGAGTATCGAAATCCCGGCAGAATCCGCAAGGTCTATCATTTTGTCCCGGTCGAATATCACCGTTTTTCCTGCTTCCAGGACAAGCACCCGTGCATTGACTCTTTTCATCACCTCAATGGTGTCCAAACCAACGGCGGGGACATCGAAGCGCAGGTCCTGCATGGGCTTGCTGACCTTGACGACTACCGCTCCCTCCCGGCAAAGACGCCCTCCGCGCATAATCGTGGCGTCGGTGCCGTCTATTCCTTCAACGGCGAGCACAGCCTGGTTTTTCACCACCAGGCATTGCCCAATATCGAGTATGCCGATCGCCTTGGCCAGGGTCCATCCGAAAGCGATGTCAGCCTGTTCGCGGCGGTTCGGTTTTCGGCGCGTGAGTATTCCTTCGGGCGCAAGAAGTTCGGGCAGGAAAATGGTGGAAGGCTGTATGAGTATTCCCTCGGATTCCAGTTCGTCTGCGAGAGCCCTCAGAAGAGAGTCGTCCTTTCTATTTCTCAGCCTGCCCAGAAATCGCACTGCCCTCCAGTCCGGCCGGATTTTCGAATAGAGCCGGGTCTTGTTTATTCCCCCTGCCATGGCGACATGGGTTATTCCGGCGCTCCTGAAAGTCTTTACAAGGCGGTTCAATTGCCCGAGTCTAAGCAAATGGAATTCGTCGACGTATTTGGAAAGCGCGGGATCGGTGTCGCCATCGAAGCCGACTGCAAGGACCCGGACTGAGGCTTGACGGGCCGCATGGGCAAAGAGAAGCGGAAACTGCCCGCTGCCCGCAATAAGTCCTACCTGTCTGATCCTGCCGTCCGAACTCTGCGCATTTTCCAAAGACATTATCTGGATAATCCTCGTTTGGAACTAAATGAGACAAACTCTATAAGTTTTTCTACTTCCGGCAGAGGTTCTATCTCCTCGCGGGCTTTTTCAACCGCCTCTTTCAAGGTCAGGCGTGAACGAAAGAATATCCTGTAAAATTTCTTGATCGCCTGGATAGACTTTGCTGAAAAGCCGTGTCGTCTGAGGCCTATGAGATTGGGCCCGTAGAGTTTTGCACCTACGGCGCCGGTGGCAAGCATATAGGGGGGAATATCCATGCGCACTGCTGAAAATCCTCCGACACAACTGTATTCCCCTACTCTTACGAACTGATGAACAGCCACAATTCCGCCGACTACAGCACACTCGCCCACTTCGACATGCCCCCCCAGGGTAGCGGCATTTGCCATTAAAACTCCGTTTCCGATCTGGCAGTCGTGGGCAACATGAACATAAGCCATCAGAAAGACTCCATTGCCGATCCGGGTTATTCCCTCACCTCTGAAAGTGCCGCGGTGAATCGTCACATTTTCGCGAATTATATTGTTATTTCCAATAATTACCCTTGTTTCCTCTCCTGCGTATGTGAGGTCCTGCGGGGAAAGACCTATCGAAACAAAGGGGTAAACGCGATTGTTTTCGCCAATTGTCGTTTTGCCGTCTATTACTATGTGGGGCCCCACCACGGTTCCCGAACCAATAATAACATCAGGGCCGATAATACTGTATGCCTCTATGGTAACGTCTTCGGCAAGTTCAGCTTTCGGGGAAATTATTGCACTAGGGTGAATCGGCATCTTTTCTCCACTGTGTTTTGAAACGGGATCTTCGGCCAGGCGCAAACCTTTCTAGTCGCCTTTAGTCTCCCCTGAGTTCATATCGACGTTTGTCATCATTTCAGCTTCGGCCACCAGTTCGTCATCCACAAAAGCTTCGGCCAGCATTTTGAAAAAAGCGCCGCGTTGTTTCTGAAGTTTGACTTTCATAACAAGCCGGTCTCCGGGTCGCACGGGTCTGCGGAAACGGACCTTGTCCAAACCAGCAAAATAAAAACGCTTGTCTTTATACTGGGGGAATACCGTGAAAACAAGAATGCCGCCGGTCTGGGCCATGGCTTCCAAGATGAGGACGCCGGGCATAATCGGATTGTTTGGAAAATGTCCCTGGAAAAATGGCTCGTTGGCTGAAACGTTCTTGATCCCCACTATCGTGTCGGAGGTGCATTCGACGATTCTTTCCACGAAGAGGAAAGGATAGCGGTGTGGAATGATTTCTCTAATCTGAATTATGTCCATCATCCTTTTTCAGTACCTCCTCGATTGTGTGCACCCTTTCGTCCAATCGTTTCAAGGCTTCCTTAAGTCTGGGCAGTCGCTGTATATTAGCGTAATTTCTTAGAAACTCATCATGAGGGAGACCAGGGGAGCCGGCAAAGATTTGGTTGGGCTTGATGGAATGATGAATGCCGGCTTTTGCGCCGACTTTCACTCCGTCTCCAATCTGAACGTGGCCCACTATTCCGACCTGTCCGCCCAGGACCACGTGGTTTCCAAGCCGGGTGCTGCCCGAAATACCAACTTGTGCAACCAGAAGACAATCCTCGCCTACTACGACATTGTGCGCGATCATGACGAGATTGTCGATTTTTGCGCCGCGCTTTATCCAGGTCTTGCCAAAAGTTGCCCGATCGACCGTGGTATTAGCGCCGATCTCCACGTCATCGTCGATCTGCACTATGCCGGTCTGGGGGATTTTTACGTGCCTGCCCTGTTCGTCCCGGGCGTACCCGTATCCATCCGCGCCGATTACAGCGCCCGCGTGTATAATAACCCGGTTGCCGATAATGCACCCATCGAGGATGGAAGCCCTGGGGTGTATCAGACACCTCTCGCCTATTCGGACCCCTTTGCCCAGGTAAGCGCCAGCACCTATCTTCGTCCCGGCACCTATATGCGAATAGTCTCCGACATGCGCAAACGGACCGGCCGAAACTCCCTCCCCGAACAACACACCCTCGCAGATAAAAGCGGCCGGATGTATTGCTGCCTTCTCCACCGAATCGGGCAGAAACAACTGGACCGCTTTAGCCAAAGCCAGGTAGGGATTCTTGGCAATGAGAAGATTGAATTCCAGTTCCTGAAATTCCGAAGACACAATCAGAGCCGATGCCCTGCATCCTGAAACCATATGACGATAACGGGAATCAACCAGAAAGCTCAATTGCCCGGAGGTTGCGCTGTCCAGCGCCCCTATGCCGGTGACATGCAAATCCGGGTCCCCCTTGACCTCAGCATCCAGCAGACGGCCAAGTTCAGCAAGCGAAAAGGATTCCCTGTACTTTAGATTATTATTCGCACCGGTTTCCATCTGGCAAAATAGACCACTTACAGGAAAAATGACCGATAAATCGCGGGCATGGCCAGCTCCTACACTATCTCCGCAAGCAATCATCGCAGCCCGGCATTAAAAGGGCGGGACCTGGTCCCGCCCTCTACAGGAAATCGGCCCCGATAATGCTCAATCATTTAGGTGGCGATTTGTCCAGTTCGGCAGCGACCCGATTGGTCAAATCGTCTTTTTCATTGCCGACGTAATAGAGAACGGTCTTTTCAATAATAAAGTCATACTTCTCATCTCTGCCGATCTTGTTCGCTATATCACGCACTTTCTTGATAATAGGCGCCCTGGCGGCATTTACCTGCTCATTGAGCTTAGCATTCGATTCGGAGCGCATCTTTTGCAACTCCGAGGCCATCTCGGTTAACTCTTTCTCCTTGCGGCCCCTGGCTTTCTCGTCCATTACCTCTCTCTTTTTCTCGTATTCATCCTTGGCGGTCACAAAAGCGTGCCCCTTCTGCTCCAGCGCGCTGCTGAGATCTGCCTCCTCTTTTTTCATTTGCTCGAGAAACTTTTTACCCGTCTCCGATTGCGTTATCGCCGCCTGGAGATCAAAAAAACCAATCTTCAGCGAACCGGCAGCAAGGGCGTTCACAGAAAAGGCCAGGGTAATGCCGGCCGCCACCAAGACACATCCACAAAATCTCTTCATTTTTTTCGACTCCTTAAAAGAATGCTCCGGCAGAAAACTGAAACTCAAAAGGCTTGTCGTACCCACGTCTGTCAAGGACGTACCCAACCTCGATTCGAAGCGGTCCGAACGGCGAATTCCATCGGATACCCGGACCAACGTCTTCCCTGAATTTCGAAGGATCTATACTCTGACCCTCGGCGAATGCATTTCCCATATCGAAGAACAGCAATCCCCGTACGCCATACTTTTCGACTAGAGGGAAAAGGACTTCTGTGTTGACTACCGCGTACTTGTCGCCGCCATACACCAGGCCGTAAGAATCCAATGGTCCAACCTCGCCGAACCGCCAGCCGCGAAGTGAATTTATTCCTCCGAGGAAATAGCGCTCAAAGATAGGAAAGCTATTAACGCCTCCGGCAGCATCCTCCCACCCTACCTCACCGCGCAAATGCCCGACGAATTTCCAAAAAAGCGGGTAATAAAGGCCCGCATGGTACTCCTGCTTGAAAAGGTCATAGTCGCCGCCAAGCGCTTTAGCGTCGTACTCGAGGGCGGCCCCGAGATAGGTGCCTTTGGTGGGCAGGAAAGGATGGTCTGTTGTATTTCGTTCGAACGCAACGCCAAACCCGCTCTTGATCTTGTAGCCGGTCTCATTCGCCACGAAAAGGGGATCGAGCGAAGCCGCCGCATCCAGGTTATCAATTTTTGCGCGTTCCCACCCGTAGTACGCGTTCACATTGCTGTATTGGCCAAAAGGATATCCGACACGCAACTTGAATCCGATGGACTGTTTTGTAAAATCCTCATATGCCCTGATCCAATCGTATATGTCAATTCCGCCTGACAGCGGAGTTCCGAAAAGCCACGGCTTGGTGTAACTCAGCATGTAACGTGAGGCCAGTTGACCCAGGTAGGCCTTGAGGGAGATAAATTCGCCCTTTCCAAAAAGGTTTTTCTGCTGTATCTGGCCTGTCGCAAAAAGACCGTCCTCAGAAGAATAGCCGCCGCCAACGCTTATCGAACCGGTCTGCTTTTCTTTTACTTTTACATTCAGATCCATCACGTCCTTTTGTGGCGTATCGACCGGAACAGCTTCGACAGTCTCAAAGTAGTCCAGCTTCCTGAGCCTGCTCAGGCTATCCTCTAATTTCTTCGCGCTGTAAACATCGCCTTCAAATATAAGCATCTCGCGCCGAATGACGTTGTCCCTCGTTTTCGTATTACCCGTAATAAAAATCTGACCAATCCGCACCTTCTCCTTCATAGTGACATTGAAAGCGATCTCTGATGAATGTGTTTCAGGATCGCGTTTGATTCGAGGGTCGATCTCAACCCGTGCGTAGCCCTCGTTCATGTAGGCCAGCCTTATCATGTCCATGTCGTGGCGCACGTTTTCACGGCTGAAATAGCCTTTGGGTTTGAGAGCGAGCTTTTGCATGATCTTTTTTTCGTAACCATCTATAAGGTCTCCAGTCAGTGTGACATCTGTAACTTTATATCTCTCGCCTTCCTCAACTGCTATGCTTATGTGAAATCCGTCCTCTTTAAGATTGGTATTAGGCGAGCTAACCTTCACATCCATATACCCTTCATCATGGTAATATGCAGTTACCCGTTCAATATCCGTTTCAAGAATGTCTTTTTGGAGAATCCCCCTGTCAGTTACAAGCGAAAGGATGCTCTTGACTTTTGTTTGCATCACTCCTCGCAGTTTACGTGCAGAAATATTCTTGTTGCCTACAAAGGCTATCGTTTTTATGTAAACCTTATTTTTTTCCTGGATGATGAAACTGACGATTGCCTTGCGGGGGTCTTTGGGAAAATCGATTTTAGAGGTAACTTCAGCGTTGTAATAGCCTTTTTGCTGATAGAGCTTGAGTATCTTCTGAACATCGTCGCTGACCACGTTACGCTGCAGAATTGCATATGGTTTTGTGACAATTGCAGCGAGGACGTCCTTTTCCTTTATCTTCTTCTGGCCACTCACTTTGACTTCCTGGACAATCGGGTTTTCCTGAACGACAAAGGTCAGGATCTTTCCGGCAGGGGAGTCGGCGACTTCAGCGTCCACTTTTTCGAAAAAGCCCATCTTGTAAATAGCCCGAATATCTTCACTCACCTGTTCAGGCTTGAGTAATTCACCTTTTTTGCTCTTGACCTCACGTTTTATCGCCTCGGCTTCGATACGGTCATTTCCTCTGACTTTCACATCCGCGATCAATGCCTTCGAAAGTACATGAACGCTCATCTGCTGCACAATTTTCCCAACGGCCAAAGCCAGGTTTTCGGCCCCTTTTTCTTCGGCTAAAAGGACCACGGGCTTTTTGCCGCCGGACATATCCACCAGTGTGGCGTCGATGCTGATGGTATTGCCGATCTGGTTGAAGCTGCCAAATACTGCATAAGCAGCTCCGAGCCTGCTCCCGATGGACCGCGCTTGTTCTTCGGAACTGACAGGACCGCCCGCTGCTTTTTGAACCTCCCGGGGATCGATCAGTTTCATGCCTTCCCGAGCACCGAGCCGGGCGAAAACCTCATCGATGGATTTTTGTGTTTTGACGACATCTTGCTGGCCATGCATCACGAAAGGCAAGACGGCGACTTTGGGCTGTTGGTCCTCAGACCACGCCGGCTGAAGGGCCAGAACAAAGAAAACAAAAAACCATACAACTCCAGCTCCCGTTTTTCTCCTACCCACCATGATCTACGGCCCCTCCGCCAATGCGCGTTCCCGTCAAATCCAAGCCCGAAGCCGCACACTCTGAATCGGTTTAAAGACAACCGCCCGTCCCGTGCTCCCTCTAATACCACCTTCTCAACGCAAGCCCAACATAATTTTTTCGATTTTCCCAACCCCGCTTCACGCCTCATAAAAAGTTGCGGATGCCAGGTCCGCGCTTCACTGGATTGGCTGTTGGACGTTAGATGTTAGATTTTTTCAGAACAGCTTTTATCCAATATTCAATATCCGATATCCATAATCATATTGAAGTTGTCGAGCATACCTCGACTCGATCCCGTTCCTCTTTGAGATGAGCGTCCTTGAGGCGTAAGACCCGGTGCATCATCGAGGCAAGCTCCTGGTTGTGCGTAACGATTACCATGGTCAAACCCAGCGTTTCATTGAGCGAAACCAAAAGTTCATGAAGAGTGCGCCCCGTACGGCTGTCGA
>Ga0074045_10004344_pt1 | contig 12579 bp, 10 predicted proteins | sample BogForMeECP23OM2_FD_94442 | JGI IMG/M metagenome (GOLD analysis project Ga0074045, IMG submission 94442) | Bog forest soil microbial communities from Calvert Island, British Columbia, Canada - Bog Forest MetaG ECP23OM2 | ecosystem: Environmental > Terrestrial > Soil > Wetlands ...
CAACCGCTCCCTTGCGCGAGCTCTTCAGGACTTCGACGCCAAAGCCCCATGTCCGCCTCGCTGTCGCCATACAAGCGAGCATTGCGCGCAGCTTGTGCTCCTCGGCGGTTGCGCTCTCCAGTCGGACCCTGACTTCACGGTAACGGAGCGCGGCGTGACGCCATTTTGGGTCCGCGCTCAGATCCAATTCCTCGTTGGCCAACTCGGGCCAGCGGTTTTCCTTCACCAGCTGCCAGAACGCGGCCTCGGCCTCTACCAGCCGCTTCGCGTATTCCCGATCGGGGCGTATTTCGATCAGGATTTCGTCGGTTCCGTGGAAGGACCAGTAGTGCGCCCGTTCTGCTCCGGAGACCTCCAGTTGATGCTGTAGCTGCGCACGGTACTGGGAAGGGATGCGACCTGCCCGGGCTGATGCGCGATCCCGCGGGCTGAGCGGGCATTTAATCTCCAGCAGCGTCGAGCCGTCGAAGCTCAGCCCGTCCAACGACGCGCGCATCCAATCGAACTCTTGGTGGACGAGGCAGAGCGGTTCCACCTGGATTCCGGTTTGTCGTTCGTACGCGCGACGGGCGAAACGCTCCAGTTCACGACCGCGCCGCGCTGCCGGACCCGCTGAGCGTTCCTGCATACGTCCGGTTTTTATCGACCAGAGCGTTCTCGGGGTCTTGAAGGCTGTCTCGCCCATGATAACCGGCGCGTCGCTGGCTCCAACCCCTTGCATCCGCCAGCGGTGCCATTCATGAGTGTTCTGATGGAGCCGCTCAATCCTGGGCATGAACGGTCTCCTGGCTATCGCGTTTGGCCAGTTTGCGGTTGAGGATTTCAATCGCACGCCGGTAGGAGGTTTCGGTCATCTCCTCCAATGAAGCGACCTTGTAATACGTGAGCAGCCGCTCGAGATCAGTTCCGGTTTCGTCGATCCGTTTCTCGAGTTCGCGAATCTCTTCGGCATTGATCGGGCGATCGGGACTGGGCGTGGGAGAGCGAGCGTCTAGACGTTCATCTTCCGGGTCATCGCCAGTTGCCAGCAGGAAGGACTGCAGCAGTGCGTATTTCAACGCGCCCGTCATAGCCTTGTACGGCGCTTTGTCGCCGGCATCGAGCCCCTGGCCCGCAACCTTCGCGATGACTTCTTCGCCACTGTCGACGTCGGCGAAGGTGTACGCCATTACTACCCGCGCCATTCGTGTGGCCTCTCCACGGCCCACTGCCGATTCGTAGGAGATATCTTCCAGTGTAGGGATGACGACGACCCCAAGTTCGGCGAGTATGTCGCCGACCGCGCCGGCAATATCGGCCGCGGTAACGTAGCTGTAGTTGAAGCGTTCGTTGTGGCCGCGCTTCTGGACGTAGCCGATGCGGCGGCGAACCTCGGCCAACTTTTGGCGCAGATTCAACTGCACGGGAGCCGCGCCATTGGTCTGGTCAGCGCTGGGCTGAGCCGTCGTTTTAGGGCTGAGTGACTGAGGCGCCGAGCCGTTTATTTGCAGGGCCTGCCGCGTACGGCCATTGCTTCGATTTTTTGCCTGCATTTTTTTCGAAGCTCCGTTTTGTTGGTGCGTCTTCTTTTCTTTCAACGAAGCCTCCAGAAGTACTTCGAGTTCGGTTTTCTCGGTTCCAGGAATATGCTCGACCTCGATTGGTTTCGTCTCGCCCTTGTCCGACAACTGAAATACGTTTCCGTCTTCGTCCACGTAGAGGCCCTCCTGCTGATTGATGCTCGAGACCGGTCGGCCAAGCAGCGCTTGAACTTCCGCATAGTCTGAGCTGCTGATTGGAAACCACTTCTTCGGCTCGATCCCGTTCTCGATGAGCACACAAAGAAAACCATAGCGATAGTCCAGGCTGATCCTCATTTTGCCTCCTATGCGATGCTCCTTCTTTCACAATGACGTAGTTTTGATTTTTGAGTCCGACCTTCTTCTTACGCTTTAGTATATTACTTAAAGGTATACTACGAAGCAAGACCCGAAAAGAATATGTTGTAATTAGGTTGGTGGAGGAGGAGAGCGTGGCGAAGGTTAAATTGTCCGGTTATCGTTGCGAGCGGTGCGGACATGAATGGTTGCCGCGAGAAGCCGGTCAAGAACCGCGAGTCTGTCCCCGTTGCAAATCTCCGTACTGGAACAAGCCTAGGAGAAATCCTAGGGCATCAGGTAAGTGACACTGCTTGGGATGAAATGCGGTCCATGTGTTCGATTCACGCTCGGTTGAATTTCACTGTGGCAACCGTCCGACAAATCGAAGCAAACATTTGGGAGGTTAGGCGTGAGCAGTGACAAACAGATAGCAGCCAACAGACTTAATGCGAAAAGAAGTACTGGGCCACACACTTCTGACGGAAAAGCAAGAGTTTCGGCGAATGCACTGAAGCACGGGCTCACGGGACGAGAACTAGCATTGCCGGGCGAGGACCCCGATGATTTTGACTCTTTTCGCGATGGTTTATTGACCAACCTGGATCCCCAAGGCGATCTCGAAAGGTTCCTTGCAGAGAAGATCGCAGCGGACGCTTGGCGGCTCCGCAGAGTCCCAATGTTTGAAGCGGCACTCCATAGGCGCATTCAGCAGAACGGCTCGTGAAGCAAGAGGCCGAATCGGTCCAGCAGTACGAGTTAACGGACAACGAAAGGGCGTTGGCGTCTCTGACAAGGAAAGAGGTAGCAGATGGCGACCGCCAAGCTCACGAGGATGCCCAGCAAAGGTTGGAGCGCGCGCGAGATCAACTCAATATTCCTTTTTTCGAAACGACGCACGTGTTGGAAACCTCTCCAGAACCATTCAAAAATCTCTGGCGGCACGAAGCTGCGCTTTCTCGATCAATGTTCAGAACGCTGCATGAACTGGAACGACTACAGGCAAAGCGCGCCGGGGAGCATGTCTCCGTTCCTGCTGTTGTCGACGTGGACGTAAGCTTCTCTGAGTCCTCTCGTCCAAGCATGGGAACCGACGGAGATCGGCAAATGACAGGTAGGCAATCGGGCTGACTGATTAAAATCTACAAAACAAAGCCATTTCAGGATCAGACTCGGATCCCAAGCCCTCGCAGAATCGCCGCCGGAAATTATGAGGCCATTGGCGAGAGATGTTCTACAGAAAGCTGCCTATTGGCAATGGGGATCAAGGTTGGATAACGTGCATTTCGGCGAGGATCTTCCGGTGAATTCTGCGACATTCCATACGCCTGACGTCGAGGGCGATCTCTTGCTCCGCTGCTGCGCCGTATCCGGGACTTCCGCGGACAGTCGCCCGATGCCGGAGCTGGTCGAGCGCGGCGTTGATTGGAATCGATTTCTCATTCTCGCCAATCGCAACAGCGTAACGCCAATGGTTGGTGCGCGTCTCGGGGCCGAAGGCGCTGCCAACCTGCCTCGCCACGTGGCCCGCGCGGTCCGGCTGAGCTACGAGGTAAACGCGCTGCGATCCCGTCATCTAGCGGGCTGCGCCGCGGAAATTGTCGATTCCTTCACGGCTGCAGGCGTGCCTGCGATGGCCATCAAAGGTCCCGCGCTCGCGCTCGCCGCGTACGGCGACCTCGCGATGCGCGTGTTCGGAGACTTGGATTTCATGGTCCGGCTTGAAGATTTGCCGCGCGCGGCCGCGGCGCTCGAGCGAGTAGGGTACTCGTCGCCGGCCTACCACGCGGATGCAATCGAGAGTGGATTCTTCCCCGACGTGGCGCTCGACTTCGCGCGCCCCGACAGCGTCGTCGATCTCCATTGGCAGTTGTCGCCCAGCTACTTCCCGTTTGCCCCCGCTGGTGAGCCGGTTTGGAAGCGAACCGCCGAGATAGAAATCCTCGGCCGCCGCGTTCGCGTGCTTGGCCCAGCCGATTCGATTCTCTTCCAGGCCTGCCACGGCACCAAGCATGGCTGGAGGACGCTCGCACAGATATGCGACTTCGCACGACTGCTCGCGACCGCCAGACCGGTCGACTGGGTGAGCCTGCTCGATGACGCGGGCCGAACGCGGAGCCTCAGAATGCTGTTGCTCGGTGCGGAGCTGGCGCATTCGCTTGAGCTTTGCCAGGTGCCGGCCGAATTGCTCGACGCCGGCCGCCGCGATTCGCACGTCGCGTCGCTCAGCCGCCGCGTAACCCGCGGTATTTTCGATTTGAATCGTGCAGTCGATTTCGAGGAATGGTCGATCGGCCTCGGCAGTATCGAGAAACTGCGCGATCGTCTTCGCTATATAATCGAACGCCTGGTCGCACCCAAATTGAGCGACCGCGTGCTGATGCCGCTCCCGCGCGCGCTCTATCCTTTATATTACCCGGCGCGACCGATCCTGCTGGCGATCAAGCATCGCGACCGGCTGTTCGGCAATCGCATCCTCATTTAAGCCTTGAACAGCTGGGCTGCGCCATGAAATGCAAGAATTCGCAGACTCGCAGGGTTCTCGCTTGCGCTTATTGCAGCTTTGGCCTAGCATCTTGCCCCAATGCGCCCGAATGCGAGTGTTCGGTCGACGCTGTGAGAGGGGCGGAGTGAGCGTTTTGAGGGGAGCCTGTCTAAAGGTTTTTTTGGCTACGTCTATGGTAGCCCTGCTCGCGATGTCCGCGAGGGCGCAGGATTCTGCGCCTTCTCTGCGGGAATCAATCAGCGGGTACGAGTCCGCCGCTCACCAGTATTTCCAGGGCGTCCCTACCGACTGGACCAGTCGCCACGTCGTCTTTTCGAAGCCCCAACCGGGCTCTGACGCCGAGGACAAGGTTCAGCAGGATCCGCGCTACTGGATTCAACAGATCCGGCGTGCGCAGCTGGCCGACGAAGATTCGGTCGCCTCGCACAAGAAGAAGCTGGCCAAGACTCCCAAGGCGAAGCCCTTGCCGAAGTCACATAAAGACTGGGCGTTCTCACTGGGAAACGGCACCGTCGCCGAGAATATGTTGCCCGCCAAGTTCAGCTTCAACACGGGCTCCGGCACACTCACGACTGCCAACTGCACCAGCGATTTCGCGGTTTATGGCCTCAACGTCGCCGGTGCAACCGCCGGTCAGGCCAACCTGGTTGCGCTCGACAATCTCTACTCGGGAACCAGCCCCGCCGGACTATGCGGCGGCGCGCCTACCGTCTTGTGGGCCTATAACGTAACCACCCATACTGGCGGGACCGTCACTACGTCGCCTCAGCTCTCTTTGGACGGCAAGGAAATCCTGTTCGTCGAAAGCTACAGCGCAGGGTCGGTCCTTCATATCCTGCGATGGAACTCGGCTGACGGCGGCACGGTCGCCGCTTCCAAGGCTCCCGCACAGACGCAAACCGCATTCAGCAGTTGCACCGGCTCGACGTCGTGCCTGGTCAGTATTCCGCTGGGTGGAACCAGTGCGCATACTATTACCAACTCATCGGTCTACTACGTTTACGGTACCGATACCGCCTATGTAGGCGATGACGACGGGACGCTTTACGCAGTCACGCCGGTGCTCGGGTCCGGTACTCCTGTCGTGACAACCCGCGCCGTCGGAGCAACTACCAAGCTCACCGGACCGGTTTACGATGGATCGAGCGGACTTGTTTTCGTCGGCGGTGCGAATGGCGTCCTCTATGCCGTGGTCGGAAGCACCATGACCCTCCCCGCCAATTCGACTCTCCAGGTGGGTGACGCGTCCTGTACGAGCGGGAATAACCAGCTGGCCGATGCGCCTTTGGTCGACGGCGCCGACTCGTTCGTATTCGAGACGGCGATGACCGGGGCGGACGGCACGCACACGGTTGTGGTTCAGGCTGCAACCACGGGAACCAACAGTCCGACCGGGACGAGCTGGACCGCGGCGGCGACGGCCAATATCGGCACCGGTGACGAGGGATGCGGAAGCGGATCCACGTTCCCAACCCACACTCCGCAATTCGACAATACCTACTACTCGACGCCGTCAAGCGGACACATGTGGGCCTGCGGGGCGGAGAACAACGGAACCACGCACCATCCGGAGCTGTGGAACATCGCATTTACCGGCACTCCCGCCCTGCTCGGCGCTGTCAGCGGCGTCACTACTTCGATCAACACGACCAACCATGCTCAATGCTCGCCGCTGACGGAGTTCTTTAATACCAACGATCTTTTGTACCTTGGCGAAGGCCTGAGCGCCTCCTTCGGGAGTCTGTACGGCTTCACCATCAGCGGAACCGCCGCGACCGCTATCACCGGCTCTCCGATCACCTATCCATCGGCCACCGGCGGCACCAGCGGAATCATCATCGACAATATGGCTACGCAGGCGCAGGCCTCGAGCATCTACTTCACGACGCTGGCGAAATCGACCACCGTATGCGGTGCGACCTCGGCGTTCTGTGCCATAAAGCTGACGCAGTCTGGTCTGAATTAGTTGGTTGGGGGATAGATGCAGATGAGGACAACCGCAAGAGTATTCTTTGCTGCTTTTGCAGTAGTAATGCTGGCGATGCCCGCATGGGCGCAAGATTCAGCGCCGACTCTCGACAACGCCATCAACGGCTACGAATCCGCTGCTCACGAGTCATTCCAGGGAGTAGTCACCGACTGGACCAGTCATCACGTCATTTTCTCAAAGCCCGCTCCGGGCTCGGATGCAGAAGACAAGGTTCAGCAGGATCCGCGCTACTGGTTGCAACAGATCCGGCGCAGCTTGCCGGCTTCCGATAGTTCGGTCGCAAATGACGCTCAGGCCGATGTCTCGGCACAGGGCTGGGATAGCACCGCCACCCCCGATAAGAAGAAACAGAAGAAACAGAAAAAGCAGAAAAAGCAGAAAATTGCCCTTGTGAAAGACTGGAATGTGCCGCTAGGCGTAGGCGGCAAACTAGCGGCCGACAATTTTCCGGCTAAATTCGGGGCGGGAAGCTGCAGCGATTTCGTAGTTTATCCGACCGGCTTGGCCGGAGTATCCAGCGGCCAGGCAACTATCGTTGCCTACAGCAATTTGTACGCGGGGACCTGCGGCGGCACCGTGCCCTCCGTTTTTTGGGCTTACAACACCGGCGTCGGTGCAACGGTCGTCACTTCGCCGGTCTTCTCCAAAGACGGTACCCAGCTGGCCTTCGTGCAGTCCACGGCAAGTGTGGCGAGTCTGGTTCTTCTCAAATGGAGCAGTCCCTCGGGCGGCCCGATCACCGCAACCAATCTGACGAGCGTTGGGTTCGCCGGTTACCATGCTTGCACGGCGCCATGTATGGCGGTCAGCGCCTTTAACGGAAACCCCAATGACCTCACGTCGTCTCCGTATTATGACTTCACGACCGACTCCATCTACGTTGGCGACACATCCGGCAGTCTCCACAAATTCACTAACGTATTTCTCGGAACCCCTGCCGAGGTAACCGGAGGCGGCGCTGCCAGCGGCTGGCCGCAGGCGATGGGGAGCACAGCGCTCAAAAGCCCGGTTTACGATACTGGTGGCTCCGGAAAAGTCTTCGTCACCGATTCGGGCGGCTTTCTTTATTCCATTCCTGCTGGGGGCGGAAGCACCAACAAGATCACTTCAGGGCGAATCGGATTCGGCACCGTGGGTATCGCTGACGGGCCCGTCCTCGATCCTAGCACGGAGAAGCTGTACGCCTTCGTCGGCGACGACAACAACCTCAACGGTGGCGGCGCCGCCGGGGCAGTCTTCCAATTTGGCACTGGTTTTGGCGGCGGCACCACCGGCACCGAGGAGGTTCTCGGGTCGGAGGCTGCGGCTACTGTCATCTACGACGGCGCATTCGACAACGTGTATTACGCGGGAGCAGGGACAACGGGACATCTATACGTTTGCGGGTATCATACCGCTGGTACCACTCCGCGTCTGTTTCAAATTGTGATGAATGCAACCTTCACCGGGGCTGTCAACATCATCGCCAATGACCCTGCGAACGCCGCCGCAACATGCTCTCACGTCACCGAGGTCTGTAACCCTGGTGCCTCCGGAAGCTGCGCCGGCACACCTTCAGGCGGCGCGGTGGATTGGATTTTCCTTAGCGTGACGGCCAACGGTGGCGCACCTGGATGCACAGGCGCTTGCATCTATAATTACAACGTCAACACAACGCCTACCGATGCCACCGACGGCCTGACAGCTACTGGCGGCACGAGCGGCATCGTCATCGACAACGTATTAACCGGAGCGGGCCAATCGCAGATCTATTTCTCGACCTTAGCCAATAAGTTTACGACCACAACCAATATGGCGGAGACCAGCAGCTCAACCTCGATAAGAGTTAGTTCGGCGACCGGTATCGCAAACGGTGACTACCTGATAATCGGCACGGAGATCGTATTGGTCACTGCTGGAGGAGGTGGAGGCGGTTCAACCACACTGACCGTGACGCGTGGGCAATACGGCACGAGCGGGGCAGCGATTACATCGGGGGAAGCGGTGACAGACAACGGTGCCGCGGTACAGGCGTCCCAAAGCACGCTATAATTTATCGACGCGCGAGGTCGGCAGAAAGATCCAAGGAAGGATAGTGCATGAGCAAACAGGAACAGACTGAAAAACGATCGCACTCGACGCGTGGCCGCAAGCCTTACATCAAGCCATCATTCGAGCGTGAGAAGGTCTTTGAAACCCAGGCGCTCATTTGCGGTAAGATGCAAACGACGCAGGCTTCCTGCCATCAGAATCGCAAGAATTCCTGATCGGCAGTGTTGTGCCCGCGTAGCCGCCGTGGATGCGGCGTGAAGGTTGTTTTTCGCACACTCAACTTCGTCGGGAACCAGGAAGAACTATAATGCGAACGTCTCTCACAGTTGTCGTGGGCACACTTATGCTCGGAATGTTGGCGTTGCCGGCGCGAGGCCAGCAGCCGGCATCCACCGATTCGACCGATCTAATCAACGGCTACGAGCAGGCGGCGCATAGCTCGTTCGTCGGCGTTCCGACTGACTGGACCAGCCACCATCTGATCTTCTCGGCGCCCGAGCCCGGTTCCGACACTGAAGACAAAGTTCAGCAGGACCCGCGCTATTGGATGCAGCAGATTCGCCGCGCCCAGCTTCAATCCGATGACTCGTTCGCGACCGACGACAGCTTCGGCGCGGTTTCCGATAAGAAAAACAAGAAGCCGAAGAAAAACAAGAAAAACAAGAAGCCTCAACCAATCGCAGTAGACAAAGACTGGAGTATATCGCTCGGAGCTGGCGGCACGGTCGGCGCCGGCTTCTTCCCCGCGAAGTTCAGCTTCGGAACCACCGGGGAGAGCTGCAACGACTACGTCGTGTACAACACGAGCCTGGCGGGCCTGAGTGCGGTCGCGGCCACCGGCACCGGAACTTTCGCTAACAATACTTCCGTCGCCCCTACCACCGTTGTCATCAACGGCGTGACGCTCACTGGCACCGGCGTAGGTACCGATACATTTACTGGCGGGCCCACCAACGCAACCACCACGGTCGTCGGCACCGTCACCTATCACTGGACGTCGACCACTTGCAATGCGTTCACGCCGTCAGCAACGTCGGGATGCGTCGTCCCTTCCGGTACTACGGGTACGGACGCGACCAACCTGCAGGAGGCCATCAGCAATACCTGCTCCGCCGTTACGGCGTGCAAAGTATCTGGCGCCAATCCGGGAGCCACGGCAGTGATTAGCAGCAGCAGCACCAGCATCGTCGTCGTGACCAACACGAGCGCGGGCGCGCTTACATTCACTGGAGCCAGTAATCAAACCGTGACGCCGGCCTCGATTTCAGTCGCATCGACCTCGGGCACCAACTTCGCGCTCAATTCGAATATCAGCACCGCCGCCACGAATCTCGCGGCGGCGATCAACACCAATACGGCTACTGACGGCGTTACTGCAGCCGCGAACACGCCGGGCGCCGGCCAGGTGACGGTGACCGCAAACACGGGGGGGACCGCTGGCAACAGCATCACAACTACCGAGACCTTAGCCGGCTTCTCGTGGGGCGGTGGCACTCTCGCCGGCGGCACGAATGGGCAAGCGAGCATCGTCGCTTTCAACAATCTTTATGTTGGTGAAGGATGCGGCGCCACGAATCCAACGACCGCGTGGGCTTACAACACCGCCGGTACCGTCGTGACTTCTGCCGTGCTTTCCCAGGACGGCACGCAAGTGGCATTCGTCCACACTCCCGCCAGCATCACCAGTGCCTCGAGCCTGGAAATCTTGAGACCGGTAAATGGCCAGGGAACGGTGCTGGCGCCAGCGACTCCGGGCACGATGTGCACGACCGGCGCCTGCTATACAGCTTGCAAAGCCGGCGCGGGTTCCTGCCTGCTCACGCTGACCTTCAGTGTTGGCCACAACGACCCGCACTCGTCGCCTTATTACGATTACACTCCCGGCTCGGACACGCTGTATGTAGGCGATGCGCCGATGACTAACACACCTACATGCAATCCCACGGGCACCACGACTTCGTGCGCCTTCCTGCACCAGTTCACCGGCGTGTTCAACGGAACTCCGGCGGAGTCGTCAACGAATGGGTGGCCGGTGGTCGTCGCTTCGGCACCGCTTGCGGGTCCCGTGTACACCTCTGGCACTGCCTACGTGAGCGATGACTATGACGGCCATGGCAATGGCCCCAGGCTCCATTCGGTAGATACCACCGTCTCACCCGTCACCGTCGCCGCATCCATACAACTTGGCCCCACCAGCGGTACGACGGTGCTGCCGGTCGACGCGGTGATAGTGGACGCCAGCGCCGGTCGCGAATACGAATTCATCGGGAACGACAGTCCCACTAACGGTGCTGGTAACAGTGCAGTTTACCAGTTTACGACCAATGTGACCGTTGCTCCTGTGGAGACTACGGTGGGAACCGGATCGACCACCGGTGTGCCTGTCTTTTCCGGCGCTTTCGACAACACTTATTTCACCTCAACAAATGGGGCGTCGCCGACCGGAAATCTTTACGTGTGTGGCAATGCAGGCGCAGCTCCAACTCTCTACCAGGTACCAATCACTACCAATACGATGTCGGCGACTTCTGTGGTGGTGGCGGCTGTCGGCGGCACCAGCGGGACCCAATGTTCGCAGGTGACCGAGATCTTTAATCCTAACGTGACGCCCGGGACCACACCGCCCAACCCACCGTTTGACTTCCTTCTCGTAAGCGTTGCGGCAAACGGCAGCGCGACCGGTTGCGCCGGCGGCGCCTGCGTCATGAACATGATCGTGACGCAGTGGCAGCCAAGCCACGCCTATACGTTAGGCCAGGAAATTATGGATAACCGTTCGCAGTATCATATTCAGAGAGTCACACATGCGGGCACCTCGGGCGCAACTGTACCTGCGACGTGGAATCACGCAGGGACCACGACAGCTGATGGAGGCGTCACCTGGACGGATGAGGGGTTGGTGCTCGCGACCGCAAACAGTACAGGCTTACCGGCGGCCGGTGGCACCAGCGGGCTCGTCATCGACAACGTGTTACTCGGCTCAGGATTCTCCCAGTTCTATTACTCAACTCTCGCGAATTCGACAGGCTCTTGCGGGACCGGCGTGGGCTGCGCCGTGCAGGCGTCACAGGTAGCTCCGTAAGGGCTAGCGAGAAGGCAAACGCTTAAGCTGAAGGACTGATTGGAAGCAACCAGCGACACATTTGACCGCGTGGGATGCGAACTTGTTGCCGGTACGCTGCGTGCCGGGCACGAGGTGCGCGTTCGCGTGGCCGGCAGCAGCATGGTTCCCGCGCTGTGGCCCGGCGACGAATTGCTGATACGCGCACTTTCGCTCGCAGAGCCATCGCGCGGCGACCTGCTGCTGTTCGTGCGCGACGGACGGCTCTGCACGCATCGGTTGGTAGACTGGTTCGATCACGCCGGCGCCGCGCGATTGATTACGCGTGGCGATGCGGCGCCGCAATGCGATCCGCCGGTTGCGCCCTCGGAAATTCTCGGCATGGTCGCCTTGGTCACGCGCGGAGGACGCGAAATTCCGATCTCCTTGTCGCCTGCCCGCCGGCTGCTTTCATTGGTAATTCGGCGCTCCGATTTTATCCGGCGTGCGGCGTTGAAGATTCACTCCGTCCGCCGTCGCTCCTGGGCAATTCAGGAAGCCTGATGAATCTGACCGAGGGTAGCGGGAGCCAGACCTCGGTCGTGATAGGCGGCCTGCCGATCGACATTCAATCCGCCGATAGCGAGTTCATCGCGATGCTCGAGCGTCGATACGCCGGCTTCCTCGCAAAGCCCGCAGCCGCCGGCATTCGGCTCGACGTCGAGGTGGTCGCCGCGGCCGGTGACAGAGCCGATGAAGACCTGGAAGTGCGCTACGCGAACGAGCGGTGGACCATCAACCGGGGCGATTTTCGCGCGCAATGGGATCCGGTGAGCATGCGCGGACGCGTGCGGCAGGGCGCCTATCCATACGCGATCGACTCCGTCATGCGCATCGTTCACAGCCTGATGCTGGCGGAGCGTGGAGGATTTTTGGTGCATTCGGCCAGCGCCGTGCGAGGCGGGCGGGCGTTTCTTTTTTCAGGAGTATCGGGCGCGGGCAAGACCACGATTTCGCGACTGGCGCCGCCTGACGTCACGCTGCTCACCGACGAAATCTCGTACGTGCGCCGCGCCGGCGAATCCTACGAAGCTTGCGGCACTCCCTTCGCCGGCGACCTGGGCAGGGCCGGAGAAAACATCTCCGCGCCGATCGC
>Ga0074045_10004346_pt1 | contig 12575 bp, 12 predicted proteins | sample BogForMeECP23OM2_FD_94442 | JGI IMG/M metagenome (GOLD analysis project Ga0074045, IMG submission 94442) | Bog forest soil microbial communities from Calvert Island, British Columbia, Canada - Bog Forest MetaG ECP23OM2 | ecosystem: Environmental > Terrestrial > Soil > Wetlands ...
GCCGTCAATCGCGTCGGCGTCGAGGGTGAACTCGAGTTCTGGGGCGCTTCATTCGTCGCCGATCCATCGGGCGAGGTCATCGCGCGCGCCAGCACCACCGGCGAGGAGACGCTGGTCGTCGAATGCGACCTCGCCAGGATCGAGGAAGTCCGCCGCAACTGGCCTTTCCTGCGCGATCGCCGGATCGACGCCTACGCGGACCTGACGCGCCGCTTTCGATCGTAACCGTGGGCCGTGAAAAGCATTTCACCTGAGCATCGCCGCCTGCTCGCGGCCTACCGGATGCCCCCCGAATGGGCGCCGCATCTCGCCTGCTACCTCGCATGGCCGCACAATCTCGACACCTGGCCCGGCAAGTTCGACGTGATCCCGCCGATCTACGCGGATATGGTCGCGGCCATCGCGCGATTCGAGCCCGTCCGCCTGATGGTCAACAGCGAAAATGAAACGCAGATCGACAAAGTGCGTGCGATGATTCGCGACGCCGCCCGCCGCCGCGGCGATAACGATGACGCGGCGATTGCGGCTGTCGATATATTTTATCTACCCACCAACGACGCATGGGTGCGCGACCACGGCCCGATTTTTGTCAACCGCCTCGCAACCGGTTCGCCCGCCGGCCCAAATCAGATCGCTCTGGACTGGCGCTTCAACTCGTGGGGCCGGAAGTACGGCGCATTCGATCTCGACGACGTCGTCCCGGAAAAACTTGGGGGCCGCTACGGCTTCGAAGTGATCGAACCGGGAATCGTGCTCGAGGGCGGCTCGATCGACGTCAACGGCGCCGGCTCCCTGCTCACCACCGAGTCATGCCTGCTCAACCCCAATCGAAATCCCGCGCTCAGCCGCGCCGACATCGAGGATTGCCTGCGCACCTATCTCGGCGTGACCAACGTGCTGTGGCTCGGCGACGGGATCGCCGGCGACGACACCGACGGCCACATCGACGACCTCGCGCGCTTCGTCGCGCCCGACACCATCGTCACCGTCCTCGAGGACGATCCCGCCGACGTGAACTACCCGGTCCTGCGCGACAACCTTAACCGCCTCCGCGCGATGCGCGATCAGGACGGCCACCGCTTCAACATCGAAACTCTCCCGATGCCCCCCGCCGTCATCTACGACGGCACGCGCCTTCCCGCCTCCTACGCGAACTTCTATTTAGCCAACGGCGCAGTTCTGATGCCGACCTTCGAATGCGCACAGGACGGCGTCGCGGCCTCTACGCTCTCCCGGCTCCTCCCCGGCCGCCGCGTCGTCGGCGTCCCCTCGACGGACCTGGTCTGGGGCCTCGGCTCCGTTCATTGCCTGAGCCAGCAGCATCCGATGCCCCCGACCGCCTGACAACCCTCACTCGCTTCTCCAAACCAGCCATCAATTTTTATCTTAATAATTTTAATGTTTGAGTTGACAATCTTGATAATTGAGTCAATATTACTCCCAATGAGGCCAATAATTCTTAAATGCCCATCATGCGACGGAAATTTGACCGTCGCGCGCTTGCGATGCCCCGATTGCTCGATCTCCATCGACGGCGAATTCGCCCCACCCGCCCTGCTCAAGCTCAGCGGTGCGCAGATCGATTTCGTCGAGGTCTTCATCAAGAACCGCGGCGTAATCCGCGAAGTCGAGCGCGAACTCGGCGTCTCATACCCGACCGTGCGCGCGCGACTCGACGAAGTCATCAATGCGCTTGGCTACTCCGCCAAGTCCGCTCCCGAGGCCGCGGCCTGCGACGACGACGGCTCGCGGCGCCGCTCGGTCCTGGCCGATCTGAAAGGCGGCAAGCTCACGCCCGAGCAAGCGCTCGCTGCGCTCAACGAGCCCCGCACAAAAGACGACTGAGCAAGTGAAAAGTGAAAAGTGAAAAGTGAAAAAATCAACGGAGGAAATCCGCCATGGCTATCTCGACGCTTGAAGGAGTTGAATCAATCCGCATCCTGCGCGCCGCCGGGAATCTGAAAATCACCGGCGTTGGCCCCGATCGATCCGCCGTCGAGATCGATTCGAACACCGCGCCGCAACTCACTCGCGCCGCCGGCGTCGCCGAAGTGACGCTGCGCGACAACGCCGCCATCGCGGTCCCCGCCGGCGTCGCGGTCGAAGTCGAAGATCTCGCGGGCAACCTCGAGGTCTCCGATCTCGCCACCCCCTTCGTCGTCAAGCGCGTTCGTGGCAATCTCCACGCGCGCCGCCTCGGCGCCATCTCCATTCGCGACACCGTCAGCGGCAACGTCTCCATCAAGGAAGCCGGTTCGGTTGAAGGCCTCAAAGTCCGCGGCGCGCTCTCGATTGAATCCGCCCGCGCGATCACCTTCAGCCTGGTCGCCGGCGAATTCGATTGCCGCGCCATCGACGGCGAGGTGGCGATCGAAAAAATCGCCGGCGGCGCCCGCCTGCTTGGCCTGCGCGCGCCGTTCACCGCCCGCATCGTCGGTGGACATCTCGAAGTCGAAGACGCCGCCAACATCGAAGCCGGCGTCGTCGGCGGCAAAGTGCGCGCCGCGAACCTGTCCGGCGGAGTCCGGATCGGCAAAATCGGCGGCAAGCTCGCGGCCGACAGCGTCGCCGGCGAAGTCGCTGTCGGCTTTGTCGGCGGCAGCGCGCGTATTGGCCGCGTCGGCGGCGCGCTCAATCTTGAAGATGTGGGCGGCGCGGTCTATCTCGCCGGTCCGTTTCCGGCCGATAAAACGTGGAGTGTTAGAAGCCGCGGACGGATCAACGTGGAGGTGGACGCGAACGCTTCGCTCGAGCTCGACGCCGCCGCGGGATGGGGCCGAATCCGCACCTACGGGGTCGACGCCGCCGGACTCAAGTGGCTCGGCCGCAATCATGTTCACGGTCCGATCGGTCCCGACCCGGCCTCGGGTGCGCGCCTGAAACTTGCCGTCGAGACTCGCGGCGCCGACGTGATCGTCGCCAGCGCCGACGCGCGCGAGCGCGATTTCTGCGGCCGCGGCTACCGCTCGCGCATGAGCGGCGAATTCTCGGCCCCGTTCGAGGATCTCGCCGGCGAGCTTGGCGGCGAGATTCCCGCCTTTGTGCGCAGCGTGCTCGACGCCGCCGGCCAGTTCGTTGCCGAGAGCGGCGGGATGTCTGGCACCATCGTGCGCGGAGTTACCCGCGACGTGAAACGCGGCGTCAGCGAGGGACTTCGCGAGGTCGAGCGTGCGATCGCCGAGATCGAAGAATCGGTTCCCGGCGATGTCGGCGACCGGCTCTCGAAGCTGGGCAAGGAGATCGGCGGCCTGGTGACGGATGCCGTGCGCGGCGGCTCGCGCGAGGCGCGCCACGAGATGCGCGAGCGGGTGCGCCACGCCGCGCGCGAGATGCGCGACAAGATCCGCGAAGCGGCGCGCAACGTGCGCAACCGTTCGCATGATCAGGCCGCCGGCACTACTCATTCCACTACTCAGTCAACTACTCAGTCCACTGCTGAAAAGTCGGCCTTTGATAGTCAGTCGTCGCGGTTCACGCCAGGCGCAACCGAGAAACTGAGTCGCGACGACGCGATCCTCGAAATTCTCGCCGCCGTGAAAGATGGCCGTCTCGAGCCCGACGAGGCCGACGATCTCATCAACGCTTGGATGGAGGTTTCCCGCGACGCAGACGCCCGCCGCTGACGCACCAAGCCGGCTCAGACGCTTATAGCGCTTTGGAAGGGATGCGTCTTGCGCTAGATTGCGCGCAGCGGAGCCGCTGCCCGTCGATCGCAGTTGTGGGGCAGGACTCGCGCGGAGGATGGTTGGCCGGTAGCTCGATACTCGACTTCTTCAGACGAGCGCCGTGGCTCACACGCCGGCGCCTCGTCGTATATCCGAAACTGTTCCTCGCAGTTTACGCCGTAAGCGCCGTCGTCTGGCTGATGTCGAGCAAAGGTCTCGTCGATCCCGCCGGACATGCCATCGGCGCCGACTTTGTCGACCCGTGGTCTGCGTCGTGGCTGACGCTCCACGGCGCTCCGGCCGCCGTTTACGACGTCGCACGCCTGTGGTCCGTCGAACGCTCGGCGGTCGCCGATCCGGCGGTCGGCTTCGCCGGCTTTCACTACCCGCCGATGTATCTGCTGATAATCTTGCCGCTGGCGCTTCTGCCGTACGTCTGGTCTTTGCTCGCATGGGCCGCGGCAACCTTGGCCGCTTATCTCGGAGTCATGTGGAAGATCGATCCCGAGCGCGATTCGCTTTGGCTGGCGATCGCTTTTCCGGGCGCGATGGTCAATCTGACCAACGGCCAGAATGGATTTCTCACTCTCGCGTTGCTCGGAGCCGCCCTGCTGACGCTTAAGCGCCGCCCGATTCTCGCCGGTGTGATGTTCGGACTGATGAGTTACAAGCCGCAATACGGCGTGCTCGTGCCGATATTTCTACTCGCCACCGGCCGCTGGCGCGCGATCGGATCGGCATCGGTCACGGTGGCATTGTTCGCAGCTCTGTCGCTGGCGATATTCGGTGAGCAAACCTGGCAGGCGTTTTATCCCAGCGTCAGCTTCACCCGCCATGTCGTGCTCGAGCAGGGCGGCAGCGGATTCGAGAAGCTGCAGAGCGCGTTTGCGGCCGCTCGCCTGTGGGGATTCGGCGTCGCGACAGCTTACTCCTTCCAGGCCGCGGTCAGCTTGATAGCCGCGCTCGCCGTCATCTGGATATGCCGGCGAACCGCGAAATTTGAGCTTCACGCCGCCGCGCTTGCAACCGGCATTTTGCTGGCGACGCCCTACATAATGGACTACGACCTGGTCGTGCTTGCATTGCCCATAGCATGGATTGCGATTGAAGGGCGGCGCTCGGGTTTCCTCTCGTGGGAAAAATCGCTGCTCGCATTCGCCTGGCTCATCCCGCTGTTCGCGCGCTCACTGGCCGGTCGCGCAATGATTCCAATCGCGCCGCTCGCGATGCTCCTGCTGCTGGCCGACATCGCCCGCCGCGCGCAGTTGCCCGCTCCCGCACCCCGGTAGGGTGTCGTTGACCTCGGACATTGCAACTCACTAAGGTCCTTTGGGGCGCGCGCATGGCGGAACAGAAAAAACTTTCGGGCGTCGCAATCGGCCTGATGGCGTTCGGGCCCTTTGTCCTCTACGGCTTCGCTTCCAGCGCCAATCACTGGAGCGTGGCGACCGGCGGCGGGTTAATCCTCTGTCTGGCATTTGTCGCCGTGCGGCGCCGGCGCGGCGTCCCGACCAGACTGATGGACTGGACCGCGCTGACCTTCTTCGCGATCGGATCAGTCCTGATGATTGCCCTGCGCTCGGCCGCGTTTCCGGCCTACAACGTGGTCGTCATCTGGTCATGCTTCGCGGTTGCCGCGTGGAGCTCGGTCGCGATCGGCCGTCCGTTCACCGCTGCCTACGCCCGCGATACCACGCCGCCCGAGTTCTGGGATCATCCGATCTTCATCCGGCTTAACCTGGTGATGACTCTTTCCTGGTGCGGACTGTTTACCGTCAACGTCGGCTTCGCTGTAACAGGTGTCATCATCGGCGGCAACTTCGGCAAGCTGGTGCCTGGATTTGTGCTGCCGACAGCATTGTTGATTGTCGGGTTCGTCTTCAACAGTTGGTTTCCCCCCCGCTACCTGGCGCGAGCCGGATATCAGGGCGACGGCGCAAGCCCGGCGGTTCCCGGGTAAGGAGTTTCGGTTTCTGGCAAGCGCGGGCGAAGCCGGCAAGCGAGATGGCCGCGATGAAAATTCGTCCGGCGGAGAAATAGCAGGGCGCCCGGGCGGCGCGGCTACAGCTTCACAGTTTTGAGCGCGTCGAGGATTCTCGCCGTCAGCTTCGGGTTCATCGTCTGACCCTTGAGAGTCATCGCTTCGAGAATCAGGAACACGATCTCCGGGATCAGCTCGTAGTCGGCGCCGGCGGTGTCGGGACGCGGGAAGAGTTCCTTGAAGGATTGATCGATGAATTCCGACATCCGATCGTTCACCGCGCTCACCGACTCGCGCAGATACGAATCGGTGCGGCTCGCGACCACCAGTTCGAGCCATGCGGTCGCCAGCTGGCCGTTGGCGATCTCCCACAACAAATCGATCGCCATGGCCCGCCGATCATTCTCATTGGTCAGCCGGCTGACCTTCTCCTTCGTCTCGCCGAACATCAACTCGAAAAGGTGCTCGATCGCGCTGGTGAGCAATTCCTCTTTCTTGGGAAAATGGTAGAGCTGCGCGCCGCGGGAAAGGCCGGCGCGCTCCGCGATTTCGGAGGTCGTCGTGTTCGCGTAGCCGCGATCGATCAGGCACGCAATCGCCGCGTCGAGCAGGCGGCGCCGCGTTTCCGCGGTTTTCTCGTCCTGCGTCAGCCGCGGCCTGAAACTGCTTCCAGTTGGTGGAAAGGCGCCCATGGCGGCGACAATCGTAGCAGACCGGGAATCGCGATCAAGGAAGCTCGGTGGGGGTCGAACGGATCGTGAAGACGTTTACGCGCGATTTCGGCATTTCAGCCGACATGAAGTCAGCGGCGCGCGACGCCGTGGGAATCCGGCGCAGACGCGCAAGCAAGAGGCAAATGCGCAGTTGTTGTGATACGGTCATCGCCGAGGAGCATGGAGAGCGGATTGGCGAAGCCGTATAGCTCTGCGGGAGCTTCGCAATGAGCGCAAGTTGGGGCGGTGGTGCGCCGGCTGCCGAATCGATCGACGTCGAAACGGCGGCGCCGTCGCGGCGCAACAGGGTCTCACTTTTCCATTACTCACCCGCCTTAATCTTCATGGCCATCGTCGTTGCGGATACGACGCGGCTGGCAGACCCGGACCTGTGGGGGCACGTGCGATTCGGACAGGACGTGCTCGCGCAGCGCCACCTGATCTTTTACGATCGGTACTCGTATTCGGCGCCGGGGCATCTGTGGCTCAACCATGAATGGCTGAGCGAAGTCCTGATGGGCGCGATATACAACGCTTTCGGCACGGTCGGACTCAACCTGATGAAGTTCGCCTGCTCCGCCGCGACGATCCTTTTCCTCGCGGTGGCCATGGAGGATACCGAATCGCCGGCGCGCGTACAGTTCGCAATCCTGATCGCCGCCAGCGCGCCCTTGGCTATGCATCTCCAGTTCAGACCGCAGATCTTCACTTTCGTCCTGATGAGTTCCATCCTCGCGATTCTTTCGCGGTACAACTACCGCGGCCGCGCTCCCGTGTGGCTCGCGATTCCGATTCTCGCGGTGTGGGCGAATTTGCATGGCGGTTTCATCATGGGTCTCGCCGCGCTGGGCATGTTCACCGCCGGGGTCTTCGTCCAGGACCTGGCGGATGGCCGCGGGATGCGTCGCGCGATGTGGCTGTTGGCGGTAACCGCCGCTTCCACGATCGCGACGCTCGCGACTCCGTACGGCGTCGGTACCTGGCAGGCCGTCATCCATGCGCTCGCGAACCCTCACACGCGCACGACCATCCTCGACTGGCTATCGCTCCCGCAGTCATTGCTTTACCACTGGAGACAGGCCCACGCGGCTGGCGTCGCGGTCAAGGTCCTGGCGTTAGCGATGTTCGTGGCGCTCGGCGTGACCTTCATTCAGACGCCACGCGGTGGCGACATTGCGCTGATTTCTATCGCGGCTCTGATGATTGCAGCCGCGTTCCTTGCGGTCAGAAATCTTCCGCTCGCAGTGATCGCGACGGTTGCTCCGCTCGCGCGGCATACGACGCTGGCGCTCGAGGCTCGTCGCCAGCGCCTGGGGTTGCCGCCGGCGCATGCGAAAGAGCACTCTCCAACGATAAATCAGTTGATCGTCGCGGTTGCGGCGTTTGAGTTGCTGATCCTGACCGGGCTTTTCTCGAAAAAGATGGCGGCAGACGATCCTTATCCGGCCGGCGCAATCTCTTACATGAAGCAGCATCGCTTGAGCGGCAACATCCTGGCCGACTTCCAATGGGGCGAGTACGTCATCTGGCACATGCCGCCCGCGAGCAAAGTATTCATCGACGGGCGCTACGACACCGTGTATCCGCCCAGGGTTATTGACGATTACCTCCCGTTCACCAATGGGGAAGTCGCCGGCAAAGAACTTCTGGTCAAATATCCGCACGATTTCGTCCTCGTCGGGCAAAAGAACGATCCCGCGTACAAACTGATCGTCGCGCAACCCGGGTGGAAGCAGATCTATCGCGACGATTCCTGTGTCCTGTTCGCCCGCGACACTTCGGCCGCGGCAAAGCTTGCGCCCATAACGGTTTCGGTCAAAGACACCCCTGAGAATTCTTTCCCTTAAGGGCATGAATCCCTGGCGGCGTTCAATCGCGGACTACACCGATCGGCGCGTGCTGCTGATCCTGCCGCTCGGCTTCGCCAGCGGCCTTCCGCTGCTGCTGACCTTTTCGACATTGTCGGCATGGTTCGCCACCGCCGGCGTGAGCCGTGCCGCGATCGGCGCCTTCGCCCTGGTCGGCACACCGTACGCCTTCAAGTTCCTGTGGGCGCCGCTGATCGATCGGCTGCCGCCGCCGATTCCGCTTGGACGGCGGCGCGGCTGGGGCATCGCGATTCAGCTCGCACTCATTGCCGCGACGCTCGCCCTGGGATCATGCAACCCGAAAGTCGATCTCGCGCGCATGGGGGCGCTGGCGCTGCTGGTCGCATTCCTTTCGGCGAGCCAGGACGTCGTTATCGACGCGTATCGGGTCGAGATCCTCGCGCCCGAGCAGCAAGGGCCCGGCGCCGCCATGATCCAGACCGGGTACCGGATCGCCATGCTGGTCTCGGGCGCCGGCGCGCTGATCGTTGCGGCCCGCTTTGGTTGGTTCGCGGCCTACGCCACGATGGCGGCGCTGCTGGGCGTGGGGATGCTCGTGTTCATCCTCGGACCCGAGCCAACGACGCCGCCAGCGGCCGAGCCGCATGGTGCAACGGGGGGATGGGATGCGCTCCGCGATTGGCTGGCGACTGCGGTTACGGGGCCGTTTGCCGACTTCATGCGGCGGCCGAGGTGGCCGGCGATCGTCCTGTTCATCGTCGGTTACAAGCTCGGCGAAGCGATGGCGGGCGTGATGGCGATGCCGCTCTACATCTCGCTCGGTTTCTCACTCAACGAGATCGCCGCCGTCTCCAAGCTGGTCGGATTCGTCGCGACCGTGGCCGGCGCGCTGGTCGGTGGCGTGGTGACCTCGAAGCTGGGTGTGATGCGCGCCCTCGTACTGTGCGGGCTGCTCCAGTCGGCCGGCAATTTGTTTTACGTGCTGCAGGCGGTGGGCGGCCATCGGCTCGACTATCTCGCGCTCTGCGTCGCCGCCGAGAATCTGACCGGCGCAATGGCGGGCACTGCGCTGGTGGCCTATCTCTCCGGCCTATGCTCGCCCGCGTTCACCGCGACTCAGTACGCGCTGCTGTCTTCACTGGCAGCGGTGGGGCGCACGCTGGTCGCGTCTTCGGGGGGCGTGCTGGCAGACAAGCTCGGTTGGGTGCCGTTCTTCATCCTCACGACAGTCGCGACGCTCCCGGCGCTGGTGCTGCTGGTCTGGATCGCGCGGCGCGACGCCGGGCCCTTGCCTGGGAGCAGGAATACTAAATTTGTGCGATCTGCACAGTGATTGAGCGTCAGCGCGAATTTGTCACATGGATAACAGAATTCGTCGAATGAACTTTATGTCGCGGGCGTTATTCTGCACGCGGATCAATCCGTCTGCTACGTTGGAAAGATGCGTGCTGTTCGAACATCCGGCATCCGAAGACTGCGGGGCCTTAAGAATATCTCCTGGCTCACGGCGCGCCAGCTCGAAAAGCTCGCCAGCGCGCTGACGGTCAGCACGGTCGAAAAACGCGCGATCATTTTCGACGAGAAACATTCACCCGATTCCGCGTACATCTTGCTTGCAGGAGTGGCGCGAATCACATGCCGCAATCGCAAGGGTCAGCGTACCTTGGTGATCATGGTCGCGCCCGGCATGATCCCCGGCTTCCCGCCGCCGGTACCCGGCATCAGTTACAACTTTCGCTGCGAAGCGGTTACCCCTTGTCAGATAGGGACGATTGACCTCGAGTCCTTCGTCGAAATATCGCTGGGAATCACTTCGGCAGACTTCAAACGGTTGGCAGCGAGCTACATGGGCCGCTGGGATTTGGTTCAATTGCGCTGCGCAAATTTCATGAGCTGCAGTTTGCAAGAGCGCTTGGCTCTGATTCTGCTCGAATTGAGTGAAAATTTCGGCGTCCCCGATGGAAAAGGGCTGCGCCTGACATTGCCGGCCCGCCACCGGGACCTGGCTGAACTAGTCGGCGCCTCGCGGCCCCGAATCACCGAACATTTGAGTATGTTCGAGCGAAAGCATCTGATTTCGCGCGACAATCGCCAGCTTGTCGTCAATCGCGATCGATTGGAAAGTTTTCTGGCACAAACTCATATTTCTGCTGATGGCCAGGAATTCCGCAGCGCCGCCACGCGGTAGTTTGCCTTAACGAGTATTTGGATTTCTCATCGCGCCTTAGATCCCGGGCCCGCCGGCCGCTGGCAACTCCCTCCCAGCCGCCGCAGGATCTTCCACGCGTGCCCCGGATGATAGTTCACTGCGCATTCCTGCTCGATCAGATGGACCACCCGGTTCGCCGTCCACCGGCTGGTTGCATACCCCAGCGCCTGCGGCCCGCGTTTGAGTCCCCGCTCGATCTGGTTGATTTGCTCCGCGCTCAGCCGCGGCTTGCGTCCGGCCCGGCCAGCCTTCTTCAGTCCGGCCAGCCCTTTGGCGTGGAACTCGGCCGCCCACCGGCTCACCGACTGCCGATGCGCACCGACCCGGCGCGCCACTTCCGACTGGCTCAGTCCCTTCGCCAGCAGACTCGCCGCGCGCATGCGGCGGCGCTCCAGTGCTGCTAAGTTTCTGCCTACCCCTGCTGGAAATCCCATGCCCGCGGTTTAACACAGGATGTTAGCAATGTCACTGTATTAGGCAGACCTCAATAACATGAAAATCGCCATCGGGAATCGCCGCTGAACGCATGAATATTACTTATGCGAGCACCTTTGCGCCTAAGCCATTTTAATGGTATATCAGCTTCCAGAGCCGGGGTGGTTCAAATTGCAGCCGGACCGGGAGGTTCCATAGAGCACAGAGCATCCGTCATGCGGGTAACATCGCGGTTCTCTTATCGGCGCCGATGGAGTATGCTTGGGTTTCTACCGGGGGCAATCCTGTACGAGGTGCGATTTTGAATGAAAGAAACACCGCCCGTGAAACCGATCTCGACAGACTAAGCAGGCTCAAGGCTCTTTCGTGGCTCTCGCCGCCTGAGCTTGCGCTGCTGGTCAGCGCACTTGTGCTGGCCAATTACAAACGGCACGCCGTCATTATGCGCGAGGCGGCGATGGCCCATGATGCTCACATCCTGTTAGCAGGAATTGCGCGCATCACCTGCCTGAACGCGCGCAATGAGCGGGTCACGGTGGCGATGCTCGCGCCGGGACCGATTCCCGAATTCCCTGCGCTGCCGCTCAGCCAGTCGGGTTTTCAGTGCGAGGCTTACAACGATTGCCGCGTTGGCACTGTCAGTTGGGATGATTTCGACGGCATCACCACAAATGCTCGCCAGTCCGCCTTCAAGCAATTTCATCAAAACGATTTGAAGCAGTGGTATCGCCTCCTGCTCCGCAGCTCGAGTTTCCTGAACCTTGGCCTGCACGAACGAATTGCCGTTGCGCTGCTGGAACTATGTTCAGACTTTGGAATCGAGGAATCGCGCGGCACCCTGCTGCGCGTATCTTTCAGCCACAAGGACATCGCCAACCTCGTCGGCGCCTCGCGGCCAAGAGTGACCGAGCATCTGGCGCGATTGGAGCGCGAGAAGTTCGTGATTCGGCAGGGACGACAGATGGTCGTGCAGGTCGCCAAGCTTTTCGATTCCATGAAGAACGCGCAAGCTGGTGCGCATCTAACTGGTGCGCAACTGAATTGAGTGACGATCACCGATAAGCAGGTCCCGGCGTAAAGGCGCACGATCCGAAATCGCTGACCGAGGGCGTCGCAAAAGGAATCGCAAGACTTGGCTCCGTGCGATCCGCGAGTTCACCGGGTGAAGCTTTGGAAACTGCCCCCAACTTTGTACGCGTCGAGTTGATCGACGATCCAGCCGCGATTGCTGAGTTCGGCTTCGAAGCCCGCTGCGAGGGCGACGACTTGATTTGCCGCCGCTGTGGCGATGCCAACCTGTCGATCGCCGCGATCCTGGTTGTGCCCGCGGGCGGGCACGCGCGATGGGCGCTCTGCGCCAAGTGTTTGCTCGAGATGCCCTGAAGTTGCGCAGTCCCCGAGCGGTTCAAATCTGCCAGGTAAAAATCAACCTCCAAGCAGAGAGCAGCTTATCAAAATGAAAATGCGATTTATCGGCAGTCGGGAAGTGACGATCCTTGGAGCGCTGCTTTTGGCAACTCTGGTGATGGGTTGCTACGACGGCGGCGGAGGCTGGGGAGGCGGGAACCCGAACTACTACTCGACCAACGTCTATCGGGGCTACGGCGGCTATTCGTACCCCGGCATGTTCGGCGGCTATGCTCCTGGTTACGAGGCTTGGGATGAGAGCGGGCGTGGTCGGACCAGCTATGGCGGCGGAGGCGAGGGACATGACGGCGGCGGACATGACGGTGGCGGACATGA
>Ga0074045_10004350_pt1 | contig 12571 bp, 12 predicted proteins | sample BogForMeECP23OM2_FD_94442 | JGI IMG/M metagenome (GOLD analysis project Ga0074045, IMG submission 94442) | Bog forest soil microbial communities from Calvert Island, British Columbia, Canada - Bog Forest MetaG ECP23OM2 | ecosystem: Environmental > Terrestrial > Soil > Wetlands ...
CCTTTGCTGAGGCATTTCTTGCAGCCGATGCAGAGAATGGGATCGACGGCGATGCGGCCGAAGGGCGTGCTGTCTTCGTCGGGAACCCAGAACATGCAATCTTCCACCGGACAGTATTCCACGCAGGCGGGCGAGCCGGCGCAGCCGGTGCAGCACTCGGTGATAACGGCGAGTTCTTTTGGCTTCTTCTTGCGTGGCGTGGTCAAGCCCTTGGACTTCGGTTCCCACTTCATCTCGTCGGGAACCATACCGACAGCTTTAGGCGCTCCGGGTGCAGCAGGCATGGCGAGGATTATACCTCAGAAAGACACAGTTCTCGGTTCTCAGTTCTCAGCCTCTACCTAGTAGTTCAGGTACGCCCGAAACGACACTTCGACGTCGCCATTGTGACGGTTCGCACCATTTCCACTCCGCCAACTCTGCTATAGTGAACCCCTGCAAAGGAGCACCCAATGGCAGGAAAAAGTCTCAATCGAGTTCAACTGATCGGCAATCTTGGAAAGGACCCCGAAATTAAATACACGCCGCAGGGCACGCCCGTGGCCAAGCTCACCATCGCCACCAATGAGCGCTTCAAGGATAAAGGCGGCGAGTGGCAGGACCGCACTGAGTGGCACAATGTGGTGCTCTGGCAGCGGCTGGCCGAAATTGCCGGAGAGTATCTGAAGAAGGGTGGCAAGGTCTATATCGAAGGCCGCCTGCAGACCCGCTCCTGGGACGACAAAACCAGCGGCCAGAAGAAGTACATGACGGAAGTGGTGGCCAGCGATCTGATTCTGCTCGGCGGCCGCGGCGAAGGTGGTGGAGAGTTCAGCGGCAGCTCGCGCGGCGCAGCAGCTGGCGGCGGCAACAACTTCGACCAGCGAACGCCAGAGCCCGAGCACGCAGGCGCGGCTTCCGGGCCGATCACGGATGAAGATATTCCGTTTTAGCGATATATGACATCTGTTAGTCAGGACGGGAAGAAGGAAGGCGCGAGGTTCGTTCGGTATTTTGGCCCCCTTCTCGACGCACTCCGAGAGCTCGGTGGTTCCGGAACTCCGGATGAAGTTGTTGAGCGCATTGCGCTCGACCTCAAGATTCCCGACGATGTTCAGAATGAGCTACTCCCGTCCGGGGAACAGCGTTTTAGGAACCAGATACGATGGGCCCGTATGCACTTGGTACGAGAGGGCCTTATCGACTCCTCGGAACGTGGCATTTGGAGCTTAACCGAACGCGGTCGAAAAACCAGACTCTCTTTAGAGGACGCACGGGAGATACGCACCCGTCAGGCCCGACCTTTTCGGAGGAAATCCTCTGGCAAGCCATTGATGACTGAAGTTGCAGCTGGCGAGCCCTCGCAGGAAGCGGAGGTAGCTCCAGCTGACTTCGTCGCCGACGCAATACGGCTGCTGCGCGATCTTCCTCCTGCTGGGTTTGAGCGTTTCTCGCAACGCCTGCTGCGCGAAGCGGGTTTCACTCAGGTTGTTGTCACGGGCAAGAGCGGAGATGGAGGTATTGACGGTCACGGGAGCCTGCAGTTTAGTCCTCTCCTTTCTTTGAAGGCATTGTTCCAATGCAAGCGCTATAAAGGTTCAGTGTCGGCGCCGGACGTCCGCAACTTCCGAGGCGCGATGGCGGGACGCACAGACTACGGAATACTAATCACCACTGGAACGTTCACTGCCGAAGCGAGGCGCGAAGGAACACGTGAAGGAGTGTCTCCGATCGAGCTGATCGACGCTGAAAAGTTAGTCGAAATGCTTAAGAGCCTGAAGTTGGGACTTAAACCTGTCACCACCTATGAGATAGACAAATCGTTCTTTGACGAGTTCAAGACCTGACCGCCCGCACTCTGCAAATGTCGGCGAAGCCCGTCAATGCCCTGCTCCCACCGCGCCTTTTCTCGCCACTGCTTTCTTCAGCGCGAACACGATCGGCACGCATCCGAAGCACAGTAATGCCATGTAGCGGAAGTCATCCACGTAGGACCATAGCCGCGCCTGTCCGTTTAGCGCACCATTGATGAGTACGTACGCCCGTTGCAACGCTGTGGTGGACGATGCACCTTGCGTCGTCAAGAACTGCTGCAAGCCTTGCACCGTCCCATGAACAGTAATGCGATCCGGACTGAGCGACTTCGCCAGTTCGTTGCGATGCAATTGCTCGTGCCGCGCCACGATGGTATTCACCACCGAGATTCCGATGCTGCCTCCGATATTGCGTAACAGGTTATAAAGGCCGCTGGCGTTGCCGATTTCTTCGTTCTTTAGGAAAGCCATGGCCGTAGTCGACAACGGAACGAAGACGCATCCCGAACCGAAGCCGCTGATTACAATCGCCCAAAGAAAGCTCCATTGCCCGATCGAAAGGTTGACCTCGCCAAACCACAGGCTGGCAGCGGCAAACAGGGAGAAGCCGAAGGCGATGAGCCAGCGGTTATCCATTTTCGCGGTCAGATATCCGATGATGGGCATGGCAACAATGGCTCCGATGCCGCGCGGGCTCACCGCCCAGCCCGCCGCCAACGCCGTGTACCCCAACAGCTCCTGATAAAAGAGTGGCAGCAATGTGATCAGGCCGTAGATGGCGGCGCCAAAGAGGCCAATGAGCAAACATCCGATGGCGAAGTTGCGATGCCGGAAGACGCGCAGGTCGACCAACGGTTTGTTGTGACGGAACTCTCGAATAAGAAATGCCACGAAAGCAATCACAAGAATCGTCGCTGCCCAGCGGATCCAGGTTGCGCCAAACCAGTCATCCTCCTGCCCTTTGTCGAGGATGATTTGCAGGCAGCCAAGCCACACCGCCAGCAGGCCCAACCCGATGCCATCAAACTTACCGGGATGCGCGTCCTTGATATACGGCGGGTCCACCACGTAGCGCGAGATCATGAAGATGGCAAAGATTCCAATGGGAATGTTGATATAGAACGCCCATCGCCAGGAGTAAGTGTCGGTGAGCCAGCCTCCCAGTGTCGGCCCGAGAACGGGAGCGACGACAACTCCCAGAGCGAAAACGGCCATGGCCGATCCTCGTTTTTCGGGGGGAAATGTCTCGAGCAGGATCGCTTGGGACAGAGGCTGCAACGCGCCGCCGCCCCCTCCCTGCACCGCCCGCGCAATCAGAATTAACGCCAGACTGGTTGCGGCTCCACAAGCGAACGAGGAAATTGTAAAGATCACGATGCAGGTAATCAGAAAGCGCTTGCGCCCGAAGCGCAACGAGAACCAGGAACTGGCCGGCAAAATAATCGCATTGGCCACCAGGTAGCTGGTCAGCACCCAGGTGGCTTCGTCGTTGGTCGCCGATAAGCTACCCGCGATGTATGGAAGAGCAACCGCGGCGATGGAAGTGTCGAGCACTTCCATGAAGGTCGCCAGCATTACAGCAATTGCGATCAGCCAGGGATTCGGTCCGCCTGGTGCGGAACCGCTGTCTGCCGGTTGTGGAGTCATTTTCTTTCTGCGCCAAGCCTGTGCCCGTTGAGGATGTAAAGATGCAACAGCAAGCCCTTGGGTTTCAAGGTTGTTTGGCTGGTCTGGTTTCGGTTATGAAAGCATTGAATAGGTTGAATAGAAAGCGTCCGCGACAATCGACTATGATGGCTGGCGGAGTAAGCCTCATGAATGAACAACTGGCCGACAAGAAATGCGTTCCCTGCCGCGGCGGAGTGCCTCCGCTCAAAGGCAAAGATCTGGAAGCTCTGCATAAGGTCGTCCCGAAGTGGACGGTGGTAGACGAGCATCACCTCACGCGCACATTTGGTTTTCCTGACTTCGTGCAGGCACTCGCCTTCGTCAATCGCGTGGGTGCACTGGCCGAGGAGCAGGGGCACCATCCCGACATTCTGCTGGCTTGGGGCAAAGCCGAGATCACACTCTGGACGCACAAAGTCAACGGCCTCACCGAAAGTGATTTCATCATGGCGGCAAAGATCGACCGGTTGCACGGTTGAGAAGCTCACGTTTCTGATGGTTCCTGTAAGTCTTGCCGATCCTTTCCTGCGCGCATCGCTAGCGCCCACAAACCGGCAGGAATCAGCATGACCAATCCCGTGCCAGTGGCAACCATGCGAGCAGAGACGCCCGAGTCGAGCAGGCGTCCACAGAGGTAAGCTCCCGCGGCGATGGTGAGCATGGAGAAACCCAGGTCGGCGGAGAAGACGCGGCCGCGGAAACGGTCATCGGTATGAAGCTGCAGCAGCGTTGTGGAAAACACCCAGACGGTGGATCCTCCCGCGTGGGCGAACATGGCGCAGGCGCTGGCCATCCAGACGGTGCGGGTGCTCCCGAGGATTCCGTATCCAGCGGCAATCGTGAGGTAGCCGAGGAAGATTCCAAGTTGTAGCCTGCGGTCGCTGCGAGCCGCCCAGCGGGCTGCGATCAGCGGGCCGACGAGCGCGCCAAGCCCGCGGCCACCAAGCAGGATGCTCATGCCCAGCATCGCTCCCCGAGCGGCGTCAACGTCGTGCCAGTGCACCGCGAATTCATGCGCGCCCATGACCGTGAAGATCACCCAGCTCGGGCCGATCATGAGTTCGCCGGCCTTGGCAAAGACCGCGGGCAGCAGTGTCCGGTGATTCCGTATATAGCGAACGCCTTCGAGCACGGGCGAAAAGTCGACCAGGTCGCGTGGACGCAGCGGAGGCGCGGCCTCAGCGTGGGGCTCGGCGAAGTGCATCCCTCCGATGAGAATGGCTGAGAGCAGGAATGACAGCGCGTTTAGGACAAACACGGCATCTCGTCCGAAGAAGGCCGCAACCAATCCGCCGACAGAAGCGCCGATCAACAGGTTCACCGACCATGTCGCCGAAGAGAGAGTGTTGGCAATGAGCACTTCTCCTTTGGCTGCAATGTTGGGGATCACCGAATTGCGGGCCGGTTCGAAAAACGCTGCCATGATGGTCTCGGCCAGCAGCAAGGGATAGACGAGCCACACCATGGAAGGCGAACGCACCAGCAGCATGGCCAGCACCACAGCCACGCGGACCAGGTCAGCGGCAATCATCACGTGCTTGCGGTGCAAACGATCGTTCACCACACCCGCGGTGGGGCCTACAAACGTCTGCGGCAGAACCTGAAGAACCAGAGCCAGCGCCACTGAGCTGGCATGGCCAGTCAACTGCAATAGCAACGTGTAGATGGAGAGCGTGTAGAACCAGTCGCCAATCTCGCTGACAATCTGCGCCAACCAGAGACGACGGAAATTCCGGTTGCCGCGCAGCAGGCGCAAGTATGAGGCCAGCGAGATCGACGGAGTTGCAAGCTCTGGTTGCGGTTCCATGGAAATGGCTAGGGTAACTGGTTAACGTGGGGTTTGGGAACGAGGTTACCTGGGCGAGAAGAGTTCGCCTAAAGTAGGGTCGAGCCTGCTTGAGGCTTCGGCTTTAGTTTGATCTTCAAATCCTCGGCGATCTGCCGGCCGTGGAAGCGACCGTTTTCGATGAAGATCTCGTTCGTGCGCGATCCCGCAACGATCACCCCGGCAACATAGATGCCCGACACATTGCTCTCCAGCGAGACCGGATCGCATACCGGTCGATTCTGTTCGGGCGAGAGCTCGATGCCCATGCTGCGGAGAAAATCGTAATCAGGATGGTAGCCGATAAGGGCGAGAACAAAATCGTTCTTCAGGCGAACCGGGCCGCGCGGCGTGTTGATCACGACGTGGTCCACGCCAATTTCCTGCACCGTGCTATTGAAGTAAGCTTCGATGTCGTTGCTCTTAATGCGGTTCTCAAGGTCGGGTTTGATCCAGTATTTGACGTGATGGTGCAGCTGCGAGCCGCGATAGACGAGGGTGACGCGTGCACCATGCCGCCACAGGTCGAGCGCCGCGATGGCGGCGGAATTCTTGCCGCCAATCACCAATACGTCGGTGTCGTAGTAAGGATGGGCGTCGCCATAGTAGTGCGAGACCTTGGGCAGGTCCTCGCCAAGAATGCAAAGCTGGTTGGCGAGATCGTAATAGCCGGTGGAGACGATCACCTTGCGAGTGCGGTAGTCGTGCGGACGACCGGCGCGGTCCGTGGCCGTGATGCTGAAGTCTCCATCTTCGCCCATAACCGTCTTGACCCACTCGTATTGGCGAATGTCGAGATGATAATGTTCCGTCACCTTGCGGTAGTACTCCAACGCTTCTTCCCGAGTGGGCTTCTGGCGTGCGGTAGTAAAAGGAATGTCGCCGATCTCGAGTAGTTCGGGAGTCGTGAAAAACAGCATGTTCGGAGGATAGTGATACAGCGAATTCACCAGACAGCCTTTGTCGAGGACGACGACGCGAAGCCCAATCTTCTGCGCTTCGATCGCACAAGCCAGCCCAGTCGGGCCAGCTCCGATCACCAGCACATCCGTGCGCACTTCGGGATGAGGATGAGCTTTGGCCTTAGGCAAAGTTTCAACGTCTTCGGCAGTGAGAAAGTCAGGCATGGATTTGTTGGCCACGGCGTTTAACAGAGCAGCGAGCCCAGATCAGAGACCGATGATTCTAGCATGCGAACGTCGCGGATTCTCTTCGATCACAGTTCGGCGTGAGCCGGAGCACGGTCAGATGTGCGCTCCGCGCTATAATTCCGGGTTGCTCATTCAACTTCACCGCTCCAGTCAGGAACCATGATGCCAACCTCCGCAGAGTCAGCCGTGCGCATGCGCACCGAATCCGACAGCATGGGGAAAATCGAAGTCCCAGCGAACGTTTATTGGGGAGCGCAGACGCAGCGCTCCCTGCTGCACTTCAACATTGGCCGCGATACCATGCCGCCGGAGTTCATTCGTGCCTTCGGCACGTTGAAGAAGGCATGCGCATTAGTAAATCAGGACTTGGGCAAACTGCCTGCCGACAAGGCGAAACTGATCGTACAGGCTGCCGACGAGGTAATTGCGGGCAAACTGAATGACCAATTTCCCTTGCGCATATGGCAGACGGGCAGCGGCACGCAGACCAACATGAACGTGAATGAGGTCATTTCGAACCGCGCCATTGAAATCGCTGGCGGCGAGATGGGATCGAAGAAACCGGTCCATCCCAATGACCATGTGAATATGTCACAGTCGTCGAATGACACATTTCCTGCCGCGATGCACATCGCGGCTGCGGACCGGGTAAAGAATGCGCTGATCCCTGCCATTCGGAGCGTTCACGAGGCAATCGCTGCCAAGGCGAAGGAATTTAATGATGTAGTCAAGATCGGGCGTACGCACTTGCAGGACGCAGTCCCGCTGACCTTTGGCCAGGAGTTCGGCGGCTGGGCCAGCCTGCTGGAGCGTGATATCAAGCGACTGGAGCAGGCGCTGGACGGCCTTTACGACCTGGCAATTGGCGGAACAGCGGTGGGTACGGGACTGAATACGCATCCCGAATTTGCCGACCGCGCCGCGAAAAAGATTGCTGAACTCACCGGACTTCCCTTCCGCTCTCATCCCAATAAATTTGCTGCGCTTTCGGCGCATGACGAAATCGTCTTCGCGCAGGGTGCGGTGGAAACGCTCGCCGCCTCGCTGATGAAAATTTCGAACGATATTCGATGGCTGGCTTCCGGACCGCGCTGCGGGCTGGGTGAGCTTTCGATCCCGGAAAATGAGCCCGGGTCTTCGATCATGCCGGGCAAGGTGAATCCGACTCAGTGTGAAGCCATGACCATGGTTTGTGTGCAGGTTCACGGCGCGACCGCGGCTGTGGGATTTGCCGGATCGCAAGGCAACTTTGAACTCAACGTGTACAAGCCGGTGATCATCTACAACTTCCTGCATTCGGTCACGCTCATCGCTGATGCCTGCCACGGCTACGTTGAGTACATGATCAAGGGAATTGAAGTCGATCGTGCGAAAGTCGACTGGTATGTCAAGAACTCGCTCATGCTGGTGACGGCCCTGGCGCCAAAAGTCGGATATGACAAGGCCGCGCAGATCGCCCACACCGCGCACGTGGAGCACAGCAGTCTGCGCGAAGCGGCGCTGAAGCTGGGTTATCTTACCGGCGAGGAATTCGATCAATTGGTGAGGCCGGAGAAGATGACGCGGCCGTAGCAGAAGCGGATAGAGGGAATGTAGCTGGAGAGGCTACGGTTCGGCTAATTCCGTTTCCTCGCGCAGCGCCTCGAGGATTGCTTTCTCCTTCGGTGTAGTCGTGATCACGACCACGCTCACCAGAACCAGCAACGTTCCCACGATCGTCCGCGAGCCCAGCGCCTCGCCTCCCAGAAAATATCCCAGCAGAACCGCGACCACCGGATTGACATACGCGTAGGTTCCCACTTTGGTTGGCGACTCGTGGTGGATTAGCCACACATAGGCGGTGAACGCGACGATCGACCCCGCGACGATCAAATAAATCAGTGCAAGCCACGCGCCAATGGAGACTGAGCGCGCATCGAAGCCACGGAACTCTCCCAGGATTCCCGCCGTCAGGGTGAGCAGAATCCCTCCGGCGAGCATCTGAGCTCCCGAACTCATCACTTTCGATTCGGGTAAAGACAGTTTGCGCGTCAGAATCGACGCCAGCGACCAACTGATTGCGGAGACGACCAGCGCGACCGCTCCGGCTATATCAATCGGGGCATCTCCAAAACTCGTGGAGCGGCTGACCAGGACCACCACGCCGCCGATCCCTACCAGGAGCGCGAACCCCAGCCGGAGCGTGAGCTTCTGGGTCCGCAGGAAGAGAATTTCTGCAATCGCCATGAAAACCGGGATGGTCGCCATCATGACTGCGGCGATCCCCGAGGGCACGCGCTTCTCCGCCCAGAACAGCAAGCCGTAGTCGCCCACGAAGATTAATACGGCGAGGAACGTAGCCGCGGCCCATTCCCGACGAGTTGGGGAAGGCGTGCCCTGGGCGCGCATCCAGACATAGAGCACAATCCCGGCGGCAAAGAACCGCAACCCTGCCAGCAGGAAAGGCGGTACCTCCCGTACTCCTACGCGGATGGCCAGAAATGTTGAGCCCCAGACGAGGTAGATGATGGCGAAAGCCAACAGTGTCTGCCATCGGGGTGGACGGGCCGCGGTTTCCATTTTCGTATCCGGGTGGGACGTGAACGCAAGACCCACTGAAGTTTAGATCAACGGCAGCCGCAGGCGGAACCACGTCCCAACCATCAAAAGTTCTCATCGAAATGATTAGTTGTTTGGTTTCGGCGGGACTATTTTTTCAGCAGGCTGGTGTGGCTGGCGACGCATTGCCAGCGGCCCCCGGTGAATACCCAGGTGTCGGTGAAGCGGCCGAAGTGTTCGTAGGGCTTCCCCTGGTAGGTTCCTTTGGTGTGATAGATGCCGGCCACGACGGCGGAGTCGCCATACATGTTGACCTTCAGATCTTGAATTGTCAGGGTGCTGGGTTTGAATTGCGGGTCCTTGATATCGGCAAGAAACTTTGCTTTGTCGCTGACCTCGCCGTCGTACTCGGTATTGATGAAGTTGGCGCCGATCATGCCGTCCAAAGCGCGGGAATCGCGATTTACCTGCGCTTCATTCCACAGGTGTTCCATCACCAGCAGTTTGGTTTCCTGGGAATCGTCTTTCGATTTTTGCGCGACCACTTGTCCTATGGCAAGGAAAGCTAACAAAAGGCAGCAAGTAGAACGGAGCATGATCTTGCGCGTTCGCCGCATCCCCACGTGAGGCGAAGGCTGCGAAAAGATAACAGGAGATGGGGGCATTGTGCTACCGAAAGTCGGTGACGCGCGTTACGAACGTCATAGAAAAACCGCCGGCTTTTACCAATTCGGAGCGGCGAGATACTGGCGCGGCTTTTAGAAGGCCCAGCGCAATAACGTGGCGCCAACTGTGAATCCCGCACCCACCGAGGCCATCAACACAAGGCTCCCCTTCTTCAGCTTGCCTTCTTCGATAGCTGTATTCATGGCGAGCGGAATCGTGCCAGCCGTGGTGTTGCCGTAGCGATCGATATTGACGATCACGCTCTCGGGGCGCAGGCCCAGCCGTTCGGCGGTGGCGTTGATGATTCGCAGATTGGCCTGGTGCGGAATGAAGGCATCAACATCCGAACCTTTGAGGCTATTCCGTTCTAGCAACTTCAGGCAAGCTTCGGTTTGCTTGCGCACGGCGAATTTGAAAACCTGCTGGCCGTCCTGGTGAACATAGTGCATCTTCTTATCGACAGTATCGCGGGTTGACGGATTCAGGCTTCCGCCGCCGGGCATATAGAGGTAGCACCCACCCGAGCCATCGATCTCGTGGATGAAGTCGATCAGACCGATGGAATCATCGTCGGCGGCTTCGAGGATCACGGCGCCGGCGCCGTCGCCGAAGATCACGCAGGTTGCGCGGTCCGTGTAGTCGATGATCGAGGACATTACATCCGCGCCAATCACCAGAATCCGCTTGTGAGTGCCAGCGGCAATGTATTGCGCTCCAGTTTGCACGGCATAAATAAAAGCGGAGCAGGCCCCAGAGAGATCGAAACCCCAAATTCCCGCGGCACCAAGCTTGTGTTGCACAAGACAGGCCGTGGAAGGGAAAAACATATCGGGCGTCACGGTGCCAACAATGATGGCATCGATGTCATTGGGAGTCAGGCCGCGCTGGGCGAGGGCTTTCTTGGCTGCCTCGACGGCGAGGTCGCTGGTAGCCACTCCCTTGTCGACAATGTGGCGTTCATGAATGCCGACGCGGGCGAGGATCCATTCGTTGGTGGTATCGACCATCTTCTCCAGGTCGGCGTTGGTCAAAAGGCGAGGGGGCACGTAGGTGCCGAGCGCACTGATCTTCACTCTGGCACGTTTCGGTGTGGTCAATGAGAGCTCCTGAGTACGAGACTCAGTATTTTGAACGATTGAAGCCAGAATGTCTAACGAGGCCGGTGGCGGACTTGGTTCGATCGGCTCGGAAGAGGGCCAGGATCAAGCCGCTTGATGATCCTTTTCGTGCTGCATCCATTCGCGGATGAAATTCGGGCAGGAGAGGATGCCGAAGTGTCGGCCTTCTCCGCTTGCCAGATACATGAGAGCGACGTGATCCAGTTCCTCCAAGTGGGCCAGATCGAGCAAGGGCCACAAGGCGCACTCTATTGCGGAAGAAACGAGTTGGTCGAGGTAGGTGAGATGACCTTGCGATAGCGAGCCCGCGACGCGAATGGTGACACTGGGTGAAACGAATTTTGATGGAAGATTCCGCATTTTCCGACCCTCAACCGGTAGTTAAGATGATTGTTCGTTCCTACTAGTTGAGATGCTTGGCGGGGGATTTCTTGCGGGAAAATTTGTAAAGGCAGTGTAAAGGTCGGTGCGTCGAAAGCGTCAGTGCTGTCTGAGATTTGCAAAATTCCTGTATCGCGAGTCCTGGCGCACGAATCTATCTCGCTGTAATCGTTAAACCGGAAATCATTAGTGGAAAGGTTAAGGCAATGAAATATCGTCTCTTGGGAAACAGTGGTTTGAGAGTTGCGGAAATGTCGCTCGGCACTATGGCGTTTGGCGAAGACTGGGGCTGGGGTTCAGGCAAAGATGACGCTCGCGAGATTTATGAGACCTATCGCGAGGCGGGCGGGAATTTCATCGACACCGCGAACGTGTATACCAACGGCAGCAGCGAAACGATGGTCGGAGAATTCATTCAGGGGCACCGTCAGGAAGTCGTGCTGGCGACCAAGTACACCAATGCGGCGCCCTGCAAAGATCCGAACGCGGGCGGCAACCATCGCAAGAATATGGTCCAGGCTCTGGAAGCCTCTCTCCGGCGCTTGAAAACCGATTACATCGATCTGTACTGGCTCCATATTTGGGACAGGATGACTCCGGTGGAGGAAGTGGTGCGCGCCTTCGATGATCTGGTGCGCCAGGGGAAGGTGCTTTACATCGGAGTCTCAGACGCGCCAGCCTGGTGGATTGCACAGGCCAACACGATCGCCGACCTGCGCGGGTGGACGCAGTTCGTGGGACTGCAGATTGAATACTCGCTGGTTGAGCGTACCGTGGAGCGGGAGTTGATTCCGATGGCAAAGGCGTTCAAGCTTGGGCTGGCGGCTTGGTCACCCTTGGGCGGCGGTCTGCTGAGCGGCAAATATCATTCCGGCAACAAATCAGAAGCACGCTATTCCGACGAATCGATGCAGCAGTTCCTGCGCAAGGGCGCGCAGGCAGATCGAATCGTTGCCACACTAAAGAAAATCAGCGAGGAGACGGGGGCGTTCGCAGGCTCAGGTAGCCCTGGCTTGGCTGCGATATCGCGATATTCCAGTGATTCCGATCATTGGGGCGCGGCGGATTTCGCAACTGCAGGATAATCTTGCCAGCCTGACACTCGACCTCACTCCAGAACAGGTGTTGGCACTGAATCAGGCGAGTGCCATCGAACTTGGCTTTCCGCACGACTTTTACCAAATAGAGATGGTGAAGGCTCTGGTTTACGGAGGGATGCACGACCGGATTCTCGACGCCGCTTAGATTAGGGAGTCGCGGCGGAGGTCTTGAGCGCGGGGAGCCTGGCTATGTTTACAAAATAAAGACTTAGCCAGGCACCGGGGACCCACTGCACACGCAAGAGCCCGTTACCGTTGCTTCCTTCCGGACCTGGCGGGGTTGGCGAGAGTACGTCGCGTGAGACCGATGCCTGACCTGAATCATTCTAGC
>Ga0074045_10004352_pt1 | contig 12563 bp, 9 predicted proteins | sample BogForMeECP23OM2_FD_94442 | JGI IMG/M metagenome (GOLD analysis project Ga0074045, IMG submission 94442) | Bog forest soil microbial communities from Calvert Island, British Columbia, Canada - Bog Forest MetaG ECP23OM2 | ecosystem: Environmental > Terrestrial > Soil > Wetlands ...
ATGCGCGAGCTCGGCAATCTTCAGCGCGACTTCGCCGAACGTCCAGCCGAGGACGAAATTGAGCTGCGCAATCTCACTGGTGCCGACGCCCTCGCCGGCCGAAGCGGTGAGCAGGCGCGCACGCAGATCTTTGCGATAGGGGAACGCCTTGAAGGCGAGCAGCCGCAGCGGTGGCGATTGCCGCTCGTCGATCGCAACGACCGCCGCGCTGATACCGTCGTGCGAGGTTCCCGAGATCAGGCCGATCGCGTGGTAAGGGGGCTTCCCGTCAAGCGCGAGATGAACTCTGCTCATGGCTCCTCTTCCGCGGGCCCGGACTTGCCGCGCCGGTTAATCCTCGGCCGGCCCGTCGAACCCAGCAGCAGGCGCCATCCGGACGGCAATTCAAGGTCGCCGTCGGCGCCCTGTTCGTCGGGACCGATAATATGCTTGCGCCCCTCGTGCCATTGCACGAGCAACATCTGATGGTCGAGCTGTTGGCCGGTGACGCGATTGATCGCGAAAGCGCCAAACAAGGTCGTCGTTCGCAGGTCGGCGAAGGCGGCGCGCAGACGCGCGGGATCGCACGAATCCGCCGCACGAAGCGCCGCCGCGGTCAGCAGTCCAGCCGCGTAGATCTGCGCCGCCGGGTAATCACAAGCACCCGCGGCCGCGCGCATCCGGCGGGCAAATTCGGCGGGCGCGGGACCGGTCTCGGGGCGCAGCTCCAGCTCAGGTTCCCACTGGCTGGGGCCGACGATACCCTCGGCGGCGTCGCCCAGGTCGGAACCAAAACGATCGACCCCGGCCGCGACACAGCCGAGCACGGGAATATTCAGATGCTCCGCCGCCGCGAGGCGCATCATCGCGAGATCGTGTTCGTAACCGCCGACGCTCACGAAGGCGTTGATTCGATTACGGCGAAGCGCGCGCACGAGCAGGTCGGGCGTGCGATCGCGATCAAACGTGCCGCTATATTTCATCTTGAGACGTACGCCGTGGAGCCAGATTCGCCGCGCCTGCGTCGCGCGTTCGAGACCCGTGGCAACCGTGGCCGCGAAGGGCGTGTTGGCCGCCGCGATCGCCAGGCGCTTGCGCCAGAACTTGAGGGTCGCGAGCAGGCGTGCAAAGCCCACAAGGTATTCGCTGGCCGGCGAGAGAACGCTGACGATCATCCGGTGACCGCGGTCGTGCAGGGCGTCGTCAGCGCCGCCATGATTCACGAACAGCATCCCGGCCTCCTCGGCGAGCGGGGCGGCCGCGCGCGCAAGCGCACTCGAATAGGGGCCGAAGACGAGATCACGCCGACGCGTGAAGCAGAGGTCGCGATAGATCTCGCGGATGCGGTCTACCCGGCTCTGATCGTCGAAGCATTCGTGCGCGACGCGCCGTGTCACGCCGTCAACCGTAATCCCGCCCGCGGCGTTGAGGTCGGCGACGAACAGCGCGATCGCGGCCGCAGCCTGACGCCCCATCGCGGCGTACTTGCCGCTCAACGAGAGCGAAAGGCCAAGCGTGAGGTCGCGCGTCACCATAGCCGGGGCGCCGCTCAGGGCGAGACTTCGGCGGTCCCGTTGCGAATCACCGCCAGCCCTTCCGCGTTGACGGTCGCAAAAGTAAAGCACTGCAGACCGCGGGTGTCGCCGGCCGGCCAGATCGAAGTCGTGATCGCGTCGCCCGGAAAGACCGGGCGGGAAAAGTTGAGCGCGAGCCGTTTGAGCCGGAGCGGATCGCCCGCGCAGACCTGCTCGATCAGTGCCCGGGAGACGAAGGCCATCGTACAAAGGCCGTGCACGATAATTCCCGGCAGGCCCGCCAGCTTCGCGACGTTCTCGTCAACATGAATCGGATTGCGATCGCCCGACGCCTCGGCATAACGGAAAGTCTGATCGCGATCGATCGTCTGCGTGACGACGGCGAGCGGTGCTACGCCGCGCGCGCTCTCGTCAGTCGGCGAGACGCGCGCCTCCGGCACGCGGCGGCCACGAATCAGGACGGTGAAGCGCGTGCGATTGACCGGTGCGCCGATTTGATTCGCGGCACTTAGTTCGACGGTCATGGATTCGCCACCGGGGGTGTCGACAATCGTTGCGATCGTGGCCGTCGCGACGATTTGATCGCCCGGCCGAATCGGCGCCAGGAACTCCATCTCCTGGCGGGTATGGAGCAACCGCAACAGGTCCGCGTGCAGCTCCGGGTCGGTCATTGCGCTGAGAAGCGGAATCCAGGTCGCGACCACGGCAAACATCGGGGGTGCGACGATGCCGCCCGCGACGGCGGGATCGAAGTAGCGCGGGTTGTCGTCGTTGCACGCGCGCGCGTAGTTGAGAATTGCCTCGCGCGTGACTTCGGTCACGGCCGGTGGATACGATTTGCCGAGGCAGGCGCGATTAAGGGGCATCAGTAGATTGCGGTGCTGTGTCATTCCCGCGCGCGCCATTGGAGCGCCGCGGAGCGAGCAGGATGCTCACTGGAACAGGCGCTCTCGCGCGAGGAATCCCGGATCCGGATTCCAGTGCGGCTCATGGTGCTTCAGATACCTCTAGATTCTTCGCTGCGCTCAGAATGACAAAATAAAGGTGTCGATCACAACAACAGGCAGCTCAGTCGATTTCGCGACCACCAATATATACCGCTTGCAGATTTAACTCGCGGTCGAGCAGGACCAAATCAGCGCGGCGGCGGAGCGCGATCACGCCGCGATCATGCAAGCCGAGCACGCGCGCGGGATTCCTTGCGCAAACTTCGGCGACCCGCTCCCAGTCGCCGCCCAGCTCATTCATCATCCGGCGCGCCCCGTCGAGCATCGTGATCGTACTGCCGGCGAGCGTACCATTGGCGAGGCGCGCCGCGCCGTCGTATACGTGAATCCCCGGATTAGGCTCGCCAAAGATCGTCGCCGCGTCGCCGTCCCCGGCCACGCTGACCCGGTCCGTCGTGAAGACGAGTTGCAGGCCGGAGACCAGGCGGAGGGTCGCCGGATGAAGATGGATGCCGTCGGGGATCACTCCCACATACGGACCCGTATCGGGGCGGGCTAGCGCGGCCGCCGCCCCCACCGCGCCGGGTGTCCGATGATGAAGCGGCGGCATCGCGTTGAACAGATGGGTGAACATGGTGGCGCCGGCGTGCAAGCCGGCGACGGCCTGCGCGTAGCTGGCGTCGGTATGGCCGATCGCGACGACGATGTCGCGAGCGACGAAGCGACGGATCGCGTCGAGCGCACCATCGAGTTCGGGAGCCAGCGTGACGAGGCGCAAGGTCCTGAGTGCGAGCGCGCGTTCGAGTGGCTCGCCTTGCGGCAACAGATTGAGCGGCGGATGAGCCCCGCGCCGCGCGGGCGAGATGAACGGACCCTCGAGATGCATCCCGAGAATCGTGGCGCCGCACGGCTGCCGGCTGCCGCGCTTCGCCGCGAGCGCCATCGCGTGTTGCGCCGCCATCGCCTCGGCGATGGTCGCGTCGCATCGCTCGATCGTTGCGAGCGGCGCGGTAATGACGGTCGGCAGCCAGGCGGTCGTGCCTTCGTGCGCCAGGCAGTGGGAGAGTTGCAGCAGATCCTGCGCCGAGGCCGACATCACGTCGATACCATAAGCGCCATTGATTTGCAGATCGATAAAGCCCGGCAGGACCCGATCGGTGACGGCGCTGCGGCTGCGCTGAAATGAGAGGATAGTCTGGCCGAAGCCGATCCGGGCCGGTGCACCGGGCGTGCCGATTATCGCGCTCAGGTAAGTGGTCGAGGCGCGGGGCCTAGCTGGCACGGAATTTTTCGGCGAGCAGCCGGGAGAACCGCGGCAGGTAGATCAGGTCGAAGGTGTCGTCCTTGCCGGGGAACATATTGACGGCTGCGGCCTTGAGACTGCGCACATGCTCCCAGGCCTCGTCGAGCGTCATCGTGTTGTCCTGCGCGATCGTCGCGAAGACCAGGTCGACGAGGAAGCGCAATCGGCGCAGCAGCTTATTCTCGAGCGCGATAAGTGCTGCAAGATCTTCGTTCGGCATGGCGCTTTAATATAGCGCAAACAGGCTTCGCCTGTCGCGCGCAAAAGCCATAGGATAGCTCCGAAATCGAGGAACACGAGGCTTGACCGGTGGGACAGACGCGACTCAAGAGCAGCTTCATCTACCTGGCCAACGCGGTGAACGACCTGCGTGCGAATTGGGCCGCGCTCGCGATCGTGCTTGCGCCGCTGGTCCTGATCGCCGCCGTCTGTGTGCTGCCGGACGCGCTCAACCTGCAGCATCTGCTGGCGGTGCGCTTCGCGCCGGGGCTGCATCATGTGTCGTTGCTCCCCGCGCAGGACTCTGCCGCGCCGGTCGTCGAGGTTCAGCCGCTCTTTCCGCGCTGGGCGCTGCTGCTGTTCCATATCCTGCTCGCGATTCTGACGGTCACGGTGCAGTTGTTCGTGATGTGCACGATTCGTCGCGTGCAAGCGGGCGTGCAGCATCCGCAGATGTTCACCGAAGCGATCGCGATTTATCGCGAAGCGATCCAGCAGGTGCCGGCTTTTTTGTGGATCCGACTGCTGCAAATCGCGGCGATCGTGATTGGCTGCGTCCTGCTGATCGTGCCCGGGCTGCTGATTCTGGTCTGGCTCTATTTTGCGGAGTTCGCGCTGGTCTTCGACGGCCATCGGAGTTTCGCGGCGCTGCTGCGGAGCCGCAACCTGTTGCGCAAACGCTTCTTCCGCACGGCGATACGGATCGTGGTCTTCATGGCGGTCTGGTCGGGCTACAACTCCTGGGTGGCCGGAACCTTTTTTTTGGCGAGCTTCCTGATCGGACCGCTGGGAAGTTACACCGGAAGCCTCTGGACGTCGGTGCTGCTGCTGGGGACGCTCGCAACGGCGGTCGGTTTTGCCACGACGGCATTTTTTGTCGCGGCTGGCGCGCGGCTCTACCGCGACCTCGTCCTAATGCTTGAGGAAGACGCCCGCGCGCCGGCGTCAACGTCGTTACCTGCGACCGAACCATTGCCCGCCGCGAATTCCTGACTCAGTCCCGTTGCTCGCAACGCTTCACTGCGCCTTAACGGGAGGGCATGTACGGATTACTGGAAATATCCGCTTTCCTTCATGTCCATCAGGAGCCCGGATTCCTGCGGGCTCCATCCCAATGCCTTGCGGGTGAGAGCGCTGGAGGTCGGATTGTCGATGGCGACGAAGCCCGCCAGCCAGTCGAAATGAGCGCGTGCTTCATCCTTGGCGAGGCTCCGCACCGGGACGCCGAGCCCCGCGCCGATCGCCTGGGCGATTGCGCACAGCGGCACGCCTTCTTCCGCCACGGCATGCAGGCGCGCTCCGGGGGCTGCGTGCTCAAGCGCTAGCCGGAAGAGGCGTACGGCGTCCAGCCGATGAACCGCGGGCCAGCGGTTCGCACCATCGTCGATGAAGGCGGAGACGCCCGTGCGGCGTGCGATGTCGATCAGCGCGGGCACGAAGCCGTGGTCGCCCGCGCCGTGGACGGAGGGCGGCAGCCGCACGACGCTGGCGCGTACTCCGCGACCGGCGGCGGCCAGCGTCGTCGCTTCCGCCGCGGCGCGCAGGCCGGCCGCACTCCCGGGCGCGGGCGCGTCCTCTTCCGTGCCGATGCGGCCGGGCGCAAGCAGCGCGGTTCCGGACGTCAAGACGAACGGCTCGCCCGTGCCCTCCAGCGCGCCGGTCAGCGCCTCCACCGCTCGCCGGTCGGTCTCGGCGGCGGCCGCATAGGCGGAGAAGTCGTGGATGAAGGCCGTGTGGATCACGCCCTCGCAGGCCCGGGCGCCCGCGGCAAGGCTAGCGGTATCCGACAGCTCGCCCCGATGCGCCTCGACTCCCAACCGCGCCAAGGTGTCGGCGGCGGCGGCGCTGCGCGCCAGGCCGAGCACCCGGTGCCCTGCTGGGAGTAGCTCCCGCACGATCGCTTCACCGATGAAGCCCGTTGCTCCCGTCAAGAAAACACGCATTCCACTCTCCTGGTGCGGCTCTTACATTTCGGTTGGTCGATGACCGTCACGCGCCGGTTATGCAATCTTGCTAACTTGATGGACCGCTGCCGCATTGGCGCGGCACATGTCACCTTATTTTTTCGATCCCTTCCGATTCGCCCGGCGTCGCTTGGGCACTGGTTCCGTCAGCTTGTCGTCAGGACGTGGGACGGTGCCCACCCCAAGCCGGTCGAGAAGTTTCAGCGCGCCTGGAATATCAGCACGGGCGGCGCGTTCGCGAAAGTACGCTTCGGTCCGCAGGGCGGCGAGTTTTTCCGCGACCGCGACGTTGATGAACTGATTGAGCGTTGTATCCTCCGCCTTCGCAACCCCGCGCAATTCTTCCAGGAGCGATGCTTGCAGGCGAAGAGCAAAATTACTCTTTCTCATGGCGCAAACTTCCCTGTCGACAGGGCCTCCGGCGGCCGGATCACACGAATCCCGAATCTACGGGCGGCTTGCCTGAAATGCGCCACGTCGAATGTGACAATCAGGTCGGCAAGGCCGTTGACCGCAGCTTCCAAAACCATTTCGTCCGCTGGATCGGTGAGTTCTGGGCGCCACGAAAAGCTAGGGGTGACCGGTACGCATACCGCAGCGAGCGCCGCGAGGATCGCGTCGATATCGTCACGGGTCGCGCCCGCGGTTCCTAGATGCTCAGGTCGTTTGAGCACGGCCTCGTACTCGAGCATCAGCGGTACAGAGAGCAAAAGCTCGAAACGCTTCCTTAGGGCGAAGAGCAAAAGCTGTCTTGAAGCTCCCACGTTACTACGCAAGGCGGCTACCATTATGTTCGTATCCAAAACAATTCGCACCGGCAGGTTAAATCATATATTGCAGGCAATATTGCAGGCAAATGTGAGTCCTGAAGGGAGGCGCTCCAGTCCGGGATCAGCGGCTCTGAACTATACGAGCGCCGCCAGACGCGACAAAGCTCGGACCGTCACCTGCAGCGGGGTGAGGCCGACCGCCGGCAAGCCGCGTAAATCGGTCATCAGGTGCTGGACTTCGGCCATGCGCCGGGTAGCGAGCACCGACGGACCCTTGCCGCGCTGATCGAAGATCGCGCTGCAGAGCTGATTGCGTACCCAAGTCAGCTCGGCGCGCAGATCGCGCGCGGCGCGGCGCTCCCAACGGTCCTCGCTGGCGATCGCGTCGAGCGCACCCTCGAGCGTGGCGAACTCGAACTGCTCGCTCATCCCGAAGTAGACGCGCGCCATCTCGGCCGGCTCGACGTTCCGCGCAAAGCTCAAGTTCAGCACGTTCAACAGATGACCCGCGAAGGCCAACTGGGCGAGTTCGTGCGCCAACTGCTCCTGATGGACGGCGGTGCGGAGCTCGCGATAGGAGCGTTCGAAACTGGCGCGTTCGCCGCCGGTCAACGCCGTTTCGAATTGTTCGCGCAACTGGTCGAAAGCCGGCTTGAAGCGCGCGACGGTCGCGCCGATGCCGACCGCCCAATCAGTCGCCGCGATCGCCCAGGCGCAGGCCCGCCGCGCCGGCCGCTCGAGAGCGAGAAACGCGCCGACTTCAGCGTCCGCCTCGAACTCGGCGGCATTGCGATGCAGCTCGTCCGCGCGCGCGCGCAGGTCGAGCACGCCGGAGGCAACCAGCCACGCCCGGGCCGCTTCGGCGTTATCGATATCGAAATCGGCGCTCAGATTGTGGATAAACACCGAGCCCATCAGGTCCACCAGTTCGTTGACCAACCGCGTTGCGACCAGCTCGCGCCGCAGGCCGTGACGGGGAATATCTTCCGCGAAGGCGGTCACGATGGCGGACGGAAAATAGGGCCGCAAAAAACGGTCGACCAGATAGGCATCGTCGATTAATGGACTGGTCTCGAGCGTGGTGGCGAGATCGATCTTGGTCAGCGCGGTCAGCACCGCGAGTTCGGGCCGGGTCAACTCTGGATCGCGCGAACGCTCGTGCACCTCGGCCAGGGTGGGCAGGGCGGTATCGGCCTGACGGACGACGCCGCGCCTCACGACAGCCGCAAGATGATCGCGAAAAGCGACCACGCCACGCCTGCTGCGGACCTGTTCGAGACTTAGCAGGAGCGCCTGATCGCGATTATCGCGCAGCACGCTGGCGGCGACTTCCTCGCCGACCGCGGCCAGGAGGCGGTTGCGCTTGGCCTCGGAGAGCGCCCCGCGCGCCATCACGGGCTGCACGAGGATCTTGAGATTGACCTCGTGATCCGACATGTCGACTCCGGCGGAATTGTCGATGGCGTCGGAATTGATCCGGCCACCGGCCAGCGCATACTGCACCCGGGCCTTTTGCGTGAAGCCGAGATTGCCGCCCTCGACGGCGATTTTGCAGCGCAACTCGTTGGCGGCGACCCGGCAGAAATCATTGGCGTGGTCGCCAACGTCGGCGTCGGTCTCCTCGCTCGCCCGCACATAGGTGCCGATCCCGCCGTTATACAGCAGGTCGACCCGGGCGCGCAGAACCGCCTGCACCAGATGGTCGGCGTCGAGTTCGGCCTCGTCACAGCCGAGCGCCGTCCGCGCCGCGGAGCTCAACTGGATGCGCTTCTGGCCGCGCCCGTAGACCCCGCCGCCCGCGCTAATCACCGCCGGGTCGTAATCGGACCACTGTGAAGCTGGTAGCGCATAGAGCCGCTGCCGCTCCGCGAAACTGCGCGGAGGATCGGGCGTGGGGTCGATGAAAATGTGGCGGTGGTCAAAGGCGGCGATGAGCTGGAGACGGTCCGATTGCAGGAGCCCGTTACCGAAAACATCGCCCGACATATCGCCGATCCCGACGACGCTGACCGGCGCGCCGTGCGCCAGATCGTGGCCGAGTTCGCGCAGATGGCGTTTCGCCGATTCCCAGGCGCCGCGTGCCGTGATGCCCATCCGCTTGTGGTCGTAACCGTGCTCGCCCCCGGAGGCGAAGGCGTCGCCCAGCCAGAAGTTGCGATCCTGCGCGATCTGGTTGGCGATATCCGAGAAGGCGGCGGTGCCCTTGTCGGCGGCGACCACGAGATAGGGTCCATCGTCATCGCGCACCTTGACTCGGGGCGGGTGAACGATTTCGCCCTCGACCACATTGTCAGTGAGGTCGAGCAGCGCGCCGATCAAAGTGCTGTAGGCGGCGACCACGGCGGCGCGGTCGGGCGCGCGGCCGCCGACACGCTTGACGACGAAGCCACCCTTGGAACCCATCGGCACGATGATCGCGTTCTTGATGGTTTGGGTCTTCATCAGATCGAGAATTTCGGTGCGGAAATCGTCGAAGCGGTCACTGTGGCGAATTCCGCCACGCGCGATTTTGCCGGCGCGCAGATGACACCCCTCCATCGCGGGGGAGTTCACATGAATTTCGTAGAGGGGCGGCGTGTCGGGCAGGCCGGGGAGGTTCGCGCTCGCGAATTTCAGGGCGATATACGGCGAGCCGCCGTCACAGAAATAATTGGTGCGCGTGGTCGCCTCGACCATCGCGAGCAAGGTCCGCGCGACGCGGTCGTCAGCGATATTTTCGATCGCGCCGAGTTGCGCAAAATACGCCTGACGCAGCGCGTCGAACGTGCCCGGCGCCGCCTCGTGATCGGGATCGAGACTCGCCGTGAAGAGGTCGACGAGCAGATGCGCCAGCTTGGGACAGAGCAGAAACGGACGGCGGGCCGCGGGCCGCGCCGGCACGAGTTTCATCTGGAAGGCCGTCGCCAAATAGGCGCGGACCAAGGCCGTCGCGCGCCACGAAAGTCCCGCGCTCAACGTGAGGGCGTTAAGCTGGTCGTCTTCCGCCTTACCGGCGCGCACGGCCGCCAGTGCGTCGGTGAGCAAAGCCGCGCCGGGTAACTGCTCAAGCGGCCGCCCGTCGATGGTTCTCACCCGGAAAGCCTGCACATGCGCGGGCCGCGGCTGGCCGTCCGCGGTCAGCGCAAACTCATGCGCCTCTTCGGAAATCACCGAAATACCAAAGTTCTGCAGGAGCGGGACGAGTTCGGAAAGAATCGGCGCGTCGCCGAATTCGTAGAAGCGGAGTTCGCTGGTGTCGCGGCCGGCGCCGCTCAGCGCTGGTCCGATCAGTACGCTGAATTGATTCTGCCGGGTCAGGCGCTCGATCTGATCGATATCGCCGAGCGCCAGTTCGGGGGCGGTGCCGGTTTTGTAGGAAGGGGTGCAGGCCGTGAGCCAGCGCGCGGCGAGTTCGCGCCCCCGCGGCGCACCGAATTTCTCAATCAGCCGCTCGCGCAGGAGGTCGTCCCAACTGCGGGCCAGCCGTGCGATTTCGATATTGAGCTCGTCAGCCAGCTCGGGCGGCGGCGCCGCCGCGGCAAAGCAAAAGTGCAGCCGCGCCGTGTAGCTCTCGCCGAGGGCCAGATTGTAGTAGATGAGCTTGCCGCCCAGCGCCCTGGCCAGAGCCTCCTGCACCAGCACGCGGACCTCCGCCGAAAAGCGATCACGCGGCATGATCACCAGCGCCACCACGTTGCCGCGCACCGGGTCGCTCTCGAGGCTGACCCGGACGTCGGCCTCACTCTCGACGTCGAGAACGAGACGCAATTGCTGGCGCAATTCGGCGGTTTTCGCGCGGAACAATTCTTCCTTGGGAAAACCGTTGAAGGCCGCCACCAGCGCCTTGTAGTCGTGGGTGCCGGGTTGCAGCGCTTCGGCTTCGATCAGCTCACGCAGTTTGGCGCGCAGCACTGGGATGTGTTCGGCCTCCTCGGAGTAGGCCTTGGAGGTGAAGAGGCCGACAAAACGGTCAAAGCCGGTGGGCCGGCCGCGGCGGTCGGCGCGGCGAATGGTGATGTCGTCCATGAGCACGCGGCGATGGACTTCGGCGACGGCGCGCGTCTTGCCGACGATCAATGCGGGTCCCTCGAAGAGCAATTTGCGCAGCGCCTCGTCCATCGTCTCGAGCGGGGTCGGCGCGGCGAAACGCGACCGCGTTTCCGGACGCATGATGCCGAGACTCGAACCGCTCGCGGTGATCAGCGCGGCGCGGCCCTCGTGCGGCTCGACGCGGTATTGCCGATAGCCGAGGAAGACAAAGCCGCCCTGCACGAGCCAGCGGAGAAAATCGCGGACTTCGACCAGCTCGCGCATCGCGGCGGTCTCTTCGCAGATCTGCAAGCCCCGCGCGGTCATCGCGGCGAAATCCGCGGTCGTGTCCTCGACTTGGGTGAGGATTCGCAGCAGGTCGGCCGCGATCCGTTCGTTGGTCTCGCTGGAACCGGCCAACTCGAGTTCGGCGTGAAGGAAAGATTCAGCGTGTTCGGTGGCAGCGCCCTGCTCGAAGGTCACCAGGGCGCCGTTGGCGTCGCGCCGCGCGTGCAGCACCGGATGCAGCAGCATCCGCACCGTCAGCTCGCGGTCGCGAAAATACTCGAGCACGCTGTCGACGATAAACGGGCAATCGAGCATCGTGGTTTCCACCACGACGAGACCCGCGGCGCCGGGTGGGTTGACGGCGCGGACCTTTATCGGGTCGGCCCGGAGGCTGAAAAACTCGAGCGCCTCCTCGGCGATCGCAAGGCGCATCGCCGCGGGCTGTTCAGCGGCAAGCTCCAGGGTCAACCGTGCGAACATCCGCTCGGCGAAAATCCGGACGCGTCGCGCCTGCTCGGTCTCGTGACCGTTGGCGGAAGCCGCTTCAGTATGCGCTGCGTTATCCACTATGCCCCCAATGCCAGACCCCAGGATTATATGCCGCCGCCGTGATTGCCGGTCCAGCCACGGCGTGCCGTCCCGCAGTATATAATGGACGGCGGAGCGCATGGAGCAATTCACGATCAGGACGATGACGTTCGGCCCCTGCGGCGTCGGTCATCTCGACGGGGCAACGGTGCTGACGCCGGGCGTCGCGCCGGGCGATCTGATCGAGGCGGAAATCACCGCGCCGCGCCGCGGCCACGCGACCGGCCGCCTCGTGCGCGTCGTAGGCGCCGGACCCGAGCGGCGCGAGCCACCCTGCGTCTACCTGCCGCAATGCGGCGGATGTGACTGGCAGCAAATCGCCTATCCCGCGCAAATCAGACTTAAAGCCGAGTTACTCGCGGCGGAATTTCGCCGCGGACTCGGTATCGAGCTCGCCACTCCGGAGCTGATCGAACCCGCCCCGGAGGAATTCGGCTACCGCGCGCGAATCCGGCTCAGCGTCGGGCCGGCCGGCCGGCTCGGCTACCGCCAACTCGAAAGCCATCGGCTGATCGCGATCGAGCGATGCCTGGTGGCGGCCGGCGAGGTGGAAGTCGCGCGCGAACTCGCGCGGGCACTGGGTGGTGGATGCGAGGAGATCGAGCTGGTCGTCGCGAGCCGCGGGCACGTCCTGATCGCGCAGCTGCGGCGCGCGCCGACCGCTCGCGAGGTCGCGCGCGCGGAGCGCGTGATGGCCGCGGAGTCGCGAATCGCCGGCATAATCCTGCGGTGCGGCGCGAACCGTACGGTCGTGGGCGACGTGTCCTTGACGGTCGAGCCGGAGCCGGGATGCGCGATCACGGCCGCCGCCGACCGCTTCAGCCAGGTCAACCATCCGCAGAACGTGAAGCTGGTCGCCATCGTGATGGAGTTCGCGCAGTTGCAGCCGGGGACGCCGTTGCTCGATCTGTTTTGCGGCGCCGGCAATTTCAGTCTGCCGGCGGCGCGGCGCGGCGCGATCG
>Ga0074045_10004355_pt1 | contig 12560 bp, 8 predicted proteins | sample BogForMeECP23OM2_FD_94442 | JGI IMG/M metagenome (GOLD analysis project Ga0074045, IMG submission 94442) | Bog forest soil microbial communities from Calvert Island, British Columbia, Canada - Bog Forest MetaG ECP23OM2 | ecosystem: Environmental > Terrestrial > Soil > Wetlands ...
CCACGCGTCGTCGGCGCCGCGGCGGGCGAAAGCGATGGAAAGTACGGCGAGGATGCAGGCGATCGAGAGCCAGTAAATGCTGGACCAAAAGAGTGCCGGCACGAAGTGGCCGTAGCCGTTCAGGTCCGAGTACGTGTAAGGCGGCGTGTTGCCGAAGAGGTAAAGCGTGTTCTCCCATCCAAAGCTGTATAGGATCGGATTAATAACGAAGATACCGATCACGATGCCGTGGCCGATGAACTTATTGGACACCACGGTCTGAATGAAGAGAGCGAGCAAGGCGAAGGTGAGCACCTCCGGAAAGGTGACCACATACAGCTCCTCGGCGTACTCCGCAAGCTCAAAGTGGTAGTACCCGGCAATCGTCTGCATGAGGATGCCGCACAGGCCGGTGACGGTGAGCAGCACGAGCTCGACGAAACAGAGGGCGAAGAGTTTGGAGAACCAGTCGGTGGTTCCAGCGAGGGGCAACGCGTCGTGGATGCCGGCGAAGTGAGTGTCGCGCTCGCGCCATATCAGCTCCGCGGCGTAGAGTGTGGCGACAATGTACAAGAACAGAAGCGCCCCGCCTTCGACGGCTTGCAGCATCAGGTACGTTACGGGCCACACGTTCTGCTCGGAGAGGCGGCCCGCGTAATGTCCGTTGTTGATGGCGAGGCCAGCCATCAGGATGAGGAGGCCCCAGAAAGGAACTTCGTGCAGAATGTACGAAATGCGCAAGCGGGTGAGCGAGACGAGCTGCCTGGTGGTTGTCTCCAGGCCGAAGACCTGTCGCGCGGTGGGGAGCTTGGCCGCAACTAGGCTGCGCCGCGGCGCTGCGGCCGCCAGGTCCTGCTCGCGGGCCAGGGCGGCGCGCTTGCCGCTGGCGCGCGCGATCAGCGTCTCGACCGACATCGGGAAGAACCGCCAGAGCGCGATCAGCGAGAGCAGGCCAATCGAACCCCAGAGCATGCGGTTATACAGAAACACTCCGTTGGCGGAGTGCAACGACCACGAGTAGAGTAGCGTGTTACGTTCGACGACGGTCCAGTAACGAGTGATCGCGTCGTGATACAGGAATCCGACGGGATCGAGGATGGCGGACCAGAAATGCTCGAGCGAGCGCGTGGCGCTGAAAATGCTGATACCGATGAGATAGAGCATGAAAATCGCCGCACCCTGTAAGTAGACGATGAAGATCTTGCGCGATAGGGCCGCGACCAGGAAGCAAAGCGAGCCGAGAAAGAAGATCTGAAAAACCACGATCGAAAAGAACGGCTGCAGATACCAGGCGAGGTGGTTGGGAGCGATGCGTGCGTGGTCGGCCCAGGGCGCCAGCGTGCCGAAGAACTCGCCGAAGAGGAGGCCGGAGAAAGCGAAGACCGTAGCCACGAATGATCCGGCCCAGCGGCCACCGAGGTAGGCGGCCTTTGAGATGGGTTTGGTGAAAAGGATCTGCACCGTGTCGCGCTGGAAATCGCGCAGGATGGAAGTGCCAAAGATCGCGGCGATCACAATGATGCCGAAGAAGCTGATCCCGATGTCGTTATAGATGTTGGCATAGGGACCGTTGAGCAGCACCTTGCCGTTGGAACTGCCAACCGGGCCGAAACTCTCGGCCGCGATGTCGAGGAAGCTGAAGGCGAACCAGGCAGCGAAGTAAACGTAAGTGGAGAGACTCTTGAAGCGGAACTTCAGCTCGAAGGTGAAGAACTCCCGGAACATGGTCATATCGCAAATCTCCTTTGCCGGTCAGTTCTTCGCCTGGCGTGCGAGGCTCAGGAAGTAGACATCTTCGAGGCTGGAATCGACCGCGTGAAAGCCGTCCCCTGGACTGGACTCGGCATAGATGCGGACCTCGTGCAAGCCGCCCACCAGATGCGTGGAGACAACATGGAAGGCCGTTTCCAGGGCGCGCAACTCGTCGTCGGTGGCGGCCACCTTGGACCAGATCTTTCCGCGCAGGGAATCGAGCGCTTCGGCGGGAGCGCCTTCGATGAGAAGCTCGCCGTTGGAAATGATTGCCATGCGGGGGCAGAGTTCGCGCACGTCGTCGACGATGTGAGTGGAGAGGATCACGGTGACGTTGGAGCCGATCGCGCTGAGCAGGTTGAGAAACCGGTTGCGCTCCGTGGGGTCGAGACCTGCCGTGGGCTCATCGACGATAATCAGCTTCGGGTTGGCGAGCAGGGCCTGGGCAATTCCGAATCGCTGCTTCATTCCACCGGAGAAAGTGCCAAGGGCCTTCTTGCGCTCGTTCCACAGATTGGTCTGGTTCAATATGGCCTCGACCATCTGCCGACGCTCCGTCCTATTGGTGACTCCCTTCATGACCGCCAGGTGTTGCAGCATGTCGAGGGCCGACAGCTTCGGGTATACGCCGAACTCCTGCGGCAGATAACCCAGCACCCTACGCACCTCGTCTTTTTGGGTGAGCACGTTCAGCCCGTCGAGATCGATCGAGCCGGCGTCGGGGTCCTGCAAGGTTGCCACTGTGCGCATGAGCGAACTCTTGCCCGCGCCGTTCGGGCCCAATAAGCCGAACATGAGATTGCCGATTGTGATGGAAAGGTTCTTCAGTGCCTTCACGCCGTTCGGATACGTCTTGGATAGATTGGTTATCGTAAGTGCCAAGGGAAATACCCTCCGATCTCGAAGTCTTGCTCAGCTTCTTCCGGCCGGCTCTGCCGTGTTCCGCGCTCAGCCGGAGTCACCCGAATCAATCGATGATACATCCTGTTGGGCCGACGTACCCGGCGCTGGGAGAATGTGTTGACCCAACTGTGGTGCAAGTCCAAGCCAGACCGGTTCCTCCCCGAGCGAATCACCGTGCGGGGCCAGCCTTGGCGGTGACTTGGACCGTCTTGCGGTCCCGGGCCGCGACCGATAGCAACGCGGAGTCGCCAGCGGAATTCCGGACGAATTCCGCGTCTTCGATCTGGCCGGGCGGGATGGCCGCCCACGCCGCCACCCGGTAATCTCCCGGCGCCACGGAGCCGATGTAGAACCTGCCCTGCGCGTCCGCGGTACCCGTCCTCACCGCAGTCGAAGCTCCGCCCGCCGGCGCCAGCGCCACCAGCGCATTGGGAACCGGTTTGCCATGGAGGTCCACTACCGAGCCATCCACTCGCGCCGCGCCGGAACTGACAGTGATCTCCAGCAGGCCCTCCGTGCCGAAGTCGATTGTACGGCCTGTGATGGGCTGCCCGCCTTGCACGATCGACTTCCAATAGTAGTCCGGCCCGAGGTTATCGCCAATCTTGTAAGGGATGGGCACCACGTTGCTCAGTGTGAGCGCCGTATCGCCCTCCATCACGTTTTGGGAAACCTGCGGCAGGCCGGCGATGGTCGGAACCAGACTGAAGTAGATCGGCCCGCGTGCGCCCTCCAGCTTGAACGTGGCGCGGATTTCGCGATGGCCCTCCCGGTCTACCGTCAAACCGGCGATGTGCTTCTCGCCGACCTCGATCGATTGGACCGCGAACCGGGAATTGGAAAATTCCCTTGCGACGAGATAGTAGGCTCCGGGCCTCACGCCTGAGAACTCGAACGCCCCCTCGGGCCCGCGAATCGCCGTGTGTTCAACCGGCGGGAATCCGTCGGGCGCCTTCTTCGGAACCAAGCGAAGAACGGACTTGCCGCCCGACTCATCGCCAGCCAGTTTGCCGCGCACCCGGACAGTGGGAACTCGCTGCATCTTCATGTCGATTCCCGGCAGTTCGGCTCCGGCGGCCACATTCACCAGCTTGGCCGATCTGGCCTCCGCGGCGTCCGGGTAGAACTGCGTGCGGTAAGTCATGTCCGGTTGCTCGGGCAAGGCTTGGTCGAAAACTGGTCCGAGGGCGCGGCTGCGGTATGTAGCCCGCACCAGATAGCTGCCGGGCTGGAGGTTCGCGATACGGTACTCTCCGCGGTCGTCTGTGTCATTACCGCCCTCAACCCGCCACTGCCGCGCTTCGCCGTTTTCCATGTTGCGGAGCGCCGACACCCGCGCGTGCGCCAGAGGCTCGCCGTCTTCGTCCACGACCTTTCCCGCAATCACGGCTTGCGGCTCGATCTTCACCACCACATCGGTCAACCGCTGGCCATCGCCTACAACAGTGAGGTCCTCCGCGTTCGTGAAGCCGGGTGCCGGTGAAACGTGACCACGGGCCTGTGCAGTGATGCGGTAGAAACCGGGCTCGACATTGGGAATAGAGAAACGGCCGTGGTCGTCCGCCTCCGTGCTGGAGGGGCTGTCGTAGGCCGGAGCAGGCCGCATGTATCCGCCGCCAAAGGAGCCACCTCGATTGACTAACGTAACGGTCGAATTCTTCACTGGTGCGCCACTCTTGGAGTCCACAACCGTTCCGGCAATGCTACCCAGGGGCTGAACCGGCGGCAGCACAATATCAGCGAACTGCCGGGTCTCGGCGAGCGAAACCAGGGTGAGCTTCGTTATCTCGTGTGAGCCGGGGGCGAGTTTGATCGCCGTGATCTTGCCGGCGAAGTGCTTCAGTAACTCCGGCGTCAGCAAATTCATATCCATCGCCTCCCAGGCGATCGCCTGGTACTCGCCCGGTTTGACGCTCATGGCGAAATCGCCGCCCGCCCGCGCGCGGGACTGTTGGGGCCAACCGGAAGTGTCATCCGAGACCAGGGTCACTATGGCGCTGGGTACAGTTTTCCCGTTGGCATCTACCACCGTTCCGGCGAGCTCCGCCACGGCGGTGCTCAGAATAACTTCCAATGGCTCACCCGAGGTGAGGTCGACCCCCTCCGGCGGAACCGGCCGGCCGGCATAGCGGATTTCCTTCACGTAGCAGGTCGACGGCAGGCCGTCCACTGCTACGCTCGCCGGGACAGGGGACACGTCCTTCAAAGTGAACTCCCGGCCGGCAATGCGCGCGGGCTCCGGAAACCTTCCCTGCGTCGGCGCCTGCCAGTTCAGCCGCACATGGGCATTCCCCAGATCCACCGGTGTCTTCTCTTCCACGGTGACGGTGCCTTGCACGTCCCGGGCGACGTCCAGCCGAAGGACGATACCATCGATAGATTTGTCGGACACATCGAGGGTTTTGACGGCAGCCATCGACTGTTTCGCGTTCGGATCGTTCCACTGAGAGATCAACAGATAGGAGCCCGGCAGAACGCCGCCGATCTCGAAAGTGCCGTCGCCGGACTGCATCGCGGACATCATGTTCCCGGAATAGTCGAATCGCATGGCGCCACACGGAACCAGGGCGACCCACGGCATGATTGCGCGGTTAAAGCCGCCGCTGCCGTTGTCGCCGGATGGCAGGCCCTCCATACGTCCCCGAATGCTCACGGTCTTGGCTTTCCGCAGACGGATGTCGATGCCGCGGATCTCTGCGCCCATTTCCACTTTGACCGCCGTGGCCGTGTTCGCATCGGGCGCGCTCGGGTAGTGAGTCGGAATATAGGCCAGCTCCGGCGCGCTTGGTAGCTGCCGGTCGGGATAGTACGGAGCGCTCATGTTGTTGCGCCAGGTGGCGCGAATCAAGTAGGTGCCGGGAGCGATGCTGGCAACGCGATATTCGCCGAGATCGTTGGTCTGGGCGTAACCCACCGTGTTCCACCCACCGCCCATTCGTCGCGATTCGTCCCGGCGCAAGACGGTAACCTGAGCCCCTTGCACCGCCTCGCCGTCCTCATCGAGCACCTTCCCGGCGATCACTGCCTGCGGTATCAGCTTCACGGTCACGCCCTTGAGGTTTTGGCCCCGACCGAGAACCACCGCCGCATTCGGGAACCCCTGGTAAGGCATCGTCACATAACCCGCGCGCTGGACGCTGATCTGATAGTTCGCGGCGTCCAGGTCGCGGAAAATGAAGCTGCCCTTCTCGTCAGTTTCCGTCGTCAGATGAGCGTTCTCGGGGAGTGGCTGATCCGGCCGAAAGAACGGCATCCAGCCTTGCATGGTGATTGCCGCCTTCTTGATTGGGGCGTTGGTCTTGGCATCGACCACCTGGCCCTCTATGCTCCCCTTTGCGGGCGCGGCCTGCCCGAACAGAGCGGGACCGGCGGTCCAAAGGTATACGAGTACGAATAGCGCGTTCTTCATTGTTTCCTCCGCAACAGAACCCGGGAACCGATATAGCGGACGCAGGCGCTCATCGAGGGGCGACCAGCTTCCGGCTTTCTCCGGCCGGGATCAGCGTGAGAGTTACGGTTTGCCGCTCGCCGTCTGCCAGCGTCACGCTACTGGCCCTGGCAGCGAACGGCGCCAGCACATCCGAATCCTGGGCCCGCAGGTACCGGGCGTCTTCCGGCGTTTCCCAGGCCAGCACCTTGTACCGGCCGGGCGCGACTGCATCGAAACTGAAATTGCCCTGCGCGTTGGCCAGCGCGTTCCGCGCCGTGGGAATGCCGGCATCCACCGGGATCAGCGTCACCTCGGCGTAGGCCACCGGTTTGCCCGTTGCGTCTACGACTGCGCCGGCCAAGCGCGCGCCGCCGCTGGTGAGTGCGATGGTGAACGATGCGTCCGATTCAACCGCGAAGCCCTTTCCCCCAATCTCCTTGCCGCCCAGGCGGATCGAGCGGACGTAGTAACCCGGTGGAAGGCTGTCCACCGCGATCGCGTAGTGGAGGGGCATCAGGGAATCGAAAGCGAAAGTGGCATCCTCCTGCACCGTCGCGTGCGGCGTACAGCAGGGGAGATCGAGCGGCAGCAACACCACCGTGATTCCCTGCAACGCGGGCGCCCCTCCGCCTTCGACATAAACCACTCCGCGGCCTTGATGAGCCGGCGCGAGCTTCACAAATACACCATCCATGTCGCCGCGGACTACCAGTTCCTGGATGGCTGCGAATTTCTGTCCCTTGTCAGCCGCGCTCAAAATATAAGAGCCTGGAGGCACGCCCGCAATTTCGAAGCGTCCCTGGAACGCGGAAACCTGGAAACCGGCTTGCACAATGCCGGAAGGCCCGTCCTCGATTGGGTTCAAGCCCATGGTCAGCTCGCCGAGAGTCTTTCCGTCCGGCGCCAATACGCGGCCGCGGACCCGCGCCACCGGCCCCGGTCGCAGCGCGAAATCGACCTTGCGGATTTCCCGCGTAGCGACTGTAATCCATTGCGCCGCTCGATAGTCGGTTGTGTCGGGGAAGTAAACCTGCGGCGAATCCTTGGCCGATTGCGGAGGAGTCACGCGCAGCTGATAGCTGCCGGAAGGCACGCCCGCAATGCGATACTCGCCTCGGTCGTCTGTATGGGCGATTCCGGGGCACAGAATGAAATGCGATGCGCGGCTCTCCCGGTAACTGCGGCGCAACACCCGCACAGTGGCGTCCTGCACTGGGGCGCCGGCCGGGTCCCGCACCGTACCGGTGAGGACGGCGGCGGGTTCCAGTTTCAGAACCACGTCCTTGACCTGTTGGCCGGCGGCAACAGCCACCAATTCCGTCGCGCGGGTTTCGTGGCTCCAGTTCGAAGCTGCATACCCATTCCGGGTGGCCAGGATGTCGTAGTTGCCGGTATCCAGCCCGGAGAACACGAAGTGTCCATTCCGATCCGTTTCGGCGCGAAGGGTTGTCGTCGCGGAAAGTGGCCGATCGCGCATCCCCAGATATGTGGCGGCAAAAGGACCCGAAAGCGTCACCACCGCGTTTCGCAAGGGAGCGTTCGTATCTGTGGCAACCACCAGGCCCTCGATGGCTCCCGTTCCCTCTTTACCAAAGGCCGCCGTCGTCAGGTAGAAAACCGTGCAAAGACCCAAGACGAGTATCGACTTCATGGCCATCTCCAGGTACTAGTCAAACATATTTGAAAGTTTGATTCGAGCGGTCCCTGGCCAGAGATTCACTCACCAATGCCGAACCGCAGAACCGGCGTCCGAGGGACCTTCTTGCCGAGCTGCTTTCCAGCCGTCTGTTTCTCGTTTACCATTGTTTCGAAAATGTCGCCTTGCAGAGGTACGCGCCGCGTCTGGAATCGGTTCCGTACAAAATGGAAGCGCACGGTCGGGTCCAGCGGGACGGCAAACACTACGCCGGTCGGTTACTCGACAGAGAATTCGAGATTATCGACCGTATGATGTAGTGCTTAACAAGGCAGGTGAATCATTATGTCGAAGGCCAATAACACCGCAGCCGCCAGGAAAAACTGCTTCTCAATAGAACCTAACATCACGATCGAGTATCTTGTTCGCCCGCTGCCTCTGAGCTTTTCCTTCAGCGGTCATCCGGCCCAATTGCATACAGCCCGTCGCACCAGCAACCGAACAGCGATGCGGGCCCAGGAAACACACCGAGAGCCTCCTGCCGGAATGCAGGCGCATCCATCGGCAATGGCGACTCACCTCCCCGATGCGGTTTGAGAATTGTTTCGATATCCCCAGTCGCGGTTAGACCTAAGAATTCTAATACTCAAGAGTCCAATTCGTTGAAGCGCAAACGAGAAGTGGCTAGTGCTCCCATGCGCGACGAAACCCGCGGCGAGTGCAGGCTTCCGAGGGCGGGCCTCCGATGCAGATGGCGCAAGGCAAGCTCACAGCAACCTGGTGCCGGCTGCCGCGCGCGAGATGGCCACCACCTTCGGCAGGCCGAGCCGGGTTGGTCGTTGAGCATTGTTCTTCGCGGCTTGTCGGGCGCGCGGCTGCGGTTTATGCTCAGAGGCGCTAGCCATCTGGGAGCGGCCGCCGGCAATGGAGCTTGGCATTCCCCGGCAGGCGCTCACTTGCCATCATCGAGACCTTGAGCGATCAGCTTCGACAAGCCGAAGCCGCCTTGCTTGGCCATCATCGCTGCCAGTTGCTCCTGGGCAAAACCATTGGCGCAACTCGACGCGGAATCTTCTCCCGAGCCCAGCCAACCGCCCCCCTGGCTCACGGTTTCCAGGATCTGGCCGATGAGCAGAGCCTCAAATTGCTGGGCCGCGTCTTGGATCTTGGCCGGATCGCTGCCCTTGGGGACGGTAGGAACAGTGGGTGGGGCCACCGCCATTTGCGCAATCGCCATGGAATCCATACCTCAGATCACCTCCACGTCGGCCTCGAGAGCACCCGCCGCGCGCAGGGCCTGCAGGATCGCGATTACGTCGCGCGGCGTGGAGCCAATCGCCGACAGTGCGCGAACCAGCTCCTCCACCGTCGCGCCCTGCTTCAGGACTACATTGCGCGCCTTCTCTTCCTTGGCGCCGACCGTGCTCTGCGGGACCACCTGGGTGGTGCCCTGCGAAAAGGCCTCCGGTTGCGAGACGGCCAGGCTGGTCTGGATTTCGACGCTCAACTTGCCGTGAAGGATTGCCACCGGCGCGATGCGCACGTCCTTGCCGAGCACGATGGTGCCCGTGCGTTCGTTGATCACCACCCGCGCCGGGAGGTCGGCTTCGACGGAGAGGTCTTCCAGTTCCGCGAGGAATTCGGTCGAGCGCGCGGCGAATTCGGCTGGAATTGTCACCGCTACCAGGCCGGCGTTCTCGGTGCGTGCCGGCGGCGAGGCGGCGGCGAACCTCTTGTTGATGGCCTCGGCGATGCGCGCCGAGGTGGTGTAATCGTACTGCCGGAGTTGCAGATGTACCAGGGACTTGGGCTCGATGGACGGCGCCGCGCGCTCGACGATGGCACCGTTCGGGCCGCGGCCGACGGTGGGATGATTGACGGTCTGCGATGACCCGCCGCGGCCGACCGCGAACCCGCCAGTGATCACTGGGCCTTGCGCCACCGCGTAGACCTGCCCGTCGGCGCCGCGCAGCGAAGTCAAAACCAGAATCCCACCTTGCAGGTTGAGGGCATCGCCAATGGCACCCGCCGTGACATCGATCTTCATTCCGGGTTGGGCGAAGGCCGGCAACGTAGCGGTTACCATAACGGCGGCCGTGTTCTTGACGCGAATGGCGGTGGGCGAAACCGCCACGCCCATGCGCTCCAGAATATTGGTCAGGCTCTGATTGGAGAAGGTAGTCTGTTGCGTGTCTCCGGTGCCTGCGAGGCCGACCACCACGCCGTATCCTATCAGTTGGTTATCGCGCACTCCTTCAATCGTGACCAGGTCCTTCAGACGCGCCGCTCCCGCGATCCCGGTGGCCAGGGAGCACGCGATGCAAACGGAAATGCAGGCAGACTTTTTCATCAGAATGGCAGCAACCACAGCATCAACCGATACAGAAGGTTGGGCCGGCGTATGGCATCGCCGACCACTCCCTTACCGTCGATGTGAACCTCGAGCTGGGCCAGGCGCGAGGACAGCACACTGTTGGTGGCGTCGATATCGGCTGGGCGTACCACTCCGCGCACGCTGATGATTTGGTGTTCGGAATTGACCTGGATTTCCTTGGAGGACTCGACCACTAGGCCACCGTTCGGCAGCACATGGGTCACGCGCGCCGTGAGCGTAGTGGTTAGGGTGGTGGTGCGGCTGGTGGTGCCCTGGCCGTTCAGTTGCCACGAGCCGGCCATGTTGGCCAGGTTCACCAGCGACCCGCCGGGCGGATTAATTCCCGCCAGGCTGTTGACGGAGTTGGCTGCGCTCGAAGCGCGCGAAGTCTTGGTGACGCCGGTCGCCACCGCCGACGCTTGCTCGTCCACCACGATGGTCAGCACATCGTCGACCTGGCTGGCCCGCACGTCACGCGCCGCATCGGCCAGGCGGGAGCCGGCCTGCCAGATGGAGCCGGGCGAAGCGGGCTGCGCCACCGCCGAGCGCGCTTCCGATTCGGCTACGTATCGGTTGAGCGGATTGGATCCCGGGGTGGCCGGCTTCTTCTTTTTTGCCCATACCGGTGCCGTGCCGCACAAGACGACGGCGAGCGCTGCGGCGATGATCGATCTCATGGTTGAAACTCCTTGTCCGGCTCGCCGTTCAGCGGCGCCCGCGGGACAGGATCTACCGTTGCCTTTCCAGGCCCCAGGACGCGCGCTCGAACGATCTGGTGTGAAGAGGGATTGCGCACGCTGACCGTCTCGCCCACGGCCCCCGCGCTCTCCGCGCGCCCTTCCAGTTTGAGATATGCGCCGCCGTTGTGGGCTTCGACTTGCACCGTGTCGCCCATCAATACTACCTTCGGTTCGGCGAGTTGATCGGTACGCACCGCCGCGCCGGCCGGGATGAAGCGGCGGGGCCAACGGCCGACGACTTCGGCGAGCGCTTGCGCGTATGGCTCCTCGACCGGGAATTCCTGGCGCGTTAGGGCAATTACCTGCGAGGCTGTCACCGGCCGACCCGGCTCGAGGCCGGCGGTAGCCACCACGCGCGGCACGCTTTCCGTAATGCGCACCCGTACCCAGACATGGAACCGGCGATTTTCCGCATATTCGATCCACCCGTTCCAGAGGGCCGTGCCCGCCTCGTGTCGCAATGCGGACTGAGGCAAATCGAGCGGACCTTCGGGTGCCGGCTGGCGGCTGAAATCCACAATCTCGATGGCTGCCGTGGGCCGGGACCGGTGTATGGCATCCAGCAGGCGCTTCGGGTCGAGAGTCTTCACAGGCCACTCCGCGCAAATCCCGCGGGTGGGGGCCTCGCCCAGATGCCAGCGCGCCGCCAATTGGCGCAGTTCCAAAGGACGGAATACGCGCGCCACACCCGGTATCGGGGCCTGCGCCAGAGGCGTGTCCGAATCGAGCATACGCAAGGCCGGCCACGCCGGCGCCAGGTCGCGCGCCAGAATCTGCGCGGAGCCGGTGCTTAGCGCCAGGCATGCGGCGAGGGTAAGTGTGGCGATCATCGCGTGAGATTGTTCACCTGCTGGTACATCTGGTCGGCGGCGGTGACCACTTTCGAGTTGGCCTCATAGCCGCGCTGTGCCTGAATCAGATTAATGAACTCGTTGACGATCGATGTGTTGGACTGCTCCACATAACCTTGCAGTAGTGAGCCCATCCCCTCCGCGCCGCCCGGCAAACCGACGATTGCATCCCCGGACGCGTCGGTGGGCGTGTACAGCCCGTTGCCCAGACTGTTCAAGCCGGCTGGATTCTGGAAATTGGCCAGTTGGATTTGGCCGGCCTGCTGGGTTGCCGTTTGGTTCGGCAGCGTGTAGCTGACGGTGCCGTCGGCGCCGACGGTCACCTGCTGCGCCGAGGCTGGCAGGGTGATTTGGGGTTGCAGCGCATACCCTTCCGAGTTGACGATATTGCCGTTCTTGTCCAGTTGGAACTGCCCGTTGCGCGTGTAGGCCAGTTCGCCGTTCGGCTGCATGATTTGGAAAAACCCGCCGCCCTGGATCGCCAGATCGAGTGGGTTGTCGGTCTCGGAAAACGCCCCTTCAGTGAAGATGATCTCGTTCGAGGTGGGGCGTGTGCCCAATCCAAGCTGCAATCCCGCCGGGAGCAGCGTCTGCTGGCCCGACGACGCGCCTGGCTGCAGCACGCTCTGGTACATCAGGTCCTGAAACTGCGCGCGCCGCGCCTTGTACCCCACAGTGTTGGCGTTGGACAGGTTATTGGCGATGTTATCGACATTCATTTCCTGCGCCGCCATGCCGCTGGCCGCGCTATAAAGTGCCCGAATCATCTGCTTCTCCTTGCCCGCTCCATCCCAGTCGTGTCAGCGGGTGCATTCGTCAAACCTTGGCTACCTGCTCCACCGCCTGCTTGCTCATGTCGAGCGCCGTGGAGGTGGCCTTCTGCAGCATCTCGAAC
>Ga0074045_10004356_pt1 | contig 12560 bp, 8 predicted proteins | sample BogForMeECP23OM2_FD_94442 | JGI IMG/M metagenome (GOLD analysis project Ga0074045, IMG submission 94442) | Bog forest soil microbial communities from Calvert Island, British Columbia, Canada - Bog Forest MetaG ECP23OM2 | ecosystem: Environmental > Terrestrial > Soil > Wetlands ...
CGCTGGGCGGCATCATGGGCGAGGTGACGGACGCGGTCGGGATCCAGTTCCGGCTGCTGAATACCTCGCGGGGGCCGGCGGTATGGTCTCCCCGGGCGCAGTGCGACAAGCAGCAATACCGCCTGAAGATGCGCGAGGTGCTGGAGTCCGAGCCCAACCTCAAGATCAAGCAGGCCGAGGTGGCGGAGCTGATCGTGGAGTCAGGTGCCGAACTGACAACTGACAACTGGCCACGGACAACTTCTGTCGTTCGGGGCATTAAGCTGCGCGATGGCCGCACGGTCTCGGCGCAGGCTGTCATTATCACCACGGGCACATTCCTCAATGGGCTCATTCACTGTGGCGAGCAGCAGTACCCGGCGGGCCGCAGCGGCGAGCCACCGGCGGTGCTGCTGGGCGAGGCGCTCAAGGCACTCGGCCTGCGTGGGCGCCGCCTGAAGACCGGCACTCCGCCGCGCCTCGACGGCCGCAGCATCGACTGGTCGAAGTTCGCAGTGCAGCCGGGCGACGACGATCCCACGCCGTTCAGCTTTCGTACCAAGCGAGTGGCGCATCACGACAAGCAGGTGCCGTGTTACATCGCGTTCACCACGCCGGAGACGCACCGCATCATTCGCGAGAACGTGCATCGCTCGCCGATGTACAGCGGGCAGATCCAGTCCATTGGGCCGCGTTATTGCCCATCCATCGAAGACAAGATCGTCAAGTTTCCCGACAAGGAAACGCACCAGCTCTTCCTCGAGCCCGAGGGCCTGCACACCTACGAGATCTACGTGAACGGCATGAGCACATCGCTGCCGATCGACGTGCAACTCGCCATCATCAAGTCGATTCCCGGACTTGAGACGGCCGAAATGCTGCGCCCCGGCTACGCTATCGAGTACGACTCCATTGATGCGACCGAGCTGCAGCGCACGCTGGAGACGAAGAAGGTCGCGCGCCTCTACCTCGCCGGGCAGATTAACGGCACCAGCGGCTACGAAGAGGCCGCGTGTCAGGGCATCATGGCGGGCATAAACGCCGCTCTGAAGGTGCAGGGCGAGCCGCCGCTCATCCTCGACCGCACCGAGGCATACACGGCCATCCTCATCGACGACCTCATCAGCAAGGGAACCAACGAGCCCTATCGCATGTTCACCTCGCGTGCTGAGTTCCGCCTGCATCTGCGCATAGACAATGCCGATCGGCGGCTCACGCCGCGTGGGCGCCGCGTGGGACTGATCAACGACGCCGCGTGGATGGATTTTCTGGCAAAGCAGGAGCGGCTGAAAGCGATGCGCGATTTGCTGGAGCGCACGCGGGTGAATGGCGACATGCCGGAGTTGCTGGAGAAGTATGGCGACACCGCGACAGGTTCCACTCTTGCGCAGTTGCTCAAGCGCCCGGAAGTGCAGATTGGGGAGCTGGCGCCAGTGCTTGCCCGGCTGATGCCTGGTTTTTTCGAGCGAGTGGACAGTGGTCAGTGGATAGTGGATAGAAACAGCCCGCGCTCCGGATCCGGCCATCTATCCACTAACCACTATCCACTATCCACTGTTGTCCGCAACGAGCTGAAGTCCGTCGAAACAGAGATCAAGTACGCCGGCTACCTCGACCAGCAGACGAAAGCTATCGAGCGGCTGAAGAAGGCGGAACAGCGCGTCATCCCCGACTGGTTCGACTATGCCAAGGTCAGCGGCCTCTCGCGCGAGATGAACGAGAAGCTCACCCGTGTACGTCCCCGCACGCTGGGCCAGGCCATCGGCATCCCGGGCGTCACGCCCGCCGCGGTTTCGCTGATCAACGTGTATATCGAGATTCAGGCGCGCCAGCAGGCGGCGACCACGCCCACCCGCTGAGCGGACTGTTCAATTGCCGTGAAGTCGGGCAGATCCGCGGCTCTTTATCCACACTTGCTCTGTGGCTCGGATTTCTGATTCAATCCTGAGGCATCTATTCCAGCACTCCCGGAGCCTCAACCTGGCGCATCAACTCTTCACGTGCAAGTCCATTGACAAGCTGATCTCCGAGTCGGAAGAGCCGGAACATCGTCTCAAGAAGACGCTCGGCCCGTGGTCGCTGACCGCCCTCGGCATCGGCGCAGTCATTGGCTCCGGTATTTTCACGGTCATCGGAACGGCCATCGCCGGGCAGAAGTTCGACACCTCGTCCATCCTCAACGCGCCACTGGCTGACTACATCGTGCACCATGTGGCGACGCTGGGACGCCCCGGCGCCGGCCCGGCTATTGCCGTGTCGCTGGTGCTTGTCGCAATTGTGTGCGGCTTCACCGCATTGTGCTACGCCGAGTTGGCATCCATGATCCCGATTGCGGGTAGCGCTTACACCTACACCTACGCGACCATGGGCGAACTGATCGCATGGATTATCGGCTGGGACCTCATTCTGGAGTACGCGGTCAGTAATATGGCCGTCAGCGTTGGCTTTGCCGCACACCTGGTGGACATGTTCGACTGGTTCGGCTGGCATCCGAGCCTGCGGTGGATCACCCCTGCATACCTGCCCGGCGGACTTACCGGCGTGAGCGGTAACGTGCTTTACACCCCGGGTTGGCACTTCGGCTTCAATTTCCCCGCGTTCTTGATTGTCATGCTGCTGACGGTGGTGCTGGTGCGAGGTATTCGCGAGTCGGCCGAGACCAACAACGTTATGGTCATCTTGAAGATATCAGCAATATTGGCGTTTGTCCTCGTGGGCATGAGGTACATCCATCCGTCGAACTACCATCCGTATGTGCCTGAAGGATGGTCGGGGGTACTCACCGGCGGCTCCATCATCTTCTTCACTTACATCGGATTTGATTCGGTCTCGACCGCGGCAGAAGAAGCGAAGAATCCACAGCGTGATTTGCCCATTGGCATTATCGCCACCCTTATCGTGTGCACTCTCTTGTACATTTCGGTGGCGGTGGTGCTGACGGGAATCGTGCCGTGGCAGTCGTTGATTGACGATGCTGCGCCGGTGGTCAACAGCATGAAGAAGCTGACCGTGCTGACGCATTCGCAGACGCTGCGCTGGACGCGGCTTGCGGTGTTGTTTGGCGCGATGATGGGCATGATCTCGTCACTGCTGGTGTTTCAGCTTGGACAGGCGCGCGTGTGGTTCTCGATGTCGCGCGATGGTCTGCTGCCAAAGCTGTTCAGCCGCGTCCATCCGCGCTTTCGTACACCTTCGACGGCGACGTGGATCGCCGGATTTCTGGTCGGCATTCCCGGCGGCATTCTCGACATCGGCACGCTCGCCGATCTGTCGAACATCGGGACACTGTTCGCGTTCGTGCTGGTGTCGATCGGAGTCATCATCCTGCGCTATAAGCAGCCCGAACGCCGTCGCGGGTTCCGTGCGCCGGGCGGGATCGCTGCGCCCGTGCTGAGCGTAATGTTCTGCGTGCTCCTCATGGCCGGGCTGCCGATCCTGACCTGGCTGCGCTTCTTCCTGTGGCTGGTCATCGGGCTGACGGTGTACATGTTGTACAGCCGCCACCGGAGCGAATTCAGCCCCCAAAACGCGCAGCAGGCGTCGCTGAAACGGTGATGAACCCTGAGCCTACGAACCGACCGGCGATAGGTGCTGGCGCTTCCAGCAACTATCTCCTCTCACTTCCCAAGGCCGAGCTGCATTTGCACCTCGAGGGCACAGTCGATCCGCCGACGCTGGCCGAACTGAGCCGACGTCATCCCACGCCGCTGCTAACCACGAATAACCGCTACAGGAACATTGAAGACAGCGGGCGCGTGTTCACAGAGGAGGAAGCGCAGCAGCTATATCACTACAAGCACTTCTCTGGGTTCTTGTGGGCGTTCAAGGCGGTCACCGAGCGGCTCCGCACCGCCGAGGATTATGAGCTCGTCACCTATCGCATGATGCAGAAGTTGCATGCGCAGAATGTTCTGCATGCCGAGGCGTACATTTCCGCCGGCGTCGTGCAGTGGCGGGGACAGGAATTCGCGCCTCTATTCGAAGGTGTGGAACGCGGGCGCGAGCGCGGCGAGCGGGACTTTAAGGTATCGCTGTACTGGATCTTTGACGCCGTCCGGCATTTCGGAGTCGAGGAAGCGCAGCGCGTGGTTGACGAAGCGATTCGATTCAAGGACAGAAATGTCATCGGAATCGGAATTGGTGGCGACGAGCGCCGCGCCGGGCCGGAGCAGTTTCGCGAAGTCTATGAGCACGCCGCCAGGCACGGTCTGCGTCTCATGGTGCACGCAGGAGAAACGGTCGGGCCGGAATCCATTTGGGGCGCGCTGCGTGAGCTTAAGGCGGATCGCATCGGTCATGGCCTGCATGCGATCGACGATCCGGAACTGGTGCGCTATCTCGCCGAAAAGCAAATCCCGGTTGAGGTGTGCATCACTAGCAACCTGCTTACGGGATGTTGTGCAGAAGTGGAGCAGCATCCGATTCGGAAGCTGTTCGACGCGGGGGTCTTGGTGACACTGAATACGGATGATCCCGACATGTTTCGCACAACGCTGACGCACGAGTATCAAATCGCGCAGCAGGTATTTGGCTTTACGGAGGTTGAGCTTCGCAAGCTGGCGAAGAACTCGTTCCGCGCGTCGTTCTTGCCGGAAGAGAAGAAGCGTGAATTTCTTGCAGGATTCTAACTGCTGAATTTGACGAATCGGAGTAAGAATGCCCAAGCACATCGGAATCGTGGCTTGCAGTGCCGAAGGCGCCGCACTCTGCTATCGCAGCATCTGCACTGAGGCGCCGACCGTGATGGGCCGCCACACACATCCGGAAGTCACCATGCATACGCACTGTCTTGCCGAATATATGGACTTCGTGTATCGCGACGACTGGCAGGGCGTCGCCGCATTAATGCTTTCGTCGGCCAACAAACTGGCGAAGGCAGGAGCTGAATTTCTCATCTGCCCTGACAACACCATTCATCGGGCATTCGATCTTGTTGCGCCACGATCTCCTTTGCCTTGGTTGCACATTGTGGAAGAAGTAGCCGTCGAAGCTAAGCAGCGCGGCTTCCGCAAGCTGGCCGTTACCGGCACGAAGTACACCATGGAAGGGCTGGTCTATCCGCAGAAGTTGTCAGCCGGTGGGATCGAACATCTTATGCCCAATGCCGAAGAACGAGCGCGCATTGACGCTATCATCATGGACGAGCTGGTGAATGGAATCTTCAGCGATGAGTCACGCCGGTACTTACAGCAAGTAATCGGCCGGATGAGTCACGAGGGCTGTGACGCAGTGGTGCTCGGTTGTACCGAGATACCGTTGCTGATCGACGACCGCAGCTCTCCTCTGCCGACGCTCGATTCCACTCGCATTCTGGCGCGAGCGGCGATAAGGGAAGCGCTGAGTTGATCCAAGCGGCGGAAACCGAGAGGCTGATATTCTGTTAACCAGATAATAAACTCTCTCGCAGTGTTCGCCGTTTTCCCAATTTGGGACGATTGTACTGGTTGGTTAATACCCCCTCCCCCCACCCCTAATGTGCAGAATCAAGAGGTTGGCGGGAAATTCCTCGCAAAATATTCCAGTCACAGGAGTTGCGGGTATCCGATGGTAACCAAAAGGGTTACAGGCCGAAATTCCTCTCCTTTCGGAACTGCAGGCGGAATCGGCGTTAACCAGAATGGCAACAAATCCGCGACGGTATCCACTCGCCACTATCCACTGATTTTCAAAGAGCGTTCTGCCCTCTTCAGGGCACTGAGACACTGGGCCTCACACTGGCAGTGTAACGGCTTTTTCGCCCGAGTCAAGTTACGAAAGTACATGTACCATTTCGATGCGTATCTGCTGAGTGAATGTTCAGCGAAGACAAGGACCACACGCGCGGGTGCCCCACCCTTCACGCCCGCTCTTGGCGAGAGGGTGGGAGACATCTGTGCCGTCCCTGAAGGAAGTCCGGATTCTACAACAGCCTACCCAGCATTCCGCGCCTAACCACCCCAACGAGCGCAACATCGGTGCTCGTTGGGGAGTCCGGTGCTGGGCTACCTTGTTCCGTCCCGCATAGCGGGACTGGGTCACCGCGGGTCCGGCACCTCGGGCGAACGGATCAGGTTTCCGAGTTGACGACCGCCTGGCGCCCTTTCTTCTTCGCGGCGTTCGCAAATGGGTTTCGCGTTGTCATTACGAGCGCCCTGCTTTGGGCGCGAGGAATCTGCTTTTCTTCCCGCTCGCCAAAAAGCAGATCCCTCGCGGACTAAAGTCCGCTCGTGATGACAAAAATTAAGAGCGGTACGGCACGGCTGAAGCCGTGCCCTTTCAAAGTGCCGTCATGTCAACAGGGCGAAACTACGCTTTGTTTAATTCTCTGCTATCTATATGCCGCCCGCCGCGCGAAATGCCGCCAACCGCTCGTGCGTGTTCAGCACGTGCTGCGGCAGATCAAGCTGCGAGCCTTCCTCCAGAATCGGGATCAACTTGTCGAACTCGGGGCCGGAGTGGGAGCCGGTGAACACGATGCGCACCGGGTGAAACAGATCTTTGCCCTTGGCGCCGGTCTTCTCCTTCACCGCGTTCATGATGACCTTGAAGCGCTCGGGCGTCATCGGGAATCGCAAACCTCGGGCAACAAGTTCGGTATCACTTTCGACCAGTTCGGCGAACGCGGCCAGTACCTCCTTAGTCTTTGGCCAGAGGAGAACTTCGGCATTGTCAGGCGCAGCCAGTGCGGCAGCGGCGTCGTAATGGAAGATCAATCGTGCGCGCTCCGGGAGCTGGTCCAGCTTGTCCACCGAAGGATCGAGTAGAGCCACAACCTTGGCGAACCAGGCGCGTGCTCGCTCGTCGGGATGCTCCGGCAGCAGCCCCGCGTTGACGAAGAATGGCTCTGCCAGCCGCTCGATGCGCTCCGGCGGGCTCTGCTTGATGTAGTGCCGGTTGAGCCAGTAGAGCTTCTCCATGTCAAAGACGGCGGGTGAAGGCGTGACCCGCTTCAGCGAGAATTCCTTCTTCAACTCGTACGGCGTGAAGATCTCGCGGGTACCGCCGCTGGGTGCCCAGCCGAGAAGCGCGAGATAGTTCATCAGCGCTTCAGGCAGCACACCCATCTCGCGGAAGTTGGCGATGGATGTTGCGCCATGCCGCTTCGACAGCCGCTCGCGATCTTTGCCCAGAATTGTGGACAGGTGCGCGAACTCGGGAACCGGCCAGCCCAGGGCCTCGTAGAGCGCCACCTGTTTTGGAGTGTTGGAGAGATGATCGTCGCCGCGAATGACGTGCGTGACGTCCATCAGCGCGTCGTCCACTACAACCACATAGTTGTAAACCGGCATTCCGCTGGAACGCACGATGATGGGATCGCTGACCTCCTCATGCGAGAACTCAACGTTGCCGCGCACGATGTCGTGGAAGCGAATGGGATGCTCGGGAATGCGCAAGCGGATGGCGGCAGCCTCCCCGTTTGCGTGCCGGCGCTGGCTCTCCGCCGGATCGAGAGCGCGGCACTTGCCCGAATAGACGGGCGGCTGCTGGTGTGCGAGCGCATGAGCACGATCGCGCTCCAGTTCTTCTAGCGAGCAGAAGCAGAGATATGCTTTGCCCTCACGCAGCAGCCTCTCGGCCTGCTCGCGATAGGCATCGAGACGATCGCTCTGACGATACGGCGCGTGTGGCCCGCCCACATCGGGGCCTTCATCCCAGTCGAGGCCGAGCCACTTCAGGTCTTCGAGGAGCTGGCTTTCAAAGCGCTCTTCGCTTCGCTCCACATCGGTGTCCTCGATGCGCAGGACCATGACGCCGCCTTTTTGCCGAGCGAACAACCAGTTGAAAAGCGCGGTGCGGGCATTGCCGACGTGCAGATGCCCGGTGGGAGACGGAGCGAAGCGGACGCGAACCGTAGAAACAGTGCTCATCACTGCATGATGTTAGCAAGAACGGAACTCTTAACCGCGGATTTGCGGATACTCACATGAATTTCCACACACTAATCACTAGTTCCAAGTCTAGCGGGGAACTCATGTTGCCTGGCGCTTGGTGGCGCGTGCGATAAGTGCCTCTTGTGCATTGAAGGCGTTCTTTTTCTGGAAGTTGGGGTCACGCACGTATTTGCCATCGGAGGTCATATGACGGGCCTTGGCCTCCTCTTTGAGATAAGTGCCGAGGATCTCGTCACGGATCACGCGGACGAGGGTCGTGTCCTGCACCGGGAAGTCCACCTCGACTCGCCGGTTCAGGTTGCGCGGCATAAGGTCCGCGCTGCCCAGGTACACCTCTTCCTGTCCGCCGTTGCGAAAATAAAAGATCCGGCTATGCTCCAGAAATCGTCCAACGATGCTGGTGACCTGAATGTTTTCGCTGACGCCAGGCAGACCGGGCCGCAAGCAACAGATGCCGCGCACCAGGAGATCAACTTTCACTCCGGCCTGCGAAGCTTGGTAGAGCAACTGGATCATTTTTCTGTCCAGCAGCGCATTCATTTTTAGGAGAAGGTGACCGCCTTGCCCGTTACGTTGGTGCTCAATTTCGCGCTGGATCAGCTTCTCGAAGCCCTGGCGCAAGGTCACCGGCGCTACCAGCAGCTTGCGGTACGAGGTCTTCACTGAGTACCCAGTCAGGTAATTGAACAGGTCAGTACAATCGGCTCCGATGGAGGGATCGCAGGTCAGCATGCCAATGTCGGTGTAGAGCTGTGCCGTCACGCTGTTGTAGTTGCCCGTGGACAGGTGCGCGTAGCGGCGAATCACGTCGCCTTCTTTCCGAACAATCAACAACGCCTTGCAATGCACCTTGAGCCCCATCAGGCCGTACACGACGTGAACGCCATACTCTTCCAGCTTGCGGGCCCATTCGATGTTGCTCTCTTCGTCGAAGCGCGCTTTCAGCTCCAGCAAGACGGCGACCTGCTTCCCGTTTTCCACTGCCTCCAGGAGAGCGTCCACCACGGGCGCATTGCGGCCGACGCGGTAGAGGGTGATCTTAATGGCCAGAACGTTGGGATCCTTCGCTGCCTGTTGCAGCAGACCAACGATGGGCTGAAATGAATCGAAGGGATGATGGAAGAGAATGTCTCCGCGACGGATGGTCGCAAAGATATCTTCCTCATCGGCTTCCTTGAGCGCCGCCGGCAGCGCGGGCACGAAGGGGACGAACTTCAAGTCCGGACGCTCAATTCGGGTCAGGTGACGTACCCGCACCAGCGATAACGGACCGGTCAGCTTATAGATGTCGTCGCGATCGAGTTCCAGGTTCTCAACCAGGATGTCCAGCACAGGCGCGGGCATCGCCTCGTTAATCTCCACGCGCACCACATCAGCAAACCGGCGCTGCCACACGCCCTCCTCGACCGACTCCAATAAGTCCCCAGCTTCCAGGTTCTGGATCTCGCTGTCGGCGTCGCGGGTGACGTGGAAGGGATGGGCATCGAGGATTTCCATGCCCGGGAAAAGAGCTCCCAGGTTGGCGATGACCAACTGCTCCAACCAGACGAAGGATTGTTCCTTAATGGGCGGCTTTTTCGCACGGCTTTTCGCTCTTGGCGCTGCGCTCACCGGAACCAACTGCGGCAGCGTGTCGGGAATCTTCACCCGCGCAAAGTGCTGTTCACCATCGGCTCCGCGCAAAAGAACCGCGAGATTCAAACTCAAGTTCGAAATGTGCGGGAACGGGCGCCCTGGGTCGAACGCTAGAGGAGTTAGCGTGGGAAAAACGGTCTCCTGAAAGTAGGAATCGACGATGGAGCGCTGCTCTTCGGTGAGGTCGGCATAATGCTGGATACGAATCCCAGCCTGCTCCAAGGCAGGCACCAGTTCTTTGCTCCAGCAATCATGGGCGCCGCGATAGAGCCTTATCACCGACGCGCGGATGGCGCGCAACTGCTCCGAGGAGCTCATCCCGTCGGGCCCCGGGTCGCTCACGCCCTTTTCGAGCTGCCGCTTAAGGCCGGCCACCCGCACCATGAAGAATTCGTCCACATTGGAGCCAACAAACGACAGGAACATCAACCGCTCCAGCAGCGGGTTGCTGCTGTCCTGGGCCTCCTCCAGCACGCGCCGTTGAAAGTCCAGCAGGCTCAATTCACGGTTGATGAATAGCTCTGGATCGTTGAATTCGCGGGCAGGCGGTGAGGGAGCACGGCCATGCGCTTCGGACGCAGCGGTCGCGCGAATTGTCTCGGAGGCGCTGCGGACAGATGTTCTCCTTCGCTTGGAAGGAGCGGGTTTAACGGATGTGCTCATAGGGTTTGGCCGAAAGACAGAGATCCATTGTAATCCGTCGAGCATCGGTTGCACACTGAACGCACCGGAAACGCGGCCTCCGCCTTTATTAACGGCCTGTTCATAATCTTTGTGCGGAACTTATCACGGGAGACTTCTAAAGCGCAGCGCGGGTGTTGCCGATGACTCTCTGTACAAACCGGCAACCGGTATGCGAAGTGCGCAGCAACAATCGACTGCAGCAGTAGTGCGCGGATGTGGGGACAAAACTGAAGTTTCGTCTGAGTGGCGGGGCTCCGATGCCGTGAGAGCCGGACGGCTCAGGAGCCGGACGACAGCAGGGACCTCCGTGTTGGAATTTGCGCTCGTCGCGCCCATGTTCTTCCTCCTGTTCTTCGCTGTCTTTGATTTTTCGCGTTTGTTCTACGTCGAAATGACTCTTCAGAATGCGGTGCGGGCGGCCGGGCGGTACGCCAGTACGGGAAATCATCTGCCCGATCCACAACACCAGGGCCAGAACCTCTCACGCGTGAATTCGATCATTCAAGTTGCCCAGCAAAACGCAATCGGTCTTAGCGTTGCCGGCATTCAAATCTCCAGCCTGGCTGGGGGAAACGGCAGCGCGGGCGGTCCGGAAGACACCGTGACAGTCTCCTTGACCACCAACCTGCAGCTCATGACCCCGATCATTGCACAGTTCTTCAAGAACGGCGCTTACACGTTTACGGTCACCGTCAGTTTTAAGAATGAGCCTTTCCCGCCAGGCAATACCAGCTAGCGGAGGTAATCAAGTGAGGGCATCGCAGCGCGACTACGTAGGACACACCAAGGCAGGGGCAGGTGATTCTGGCCAGGCGCTGGTGGAATTTGCCATTTCGGCGACGATGATGCTCATCCTGGTGTTCGGGCTGATCGATTTCAGTCGTGCCATTTACATCGAACAGGTGATAACCAACCTGACAGGGGAAGGCTCGAGCATGGCCTCTCGTGGAACCAGTCTGGCGGGTACGGCTGCAGCAATAGTTGCGGCCTCGGACCTGAACCTGAACAAAAGCGGGCAGGTAATCGTGTCGTCGGTTTTCAACAATAACAATAAGATTCAGCTCACTGCGCAAGTATCACAGGGTGGGCTTGGAGCAACCAGCTTGATAGGAAGCGTGATTGGAGGCCCAGCCAGCCTCCCCGCCACAGTAGTTCCTCAACTAAACCAAACGGTCTACGTCACGGAGGTCTTTTACAAATACCAGCCGATCACGCCGATCGGGAGCCTGTTGACCAAAGTAGTATTGCCGAAAGAGTTGTATGACGTGGCGTACTACTGACAAGGAGCGGAGAGAGTGAGACTGTTCAGTCGCGGCCGGAACAGAGAGAGTGAGCGCGGGCAGATTGTCGTGCTATTAGCCGTTTCCTTGACTCTTCTATTGCTGTTCTTAGCTTTTGCAATTGATGTGGGATTTGCCTACGCCACCAAAGCGAAACTGTCAAAATCCGTGGATGCAGCCTGCCTCACAGCCATGAGGAACCTTGCCCAGGGGCAAGCGAAGGCCGGAGCTCTAGCGGCGAATTCGTTCAATGGGAACTATGATTTGTCCCCTCTTGACGCTAATCCTCCGACAGTAAACGTGAGTTTCTCTACGGACCCCTTCGGCAACACGCTGGTCAATGTCACCGCCACAGCCACCATCCGGACGTTCTTTATGCGGCTTTTGCCTCAGTTTCAAACATTTTCAGTCAGTGACAGCGCCCAGGCAACACGCGGCAAGCTAGTGATGTCCTTGGTATTGGACCGCTCAGGCTCAATGACTGGCAACGGCGGATCGGCGGCGCTTCCTCCCGCGGTCACGACCTTCATCAATTACTTCGACAACAACGACGATGAGGTTGCAATGATCAGCTTCGCCTCCAATGCGACTATCAATGTGCCGATCAACTACAACTTCATTACTCCGATTACCAACGCAGTCAAGGCTATAAGCTGGGGCGGCGGCACCTTTGGTCTGGGGGGACTGACTGATGCAAAGGCCCAGAATGACAGCATCGTCGCGCAGCCGGGACAAAACGTAGTAAAGGTCGTAGTCTATTTCACGGACGGTTACGTGAATGTCATCCAGGATACTCTGAATTGCACCTCTAAATGGGGCGCCACTCTTTACAATTATGGGGGATACGACTCGGGTACCCAGGTTGACTTCTTCGATCCGTCCAGCGGAACGGATTGGGGCACTCTCGACAAGAACGGAAACCCCCCGCACTCGCCTACGCCGGACTGTACCGGTGTGACCACGTTCACTTCTCAAATCAACGGGACGAAAGAGTCCTTTACCCGTGCAAATGTTACCGCCGACGCCAAATATCGAGCGCTTCAAACCGCCAACGCCATGCGCGCCGAAAATATGGTGGTTTACTCCATCGGGTTGGGCAACCAAGTCGACC
>Ga0074045_10004357_pt1 | contig 12558 bp, 13 predicted proteins | sample BogForMeECP23OM2_FD_94442 | JGI IMG/M metagenome (GOLD analysis project Ga0074045, IMG submission 94442) | Bog forest soil microbial communities from Calvert Island, British Columbia, Canada - Bog Forest MetaG ECP23OM2 | ecosystem: Environmental > Terrestrial > Soil > Wetlands ...
AATCAGGACCGTGCCGGGAAGCGGCCTGATAATTGGGCGGAAACGCAGCGGCTTACTGTTACCTGAGTCTTCTGCCACGCGCTCGAGCACACGGCGAACCGATGGTTTAAGGCCACCGAAAACCCGCTCCTGCATGCGGTACGCGATTGCTGCGGTCAGTATCTTCCGCTTGCAACGCTGGTGCGGATTGGTGCCGTACAAGGAGCACCACTTCTGCCTGAGCTCCTGTATACTGAGATTATTCAATCTCGCTATTTCGCGGTGTAGTTTCTCGGCTTCAGAGGTGCTTTCAAGCTCTTTCATTCGTGCCCGCCTCTTCACGGACAGAGACACACATCGCTCGATTCCCGGTCGGAAGCCAGTCGTTGTCGCGCGACCTTTCGGATAGTTGTGCCATGGCTGGCTGGTGACTTTGGCCAGGATTTTGGCGCCTCAGAAAATAGGCCGGCCTGTATCGAGTCCGGCCCAATACTAGAGTTGATGCTTATTTCGATGCCTTGGCGGTTTTGCCCGCCTTGGCCTTGACGCTCCGCGCGGACGAGCCATAACGCTTCTTGAAGCACGCTCGGCAGCGCGCATCGCGTCGCTTAATGAAGGAAGGCGACAGGTCATCGCTACCGCAGTAGCGGCAAACAAGGTTCTCGGCCTTGGCCGTGGCCTTCGTCGAAGGCCCACGTTCGGCGTTGAGGGCTTTCTTGGTGCTGATGCCCTTGGCACCCGGTGCCTGGTTCAGCTCGCTCTTTCGGCCCTTTTTAGGCGAAGATGCTGATGCCGCATCGCCTTTCGTTCCTTCTGTCGGCAACTTAGATTCGGTCATTTCCTTCTTCTCGAAATCGGAACTCATCGTAATCTCCTTCGTGTCGCCGGCTGTTTTATTTCGAACGTCCTGACCGGCGGTGACACACATTGCTCTGTGGCGAACGGAATGGAAGTCCCACGTTCGGCCTTTTCCAACCGGCAAAATGAGAAACATGGCGAAGCGAACAATCATCCTTCTTGAGAGCAACCGATTGCCAAGAGACCTCGTCCTTCGATGAGAGGCTAAGCTAGCGCCTTCTATCGGCGCACCTAGAATTCATAGATCGGAAGAGTAAGATGGCCCGAGATGGATTTGAGCTTTTACCTATCTAACCAAAAGGAGCGCACGATTGGACATTAAACGAATAATCTCCGAGCTCAAGGACGAGCGTGACAGGATTGGAGAGGCTATTAGCGCTCTGCTCGAAGGCGCTGGCCTCCCTTCCACGAATGGATCGCCACGAAGAGGACGACCGCCAGGCCGCGCCAAAGGTATATCTCCTGCGGGAAGGAAGCGCCTGTCCGAAGCCATGAAGGCTCGATGGGCAGCGCGCAGGGCTAAGTCCGCATCAACCGCAAAACCGCTAGCGACAAATGGTCGCAAGCGTCGTGGTATAAGCGCGGCGGGACGCAGGCGCATCGCGGAGGCGATGAGAAAGCGCTGGGCGGAACAACGGAAAGCTGCTCCTCAAACCGCGCGTTAAATATGGAACATCATGAAGACGGGTCAACCCGCGAGTGTGCCGATACAACTCGGATCCAGCCAATTCTACCGTTCTGAGATACGGAAATCGAAAGTTCTCCGCAGTTACTTGCTTTACCCGTGCCTGGTCGAGCCGATCACCGCGGACCCTGCCCAGTTCAATACTCAGCTTGACCAGTCCTGCCGAGAAGGTGGCGGTATGCGAATACGAAGTACGTTCCCGCCAACATCACGCCGGGAATAAACCAGTACAGTCCGATCGACAGCCCCGAGCTGGAGGTGCTCGCGTTGAAAATCGTAAGACCAGCCTGCCTGTCGCTGACCGCCGACAGCAGGTAGGGGTAGTGGCCGAAGGCCGCAGCTGCGAGCATGGCAAGTATATAGGCGCAGGAGCACAGGAAGGCAGCCGCATCGCGGTCGGTGCGAGTCATTATCCTGATGCCCACCAGGCTGGCGAAGGCGAGGATCGGAAAGATCAGGCCCGACGAGCGATCAGCGTATCGTTGCGCGAAATGTGGCCGAATGAGCGGGACGATCAACAGCAGGATGAAGCTAAGGACAACGACCGCGAGCCATGACAGACTGGCGATATTTCTTGCGCGCTGCTGGAGGGATCCATCGCCTTTCATCGTCACCCACAGCGCGCCATGCATCGCAAGCGTGGCAACGCTCGCGGCCCCGATTGTGATGGTGAACCAATCGAGAATTCCAGGCTCCGGGCCTAGCCGGAAATTGGTCCAGAGCGGAAGGAAGAAATTGCCATTGGCATCGACCGGGACCCCGCGCAGCACATTGCCCAGCGCCGCGCCGAAGAACAGCGCGAGCAGCGCGCTGGCGCCCGCGAAGACGACGTCCCAGAAGGGGGTCCAGACCGGATTAGCGATGCAATTGCGAAACTCGACTGCGGTGCCCCGCAAGATAAGCAGCCACAGCACCATCATCAGGGGCAGATAAAAGCCGCTGAACCCTGACGCGTACGCGGCGGGAAAAGCGAAAAAGAGCGTGCCGCCGCCGGCGAGCAGCCAGACTTCGTTGCCGTCCCACACGGGACCAATCGAGTTGAGCAGGGTCCGCCGTTCAGCGTCAGTCCGCGCGGCAGGCAGATACACGATGCCGACTCCCATATCGAACCCGTCGAGTACTGCATATATCGCGAACATCCCCGCGATTATGCCGAACCAAAGCGTAGTCACGTAGCCTCCTCGCTTTCAGTCGGCGGCGGCAGCCATCGCTTGCGGCGCTTGGGGGTCCGCGCCGCCCGGTCCCCGCAGCACTTCTAGGTAAATCAAAAGCAAAAACAAAACCGAGAGTACCGAGTACATGCCCATGAACCCGAGCAGCGTGAACAGTCCGTTCCCAACCGACACTTGCGGTGAGCTGCCCGCCGCCGTCCGCATCAGTCCATACACTAGCCACGGCTGGCGTCCCAGCTCCGCCGTCATCCATCCCGCGGTGGTTGCTATGTAAGGAAAGGGTGCCAGCAGCATCAGCGCCCATAATAGTAGCGGAGTCTGATAGAGGCGTCGCCGATACATAATCCAGCCGGCGAGCGCATAGACAGCGACGAAGATCGAACCGAGGCCGACCATGATGTGATACGCGTAGTAGAGGAGAGGAATGTTGGCCGGCCACCGATCCTCCGGAAATCCAGCTAGCCCGCGAACCTCCGCTTTCCAGCGTCGGTATGTAAGGAAACTCAGCACGTCGGGAACAACAATAGGGTTATCAAGCCTGCGAGCTTCGACATTGGGCTGGCCGATGATCACCAAAGGTGCGCCACGCTTATCTTCAAACAACCCTTCCATCGCGGCGAGTGTTACTGGCTGATAATTGGCAACGTTGCGACCTTGCCCGTCGCCAGTCGGAAAAATCATGAGCGCGGAAGCGACAAGTCCGGTGATCACTCCCAAACGCACAAAGGTGCGGCCGAAGTCCTCGAATCGACGCATCAACAGATAGAACGCACCCAGCGCGGCCATCACCGTCGATCCTGTGACCACCGCAGCTGTCATGTTGTGCAAGTACTGCCAGACGAACCACTGATTTGTGAGAAGCGCAGTCAGGCTGACCAGCGAGAACGTGCCGTCGGTGTTCTGCATGTAGCCGACCGGATGCTGCATCCAGGCATTAGTGACGACTATGAAAAATCCGGAAATCCAGGAACCGAGAAAAACGAGAAAGGCCGAAAACCAATGGAGACGTGGGCCGAGTACCCGCTCACCAAACAGAAGTGCTCCGAGGAAAGTCGATTCCAGGAAAAACGAGAATACCCCTTCCATCGCGAGCGGTTGTCCGATAACGCCGCCGGCCGCTTTCGAGAAGGCAGACCAATTTGTTCCGAACTGGAACTCCATCGGGATTCCGGTTACGACGCCGACGACGAAATTGATTCCGAAAATCCGCGCCCAGAAGCGCGCCGCTTCGTTGTAATGGGAGTTCCCGGTTCGTAGCGCGAGGGTCTTGAGTACAACGATGAGCAGTGCCAAGCCAATCGTGAGCTGCGGAAACAGGTAATGAAAGGTTACCGTGAATGCGAACTGAATTCGATCGACCGTTAGTGCGTTCATCTGATATTTTCGCGTTAGCCGCTACGCCCATTTTCACAGTCGTCCGAGCGCACAGGTTGAGTGGCTTTAACCCTTCATGGACACCCAGGAAAGACATTCAAGGTCTCGTTTGTAGCTCGGAGCACGACGGTAAGAGCTCTGCGGGGGAAGGAGAATCCGCTAGACAGGCTCGGACCACGGGTCGTTTTCTCAAAAGCCATGCTTTCCTCAATCTAATGATTTACGACCGAGTTCGAACGAGTAATCACCCATACGGCCCCAGACGTCGCCTTTGACTGCGGCTGCAACGAGTAGGAATTGTTCGAAGGTCAACTCCAGTTGGCGGAAACCGCCCTGACAGAAAATGAAGGCGTAGAGCTCGAGCATTTCCTCGCAAATGCGGGGAGGCAGGGCGGGACGCGTCGGGGCTTCGGGAAACGCACGGGGTTCGCGAAGGGCAAGGCTACGGGTCGATGTAGGACGAGGACGCGATTGCGATACGATTGCCCTTAATGATGCAAGGCGCGAGGACTCTACTGGAACTAGTTCGCCCATTATTATTCTCCAATTGATTGTGGCGGTCTCTCCGGAATCTCGCTTGCCGGCAAAGTCGCCCTAGGTTCGTTCTCTGATCGCGTTGACGGCGGCCGCTCTGGGAGGAGGGTAACGGCCGCCGTCTTGCGAAGGGCAAGCTCGCGTTGGATGCCCAATAACGCTAGATTTTTGCGCGCCGGCTCATAGTCAAAGAGCTCGAGCGTAAGCTCATGCCATACGTGCGATGCGCGGACAGTTTTTCCCTCTTCGGTATAGATTACACCCAACATATTCCGCGCGTCCGCTTCCTCCGGGTTTAAACTTAACGAAACCGCCATCTCGCGTTCAGCATCTGCAAGCAGTCCGCGCCTCTCGTAGACAAGTGCGAGATTGTAATGCGATTCTGAATGGTCCGGACCTAGTACAACAGCGCGTTGCAGGCTGTTAGTCGCGGCATACAGCTCGCCATTTTCAAACTGAGCCAAGCCAATGTTCAAGAACAAATCCCACAGCCTCAGTCCGAGCGCTGCGGCGCGCTTAAACTCCTCGAGCTCCGCGGTTCTGTCGCCCAACATTCCTTCAGCAAAGCCAAGGTGATAACGAGCAAGCGCGTTATCCGGCCGACTACGCAGTAGTTCGGAGTGAAGAGTAACCGCCTCTGAGTAGTTTTCGATTCCAAGAGCATAGTCCGCCCGAACGTCACAGATTTGCTGCTCGCCTCCATTCGCATTCGCCATGCACTCGGTCCCTGGGGAAATCAACAAGATACCTAACGCCAAGCTGATCCCGATGCGCACCACTGTGTGCCTGCGACATTTAGCTTTGGCTCCTCCGAAAGGAGTGTGGGGCCGTCCCGCCGCGCCGATGAAGAGACGGCACTCGACTGTCGTCGGTTTGGGACGGCCCCGTCTTGAGGCGCTGGGGGGAGGCGCCTCGAAGCATGGTGGGCGCATTAAGGAGGGTTTTATTTGGATAAGAGTTGACATCTTGCTGATCGCCGAACCGTGAGGCCGTCAAATCTTTGAATCCCCACGATCAATTGTGGCCTTCTTTATTGCATCTTGTCGATAAAGTGGATCGCCGTGCCCTCGCCCTCGCAGTGGCCCACCGGTGTCTGGTGGCGCACCGGGAGTGAAGTTGTCATTGACGTGAAACGCGGTTGCATCCACGATCGCTTCCACCTGGGAACCATAATTTCGAAAGGCCGCCCTCTTTGAGATTTGTCGCCAGAAGTAATGATGTCGTTGGCTTGCGGACCCGTTAAACAAAGGCCGCGCATCTTACCCGGCGTGAGGTATTGCGAACCGCGGCAACAAGTGACGACCATCCTTGCTGTTACTGCCTCCGTCGCAGCGTCGGGCCCGTCAATCGCATTGTGAGTCTTTACTACCTCGCTGCCGGCAACGACCACTGTAGCCATTACAATTGACGATACAAACTCGAAGGAGCGCTCCGAAAGTAGATTCGGGACCGAAGGCTGCAGTGATTGTCTTTTTCTCACGAGTCGTGTCCTTAGGTAGTCTTAGTGCCCGTGTGCTCGTGCTTTTAGGTAGCACCAAGATAAACCCGCTGCGACATATTGACGATCTCAATATAGACTATTCAGGTTGCCAGATTTTCAAAAAACAAAGACAAATTGCTGAATTTTCCGCAGATCAAGCCACCGGGGTGCCGCTACCGATACCGAACTCTGGCAGAGTCGTAGAGCTTGAAGGATGCTAAGTCGTCGCCGCTCGAACTCACGGAGCCTTCGGCGACGAGATTTTTGCCTCCGTTCGGTTGAGGCTTTATCGGGCCTCGCCAAACTCTTGGAGCACGTGTCCTCATACTGGGGCGCTCCATCGTGCTCGGCGTGTGTCACAGCCTGATCAAGATCATGAACGCGAAGCTCACCAAGCTGCCGGCCACCGTTGCCTTGATTTAAGTCTGATTAAGAAGCGCTGTAACGGTCAGAAACTCCGGCACTCGGTCTGTGAAGTCGAAGTCCCGGGTTGCCGAACAGGGGCCTCATCGAATTTGCCTCCTTCGCAACCTTACCGCGATCCACCAGAATTCGTAATTTTGTGTTTTTTCTGAAAACGCCGGGAGATCCTGAACCGTTAAACTCCTTGATGCTAACTTCGAATTTTGGAAGAGCGCTTACGAATTTGAGAATTGTTGACAGTTGTCTTGGCGAAGGTTCGCGTGGCAGTGCGAAAACGATGCGTCTTCGATACTTGTCGTCCGCACAGTCACTGATTCTTAATTCCTCCGTTGCTTGGCGGTCGATCTCGGCTGCGATGCGCCAGGCATGAGGGTGGCTACCGACTAGCGTTAATCGGCCAGAACCGAGTTTTGTCCTCCGTGTGACGAACGGCGAGTGAGTTTCAAGGGCAAATTCAAGACATGCTGCATGGCGTCTTTCGTGGTCGGTCCGGATGACAACCTGGCGTAAGAAGGCCGGCTTTATAAACTATGAGGTTCTATGATGGCCGAGGCCTTTCCAATTTTGCTCGTAACTCCCACCGGAATAGCGTACGAAGGTGACGTCGAGGAAATCATCGCTTGGAATTCGATGGGGCAGTTCGGGGTCTTGGCGAAGCACATCGACTTTGTGACTTCACTGGTGCCGGAGGTCGTTGAGATTACACTTGCCGGCGGAGAGACACGCTACTACGTTGTGTCAGGCGGACTCGCCGAAGTGAAAAATGGTAAAATGACGATCCTGGCGGATAGCGCAGAGAAACCCGACTCGATAGCCCTTCCCGAGGTCGAAGAACTCTTGCGAGACCTTGAAGCTAGGGTCGCTGCGCTGAGCATGTATGCTCCGGAATTCGAAACGGCCCATTACGAGCTGATGTTAGCGCGGGCACGCCACCGCGCCGCCGCCGAACTCCGTCCCGCTCGGTGACGAATCAGGCTAACCGGAAGAATCCTTACCCTTCCATAAGTGTTCCAAAATAGAGACTGCCGAGCCTCAATAGGCTTCTTGCCACTAGCCACTAGCAGGTTGCTGGAATGCGCCGGGATAAACCGGCGCGCTCTCGCCGCCTGCTAGAGTGAGGAACGTCTAATAGCTCGGCGTACTCAGTATTTTGAGCTATATGGGTTCTAGTCGATACATGTGGCCATGAGCGAATCTATTATGGAACACCGTGAGGCTTCAAATCCGCTCGGCCTTATAGTAACCTTTCAATGAGAAACCTCAAAGTGCCGAGCCATAACATTGTGACAAAGGAACGAGGGTTACCTCCCGAAAGAAAGCTATCGATGACTCTGCAAACGCCTCATTTATTGGACTTCAATGGCTTTGATACCCGACCATGTGCTTGGCAACCTGTTTTGTTTTGCGAGATTAGCCAAGGTACACGCCACAACCCACGAGGACCCACCGGTTTCCCATCTTTGCCTTGCTAACATAAGACGACTTTTGCATATAATAGACCCAGCCCGAGCCACTGGTTTGCGCAATTTTAAGCATCTCTCGGATCGGCTCCGTGGCTTGGGTGTCTTTCTCCTCCAAAAGGTTGCGCCCTTCAAGGTTGGGAAGTCCAGGGTCGACAAGGACGACTCCATTTGGCTCGACGACGAAGATATAGGCGTCCTTTTCGATAAACCGATCTGTCGGATCACGGAACAGAGGAAAAGCCGCCGCACCGTGCTTCTCGATCTGTCCCACCGCATCGTTCACGAGATCGACGACAAAAGGCCTTTCCATACGGTCGTCATACATGCCGCTGGCGACAATATAGCGCTTGCCGGACAAAGCGATCACTAACCGGGCGTAAGTGCTCTTCCATCGGAGAAAAAGCCAGCCCGGGACCGGCCATTCGTAGTGATACCAGCCTTCGGGTTTGCTGGGTAGCGTCGTGGTAGCAGCGATGAGGCCTCCAATGACAGGCTTTCCATTGATGTCCTTCAGACCAAGCTCGTTCTTGCCTTCCATCGCTGGATCAGGATGAACGAGGATGTTTCCTTCAGGATCCGCTACAACTATGTACGTTTGTGCCTGCCGCCAGCGGCTGCCAGTAACACGGAAGTCCGCAAAGGCCGCTTCCCCTTTTCTCCGGACCAACTCCGCCGCATCCTCCACCAGAGCAACGAGTTCGCGCGTCTCTTTGTACTCATATTGCTGATCGGACTCGTTGGTGACGGGCTGCGCATTGCAGTTGAACGCTCCCAGAAAGACAAGAACTCCCACCAAGGCTAATCGACTTAGCAGGGGCAGACTCAGGAAAGGTTTTTGGGTAGGCATTTTCGAACTCTCCTTGCATTTTAAGTAGCGAATGCGCCACAGGACAGCACAGTCCGTGCTGCTTAAAAGCTGGAAACCACGCGAACTCCAGAGCTCCGTACGGCGATTTCGTTAACAAACAACAGGAGGCGATCGCGCTTACCCGGAACGGGCGTATTGTCGTGATGTTGACACTGGCCGTCCGGGCGAGGGAGGGGACGCGTTGCGCCGTTCGGGCTGTTGGCGGCAAATCCTGGAGGAAAGAAGTTCTGCGGCGATTGCGGAGCACCGCTCGCAAATCTTTACCGACAAGTCCGTTGCCTTCGCTCGAATCGAGGAAACTGTCTCGTTGGGCCTTAGCGGGTGTCGCTCGATTCAGCTTCTTGGGCATTGCTGGTTGCCTCCGGTAGGGCAAAGCATGAGCTTCGATCTCCAAGTGTAGGGCTGTCCCTGAACGCCGATACGGAAACAGCGCTGGACTGTCGTCGGTTTGGACGGCTCCGTCTTGAGGTGCTGGGGGGAAGACGCCTCGAAGCATGGTGGGCATGCTAAGGAGAGTTTCGCTTCCGGCAGACCTGACATGTTGCTGATAACTCAATCAATAAAACCATCAACGCCATTTTAATCAGCCACAGTGGTTTGTGGCCGTCTTTTATTTCGTCTGGTCTGTAAAAGTGACCCGCCATAACGACCAACCGGCGTGTCAGGCGGAGCTTCAAAGTGTAACCGTCATTGATGTGGACTGTACTCGCATCTGTGATCGCGTCTACCTGGGACCATACTTGCATGGGCTGCCTCTTGGAGATCATCGCGAGAAGCAATGATGTCGTCAGCATGCGAACTTGTTAGGCAATGCCCTACACTTTTCCCAGCGTGAGGCGGCGCGCACATGAATATCGTTGTGGGTTCTTTACTATTTCACTGCAGCCCCCGAGCACCGCGGTTATCATTTTACGGCCATACCTATTTGAGGAATTCCACCTCCGCCGTTTTTTGGAGTGAAGTTCCTGACGTTTGCAACTTGTTCAAAGGTTATCACTGCTTAGGTCGCCGAAACTGGTCCATGCACCCTTCACTAAGCGCAAATTAACTGGCCTCTACGACATCATTCAGGATTCCCACAATACAGGATTCGGTCATTAGGTTTTTCGAGAAACAGGAAAGCATTGCGGATTTCTTCGCAGATCAAGCCGATCATTACCCTCGAAACCGAAACGCGACTCGTGCCCAAAACCCGAAAAGTATGCCGGGCATAAGTTGAGGAAAAGGCTTCCAGGGTGGTCCTCTGCACAACGGAGAGGAAGACACGGGAACGGCAAAGAAGGGCCACAGCGGGGAGCAGATCCTCCGCGCCTTGCGACAAGTGGAGCGGCACCAAGGTCAGTGAAGTCTGCCGCGAGCACGGCATCCGCGACGCCACCTTCTACAATCTGGAGCAGAAGTACTCGGGTCTGGGGCTGAGCGAGTTGCGCAAGCTGCGTCAGCTGCGCGAGGAGAATGGCAAACTAAAGCGGTTGGTCGCCGACCTCTCACTCGATCGCCACATCCTGCAGCAGATCGTGCAAAAAAAGCTTTAAGGCTTCGCCAGCGGCGCGAGCTCGGGCAGTGGACACAGCCGGTGCCCGCTCTGCGCGGGCGCCGAGCGGTGGGGCTGGTAAAGATCACGCGCAAGACTTTGTTGGGGTATCGAAGCCCGCGACCTCCTCAAGAGGCTCTGCGGATGCGTTTGCGCGAGCTGACAGCCAGCCGGGTGCGGGTTGGGTATCGCAGGCTGACTGTGATCCTGAGAAGGGAAGGCTGGCGCGTGAATCCAAACGCAAATATCGGCTTTACGCTTTACATTGAAGACGAGCATGCGGTGCGGACCAAGGTATGCAAGAAGCCGGCGCGGCGCTCGCGAGTCGCTACATTCAGGGCGGCGCGCCACAATCAGAAGTGGAGTATGGATTTCATGAACGCGAAAACCCATTGATGGGCGCTAGCTTCGTGTTTTGATCGTAATCGAGCAGTTCAGCCGCGAATGCCTGGCGCTGGTCGCCGACCGTGCGCTCAACGGCCATCGAGTAGCGCTCGCGCTTTCGCAAGTGGTCGCAGATAGAGGAGTACCGGAATCGATCACCGTGCACAACGGCAGCCAATTCACCAGCACCAGCTTCACCGGCGTTCTTCTCAAAGCAGGCATAGCAATCAGTATGGACGGCACAGGATCGTGGCGGGATAATGTTTTCGTCGAGCGCCTTCGGCGCTTAGTCAAATAGGAGGAGGTTTTATCTCAGGCTTACGAAAGTGTCGCCGAGGCCCGCAGCGCAATCGGCGTTTACTTTCGGTTTTACAATACCCGCAGACCTCATTCGAGCCTTCAACGGCGAACGCGGATCAGGCTTACTTCAACTGGCTACCGCAGATCGCGGCGGCCTGAACCAGGGCGATGTTCCACTTATCAACCCGAAATTCCTGTTCAGACAAACTCAGCCGGCTCTCACTTCTCTAGGCCCACTTTTTTCAACAACTCGATAAAGCGCGGTTCGGAACGAAGGGGGTCAAAAATCCGATCGACTTTAAGCAAGGACAACCACTGCGAGCGAACTTCGTACGCCTTCTCCAGTTCTTCTAGTGCGCGCTGTTTTTCGCCCAGACCGAGATAGACCAGCATGGTGCAAGCAGGTGAGACGAATGTGCGGGAAGCCATTTGATGTAGCTCCTCGATGATAGCCTCGGCCCTGGTGCGGTCACCCAACTTCGCGTACGCATAGCCAACAAAGCCGACGATGAAGGGCGGAGAATCCATCCTTCGGGCTTTCTCCAGTTCGGGAATCGCTTCTTTGAACTTGCCTGCCGCAACGTCGGTCCACCCGATACCCCACTGAGCGAAATTGAAGCCTGGATCCAGTTCCAAGGCTTTGCGACCCTGCTCTTTCGCCGCGTCATACTTTGCCTGGTACACGAGCGGCACACCCACGTCAGTGGTGATTCCGGCGGAGAGCGGATCGAGTTCAATTGCGCGCTGGAACTCCGCGAGAGAAGCATCGAAGCGTCCTTGCCACGCCAGAAAATAGCCATACTGATCATGACCCAAAGCGCAGTTCGGATTGAGTTCGATCGCACGACGAAACTCCCTTTCGCTTCCGGCCCAATCGAAATCGAATTGATACTTGATGAGAGCTAGCGAAATGTGCGCTTCGGCCATTGACTCGTCCAGCTGCAGAGCTTTCTCCGCCGCCGCCCTTGCCTTCGGCATCACTTCAATAGCGGGAAAATACCAGTCCGCGCCGAAACTATATGCATCAGCCAGCCCAGTGTATGGCAAAGCGAAGTTTGGATCCGCTTTGATTGCATCTTCGAATTCTTCGATCCCTTTCTTGAGCCTCACCCCGGTATGGCTCTCCATGAAGTAGCGGCCCTTGAGATAGGCATCATACGCTTTAGGGTTGACCGGGCGCGAATTGGCGAAGCGTGCCTTCTCCCGCGGCGTTAGCTCGACGCTGATCTTGCGCGCGATTTCCAATGCGACTTCATCCTGCATCGCCAGTACGTTGCGCGACTTCCGCTCATAGCTCTTGGCCCACAGGTGCTGGTCGGCCGCAGCGTCGATCAACTGCGCGGTAATGCGTACTTGGTCGCCGATCCTCATGACCGAACCCTCTACCACCGCATCGACGTTCAGCAGCTTAGCGATTTCCGACGTGGGCAGCCGATGCGCCCCTTTGAACTGCATTACCGAGCCTCGTGAGATTACACGGAGCGCGCTAATCCTCGCGAGATCG
>Ga0074045_10004358_pt1 | contig 12558 bp, 12 predicted proteins | sample BogForMeECP23OM2_FD_94442 | JGI IMG/M metagenome (GOLD analysis project Ga0074045, IMG submission 94442) | Bog forest soil microbial communities from Calvert Island, British Columbia, Canada - Bog Forest MetaG ECP23OM2 | ecosystem: Environmental > Terrestrial > Soil > Wetlands ...
GATGTCGGCTGCACGCTCGCTGCTGTTCGCGCTGTTCCAGATCGTCGTCACCCCTGTCTACGCGGTGCTCGTCCTGCTGTCGTTCTGGGCGCCCCCGGTGCCGCGCTTCAAGTTCATCATCGGTTTGTGCTGGCTCAATCTGCTCGGCGCGCGGTGGATCTGCGGCATCCGCCACCGCTGCATCGGCACGCAGAACATCCCTCCCCCCGACCGGCCGCATATCGTCATGTCCAAGCATTCCTCGACCTGGGAGACACTCTCCCTGAACTTCCTGTTCCCGCCGCTTGCCTTCGTGGCCAAGAAAGAGCTGCTGTCGATCCCGTTCTTTGGCTGGGCATTCAAGCTCGCCTCGCCCATCACGATCGACCGCAAGGCAGGCGTCGACGCGATGCAGCAGATCGCCACGCAGGGACGCGAACGGCTCGACCAGGGGTTCTGGATCGTGTTTTACCCGGAAGGGACGCGAATCGGGGCCGGCACCCACGCACACTACAAGACTGGCGGCGCGAGGCTCGCGCTCGCGCTCGGCATACCCATTGTGCCGGTGGCGCATAATGCCGGCTACCTGTGGCCCAAGGGCGTGCTGGGCAAGCGTGCCGGAACGGTGACCGTGTCGATCGGGCCGCCGATCGGCGTCGAGGGCAAGGCCATGCAGCAGCTGACCAACGAGGTCGAATCGTGGATCGAAGACGAGGTCGCGCGACTCGGCAATCCGCTAACCAAGCTGCCCGAAGCGCAGGGCTGATCGCGCGCCGCGGGGGCGCCGTCGACCCGGCCCTGCGCCGCGTGCCGCTCGCCGGGCAGCAAGTCGAATACCGCCTCATTCGCGCCCGCCGGCAGTCCATCGGCATGACCATCGATCACGCCGGCCTGACCGTGCGCGCGCCGCGCTGGGTATCGATCCACGAAATCGAGCTGGCCCTGCAAGAGCGCGCGCGCTGGATCATCGCGACGCTTGCACAGTGGCGCGGGCGCAACCGCGAATCGCTGCCGAGCGCGTGGCGGCAAGGCGCGCCGCTGCTGTTTCAGGGCCGGCCGCTGACGCTGGCGCTGTTCGCGGCGCGCCGCAAGGCCATCGCCGCCGACCTGCTGCACCTGACCGTGCTGCATCCGACCCCGGGCGACGAGAGCGAGATCGCGGCGTTTTGCTGCCGCTGGCTCAGGGAACAGGCGCTAGCGTTGCTCTCGCCACGGGTGCATCACTTCGCCGGCCGCCTGAGGGCACGGCCTCCGGCAATCAAGCTCTCCGAGGCGCGTTCGCAGTGGGGCAGCTGCAACCACCGCGGCGAGATCCGCCTCAACTGGCGGCTCGTCCAGCTGCCGCCGGGCATCGCCGATTATGTCGTGGCGCACGAGGTGGCGCACCTGGTCGAACTCAACCATTCGGCCCGCTTCTGGGCGCTGGTCGAGTCGCTCCTGCCAGGGCACCGCGAGGCCCGGCGCGAGCTCGATGCGCTCACGCCGCTGCTGGACTGACCGGGAACCCTACGTCGCCCGCAGGGGCGGCATGCGCGCGCCGATCCCGGATTGCACGCGCAGCAGCCGCTCCAGCGCCGCGCCCAGCTCCTCGCCGCTCTTCGTATCCCGCCACTCCCCGCCCTCGGCGCGAAAGTGAAAGCCGCCGGATTTTGCGGCGACCCAAAGCTCGCGGTTTGGCACGTGGCGGTTGACGATGAGCCGGCTGCCGTCGCCGCACTCGATGCTCAGCACGCCGTCGTTATTCGCCCAGTCAAGGTCGCCCTCGGCAGCGTCGAGCGCCGTGCCGATGGCCTCGAGGATGCGGTCGGTCAGCGCCCTGAACTGGCTCTCGTCGATCGGCGAAGGCAGCGTCTGCGACATGATAGACTCCGTCGTACCCGCAAGAAGATGTCGTGCACAGTGGTCCGCATGTTACGCCGTCCCCTCGCCGCGATCATCGCCTGCATGGCCGTGGCCATGATCTGCGGCTGTGGAGTCAAGGGGCCGCTTAGGCTTCCCCCGGGCCAAACGGCACCGGCGCCGACCGGCCTTCCGCCCGGCGCGATTCCCACCTCAACCTCGCCGGACCGACCCGTCTACACGCCGCCGCCGCCGGCCAGCACCACTCCCGACGAAAGCAAGGACCAGCGGCGGTGACCGTGCTCGCCCATCGCGATGGCGAGCTCTGCCTGGAGAGCGTGCCGCTCGCCGCCATCGCGGCGCGCTACGGCACTCCCTGCTTCGTGTATTCGCGTGCCGCGCTCACCGCCGCCTACCGCGAGTTCGATGGCGCCTTGGCGGCCCTGCCTCACCTCACCTGCTACGCCATGAAGGCCAATTCCAACCTCGCCGTGCTCGACGTCTTCGCCCGCCTGGGAAGCGGCTTCGACGTCGTTTCCGGCGGCGAGCTCGCGCGCGTGATCGCCGCCGGCGGCGATCCGCGCCGGGTCGTCTTTTCCGGCGTCGGCAAGAGCGACGAGGAGCTGCATCAGGCGCTCGACCTGGACATCCTCAGCTTCAACGTCGAGTCCGCCAGCGAACTCGAACATCTGCACCGGGCTGCCCGGCGCGCCGGCAAGATGGCGCCGGTGAGCATTCGCGTCAATCCCGATGTCGATGCGCGAACCCATCCGTACATCGCCACCGGCCTCAAGGAGAGCAAGTTCGGGATCGCCTTCGGCGAGGCGCTGCCGCTGTATCGGCGCGCCGCCGGGCTGTCCGGCCTCGCGCTGCGCGGCATCGCCATCCATATCGGCTCGCAGATCACCACGCTCGAGCCCTATCGCCAGGCGGCCGCGAAGGTGCTGGAGCTCGTCGACGCGCTCGCCGGCGAAGGCATCCGCCTCGCGCACGTCGACCTGGGGGGAGGGATCGGCATTCGCTACCGCGACGAAACGCCGCTGGACCTGGGCGAATACGCGGCAATGGTCGCCGCCCTTTTCCGCGGCCGCTCGGAAACGCTCATCGTCGAGCCCGGACGACGGCTGACCGGCAATGCAGGAGTCCTGCTAACCCGCGTTTGCTACCTCAAGCCCGGCGCGGCGCGCAGCTTTGCCGTCGTCGACGCGGCGATGAACGACCTCCTGCGCCCCGCGCTGTACGACGCCTGGCACGAAGTGCGGCCCGTACGCCCCCGCGACGGCCCGCCACGCGCGTGGCAGATCGTCGGCCCCGTATGCGAAAGCGCCGACTTTCTGGCCCGCGATCGCGAGCTCGCGCTCGCCGAGGGAGACTTGCTGGCGGTCCTGTCGGCTGGCGCGTATGCAATGGCCATGAGCTCGAATTACAACTCGCGGCCGCGCGCCGCGGAGGTGCTCGTCGACGGCGACGCGATGCATCTGGTCGGGCGGCGCGAGACCGTCGGCGAGCTGTTCGCACGCGAATCGCGCCTGCCTTGATCGAGCGCGCCGCCGCCGCCTTGCGATTGCAAAGCGCCGAAAATGCGCCCCGCGCGCATGTGCTAATTCGCAACACCGAGCTTCAGCATTGCCCGAAATCGCAATTAAATCTTGAATTTCAAAAAAAATTGGCTAGAATTCAGGCAGCAGGTGTCAATGGGTTTGTCAAGGGTCATCGAAATGCAGTGCGATCCGCGATGAAACCGGCGATGCCTGCGCTGAAGCAGTAGTACATAACAGTTTCAGCAACTCAGACAGGAGAACTGAAGATGATGGCTGACATGATGACCATGGCGTCTCCGGCGGCCCCGGCTGCGCCAAAGAAGAAGGCGAAGAAGCGCAAGGCCAAGAAGGCGGCGCCGAAGAAGGCGGCGAAGAAGAAGGCAGCGAAGAAGAAGGCAGCGCCGAAGAAGCGCAAGGCCGCCAAGCGCAAGCCGGCAAAGAAGGCGAAGAAGGCCGCCCCGAAGAAGAAGAAAGCGGCAAAGCGCAAACCGGCCAAGAAGAAGGCCGCCAAGAAGAAGGCAACCAAGCGCAAGGCTGCCAAGCGCAAGCCAGCAAAGAAGAAGGCCAAGAAGGCGAAGAAGCTATAGGCTTCCCGCCGCATGGCCGTCGCAGGACTGCGATGGCCCCCAAAACAGGCGACGCGAAAGTGTCGCCTGTTTTGTTTGGGCGAACGTCAGGAGGCCTTGGCTTGCTGCGGGTGTGGCGGGGGCTGCCGGCGATGCCCGGCGGCGGGCCTCACCCGGGTCGCGCCCTTGCCCGGCAGCGGCCGCGCGGCAGTGGCCTGGCCCTTGCGCCCGCGTTTGGACTTCTTCGCGCCCACCGGGCCGGCATCGCTCACCACGCGCAGGCGCTGCCCCGGGGTGAGCTTGCCCCCGGCGCCGGCATTCCAGCCCTTCAAATCCTGCGTCGAGACATCGTAGCGGGCAGCAATCGAGGCGAGCGTCTCGCCTTTGCGCACGCGGTGGTAGAAGGTCCGGCCGCTGGGCACGGTCGTGAACACGGCGTCCTGAAGGCTCGCCGCGGTCGCGTCCGATGGCGCCTGCGACGGGACGAGCAGCGCATGACCGACCGGCACCTTTGCCCGCGGCCCGATGCCGTTGACGCTGCGCAGGGTCTCCAGCGACAGGCCGAAGCGGGTCGCGACCGCCGGCAGCGTATCGCCCGCCCTGAGTTTGTACGCCTGCCAGGTCACCATCGGTTGATTGGTCAGCTCGAGCTTGGCGGCGAATAGCTCGGCCTTGTCGTAAGGCAGCAGGATGGTGGCCTCGTCGGCGCCCGCGATCACCGGCCGGTTGTGCTGCGGATTGAGCGACAGAAACTCGTCGAGCGGCATCTCCGCCAGCTCGGCGGCGACCTTGACGTCCATCTTCTTGTTGGTTCGCACGACCGTGAAATAGGGCGCATCCGGGATGTCGGCGAGCAGCAGATCGAACTTTTCGGGATCGTTGACGATATTCTTCACCGCCTGCAGGCGCGGCACGTAGTTGCGGGTCTCCTCCGGCATCTTGAGACTCAGATAGTCCGTCGGCAGCCCGCGCTTCTGGTTGACCGCAATCGCCCGCCGGACCGCCCCTTCGCCCCAGTTGTACGCGGCAAGGGCAAGGTACCAGTCGCCGAACTCCGCGTAGAGCGTCTGCAGGTAGTCGAGCGCGCCTTCGGTGGCCGTCACCACGTTGCGGCGGTCGTCCAGCCACCAGTTCTGCTGCATGCCGTAGAGCTTGCCCGTCGAGGGGATGAATTGCCAGATTCCCGACGCACGGCTGCGCGAATAGGCCATCGGGTTATACGCGCTTTCGATCATCGGTAGCAGCGCGATCTCCATCGGCATGTTGCGCTTCTCGATTTCCACGACGATGAAGTAAAGGTAGCGCCGGCTGCGCTCGATCATGCGTGCGACGTAGTCCGGCCGCGCCTCGTACCATTGCTCCGCGGTTGTAACCAGTGGCGTGTCGATGTCGTCGAGCAGGAAGCCCTGGCGGATGCGCGTCCACAGGTCGCCGTACTCGGAACGCAGCTGCAGCGTCGCGTTGGTCACCGAATCGGGGTCGCCGCCGGTGGCGATCTCGGGTGGGGTCTCGCCTTCGGCCGACATCGGCTCCGCGCCGATTTCTGCGGCGCAGATAGGCTCCTCCGGGCGCACCACAGACCCCACGTTCAGCGTCGCGGCGGGCGCCGCAGCGACGGCGACAGGCGGGGCTGCACTCGGGACGGTTGCGCACGCCGCCAGCATCCCAGCGCAAGCCGATGCGAATGCAAGCGCCGCCGCGCTGGTGAAGGCTGATCGGGCTTTATGCAATATGCGGCCATGGTAGGTGCCGGCGCGGCAAGGCGTCAAGCTCGCCGTCGGGGCGGGTCAGAAGGCGTTCTTCCAGGCGCGCACCTCGGCAAACACGGCGACCCGGTCGGCGAGCGGGCGGCCCGCGTGCCGCTCGGCCGCCGCGCGCACCGCCGGCTGGTCAACCCGCAGGAATGGATTGGTCGCACGCTCCTCCGCCATCGTTGACGGCACCGTCGGTTCGCCGCAATCGCGCTTCGCCTGGTCGCGCGCCCGACGCCGCTGCAGCGGCACGTTGCCCGGTTCGACCGCCTCGGCGAAGCGAAGATTCGCCATGGTGTACTCGTGGCCGCAGAACACCGCGGTGTCACCCGGCAGCGCCGAGAGCTTGGAGAGCGAATCGACCATCTGCGAGGGCGTCCCCTCGAACAGCCGTCCGCAGCCGCCCGTGAACAGCGTGTCGCCGCAGAAGACGACCGGGTTCGCGTCGAGGGGTCCGAAGCAGGCGATGTGGCCCGCGGTATGCCCGGGCACATCGAGCACCGACAGCACGACGCCGAGGTCCGGCAGCGTGAAGGCATCGCCTTCGACGAGCGTCCGAGTAACGCCGGGAATGACTTCGCGCGCCGGCCCGAATACCGGTACCGGCCAGCGCGCAAGCAAGGCGCGGTTGCCGCCGACGTGATCGCCGTGATGGTGCGTGTTCAGAATGCAGCTGAGCTCGAGCCGCTCGCGCTCGAGGTAGGCAATGACCGGCGCCGCATCGCCGGGATCGACCACGGCGGCCTTGCCGGCCTCCCGCAGCAGCCAGATGTAGTTGTCGGCGAATGCCGGGATCGGGATAATCGCCGTCATGGCCGAATCTTCAACAGCGCCGGCGACCCTGTCAACGGGCACCTTGGCGGCCTGGTTCGAGACGCCGCTGGGCCGCTACCTGTTGGAGCGCGAGCTGTCCTACTTCGATCGCACGCTGGCCGATATTTTCGGCTTTCACGCGCTGCAGGTCGGCCTCCCGGAATACCCGTTCCTGCGCGGGTCGCGCATCAGCACGCGGCTGACCGTCGATCTCGAGGAGCCTGCGCAGGTGCTCGCCGACCCGCACTGGCTCCCCTTTGCCGAGAACGGCGTCGACCTGATCGTGCTGCCGCACGTGCTGGAGTTCACCGACGAGCCGCATCAGCTGTTGCGCGAGGTGCACCGGGTGATCCGCCCCGAGGGCCATCTGATCATCGCCGGCTTCAACCCGTTCAGCCTGTTCGGCGCCAAGCGCTATTTCGGCCGCGAGCAGACCATGCCCTGGACGGGCAACTTCGTCGCCCTCTACCGGCTCAAGGACTGGCTCTCGCTGCTCGGTTTCGAAGTCGCTGGCGGTCGGCTCGACTGCTACGTCCCGCCGTTCCGGCAGGAACGGTGGCTGCATCGCTTCGACTTCTTCGAGAAAGCCGGAGATCGGTGGTGGCCGATCGCCGGCGGTGTGTACTTCCTGCGCGCGACCAAGCGCATCCTGGGCATGCGCGTCATCACCCCGGCCTGGTCGCGCCGCGTGCGCAAGAAGGCGCTCTCGGCCGCCGCGCGCCAGGTGCGCGAGTGCGCGGACATCCCCGAGTGAGCGGCGCCGCATGACGGCGCCAGTGGTGATCTACACCGACGGCGCGTGCAAGGGCAACCCGGGCCCGGGCGGCTGGGGCGCGCTGCTGCAGTCGCGCGGCCACGAACGCGAGCTCTTCGGCGGCGAGTCGCAAACGACCAACAACCGGATGGAACTCATCGCCGTCATCCGGGCGCTCGAAAGCCTGAAGCGCCCGGCGACAGTCGCGGTCTACACCGATTCCCAGTACGTCAAGAACGGCATCGAGACGTGGATCAACGCCTGGAAGCGCAACGGCTGGAAAACCAGCCAGCGCAAGCCGGTCAAGAATGCCGATCTGTGGCTCGAGCTCGACCGCCTCGCCGCGACCCATCGCGTCGCCTGGCACTGGGTGAAGGGCCACGCCGACTCGGTGGGCAACCAGCGCGCCGACGAACTGGCCAACCGAGGCGCAGAGAGCATGCTGCGCCTGGCGGCGGCCGGCCGACCGTAGCGGCCTTCCGGCCCGGCGGCTAGAGCTGCATCGGCAGGATGAACATCTGCATGCCGTTCAGATGCAATCGGCGCTGCAGGGCAAGCGCGGTCTGGTTGTGAAGCAGCCGCGTCACCCAGTTCTCGCTGCGCAACACCAATTTGCTGGTGAAGAAGACGCAGTTCGAGAAATCCTTCTGCACGCCCTCGGCTAGCTTCGTGAGCTCGTCGACGCGGTCGGTTCCGAGCGAGAGGCGAGCGGTCGCGGCGAGCCCGTTGGCGTGGCAATAGTCAACGTAGAACGAAACGGCGCGCTCCAGCTCCGCGCGCAGCCGGTCACTCTGCTCGCCGCCGCCGTAGCTCTGCGCATCGACCGCCTTGGCGCTGATGAAGATGAAGTTGCGGAAGTGCTTCGGAAACAGGCGCTGCACCCACAGCAGGGTATGGATGCCTCCGCCGCGGCTCGATCCGACGATGAACACCGCGGTCGGCGCGTCGGGCTCGAGCGGGGGCGGGTTGTCGCACTTCGGACAGGGCGCGGCACTGAAGATCTCGTCGACTTCCTTCAGCCGTGCCTTGACCCAGTCGTAGTGGTGATGGATCGCCAGGCACAGGGCAATGACCAGCGAGGTGATGAGCACGGTGACCCAGCCGCCCTCGCCGAACTTCTCGATCAGGGTCACGCCCAGGATGCCCGAGGTGACCGCCAGGCCCAGCCCCGAGAACGCCAGCCGATGCAGCCAGCGCCAGTCCTTGCCGCGGGCACGCCACCAGTAGATGCACAAGCCGAGCAGCGACAGGGTGAAGGTCAGGAACACGTTGATCGAATAGAGCACGACCAGCAGGTCGACGCTGCCGCGGCTCCAGAGCACGATGACCAGCGCCGCCAGGCCCATGATCACGATGCCGTTCTGCGTCACCAGGCGGGTCGAGAGATGGCGAAATTGGTGCGGCAACCAGGAATCGGTCGCCATGTTCGACAGCACCTGCGGGCCGCCGAGGAAGCCGGTATTGGCGGCCACGAACAGCAGCCCCGCCTCGAACACCAGAACCACCGTGAGCGCGCTCTGGCTGATGCCGGCGCTCAGGCCCAGGCTGTCGATTATCTTGCCGAACACGACGGCATTGAGCGTCTGACCCTCGACCGGCACCGCCCTCCACAACAGGTAGAGCAGGATGATGCCGCCGGCCGTGAAGGCAAGCGACGTCGCCATGTAGAACATGGTCACTTTGCCCGTGCGCACCCGCGGCTCGCGTAGCGTCTGCACGTTATTCGACACCGCCTCGATCCCGGTGTAGGTGCCTCCGCCGAGCGAGTAGGCACGCAGGAACAAAGACAGGGCGGCCACCCACCCGATGTCGTGCGCGAGCTTGCGCGTGTCCTCGATCGCCTCGGGCACCACCAGCGTCAGTCCCTGCGAATGGCCGAGGATGCCGTAGGCGATGAGCAGCACGTGGGTAATGAAGAAGCCGAGAAAGATCGGGAGCAGGACCGTGATCGACTCCCTCATTCCGCGCAGGTTCATCACCAGCAGCACCGCGACGAGCGACAGCTCCGTTCCGAGCTTGAAATTCCCCGCGGCGGCGGGCAACAGGCTGAACAGCGCATCGACGCCGCTGGCGACCGAGATGGCGATCGTGAGCACGTAATCGACGATCAGGCCGGCGCCCGAAATGAGGCCCGCGCGCGGGCCGATCAGGCTGGTGGCGACGCGATAGCCGCCGCCGCCGGTCGGAAACAGCTCGATGACCTGGTTGTAGGCGAGCGAAATGACGAACACCGTCGCCGCCGTGGCAAGGGCCATGAACAGGCCGAGGTGGGTGTGCACGCCGAGCGCGCGAAAGGCCTCTTCCGGACCATAGGCCGACGACGACAGGCCGTCCGCTCCGAGGCCGATCCAGGCAAGAAAGGCGACCAGCGCGATGTGCTGACGGGTCTGCTGGCTCAGCGGATCGAGAGGCGCGCCGATGACCAGTTGGCGCAGTTTCTCGTAGGACGTCATGGGTTGCTATGCCGCGGCGCGCTCGAGCCCAGCGTCGGTTGCCACGCGGCAGAGGTCAGCGGATCGCTTGCGCCGAGAGGATGTGAATGATGCGACGGGAAGAGCCAGGACACGGCGCGATTGTTGCGCCGCAACACGACATTACTTTACTCTCGGCCAAGTTGCTTGGCAAGGCGGCGGGCGAAGACCTGCATCTCCTTCATGGCCTGCTTGTCGCCGCGTCGCTCCGCCGCCGCGACACCGTCGCGCCAGGCGGCGAGAGCGTCCTCCTCGCGATGCGCGGCGGCGAGGGCCTTTCCCAGCAGCTTCCACGCCGCCGAATAGGTCGGGTCGATCGCTACCGCGCGTTGCAGGTGAACAACGGCAGCTTCGGCATCTCCCGCCCTCAGGTACTCGTTGCCCAGACCGAAGCGCAACAGAGCCCCGTCCTTGCCGGCGGCGAGCAGGCGCTCAAGGTTATGCAGCGCCACTCCCGCAGCCGGCGCCGGATCGCTCACGCTACCCCTTGGGCGCTTCGCCGGTCATGCAGTCGACGTGGTGCATCGGGTAGATGACCTCCTTGTCCTTGCCGTCGAGCTTGCCGGCAATGCCCGCGAAGAGCATTCCACCCTCCGTGCGACGGTAGACGATTCGCTGCGGAAAACCGTCGCCCTCGCCGGTGAAGGTGAACACGGTGACGCCCCTGTCGTTGGACACGTCGGTGAGCTTGAACGGCAACTCGGTTTTGCCGGAGGGCACGGCAATGTAGTAGACGCCGTCGGCACGCGCTTCCAGCCGCAGGTAGGTATAGTCTTCGGTGTGCGCTTCGCTTGTGTCTTTTCTGTTCTGCACGACGGTGTGGCTGACGCCGACCATCATGTCGGCGCGCGGCGGCAGCCACTGCTCGACGAAGTCCCGGCGGTTGACGTTACCGGCCCAGCAGCCGCGCAGCCAGGCAAGCTGCTCGAGCGCCGCGGCCGCCGGCGGCGGCGCAGCCGACTCGGCGGCGGGGGTTACGGGGACGACGCTGGTAGCCTGCGCCTGGGTGGCGAAAACGCTCGCCGCCAGCATGGCGCAGGCCATTACCACGCGCCCGGAATGTATCGATCGATTCATTGGCATCGTTCCTCATTGCGGCCGCGCGAGCGGCAGGTTCAACAGCAGATTCTGCGGCTTGAGCTTGAGCCGATATTCGCGATCGAGGGCCATCGCCAGATAGACGGGCCGACCCGCGAGCGCCGGCCGCATGGCGGCCGGGTCGGCAAAGTTGAGCTCGAACAGGCAAAGCAGCCGCTCCAGGCGTTCCTCGCCTACCTCGGCGCGATTGTACAGGTCGTTGAGCAGCGCGCTCGCTTCCGAGTCGAGGCCGACGTGCCATACCCAGCGTTGGTCGTCGATCTCGCGCCGCGGCCGGATCGACACGCGGACGCCGAGAAAGTGCCCAACCCAGCGCTCGAGCACGCGGCACAGCGCCTCGAGCGCAGGCCCACCCCGGCCCAGGCTCAGGGCAAAATCATGACGCTCATCCCGCCCCCAATAGGCCGCGGCATTGTCCTGCGACAGCACGTCGAGGTCGATGGTTCGGGACGGCGTGCGGTTTTGCGCCAGCAGCTCCCCCAGGCTGCCGAAGCCGCCGGTGGTCGCGTACAACTCGACGGTCTGCAGGTCGGCAGCCATCGGCGCGCGGTCGGGCAGCAGGCTCACGCGCTGCGGACGAAACAGCATCTCCGCCGCCCGCGCTTCCAACGGGTCGGCGCCTTCGCCGAGCAGGTGGCGCAGCAGAATCTGCGTCAATTGGTGCACGAACTGCGGCGGCGCGTCGACGCCCTCGCCCGCGAACAGTGCCGCGTAGGCGGCCTCCAGCGTCGGCGCAGCGAGCAAGCGATCACGGAAGCGCAGCCAGATGCGGTAGTTGTCGCGCGCGTCGGCGTCGCTCACGCCGGCGACCTGCCCGGCGCTCACCTCGCTGCGCGGTCGCGCCAGAAGCTGCCCGTGGAGCGCCAATTCCGCAGCGCAGGACTCGGGCACCGGCGCGAGCTCGGGGCGCAGCAGGAAACTGCGCAGAAACTCGTCGCTGACCGAGAGCCGTCCTTCGGGCGCAGCGGCGAGCAGGCGATAGCCGCAGGACGGCCAGAAATCGGGCATCGGTTCTCCTCGGCCGGTCGCGCCGCTTTGCAACTTGCCCGGCCGGAGATAGCATCCTCCTCTGCCGCCGCGAAGTACCATGACAGAATTCGACGGCGCCGGCGGCATCAAAGCGTTGGCCGATCATACTAGACGGAAGGCCGCCCGCGTTACAGTCCGGAGCGCGGTTTGCCGGGGCGAAAGGACGGCGATGTCCGAACACATCCATACCGACACCCGCGACCGCGTGCTGCGCATCGAGCTCCGCCGCCCTGACAAGAAGAACGCGATCACCGTGGCAATGTACGAGGCGATGTCGGCCGCCCTGGAGCGGGCCGCAGGCGACCCCGAGTTGCGCGTCATCCTCATCCACGGACAGCCCGAGGTGTTCACCAGCGGCAACGACATCGTCGACTTCCTCAACCTGCCGCCGGGCGCGGCGGACAGCCCCGTGCTGCGCTTTCTCACCCTCATCAGCCAGAGCGACAAGCCGGTGGTCGCCGCCGTGACCGGCGTCGCGGTGGGGATCGGCACGACGATGCTGTTGCACTGCGACTACGTGGTGGCCGGCGAGAGCGCGCAACTGTCAGCCCCCTTCGTCAATCTCGGGCTGTGCCCGGAAGGCGGCTCGAGCCTGTTGCTGCCGCTCGCCGTCGGGTATCTGCGCGCCGCGGAGTTGCTGCTGTTTGGGGAGGCGATCGGTGCAGGCCAGGCGCGCGACTGGGGGCTCGTCAACCGCGTCGTCGCCGACGGGCAGGC
>Ga0074045_10004359_pt1 | contig 12555 bp, 13 predicted proteins | sample BogForMeECP23OM2_FD_94442 | JGI IMG/M metagenome (GOLD analysis project Ga0074045, IMG submission 94442) | Bog forest soil microbial communities from Calvert Island, British Columbia, Canada - Bog Forest MetaG ECP23OM2 | ecosystem: Environmental > Terrestrial > Soil > Wetlands ...
GTGATCTCCACTCCGAGACAATCAGGGCAACGCTAACAGGAATAATGAGCAATATGTGCGTGTATGCATTGTTCCGCACCGCCAACGCGAGGGTTGCGACGAGGGAATGCCACCAGAGAACCAAGGAGACCAATAATAGAAGAGCGAAACTTCGGTATAGGGACGATGGGCTCACTTCACACTCTTGCTTCTATCTAACGCGGGCTTGCCGTCTGGGGTCTCTACTGCCCCTAGCTGGGCATCGACCTCATAGTCCAGATGATCGCCAGCCGCTTTTGCAAAAGCTAGGACGGCGCGCTCCAAACCAGACCCCTCGATCTGCCATTGACCGTCGTGGTTTACGACGCGCATTTTGCTTCGTTCCCGCCACCACTGATCAGCTTCTCCCGGAAGGGCGAACCAGAGTCTGTCTTCGAACCCAGGTCAGGCAAGAAGCCCACGAAACCTCGATAGGTATCTTGTGGTCTCCTCTCAATGACGCAATCCGGATGGGCGAGGAAGCTCACAAGAGAAGGCATGTCGTATCCGCTATGATACATGGGGACTCTTGCTTACGAGAACCGTTCCTGTGAAAGCCGTTGCCGATGGCGCTGGACAGAAGCGGTACAGTCGGTCAAAATCTTGAGTACCGAGATTGGCTAATGGCCTTGCCACAATATTGGTGCGTTTCAAGGAACTGTGGACCGGAACTCAACAACAACCCCGCTATTCAGCATTATCCTAGGTGTTTATAACGACTGGGGGCCACTTGATCAATGTCTGCGATCCCTTGTGCAACAACTGAACGGGCCGAGTTTCGAAGTCATTGTTGTCGACGACGGCAGCCGGGAAGTTGCGCCCGAATTCATTCGCTATTGGGCCTGTTTTTACCCGCTGACACTTGTCAGACAGTCTCATGCGGGAGTCTCCGCCGCCCGCAACCGAGGGGTTCAGATTTCCAGAGGCTCGGTGCTAGTATTCGTGGACGCTGACTGCAAATTCCAACCAGGCTGCCTTGCTACTCTTAGCGCAACTGTTGCCCGGACCCCGCAACACAGTTGTTTTCAACTCCACCTAGTTGGAGATTGCTCAGGGATAGTTGGCAGAACAGAAGAACTGCGGCTCATAACGCTTCAAACCCATCTGCTTCAGCCAAATGGTTGCATTCGATACTTGAACACTGCTGGATTCGCCATTCGACGAGCGAGAGTGGACATTGAGGGAGGCTTGTTTGATCCTGTCGCAGTCAGGGCTGAGGACACTCTTTTGTTGGCCAACTTAATAAAGGGCGGGGAACTTCCCCTATTCGTTCCCGATGCTATCGTTCAACATGCGATTCCATTACCTCTGCTGGCGTGTTTCCGGAAGGATCTCCGGTCAGCTCATCTGGACGCAAGGACGTACAACATCATAGATGCCAACGGGGTGCGATTCCGTGTGAGTCAGCTGCAGCGTCTGCGCATGCTGTTGTCTATGTGGGAGACCTCCGGGCAGAAATCGATCGGGAGGTCGGCGTGGTTCGTGCTAGCAGCTAGGCAGGCACCGCGTTTGATTATCCTGTTCCTGAGAAAGTTGACTCAATGGTTTCAAGCGGATGGCCCGGCCGGATCGCATCCCGTCTGAAATGCATGACAAGACAGGCTCACAGTAATCTTTCGCGGAGGAAACTCATGAAGGACTGCCGTCAGTTCTATATCGATGGGAAATGGATTGGCCCAACCAGACCGCACGACTTCCAGGTCATCAACCCTGCCACCGAGGAACCCTTCGCGACGATCTCGCTCGGCAGTGTGGCCGACGTCGACAATGCCGTGGCTGCGGCCAAAAGGGCGTTTGAGTCCTACTCGGAGACAACTCTTGATAATCGCTTGGCATTCCTGCAACGGATCATTGAGGCCTATCAGTCGAAAAGTGAAGAGATGGCTGACACCATTTCGCGGGAAATGGGCGCTCCCCTATCGCTATCACTTGCGGCGCAGGTTCCGGCGGGACTGCGGCATCTTTCAGAGATCGTGAAGGTGCTGGGATACTTCAGGTTCGAGGAACTCAAGGGTGCGACCCTCATGCGAAAAGAGCCGATCGGAGTGTGCGGACTTATCACTCCTTGGAATTGGCCCATGAACCAGATTGTCTGCAAGGTCGCGCCCGCGCTCGCTGCCGGGTGCACAATGGTCCTCAAGCCGAGTGAGATTGCGCCACTCTCAGCATATCTATTCGCGCAGATTCTCCATGAAGCTGGCCTTCCGCCCGGCGTTTTCAATATGGTGAACGGCGATGGGCCCACTGTGGGCTCCGCCATTTCTTCGCACCCTGATGTGGCCATGGTCTCTTTCACTGGGTCCACTCGCGCTGGCGTGGCAGTTGTGTCGGCTGCGGCTCCCACGGTGAAGCGGGTCACGCAAGAACTCGGCGGCAAGTCCGCCAACATCATCTTGGATGATGCCGATCTCGAGAAAGCAGTCAGGGAGGGGGTGCAGGCGTGCTTTCGCAACTCCGGTCAGTCCTGCGATGCGCCTACCCGCATGCTCGTTCCACGGTCCAAGATGGCCGAGGCGACTGTGGCAGCGAAGCAGGCGGCCGAGGCCACCAAAGTTGGTGACCCGTTTGCCGAAGGCATCAGCATAGGTCCGCTCGCAAGCAAGACCCAGTTCGAAAAGGTGCAGCACCTGATTAACAAGGGCATGGAAGAGGGCGCAAGATTGGTAACGGGCGGTCTAGGTCGTCCAGAGGGTATCAGCAGAGGTTACTTCGTGAAGCCGAGCGTGTTCGCTGATGTTCGCAACGACATGACTATCGCACGCGAGGAGATCTTTGGTCCTGTTCTTTGCATCGTTCCTTACGAGGATGAAAACGACGCTGTCCGAATTGCGAACGAGACTCCTTATGGCCTATCAGGCTACGTGACATCGGGAGATATTGAGCGCGCTCGCAGGATTGCGAAGAAAATTCGGTCAGGCAACGTACACATCAATGGCGCACGACTCGACTTCGCTAGCTGCTTTGGAGGCTACAAACAGTCGGGCAACGGCCGAGAATGGGGTGAGGCAGGTCTTGAAGAATTTCTTGAGCTGAAAGCCGTCTTTGGTTACGCGGCCGACGGGAAATGAGACAAGCCACCGAGCGCTCTTCCTAAGTGTGCCGATCAGCCGCACTCTGGCTTCCAGTCCCAATGGCGCAGCGGCCAATTTCTGCCTTCTGCCACTAACGCTCCCACGTACCGCGGATCTGGACAGAGGGAACGCAGACTCCAGTGCGCGTTATCCACGCTCTGCAAGCGCTCAGGCCGTCCCGGCGTGAGTGAAACGTGGAAGCTTACGAGCGGGATATGCAGTCCTTCGCCTCTGGCCTTGATATATGCCTCCTTACGGGTCCAGCAAAGAAAAAATCCTTGGGCTTGCAGGGATAGCGGCAATGCCCGCAACTCCATAACCTCCTGCGGGGAAAGGTAACGCTCGGCGATTTCCTCGCCCGCGAAATCAGGGCGGATTAACTCGACGTCAACCCCCAGATGGCGTCCTACGGCGAAGGCAAGCAAGGCCAAGCCGTGTGAATGCGAAATATTAAACTGAACGGAGCGCTCCATCAGCTCCGCGCGCAGGGATGGCTTACCGAGTGGGCTGTAGTCGAATTCGAGGCGGGCTGGGGAGCAGTTTACGTACTTCCCCAGCAGTTCGCGCAGAACCCCACGTGTAGCAATAAAACTATCGCGGTCCCGTTGAAAAAAGAAACGGTTCGCTCTGACCTTTTCATCGGATGCGAGCGTTGCTTCGAATCGACGAAGCACTGCCTGTCCGCAGTTGAGATAGGCCCGCCAGACGTGAACCTCGCCGTCCCCGAGTTTAGCCGGATCACCCTTCAGAGCCCAGGAGTTAAAGTCGGACATATATCATTTCTTCTGCATTCAAATCATTCCCAACAACGTTGACTTCATTCCTGACAAGGTGCCTCTTTCAGATATCGAGATAGCACAGTGGCAAGGCTCTCGAAGTGTGTCGTGATTATTCCAAGGTGGTCTCCGGGAACCGTCTCGACTTGCAACTCATCTGCCAACTTACCCCAGACGGCAACAGCATCATCAGGGAAGGCAGAGCTGATCTCGGCCCTTACAAACTTTATTTTGCCGCCATAAAACTTGGGCCGATAGCGGGTCAAAGCCAGATAGGCGCGATCCCGCACCCGCTGCATCGCCGGGCTTAACGACACACCAACCGGAGGTTGATAAGCCCCGCTCCCGCTGAGATCTCCAAGAATTTGCAATCCTCGTCTCGCCTGACGTGCGCTCAGACGTACACGCTGCCCAAGCGACAGATGACGGAAGTGAGGATACGCGTCCAACATGGCGAGTAACGCGACTTTCTCTCCGCTTGCAAACAAGCTTTGCGCTATTTCCAGCGTCACTAGGCCCCCAAGGGAATAACCAATAAGAAGGTAAGGACCGTGAGGCTGCACCTCCTTGATTGCATCGAGATGAAATTGGGCCATATCCTCGATCCACTCAAACGGCTCTTCGATCCCATCAATGCCCCTCGCTTGCAGCCCGTAGATTGGATGTCCTGATTGGATGTACTTTACGGGTTGAAAAAAGTCCATGGCGCTGCCACCCAGGCCATGCGCCAGGAAGACCGGCGGTCCTTCGGCACCAGCCTTCAGCAGTACGAGAGGTGGAAAACTCGGTGCGATTGGCTGCTCCAGCAGGGCAGCCAGGGCTGTGATCGTAGGTGCCTGGTAGATCACCACCGGTGGCAGCTCTCGACCGCATACCTCCGCAATCTCAGTAAATAATCTTAGAGCTAACGAAGAATCGCCGCCGAGATCAAGAAAATTAGCTTCGATGTCAACGAATGGCAATTGCAGTACACGCTGCCAAATCGAGGTAAGCACTTCGATCATCGAGGAGGTAGCCTCAGCTTCACCCTGCACCCGATCGGGCGTAATCGACGAGGCCCCTTTAGACGCCATTTGCATCTTCTTATGAAAGCGGTTTATCGAGAGATCTCTTAATGTATCGGTCTCCGATTATGAGTGCGCGAACGCCCAGTAGAGTTCTCGGGCCTTGGTATAGATGGGGCCGAATGGAAGTGAGCGGTCGTCGATCCGTGTCACCGGGACGACTTTGGAGCGATTTCCAGTGGCAAAGACCTCGTCCGCCTTCTGGAAATCCTGGTAGGTGAGGGTTTTCTCGACGACTGGCACACCGCCTTCGCGGAGCAGACCAATTACTCGTTGGCGGGTGATGCCCGCCAGAAACGTTCCATTCGGAATCGGCGTAAAGACAACACCGTCCTTAGCCATGAAGATGTTGGAGGTGGCGAGTTCGGTGACATTGCCCAGCACATCGCAAACGATCGCATTATCGAACTTGCGAGAATGCGCCTCAAAGAGCGCACGAGCGTTATTAGGATACAGACATCCGGCTTTAGCATTGACGGGCATGGTTTCAAGCGTAGGCCGACGGTAGGGAGACAGCGTGATCGAGAACCCATTCGGCTGGCGCAGCGGGGCTTCATAGATGCAGAGACACCAACACGTGGACTCGGGATCATGTGCCTGAACCCACGGTCCTTCCTTCTCCGCCCAATACATCGGCCGAATGTAAAGCGCGGCATCCTTGTCAAATCGTTTTATCCCTTCGCGCGTGAGCCCGATCCATTCTTCCGTAGGAACGGTAGGTTTCAAGAAGAACTTCGCTGCAGAGTCATTCACGCGTGCGCAATGGAGCTCGAGATCGGGCGTAACCCCTTCGAATGCCCGAGCACCATCAAACACCAGGGAGCAAAGCCAAGCCGCATGCGTGCGTGGACCCATGATCGGCACGTTGCCCTCATGCCATTCTCCCTCAAAAAATGTCCAGGTTTTGGAACAACCGCTTCCGACTGTCAATTTGACTCCTTCCCAACTACAAGTTGTGAAATGCGTTTCAGCCGCTCACTTGAGGCAGCACTGCCAGAGGGCTAACTGGCCTCGCAACTGCTAATCGCAGCGTCAATGGATTTCCTTAGTGCGGCAGCTAAGTGCTCGACGAATGGATCGAGAAGCATGCAGGCTGGATAAACGGGCAAGACGACGACTTCTTGCCCTCCCTTGGCCAACCTATCCCATTTTGCGCCTGGCTTATTCAATATTCGATACTGCTTCGCGGGACGAAAGTCTGTGACCTTGCCGGGATAGAGTTGTGGGACGTATTGCCAAACCGCACGATCATTCGTTTTCCAAATCTCCCCCAGAACTCGTGATTCTGACTTCGCTGTACCCGAGCCGCTACCGAACCTAGCAAACAGCATCCCCCGCCATACCGGGATCCGGCTCCGAAGTACGTCCATTTTTTCCCGAAAGAACTTGGCCTTGCCAGCGGAATCAAGGTCGAGGACACTGACGGCGTGGAACACGAGCCGCTGCCAAGCGTGATAACTCTTGCCCCAGAGCGTAACGGGAATCTTGGACCAGTCCATTGTGTCGAATAATGCGAGCAGTGCAATCGGTTCGCCTTCCGCCTGGAATTGCTGAGCCACCTCGAATGCAAGTGTTCCACCCATGCAATAGCCGCCGAGGAAATAAGGCCCGTGTGGCCGCGCTCTACGTATCTCCTTCACATACAGCGCCGCCATGTCCTCGATTCTTTTCAGCGGGGGACAACTGCCGTCCAGGCCCTGGCACTGCAAGCCATAAAGCGGTTGATCAGAGCCAAGATGCAGCGAAAGGTGGCGATAGATCAGAACGTTTCCGCCGGCTCCATGGAAGCAGAAAAACGGAGGGCGCGAACCAGCCGGCTGAATTGCCACGAGTGGAGACCAACCGGTGGCTGAGGCCTCACCGCGGAGAATTCGGGCAAGCTCTCCGATAGTGGGGGCATCGTAAAGCGTAGCCAAGGGCAGTTTGATTTTGAATACCTCCTCGACTTGGGCAAACATGTGAACCGCCAGGGATGAGTCCCCACCCAGATCGAAGTAATTCTCGTCGAGGCCGATGGAGTCGACGCCGAGGAGGTCTTGCCAAATGTGAGCCAGCTGTCTTGCGGTTTCATCCTCAGAAAGGATGATCTGGGTTGCCGATGATTCAGCCACAGACGGCTCGGCGACTACGCTTTGTTCTCGGCACTGGACCTCACTCCTCATCTACCGCTTCCCCCAAACCCGCTATGCTACGCGCCACCCTTCCCTTGGGGCATTTCTTACCTCTTGATTAGACGTAGGTGTACCATGATTGATGCAATTCATAGGTCAGTTCGCAGCCTCCATAAATTCGCTTCAGATTTCCGGCGCAGATCTCCTAAGGATATAGACCGATGAACGGAGCAGAAAGTCTGGTTCGCACGCTGGTTGCCGGAGGAATTGAAGCCTGCTTCACGAACCCTGGCACCTCGGAATTGCATATCGTTGCTGCCCTTGACCGACTGCCGGAGATGCGGTGCGTGCTCGGTCTCTTCGAAGGCGTTGTGACGGGAGCTGCAGACGGCTATGCGCGCATGGCTGGGAAACCGGCATCTACTCTCCTTCATCTTGGCCCCGGTCTCGCCAACGGCCTCGCGAATCTGCACAATGCGGGCCGGGCCCAGGTGCCGATCGTCAACATTGTTGGGCAGCATGCAACCTATCATCTGCGCCACGACACGCCGCTTGCTGCCGACATTGAAGCGATCGCGCGACCCTATTCCAAGTGGCTGCGGACATCTTGCGCCGCGTCCGAGGTCGCCCGCGATGCGGCCGAAGCGATCATCGCCGCCCGCACGGCGCCGGGCCGCATAGCAACGCTGATCGTCCCCGGTGATGTCTCCTGGTCTAATGTGATTCCGAGCAAAAATGACTTGATTGCCAGAATCCCAGCCGTACCCAAGGCGCCTCTACCCGCGATCGAAACCGTTGAACATGCGGCCGCCATGCTCCGCTCGGGTCTGAGAACTGGTCTGCTGATCGCTGGAAGTGCACTCTTCGGAAGAGGGCTGGCAACGGCCGGTAACATCGCTGCAGCTACCGGCGCTAGGCTGCTTGCGCCATATCCCTTCACGCGCATGGAACGTGGCATTAGAGCCGCCAAGGTAGAACGTATTCACTATGTCCTCGAAATGGCTGTCGAGCAGCTTAAGGAATTTCGTCAACTTATCTTGGTGGGAGCATCGGCTCCGGTGTCATATTTTGCCTACCCGGGCAAGAACAGCGTACTCACATCGCCTGAATGTGAGATCCATGCCTTGGCGAAGCCAGGCGAAGACTATGTCGGAGCGCTTGAAGCGCTTTCGGAAGCTTTGTCGCTGCGCGGAACGCAGTTGCCAGCAGAGAAGGCCGAGCGGCCTTCCGTGCCGACCGGCGAAATCACCTTGCCTGGCCTTGCGGCTACGGTGGGAGCGCTATTGCCTGAAAATTCCATTGTGGTCGACGAATCGATGACTTCAGGTCGAGGCATTATGGCAGCTACAAGGGAAGCCCCGCCCCATGACTTCTTGGCAAACACGGGCGGCTCTATCGGGATCGCAATGCCGCTGGCTGTTGGCGCGGCCGTGGCATGCCCCAGTCGGCCAGTGTTGTGCCTGACTGCCGACGGCAGCGGGATGTACACAGCGCAAGCGCTGTGGACCATGGCACGTGAAAGTCTCAAGATCACAACCGTGGTGTTCGCCAACCGTGCCTACGGCGTTCTTAGACGCGAGTTTGCTGGCCTCGGTGTAGGCAATCCTGGTCCGCGCGCCGCGGATTTGTTCGACATCGGAAGTCCCGATCTTGACTGGGTGCTCCTAGCAAAGAGCATGGGAGTACCTGGCACCCGTGCTACTTCGCTGGACGTATTCGCGAAAGCATTACTGGAAGGCTTTGAGAGCCAAGGACCGATGCTAATAGAGGTAGGTCTGTAATCCACTCAGTCGCCATTAAGTCGTCAACGCCCCTGAGCTTTGTATTTCGGCCATCTTTGCAAGCTCGTCCTTCATGATCTTTCCGGTAAGAGTCACTGGCATAGTAGACACAATCAGGATCTGCGACGGTCGCTTGTACGGGGCGAGATGCCGTGCGGCGTGTTCCGCCAATTCAGTGGCCGCGAGTGGCGAGCCCGCCGTTGGTTGTACGAACGCAACGATTTCTTCATCTCCTTTAGCGCCTTCAACCGACCGCCCGATTACGGCAGCCCGGACCACCGATGGATGAGCATTTAGCACGGCTTCGACTTCGGCCGGGTACACATTTAGGCCAAAGTGTACGATGAGCTCCTTCGTGCGCCCGACGATAAACAGATGATCGTCTTCCAGTCGAGCGAGATCACAAGTGTTGAACCACCCTTCTGGATTGATGGCCGTGGCCGTTTCCTCGGGCGCGCGGTAGTAGCCCTTCATCACGTTGGGACCGCGTACCCACAATTCACCGACTTCACCTTCGGCGACCGGATTGTGGGCCAGCCCGACAAACTGGACTTCTACCCCGGGAAGAACTCGGCCTACCGAAACATCACGACGAGGCGCTTCGGGAATGGCCTGAGCAATGTTGGGAGAGCACTCAGTCACACCGTAACCATTGTGTAGCACCAGACCGAAGAGACTTTCCACGGCTGACTTGAGCGGGCCGTGCAGCGGAGCACCAGACGAAGAAATGATCCGCAGCGCAGGGAACGTCAATGACTTCAATCCCTTCAACTTTGCATATTCGACCAGAAGGGAAAACATGGCCGGCGCACCTAGAAGGACCGTCATCCGTTCACGTTCCAGTACTGCCAAGGCAGCTACCGGATCGAAACGCGGGGCCAAATAAACTGTCGCGCCACTGATCAAGGCGCCTAGAAGAACCACTGAGAGTCCGACAGCGTGAGACATCGGCAGAACACCGTAAAGACGATCATCAGGGCTCAGAGAACGTATTCTTGCCGAAACAGCCGCTACAAACAGCAGATTCCTGTGGGTCAACATGACGCCCTTGGGAGCGCCAGTAGTGCCGGACGTATAGATCAACGCAGCCACATTGTTTGCGGTGTTGCCGTCGATTGGTTCCGGTTTCACCGTATCGTCCAGAGGACCAATCCCGATCGGACCCAAAGCAGTGACCTCTGCTATAAGGGCACTATGCCGCTTGGCGTGCTCTCTTGCATGAGGCGAAACGGTCGTGGTGTAGATCATTCGACGGGCACCACAGTGATCCCGGATTTGATCGATCTCGCGTGCCGAGAGGCGCGCGTTGACCAGCACTGGCCACGCGTCGAGGGCAGCGAGGGCCAAGAGAATTGCAACAAATGCACGGCAGTTTTCGCACACGATCATGACACGATCGCCTGGGCGCACACCCGAAGCTAGGAGCCAGAGCCGAGTGTCAGAAACGGCAGAGGCGAGCTGTCGAAAGGTCCAAGTTCCGGATCCTTCCACCAACGCCGCCCGATTCGGGGAAGACTCGGCCCATGGCTTGACAACGTCGCTAATTCGGTCTGGAAGGCTCTTCAAGAGCTTGGGGATCCTATCGTGACTCATTTGCGGCATAGCAGGATCGTGGTGCTGTGAGCTTTCTGGTTACAGCGAGCGTTGTTCTGCGATTTCAGGGATCAAGACGGGCTTTTCCTCTGCCGCTAGAAGTCGCTCGCACCCTGGCGCCCCTGAGACCGGCACGCGGCTAAGCCAAATCTCCCGCCAGTATGCGAATTCTCCCCGGGGACACCCGCCAAATGCCACACAGGCGCATCCGCATAGCGAGTCTTTCAGGAACACGGTATTGCGGAGCTGCCTCATCTCCCCAGTTCCGTCCACGATAATCTTCTCGATCTTGCTCTCCACGCGGTACTGCTCGCCACACAATCGACCCATGGCCGGAGTAAAGTACAGTCCGCGGTTGTGCGCCTTCTCGTTCAAAGTCTTTGCGATACTCGCCAGCGGCTTGATTTCGATCCACTCTCCGGATCGCAGATTCAGGCTTTCCACCGGGGTCGACGTTTGACTTCTACGGGCGTACGCACCCAGAAACACTCTACGACCTCTCCAAAACAGCCATATGCTGATGCGTTGCGCCATCTCTAGAAGGCCGCAGTTGCCCGCGCGAACTTCGCTGAGGCTCTTCCCAAAGCGTTCCCAGCGGGACAGCTCGCTGGTCGCGTTCAGTATTTCGCTGGCCTGACAAAAATAGGTTTTCGGACCGGTCGCGGTCTTAAGCCGAGCTCGCAGCCGCTTGCTACTATCCGAATCCACACTCGGCTGGATCGCGCTGGGGCCCTCGATCTTCCGCAGCCACGCCTCGCGCCAGAAAATCGTACACGCCTTCTGACAACCATCGTGCGCGGCACCCGAACAACGCAATCCTTCCAGAAGAACGACATCCTCCGCCGGGAACTTCCGCATACCTGAGCTTTTTCCGTAGTAGCAAGTTTTCACAACCCGTTTGGAGACCTTGTAGCTTCTCCCACAGAAATCCGCCATTTCAGGCATAAACGGAAGCTTGTCTAAAGCGCCATCGGCGTCGAGCGTCGGGAGAATTTCTGCTGGAGATCTTACTTCAACAAAGTCACCAGGGCGAAGATTCGTGGTTGACAACTTCATATAATGAGGTGGTTACCGACAAAAATCCGGGGGACACTCTGCATGTAATCACAGTCTGGTTCTGACACGACTTACCGTCTCAGGCCAATAGCCGTAATTCAAAGCTGCGTGACCTGTATTCTCGCTTCGAATGCTCGACTCACTGGATCCGCCACAATGCCCACAGCGCCATCGCGAGCATCAACGGCGACTTCCCGGCCAAACCGGCAATCCGGAAGAGTTTGTGCCATACCTTTAGACCAAATCCTAGAGGCCGCCAGATGCTCTCCCGGAGAATGCCTACCTTTCGGAGAGGTTGCGTGACGCGCCACGAGCAGGACGACCCTGCAGGGAAGAATGCCAGATCGCCGGGGCCGAACCGGCGCTCCTCACCGCTGTCGTTGATCATGAAGGCCTCACCAGAGATGATGACGATGGTTTCGTCCATTCCGTAATGCCACTTGAAGCTGCCAGGCGTGCAGTCCCAGACTACAACGTGCGAAGTCCAGTCGCGGCTTCTCACCAGTTTCTTACACCGTGCCTGAGGCGAACCGCTTACAATCCAATCGGAAGGAATTGGCTCGGGCTCCAGGTCAACGGTGGATGCTGTGGCAACTACTATCGAGTCGGACAATGTCGTCTCCGAACGGGGAACACTCGATTTCGCCTTCTGAACTACAAAAACTCGGACGAAGCTACTTTTAACATATCACTCCCTCGTCCTTCCTACGGCAATGCCGATCGTTTTCGCTGGAAATTTCCGTAGACAGTCGCCGTGGTTGGAAATGTGGACGCATCCGCCTTTTTCGACACCACATAGTGCAGCCAATTGCGATAAACGGCCGTGGCGGATGAGTGCCATGTCTTTTGCAGTGTCTCGACCACGACGGCTTCAGGGAAACCTGTCAGGAGTTCTTCCCGGGGATCGGACAAAACAGTCTCTTGAAAATCATTCAGGAGCTTGGTGTTCGCCGCGTCAAAGTAACCCCTCGGCATGGACGGGTATGTTTCTCTTTGCCGTCTAAGGAATCTTTTAATATCTCGTCGGTATTCCTTCAGCAGAGTTTGCGCACCATACTCCGGATGGCCCTGGAAATGTACGAACA
>Ga0074045_10004360_pt1 | contig 12555 bp, 15 predicted proteins | sample BogForMeECP23OM2_FD_94442 | JGI IMG/M metagenome (GOLD analysis project Ga0074045, IMG submission 94442) | Bog forest soil microbial communities from Calvert Island, British Columbia, Canada - Bog Forest MetaG ECP23OM2 | ecosystem: Environmental > Terrestrial > Soil > Wetlands ...
CGAGAGTACGGGTTGGCGATGGAGATAATTGAACTCCATCCGCGCACCCACCACCGTCGTGCTGAACAATGTCAGCAGGAAGAACAAAACATACAGCCACCAGCGCGGGCGGGGCCGTTGGATCACCCATACTTCCTGCGGCGGCGCGGTTGCTAGGACGGGAAAACTCGGCGTGGGATCAGACATGCGATCTCAATGAAACGGAAACCAACCCACGAGCGGGTGACTGCGAAGGAGAGCCGCAGGCCATTGTGGCGGAATTTCTCCGCGTGGAGGCTAGCGCCGGCCTGCCTAGTCGATCGACTGCAACTCCTTGCCGGGCTTGAAGCGCACGGCTTTGCCAGGCGGAATGGAAACTTCTGCGCCGGTGCGCGGGTTGCGGCCAATTCCGGTTTTGCGCGGGCGTACATTGAAGACGCCGAAGCCCCGCAGTTCGATGCGATCTCCGGTCGCAAGCGCCTTCTTCATGCTTTCAAAAACGGTTTCGACCGCCAGTTCGGCCTTCGTCTTCGTGATGCCGGTGCGGTTCACAACTTCGTTGATGATGTCGAGTTTAATCACGGGTTGCCCTCGTCTCCCGAGGAATAGTGTGCCTCAAGTGATTGATGCTATGGGAGATAGAGCGGATTGTCAACGGGGGGATCATTCTCGTAATATGGCTGCACCAGCCTAGGGATTTGTAATTGGTGATTTGTAATTTGTGATTGCTGAAAGTTGCCAGGTTCGCAATTCCCGCGCGCCGTGCGAATTTTCAATTACAAGTTGGAAATTGCCAATTGCAAATACCGCCAAATCCCAAAATCCTGAGGAATTCGATGATCAAGAGCGACCGCTGGATCCGCCGCATGGCGCAAGAGCACGACATGATCAACCCCTACTCGGAAAAGCAGGTAAGCCAGGGCGTGATTTCCTACGGCGTCTCCAGCTACGGATACGATCTCCGCGTCTCCGACGAGTTCAAGATTTTCACCAACGTCAACAGCACCATCGTCGATCCCAAGCATTTCGACGAACGCTCATTCGTAACCATCACCGCCGACGTCGCCATTATCCCGCCGAATTCGTTTGCCCTGGCGCGTTCGGTCGAATACTTCAAGATTCCCCGCGACGTGCTAACGATCTGCGTGGGCAAGTCCACATACGCGCGCTGCGGCATTATCGTCAACGTCACGCCGTTTGAGCCGGAGTGGGAAGGCTTCGTAACGCTCGAGATTTCAAACACGACTCCCCTGCCCGCAAAAATCTACGCCAACGAAGGTCTGTGCCAGATTCTCTTCTTCCAGTCCGATGAGGTCTGCGAAACCAGCTACAAAGATCGCAAGGGAAAATACCAGGCGCAGAAGGGAATTGTGCTGCCGAAGCTATAGCCCGGGCGTCTATTGCGGAGGGACTGACAGATATGGAGAACATGTGAAACCAGCGTCGCTTGGCGCGAACCACCATGGAGAGATTCTCGGTGTGCAGGAGGCCGGGAATTGTAGGATTTTTTCTAGTCGCCACAGCCCGGGTCTGGTTGTTCCCAAGCATTCTCACCATCACGATTGTATCGGTTTTGTTCTGGATGGACAGTGTGCAGAGAGCATCGACGCTCGAGTCCTGGACCTCAGCCAACACAAGGTGTTTTTTCGACCTGCGGGCGAGGTCCACGCCAACAAATCTGGACGGGCTGGGTTACATTGCCTGATCGCCGAGGTCGCTGTCGGCTGGCTGCAACATGTCCGCGATTGCGCGCCGTTTCCAACTCGACCGGCGTGTGTCCAAGACGCGAGTCTAACTTGGCTTTCGACGAGGCTTTACCAGGAATTCAGGTTGGGAGAGTTCGCCAGTCCTCTTGTGATCGAGGGCCTACTGCTGGAGATAGCCGCAGGTTTCGTCCACCAGCAACGAGCCGATCGGGGGGGACTCAGCCCTATTTGGCTAAGGAGAGCAAAGGAAGTTCTCCACGCTCATTCTCACGAGCCTTTGCATCTCAGCACGGTTGCAGATTGGGTGGGGATTCACCCTGTGCACCTGGCACGCGAGTTCAGGAAGCATCACGGTTGCAGCGTGGGGCAGTACTTAAGACGGCTGCGGGTCGAATCTGCGAGCCACAAACTTGTCGAGTCGGATTCTCCCCTCGCAGCCATCGCTGTGGAAGTCGGCTTTGCGAATCAGGCTCACTTCTGCAGAATCTTCAAAGCTGTGACCGGCATCTCTCCCGCGCAGTATCGCGCAGTCTCTAGCGCCGCTAATTACAGACACGATGCTTCGATCGTGAAAGACGTCTTCACGCGGCCGTAGTAGCGTGGCTGTGAGGTTACTCATGCGCTTGATGAAGCAGTCTGGATGCTGCGCCCTTCTGCTCTTCGTGTTCGTATCGGGCGCGAGTGTTTCCGCACAAGTGACAACCGCGTCTGCTGCCCTTTCCGTTGATCTAGCCCGATACTACTTTGCCACTCCAGCCGCGGAGGTAGCGGCTCGCGCCGACCTCGAGAAGGCTCTCGGGCAACTCGGCGAATTCAAAGGAAAGATCAACTCGGCCAAGCCACTGCTAGCCGCCCTCCAAGCCTACGATGCGGTTCAAAAACTCTTCGCCAAGCACGAAGGCTATCTCCACTTTGTCTGTTCGCAGAATCGCAAAGACCCGGCCTGCGAAGCCGACGAAAAACTTGAGTCCGACGTAGACGCCAAGACCGCGTTCCTCGCCCCCGAGATCCTCGCCATCCCAGAAGATCGTCTCCACGCATTCCTGAGCGACGAACCCGCCCTGGTTCCATATCGCTTCGCGCTAGCCGAGATGCGCCGCGCCGCGCCCTATCTGCTGCCCGTCCCCGAGCAGGCGCTGCTCGACGAATTTCAGCCCCAGATCGCCGACTGGCAATACGATCTCTACCAGCAGATCGTCGCCGGCATTTCCTTTGGCACCGTGCAAACAAAATCCGGAGCCCTAGACGTGGTGCGCCAACGCAGCCTCATCGCGTCCGACCCGGATGCTAAAGTCCGCGAAGAAGGATTCAAACGCCGCTACGCCGGATTCGCCACTCAGCGCGACCTGCTCGCCTTCGCGCTGATTCACACCGTCCAGGCGCAAAATCTGCTGGCGAAATCGCATCACTATACCGACGCGCCCGCCCGTAAATATCAAAGCCTCTACCAGCGTCCAGAAGAAACGCGCGCTCTCCTCGACGCGATGGCCAACCACGGAGACATCGCCAAGCGCTTCGAGAAAATCCGCTCGTCAGATTTCGAGCGCGAATATCACGAGCCCGCACACGCCTGGGATCTGTCCGCTCCAGCTCCGGGCTTTACTCCGCCGATTACTTCGCTGGCGCAGGCCAGAAGTATTTACCACGAAGCCTTCGCCAACCTGGGGGCCGAGTATCAAACCGCATTCGATGCTTTGCTCGACCCAGCCAACGGCCGCGCCGATATTCTGCCCGGAGGCGCGCCCAACCGCTACGGCGGCGGATTCTCCATCGGTGCCGCGGGGGCTCCAAGCATTTTGTTCTATGGTCGCTTCGATGGCACCTTCAAAGATCTCTCCGTGATTGCGCACGAGGGCGGCCATGCGGTCCATCGCCAACTTATGTCCACCAATCGTGTCGCCCCAACTTATGCGCAGGGGCCACACTTCCTCTTCGAATCGTTCGCCGCATTCAACGAATTGGTCCTAGCCGACTACATGGCCGAGCATGCGACTCAACCAGAGTTGCAGCACTACTACCGCGAACGCTGGCTAGACATCAAAGGCCTGGACGCCTTCTACGGCGCGCAAGACGCACTCCTAGAGCAGGAAATCTATGACGTCGTCTCGGCCGGCAAAGTCCGTAACGCCGACGACCTCGACGCTCTGACCATAAAGATCGACAGCCAGTTCTCGCGGTTTCCCGCCTGGACTCCCGAGCTGCGCACACGTTGGGCGATGGTCTCGCTCATGTACGAAGACCCGCTCTACGACGTGAACTATGTTTACGGAGGCCTGCTCGCGCTGAAGTATTACCACCTCTACACAACCAGGCGGGATTGGTTTGTGCCGCGCTATGTAGCCCTGCTGAAGAACGGGTTCGATGCGCCGCCGGCGGAATTGCTGAAGCGATTCCTGGAAATCGATCTTTCAGGTCCCGGCCTGCTGGAGGACGGTTTGACGACGCTGGATACGCGCCTGAAAGAACTGGAATAGGAGCTTTCACTCAGGCAATTGTCGGTGGCTGCTTCCTCTTACGGTCGGCATCAAAGCTTCGAGTGATCGCCAAACCACTGCAAGACTCTTTGTTCAAACTCTTGCGGCGTGGCTTGGTGTGCACCCGTGTGGCCAGCTCCCGGCACCTTCCACACAGCGATCGAGGACGGATTCCGCGCCTTGATCAAGTCGGAGTGGTACGGCGGGATGTTGTGATCGTCGAGCCCGTGGATCAACAGTACCGGAGTTTTCAAGGCGACGACCGCTCGCTCTGGGGACGCGGTTTCCATATCTAGCCCGTATCGTAGGCGAACATAGAGAAATCCAACGTCTACCGTCGGACGGAAGAAGGTTCCTGCCCAGCCATGGCCCAGTGTGAAACTGTTGCCCGAAGCGGTTATACGCAACCTCGCGAAAACTAGCGAACGGCGACTCGGCAACCACCGCGCAAAAACGAGGCTCTAACGGCAGCGATTGCAGCAGTTCTGCCGCTCCCATCGACTCACCTAAGCCAAAAACGCACCGCGCCGGATCGTTGGCCTCGATCCAATCTACCCAGCGGTGAATGTCATCCGATTCTCGGACACCGTAAGACGCCAATCCACCGCTGTTGCCATGACCCCGTGCGTCGGGGATCAGCACGGCGTAGTGATTTTCCACCAACCACTTGCCGTATCCGTATGTCCCCAGCCGGTTGTCGGAGACCCCATGCAGCAGAATCACTGCGTCGCCATTCGCCTGTGGGGGACGCATAAACCAAGCATGCAGCACCAGGCCGTCCGGAGTCGTGAGGTCAACGTCACGAAATTCCACTGACTTTTCTCGCGCCGCGGCTTGCACATTGCGCTCTTCAGCTGCAGTGATCGGAGGGCTGAAAGGATGTAACGCAATCCACCCCAAGCCCATACCTCCGAGAACGGTTCCGGCAACATACGGAACCGCCAGGCCGACAAGAATTCGTCGAGTTGTGGGATGCCGCGTGCTTTGGGAGCTCACAGGTGGGATTGCGTAAATGAACCAACGAACCAGATTCTTCGTGTTGCCGAAATGAAAACGCCAGAGTCCAGGCCGAAAGCCCAGACTCTACCTCTTCCCGCTTTCCCCTTCTTTGAACATGTACTTGATCGCCGGCTTGTAGATCATCAGGTTGGGCGCGCCTGTGCGGTTCAGCTTGATGCAGGCCTTGTCGTACCACTCAATATAGCCGTGAACTTCCTCGCCGTCCCGCAGCACGATGACCATGGGGGTCTTGGTCTGCATCTGCTTCTGATAATAGAAATTCTCGGCGTTGGTCTGCTCGGAAGGGGCAGTTTTCTTGCCCGGAGCAGCGGAGCGGTCCCGGTCCCGGCGTTCCGACGGCCCGTGGTTAGGGGCATGGTTGTGACCATGGTTATTGTGTCCATGGTCGTTGCGGTTGAGCGACGGACGGATCAGCTTGCGATTCGCAAAGCCTTCCTGGTCGGCAGCTTGCTCGGCTGGTACCGGGTCTAGGGTTTCTTTCATATCTCACCACCTGGCGCACGGAGGCGGCACAGTAGTTCCACAACACTTGAGTCTGTGATTGTGGTTTCCGAGGGAAAACTTATTGTGTACGGTACCACACGGAAGGTTGTCTGACAATGTTCTGCGTCACAAGTCCGCACTTTTGTAAGTTCCGCCCTGTTAGGCCCCTGGTTCGAGAGCCGTGGCAAAAGCGTCGAGCGAGAGCGACCGAAGCAAGTTCCGCCGCAGGCCGCGTTCCACCTCGCCCAAGCCTTGCGCTGCCCGCTGTACCCAGGCAAGATCGGTCGCTTCCGACATCTTCTTGAGTTCCGCCTGAATATCCGTATTGCGCACCAGTTGCCCGGCACCAGATTGCAGGAACATCACATCCTCAAGCAGCAAATAGAGTGTCCGCAGCAGGCCTTCGATCTTCTCGCGGCCTTCAGCGCTTGGGCGATAGCCCTCGGTAATTTTGAATAGCTCGCTGTGATCGCCTGTGCCTAGGGCCGACTTCAGCATTACCAGCGCATGGGCGCGGGCTGCGACGTAGCTTTCCAGATCGAAAGAAAGGGCGCGGCCAACAGCTCCTTCGCTGAGTCTGGCGACGAGGGAGCGCTGCCGCGGATTCCAATCAGGGCGCAGCCTTGCCATTTGGCTTTCCATCTCAGCCACGGCCAGCGCGCCCAACGTGAAGATCATGGCGCGCGACCGAATTGTGGGCAGCAACTCGCCGGGATTTTCCGTCAGCAGAAAAATCGTCGCAAACTCGGGAGGCTCCTCCAGCACCTTGAGCAGTGAATTGGCCGCCTCTTTCATAAAAGCCGAACTGGTCAAGATGTACACGCTTTCCCGCGCCTCGGCTGGCCGGTAGTAAATGCTGTGGATGACGTGGCGCACCTGATCCACCTTGATCATCATCTGGGGCGGATCGGGCGGTATCACAAGAATGTCGGGATGCGTTTGTATGAAGATCCGCGTTTCTTTCTTGTCCGTCTCGCGCAAGTTGTCTCGCGCCTCTACGGCCTCTGCAAAGCGCGCATCCAGATCGCCGGCCAAAGCGATTCGCGTGCAATTCGAGCAATGGCCGCAGAAATCAGGCAAGTCGCCTGTAATCTGTGTGTCTGCCGTTGGCGGCTCCAGGCAGTTCATGGCGCGCGCCAGCATTAGGGCCAGCGTGTACTTACCCGATCCGTGCGCGCCCGAGAGAATCGCTGCGTGAGGAAAATGGCCACGAGCCAGCATTTCCCGCAGCCGACACACAGTTTCCGCATTGCCAATGAAATCAGAAAAGGGCATAAGAACAGCTACGAACTCCGAGCCGCGGACTCCGAGCAACAATTCGCGGAGCCAGGTTTCAAGCTCGAAGCTCGCGGCTCGGAGCTTTCTCTCAGATCTTCAACTTCTTTCTCACCAAGTCCCTGATTACTGCGTGCGTCTCCTGCGGCGTGCCGCGAGCATTGATGACGTGCACTCGTTGCGGCTCGCGCGCCGCTATGGCAAGGTACGCATGGCGCACTCGCCCGAAAAACGCGCGGCTCTCCTGTTCGAAGCGGTTTTCATCGGGGCGCACGTTCTTGTGTTTTCGATTGCGCCGCCGGGCCCGCTCCACACTGAACGAAACTTCGTTGTCGAGCAAAATTGTCAGATCTGGTTGCAGACCGCCGCACAAAATCTCGTGGAGCGCGAGCACCGGCTTCGTTCCCAGCTTCCGCCCCGCACCCTGATACGCCTCCGTTGAATCGGTGAAGCGGTCGCAGAGCACCGCGCGCCCCTCCGCCAGGGCAGGCAGAATTACCTCGTGAATGTGTTGGGCGCGAGAAGCGAACATCAGCGCCATTTCCGCGAGCGGAGAGAGCCCCGATGTCGTCGAATGCAGCAGCACCTCGCGGATCCTTTCGCCGGTCGGTGTGCCGCCCGGTTCGCGTGTCACTGTCACCGGACCGCCGTGCGCGCGCAGCGCCCGCGCCAACTTCTCGATCTGCGTGCTCTTGCCGCTGCCGTCGAGACCTTCAAAGGTAATGAATTTTCCGCGCAGAGCCACGTCGGGATGATAGCAGGAGGCGCGCTTGTCTTCCTGAGCGGAGGGGATGCAAGCGCCACGGATTCGAAGGATCCCTACGCAACGACCAGGGTCACGCCCGGGCGCGAGTCAAAGGCAATGCAGAGTCCTCCGGTTCCTCCCGCATGAAACTCAACACTTCCTGCGGAACCGGCGCATCCCACACCGGCGTGAATGATAACCGGTGCAGCGGCGATGGTCCATGCTCACGCAGAGCTGCCAGATGGCGCGGCGTGCTGTATCCCTTGTTCGACGCCAGCCCGTAATGGGGAAATACCGGGTCCCAGGCCGCAATCATCCGATCCCTCTCAACCTTCGCAATAATGGACGCGGCCGCGATCGAGGCAGAAAGCGCATCCCCGTGGATGATCGCCCGCTGCGGCAGCTCGCAATCCAGTTTCACCGCGTCCGCCAGCAAATAGTCGGGCGCGCAAACAAGTTGCCGAACGGCATGCAACATCGCGAGTCGTGACGCCTGGTAAATGTTGATCTGATCAATGCGCGCCGAATCGACGGCGGCAATTGCCCACGCAATCGAATGCTCGCGAATGCGAACGGCTAACTCTTCGCGGCGCTCAGCAGGCAGCAGCTTCGAATCCCGCAGCCCCCGAATCCGGTACGCCGGATCAAGAATCACGGCTGCGGCAACCACCGGGCCAAATAGAGATCCGCGTCCGACTTCATCCACGCCCGCAACCAGCTTTGCGCCGCCCGCCCAAGCCAGCTTTTCGAAGCGCAGCGTGCAGCGAAGTCTCTTCAGGAGCCGCAATTTCGCCGCAGACGCAGAAATTTGGGCACCTTTCCCAAGGCCTAAACAACCGTTTGATTTGAATTTTGAACTCGGCACAGGTCGCTGTCAGCATCTTCGCCGACTATGGCCGGAGAAACAAGGGGAGATTCGTTGCGTTCCCGTGCGTCCCGCGGGAAAGTGTGCTCGGGAATTGGCAACATGGGGTGTCAAGCCGCCAGCGTCCGCGTGGACGCCGGCAGCCAGACCAGTCGCAGCTACTGCTCGACTTCTTTCAGTCGTGCGGCCTTGCCCTTCAACTCTCGCAAGTAATAAAGCTTCGCGCGGCGCACTTTGCCCGACCGCATCACGTCAATCTTGTCAATGACCTTCGAATCGAGCGGGAAGATTCGTTCAACGCCCTGGCCGAAACTGATCTTGCGAACCGTAAAGCTTGGCTGCGCGCCCCGGCTGCGCGCGATGACTACGCCCTCGAAGGCCTGCAGTCGTTCTTTCTCGCCTTCGCGAATCTTCACTTGCACCCGAATCGTGTCGCCTGGTCCGAACTTCGGCAGGTCAGTGCGGCGTGTTTTCGCCAGCAGTTTTTCGATAATTGCATTGCGCATAACGTTTCCTTCCTGACTCGTCTTGAATTCGCTTGCTTGCTAACTTTCGCCCTTGATCCGGGCCAGCAATTCCTTGTCTTCTTCGCTCAGCGCCACTCGTTCCAATAGGTCCGGACGATTGCGCAGCGTTTTCGCCAGCGCTGTTCTGCGGCGCCAGCGGCGAATCTCATCATGGTTCCCGTTCACCAGCACCTCTGGAACCCCCATACCTCGAAACTCCGCCGGTCGCGTGTAATGCGGATAATCCAGCAATCCGCCGGAACTGCAGGTCGAACAAGCCTGTGTGGCGCGGACACTCTTGTCCGCGCAGCCTTCGCCCGCAACCTCTACCGGCGCAGTAAACGACTCCTGCCGCGTCGAAGCCTCGTTGCCCACAGCTCCAGGAATCAGCCGCGTGACCGTATCCACAATCACCGCTGCGCCCAGTTCGCCGCCGCTCAGCACATAATCGCCGATCGAAACTTCGCGGTCGGCCAAGTGCTCGCTGATGCGCTCGTCTACGCCTTCGTACCGCCCGCAGATCAAAACCATTCGCTCGACCGTCGAAAGTTCCGACGCCAGCGACTGATCCAACCGCTGCCCCTGTGCGGAGAGCAAAAGCACCGACTGCTTCGCCGAGCCGCTCGCGCGTTCTTCCCGCGGCGCAATCCCGACCAGCGACTCCACACACTCAAAAATCGGTTCCGGCTTCAGGACCATGCCCTCACCGCCGCCGAACGGGCGGTCATCCACGGTGCGGTGCTTGTCCTTGGTAAAATTCCGCAAATCCTGAATGTTTATTTCCACCAGCCCCGCTTCACGCGCCCGGCGGATAATTCCATAATCCAGCGGTCCGCGAAAGAAGTCGGGAAAGATCGTAAGAATGTCGATCTTCATTTGCGGAACCCGTCGTTAGCCCTTCATCGTTAGCCAAATCTTTCGACTCCAAACGACACTGCCAACGGCCAGCGACGAACTACTACCGATTCTTTTCCTTCTCTTCCTTCGTCACCGGCGCATTCACACCCAGCAGCCCGTCTGGCAGCCGCATGCGCACCTGCTTGCGTTCGACGTCGACCTTTTCGAGGTACGCTTCGGCGAACGGAATTTCGTAGGGCAGCTTCGCTCCGCCATTCACCACCAGCAAGGGCGCTTCTCCGGCGCCAAACGCAACGTCAACGATCTTGCCGATCTCGCGTTCGCCGTCGAACACCATACAACCGGTCAGGTCGCTTAGATACGTCCAGCCCGGCTCAAGTTCGGCGCGTTCGCCGCGTGGAACCTGAAGTTCCGAACCTTTCAGCGTCTCCGCATCTGAAATCGTTTCCACGGCCGCAAACTTCAGGACCATGAGACTCTTGTGCGGCCACAACTCTTCAATCGTCAACTCGCGGCGTTCACCGCTCTTACCCAGCGCCCACAGCCGCATGCCCTGCCGCAATCGATCCGGGACGTCCGTGTGCAACTCAACCGCGACTTCTCCGCGGCGTCCCTGCGTTTTGATCACCAGCGCCAGCGTGATCCATTCGCCGGTTGCGTCTGTCGCCGCTATTCGAGAATCTCCAGCGCGTAGCGCTTGTCGTTCTTCGCGCCCGCCGCGTTCAGAACAGTACGCAGAGCTCGTGCAATCCGGCCAGACCGCCCAATCACCTTGCCCAGGTCCGCTTCTGCCACTTCGAGTTCAATAACGGTCTCATCGCCGTCTTCGTACTCGTCGATGAAAACCGCGTCCTTCGCATCGACTAGCGCTTTGGCGATGTGTTCAATCAAGGCGCGCGCATTGGCGGACTGTTCAGTCATTCCAATCTCCAGAGATTGTCATTCCGACCCTGAGCGCAGTCGAAGGGGAGGAATCTGCTTTGTGTGGTCAGCGAAAAAAGGCCTACGCAACCGGCGCAGCCGCTGCTGGCGCGGGCAGCTTCAGCAACTTGCCCACGCGCTCGGAGCACTTTGCGCCCTTCGAAACCCAATACGTAATGCGCTCCCGCTTCAGGTCGAACGTGGCTGGACTGGTTCGCGGATTATACGTGCCCACCACTTCCACCGGACGCCCATTGCGCGCCCGCTCTTTCTCGATCACCACCACCCGGTAGTACGGTTGTTTGCGCGCACCAAAGCGCGCCAGACGGATCATTAGCACTGACTTCGTTTCCTTTGTTCCGGAAGAGTCCGGCAGGGTTGAGACAAACCATTATTATGCCGGAGCTTAGCGGTTTACGCAATGGGCGCCTGATGGGCTAGTCTGGGAGAGTTCTCTCTGTACATTGGAGCCCGTGCTTCCATTTCCGCATCCATCGAGAGTAAATCGCAATCTAACAATCGGTGACAAGCCAAGAAAGGAAAAAGTCCCATCATGAGCCAGACTTCGACCCTTACTCCTCCTGAAAAGACATCGTCAACCGGAAAGTCATACACCACCAAGGCCTTCGCCGCCAAGAGTGCGACTTCGCCCCTTGCCCAAACATCAATTCAGCGCCGCGCGCCGCGCCCGCAGGATATCCAGATCGAGATCCTGTACTGCGGTGTCTGCCACTCCGATCTTCATCAGGCCCGCAACGAATGGGAAAGCATGATGCCCACCGTCTATCCCTGCGTGCCGGGCCACGAAATTGTCGGTCGCGTCGCAAAAGCCGGCAGCGCCGTCAAGAAATTCAAAGAGGGAGACATTGCCGCCGTAGGCTGCATGGTCGACTCCGACCGTACCTGTCCGAACTGCCGCGCCGGGAACGAGCAATTCTGCGACGGCCCCGCCACTTTTACTTACAACTCGGAGGACAAGCACCTGGGGGGCGTCACCTACGGTGGTTATTCCGACAGCATCGTCGTTGACGAGACCTTCGCGCTCCGCGTCTCCAATAAACTGAACCTCGCCGCCGCCGCGCCCTTGCTCTGCGCCGGCATCACCACCTACTCTCCGCTGCGTCACTGGAATGTTCGTAAAGGGCAAAAGGTCGGTATCGTCGGCCTCGGTGGCTTAGGCCATATGGGCGTCAAATTCGCCAACGCTTTCGGCGCTCACGTCGTGTTGTTCACCACATCACCGAACAAGGCAAACGATGCCCTGCGGCTCGGCGCGCATGAAGTCGTCGTTTCGAAGAATGCGGCTGAAATGCAGAAACATGCCGGCAGCTTTGACTTCATCCTCGACACAGTTTCTGCGGAACACAATGTAGGGGCGTATCTCGATCTGGTGAAACTCGACGGAACGCTCACCATGGTGGGCGCATCGCCGACTCCGCTGCCGGTTCCCGTCGGGAGCTTGCTATTTCGTCGTCGTCGCCTCGCTGGATCGATCATCGGAGGCATTCGCGAGACTCAAGAGATGTTGGATTTCTGCGCCGAGCACGGCATAGCCTGCGACATCGAAATGATCCGCATCCAGCAGATCAACGAAGCCTACGAGCGCCTGCTAAAAAGCGATGTCAAGTATCGCTTCGTCATCGATATGGCGTCGCTGAAGTAGGAGAAGAAGAGATTAGTGCGGGCATTCGAGTCTAACGGCGCCGGAACCTCCTTCCGGCGC
>Ga0074045_10004362_pt1 | contig 12553 bp, 9 predicted proteins | sample BogForMeECP23OM2_FD_94442 | JGI IMG/M metagenome (GOLD analysis project Ga0074045, IMG submission 94442) | Bog forest soil microbial communities from Calvert Island, British Columbia, Canada - Bog Forest MetaG ECP23OM2 | ecosystem: Environmental > Terrestrial > Soil > Wetlands ...
GTCGTCGTGCGCGAGGTTCCGGCCTTGTTGCCAGGGGTTGATATCTCCGCCCTGGTCCGCGACCTCGCCGACGAGCTCGCCGAATGGGGCGATGCGCTGGCTTTGAAGGAACGCATCGAGACGGTGTGCGGCACGCTCGCCTGCCACACCAGCGTGCGTGCCGGACGCCACCTCTCCCCCGCCGAGATGGATGCGCTGTTGCGCCAGATGGAGGCCACACCCAACAGCGGCCAGTGCAATCACGGGCGCCCGACCTATGTGGCGCTCGACCTCGCCGATATCGAGCGGCTCTTCGGCCGGCGCTGAGAGCGAACCGGCGGGCCCTCCAGCCTCGACCTCCGGCAATTCAGCCTTCGTTAATCGCCGCTCCCGCACATTGCCCGGTCTGTTCTTTACCGAGGCTGAGATGCGGTTCATTGCTGCGGCATTCGTGGGCTTGGCGGCTTTGTCTGTGCAGGCGGCACCGACCCCAAAAAAGGCAATCCCGGCGTCGCTCGGCTTGGCGCCGGTGGTCGAATTGGTGACGCAGGGCTGCGGGCTCGGCTGGCACCGCGGCCATTGGCAGGACCCGTCGGGCCAATGGCATTGGGGCCACTGCTTTCCAAGCGGGCGCTGAGCTATTCGAACGTCACCGATTTTACGGGATTGTGCGGCGTCGTGGGTTCAGGCGGGGTCACTGGCTCGGCTCCGGTTTCGACCCCAGGATTGGAAGGCGTCAAGGGCACCCGACGATCTGCGCCGCGCCGGCCATCCCGAAGATCTCGATAAGTCGGACCACCTGATCGAGAAAATCTCGATCGGCATAGTCCTCCCCACTTTCGACCAAGATGATCATGGCTATAAAGCCCGGGGCGATCTCTTCAAGCCACCGGGCGTGCCGCAAAATGGATGCCGTCGTAGCCATCGGATGACGCACCCGCCAACATTGCGTCAACGCCGCGTCAAAAGGTGCGCCTAGAATCCTAAACGAGTCGTTAATGAGCCGCGCGGGCGTGCTGTTTGAACGACCGAGCACGCCGGCTGAAGTGAACGGAGATCAGTCGGGCAGGCCGAAGACCTCTTCGGGCTCGTTGAGACCGCGGACCGGCTGGAAGCCGAGCGAGACGAGCGGGCGCGGGCAGATTCGAGCGAAGGCGCTGGAGAATAGCATCGGGCGTAAAAGCCGCTTGGTCAGGTCCTCGATCCGCGAAGCGAGATTGACCGCCGGCCCGATCACCGTGAAGTCGAGCCGGCCGGCAGCGCCAACATTGCCGTAAATGACCTCGCCGAGATGCAGGCCGATGCCGGTTCTCAGCTCGCTGCCGCCAGTTGCGCGGCGACCCTGGTTGATCGTATCGAGGCGCTCGAGCCCCTCGATTGCCGCTTCGAGGGCGTGCACGCTCGATTGGGAGAAATCGTCGTCATCCTCAGCCGGGAAGATCGCCAATATGCCGTCGCCGATGAATTTGAGGATCTCGCCCCTGTGTTTCTCGATCGGCGTGGCGAGCGCGTCGAAATAATCGTCGAGCAGTTCGATCACTTCGTCTCCCGGCAGCCGATCCGAGAGTGCCGTGAACCCGCGCAAATCGGTCATCATGATCACGGCGCGCAGCCGCTCCCCCTCGGCCCGACGGATCTGCCCAGCGAGGATGCGCCGCCCGGCCTGCGGGCCAAGATAGGTGTCGAGTAGATTGGCGCTGATGCGGCGCACCACTCGGGTCTCGACGATCGCCGCGAGGGCCGGGTTGATCTCTTCGAGCGCCGCGATGTCGCCACCGCTGAACCCTCCCGGCCGATCGGTCGCCCAGGTCACCACCGGAAAGCGGCCAAAGGTGCGGTTCAGCGCGAGCGCGAAATAATCGGTGGCACCGGCCTTTCTGAGCTTCGACAGCAGCGGATATTCAGGCGTGTCTTCGATCAGACGGTGGCGAACTGGTGTCCCGCTTTCGATCACCGGACGGATCGGACTCAGCAGATACTCCTCGGTCTCCTCCGAGCCGTGGAGGATCCGGAATTCTTCGATGACTTTGAGGTCGCGCAACCAGCGCGCACCGAGGCCACGGATCAGCGGATGCAATGTACCTGCGTAAAGGGTCGCGCGCCACAACGGCACGCCATCCCCGAGCACGCGCCAGCAAAGCTCGTCGAACAGCTCGACATAGCTGTCGATATGCGGGCCTTCGCCGAGGATCCAGCGGTCGACTCGACCCCCCTGTATCGGCGCGCCCAAGCCGGCATAGGCGCCTTCGGTGCGGAAGAACTCTTCGCCGCTCGTCGTTGGGGCGTCCGGGACATCCAGGGGCATGCTGGTCACCATTCGGGCTAGGAATCAGCGCGGCACGCCCGAGAGCGGCCGCTAAATAAATAGGCTCGTCCGCCGCGGTTGCGATGGGCCGGCCGTTTCCTCGTCGGGCGGCCTGGTTTAACGTGACGTTCACGAATGTGACATTCGGGAGAGCGAGCTATGGCCGGCTTTACTACGCGACCCGAGATCCGCGGCACCTTCGGCGTTGTCGCCTCGACGCATTGGCTGGCGTCCGCCGTCGGCATGAGCGTGCTCGAAAAGGGCGGCAATGCGTTCGACGCGGCGGCAGCCGCCGGTTTCACATTGCAGGTGGTCGAGCCGAGCACCAACGGCCCGCTCGGCGAGGCGCCGATGCTGGTGTGGAGCGAGGCGAACCGCCGCTGCGACATGATCTGCGGCCAGGGTGTCGCACCCGCAGCCGCGACGATCGCGAGGTTCCGCGACCTCGGGCTCGATCTGATCCCCGGCACCGGGTTGCTCGCCGCTGCGGTACCTGCTGCCTTTGGCGCCTGGATGCGGCTCCTGCGCGACTACGGCACGATGCCGCTGGGCGAGATCCTGGGGCCGGCGATCGGCTATGCCGAGAACGGCTACCCGATGGCGCGCCGGGTCAGCGAGACGATCGCCGTCGTGGCCGAGATGTTTCGCCGGGAATGGCCGAGCTCGGCCGCGGTCTATCTTCCCCACGGCAGGCCGCCGGAGTCGGGGCGGCTATTCCGCAATCCCGCACTCGCAGCGACTTACCGCCGCGTCCTCGCAGAAGCCGGCGACGGGACGCGCGAGCACCAGATCGAGCGCGCCCGCACCGCCTGGTATCGCGGGTTTGTCGCGGAGGCGATCGACAATTTCTGCCGGTACCAGAAGGTGCTCGACGTCTCGGGGCGGCGCCATGGCGGGCTCTTGACCGGCGAGGACCTCGCCCGCTGGGAGGCGCCGGTCGAGGCGCCGCTGACCTTCGATTATCGCGGCTACACTGTCGCCAAGGGCGGCCCCTGGAGCCAAGGGCCGGTGTTCCTGCAGCAATTGGCGTTATTGCAGGGGTTCGATCTCGACGATCTCGATCCGCTCGGTCCCGATTTCGTTCATACCGTCGTCGAATGCGCCAAGCTCGCCTTCGCCGACCGCGAAGCCTGGTACGGCGATCCTGGTTTTGTCGAGGTGCCGATGCGCACCTTGCTCAGCTGCGGCTACAATGACGCAAGGCGAGGGTTGGTCTCCGATCAGGCTTCGCTCGAGTTGCGCCCGGGGCGCCCGGACGGCCGCACCCCGCGGGTGCTGGTCGGCGGACACGAGGCGGCGATCGCAGGTGCCGGCATCGGTGAGCCGACGATCGGCGAGCCAGTGACGAGCCCCCTTGGGGTGGTCGCCGGCGACACCTGCCATGTCGATGTCGTCGACCGTTGGGGCAACATGGTTTCAGCGACGCCGAGCGGCGGTTGGCTGCAGAGCTCGCCGGTCATTCCGGAGCTCGGCGTATGCCTCGGCTCGCGCATGCAGATGTTCTGGCTCGAGGAGGCGCTGCCGGCGAGCCTCGCCCCTGGCAAGCGGCCGCGCAGCACGCTCTCGCCGTCGATGGCGTTCAAGGACGGCGAGCCCTATCTCGCCTTCGGCACGCCGGGCGGCGACCAGCAAGACCAATGGTCGCTGTTGATGTTCCTGCACCACGTCCATCACGGCATGAACCTGCAGGAGGCAATCGACTGCCCGGCCTTCCACAATGAGCACACGCCGGGCTCGTTCTACCCGCGGGCCGCGCAGCCCGGCCTCGTGGCCCTCGAAGCGCGCTTCCCGGAGACGACGCGCGTGGCCTTGGCGGGCCGCGGCCATCGCTTGCGTGTCGGCGAGCCGTGGTCCGAAGGCCGTCTCTCCGGCTGCGCCCGCGAGGCGACCCCGGAAGGCACGGTGCTCAAAGCCGCCGCCAACCCGCGCGGCATGCAGGGCTACGCCGTCGGCCGCTAAGCAGAGGGTTTCTACTTTCAAATCAATACGTTGGGCGGGAAAGTCGCGACTTGAGGAACACCGAATTCGGTCTCGCCGATCAACGTAATCCGTTCGGCCCTCAGGGAGCGGAACAACAAGTGGCCGTGACGAAACAAGCCAAGATCGGCGACCATTGTCCTGTTGCCATCCGCTTCTCCGGGGTGGGGCGGCGGGTGTAAGCTCGCCGCCATGCCCCGTCTCAGCGTCAACCTCAACAAGATCGCGCTCTTACGCAACTCCCGCCGCACCGGCGTGCCGGATGTGTTGCGCTTTGGCCGGATCGCGCACGATGCGGGCGCGGACGGACTGACCGCGCATCCGCGCCCCGACGAACGCCACATCCGTCGCACCGACGTTCTCGGCCTCGCCGAGCTGATGCAACCGTGGCGGCCGGGCTTCGAGCTCAACCTCGAAGGCTACCCCGATCGCCGCTTCCTCGACCTCCTCGACGAGATCGGGCCGGAACAATGCACCCTGGTGCCGGATGCGCCCGATGTCCTGACCTCCGAGGAGGGGTGGAAGCTCGGGGTCGAAGATCGACGATTGCTCGATCCGGTGATCCCGGCCCTCAAAGGCATGGGCTGCCGCGTCATCCTGTTTGTCGACCCCGACGCTTCCGTCGTCGAGCGGGTTCGCGACGCCGGCGCCGACGGGATCGAGATCTACACCGGCTCCTACGCCGCGGCGTTTCGCACGGGCAGCCCCGAAGCGCTACTGCAAGCCTGCGCTGCAACCGCCGCGCGCGCGGCCGAGCTCGGCCTCGTCGTCAATATCGGCCACGATCTGAACCTCGACAATCTGCCGCCGTTGACAGCAGCCTTACCGAGGTTCGCCGAAGCTTCGATCGGGCACGAGCTCACCGCCGACGCCCTGGTAATGGGTTTTGCCGACGCGGTCCGCGCGTACAAGGCGGCGCTGAGCGGATAGGGCGCAGGCGATGCGCTATGTCAGGCGGGTGTTGCAACCGGGCGAGACGATCGTCTATGCCACGCGACTGCATTGGGTTTTCTTTCTGCGGACAATATTGCTGCTGATTGTCGGTGTCATTCTGGCCGGGGCGGCGGTTTCGACCAGCGACAATCAGAATGTCAGTCTGGCCTTCGGGATTGCCGCGGTCCTATTCGCGCTGCTGGCTCTCGGGGCAGGACTACGAGCGTTCATCCGGCGGGCGACGACCGAGCTGGCCATAACCGACCACCGCATCATCTACAAAACCGGTCTGCTCGCCCGGCACACCGTCGAGATGAACCGCGACAAGGTCGAGAGTGTGGATGTCGACCAGACGGTTTGTGGCCGCATCTTCGGCTATGGCACGATCATCGTTCGCGGCATCGGCGGCAGCTTGGAGCCGATCCGCAACATCGGCGACCCGCTGACCTTTCGCAGCTACATCACCGCGGGCCCCTCGACCCTCGCCGCGCGCAGCTGATCGCGCTTCCCTACTAGGCTCGCGAGATTGCTTCGTCGCTGTGCTCCTCGCAATGACTGGATTGTCATTGCGAGCGAAGCGAAGCAATCTCGCTCCGTTTCGAACCCCGAGGCTGATGCGATGAAGATCTCCGGTATTCGCTCTTCGATCGTTGCCCTTCCGGCCGACGAGCCGCTCGCCGATGCGGCGGAAAACCCGAATGCGACGCGGCCGATCGTCACGTTGCAGGTCGAGACCGACGAGGGGATCGTCGGGGTCGGCGTGACCTATTTCGGCGGCGCGCTCACCGGCACCTTGCGGAGTGCGGTCGACGAGCTCGGGGCGTTGACGGTCGGCGAGGACCCGCAGCGCGTCGAGGCGGTCGCCGCGAAACTGCGCGCGGCCGCCGGCTCCGCCGGGCCCGGGGGCATATTCAACCTCGCCTCGTCGGCGCTCGACATGGCGCTGTGGGACATCCGCGGCAAGGCGTTGAACCTGCCATTGTGGAAATTGCTCGGCGGCGCGCGCGAGCGGGTCCCGACCTACGCCAGCGGTGCCTTGATGCGCGGCCTCTCGCTCGACCGTGTGGTGACCGCCGCCGCCCGCCTGAAGGAGCGGGGCTTCCGCGAGATGAAGACGCAGCTGGCGCTCCCCGGAGACACCACGCCGGCCAAGGAGGTCGAGCGCATGCAGCGAGTGCGCGAGGCCATCGGCCCGGATATCAAGCTGATGTGCGACATCAATCAGCGCTGGCGGGTCGAGCAGGCAATCGACATCGGCCGCCGGGTCGAGGATGCGGGGGTCGGCCTTTTTTGGCTCGAGGACGTGACGACGGCGGACGATTTTCCCGGGCTCGCCCGCGTCACCGCCGCTCTCTCGACGCCGATCGCCGGCGGCGAATACGTCTGGGGGATCGTGCCGTTTCGCCACATGGTCGAAAGGCACTCGGTCGACATCGTGATGATCGACCTGGTGCGGGTCGGCGGGATCACCCAGTGGCTGAAGGTCGCCGGCATGGCCGAGGCGTTTAATCTTCCGGTGGTCAGCCACCTGATCCCCGAGGTCCATGTCCACTTGATCGGTGCGGTGCCGAACGGTCTGACGGTCGAATACATGCCGTGGCTGATGCGCCTCTTCGAAGAGGTTCCGCGGCCGCAGAACGGCGAGCTCGTGATGCCGACTGCACCCGGTCTCGGGCTCAAATTCGACCAGGCGACTCTCGATCGCTATCGCGCCGCCTGACACTACAGCCCCCACCCCAGCCCTCCCCGCATGCGGGGGAGGGAGGGACCCGCGCAGCGGGAGGGTGGGTGGGGGCCGCCCGATGGAGGACTTCCATGAAGATATCGCGCATCCGCTCGCAGATCCTCGTTCTTCCGCAAGAGGATCCGCTCGCCAACACGCCGGAAGACTCGAACGCCGCGCGGCCGATGGTGATCCTTCGGCTCGACACCGATAACGGGATCGAAGGGATCGGGGTCACCTTCTACGGGGGTGCCATCACTGCCTCGCTGAAGCGCGCGGTCGACGATCTGGGTGCCTTGACGATCGGCGAAGACCCGCTGCGCATCGAGGCGATCGTCGCCAAGCTGCGCGCCGCGGCCGGCAGTTCCGGTCCGGCGGGGATGTTTACATTGGCGCTTTCGGCGATCGACATTGCGCTCTGGGACATCCGCGGCAAGGCGCTGAACCAGCCATTGTGGAAGCTGCTCGGCGGGGCGCGACAGCGTGTGCCGGCCTATGCGAGCGGTGCCTTGCGGCGCAACCTGTCGCTCGACGAGGTCGTGGCCGCGGCCGGGCGGCTAAAAGAACAGGGCTTTCGCGAGATGAAGACACAGCTCGCCTTGCCCGGCGACACCTCGCCCGCCAAGGAGGTCGAGCGCATGCGGCGGGTGCGCGAGGCGATCGGCCCCGACATCAAGCTGATGTGCGACATCAACCAGCGCTGGCGGGTCGAGCAGGCGATCGACATCGGCCGGCGGGTCGAGGACGCCGGGATCGGGCTCTTCTGGCTCGAGGACGTGACGGCGCACGACGATTATGCCGGGCTCGCGCGGGTCAACGCGGCGTTGGCGACGCCGATCTGCGGCGGCGAGCTGGTCTACGGCATCGTCCCGTTCCGTCACATGATCGAGGCCCGCTCGGTCGATTATGTGATGATCGACCTGATCCGGGTCGGCGGCATCACGCAATGGATGAAGGTCGCGGGCATGGCCGAGGCCTTCAACCTGCCGGTGGTCAGCCACGTCATCCCGGAGATCCACGGCCATCTCGTCGCGGCGGTGCCGAACGGACTCACCGTCGAGTACATGGGCTGGATGCTGAAATTGTTCGACGGGACGGCCGGCCTCGAAAACAGCGAGCTGGTGCTGTCGGACCGACCCGGTCTCGGCCTCGCCTTCCGAGAGGACACGATCAGCCGGTTCAGCGTGGCCTCATGAAGATTTCCATCATCCGTTCGCAGATCGTCGCGGTGCCGGATGACGAGCCGCTGGGTTTTCCGAGGTGAACCGGTCCTAGCCGGGTGGAGGAGCGCCAAAGCGCGACCGCTCCGCATCTGCAGTTGCATGCTGTCAACCCCGCATGTCGCTGTCGCCGCCGACCAACCCTCCGCTTCAGGAGCAGATTCGACAGGACAACGCCACCGACCTCATGGGTGCGCCGCGCGAGCTCCTGTAGCAGAACCCGTCGGGACTCGGCCGGCAGGAGCAGCCTATCGGCAGAGCTCAACGGCTGCACGCCGCGTTAGCCGCGAACGGTCTGACCGGGCTGCCGCCGAAGGCAACGGGGTGAAGATCACTCAACGGGTCAGCTGGCTGGAACCGCCTGCCAGCCGGTGTTGCACTGCGTTACGTACGGGTAATAGCCTGCCGGATCGGAGCAATACCAGGTCTGGGTCGCGTAAGGCTGACTGTAGTCATAATAGCCGTAATCGGGATAGTAGGTCCATCCTAGCCCGTCACCCCACCACCAGCCGTAAGTTCCGTTGCGCCAGCCATGATACCAGTGAGCCCCGTTCCCGTCACCGTAACCATTGTGCAGGCCCACGACACCGCTGTGGAACCCGCCGCCATGAAAGGCGCCGGCGTTAAAGCCGCCCCCGTGGAACCCGGCATATCCACCGTGGAACCCGCCGCCGTGGAAACCTCCACCTCCGCCGCCGTGGAAACCCCCACCTCCGCCGCCGTGGAAACCCCCACCTCCGCCGCCGTGGAAACCCCCACCTCCGCCCCCGCCGTGCGCCGCGTAGGCGAAGCTTGGTTGGCAGAGGACAGCCGCGCCCAGCAATGCAGCTGCAATGCTCACCACACGCCACCTTTTCCTGGGCCGGGCTCCGCTGTTATTTAATTCGCGCATCGAAGACTCCTTTGTGCACCAAACCGCGCAAGGGCATTCTGACGACCCAGGCGGCTTTTCATGGGGGATATGTGTTGCGCCTACCAGACGAGCGCCAACCATTCTCGGTAAATTTTAGTAAATAAAAGATCGCAAAAATGGCGCGACGTAGCTTCGGTCGTTCAGTTTTAACAGGCGAAAGTTCACCGCGCTTTACTGATTTTTACCAGGATTTACTCGCGCTCGGTCACGGCACACCTAAATCTGCGGATCTGAGGTTGGCCTAGGAGTGAGCGGGGGCGTTGCTTGGGAATCGTTCGCTTTGCGCTGAAATACCCGCACACCTATTATGTGGTGGCGGCGCTGATCCTGTTTCTCGGGGTGACTGCGGCGGTCGAGATGCCGACCGACATCTTCCCCGAGATCAACATCCCGGTGGTCTCGGTGATCTGGCAGTATACCGGCCTCAGCACGACCGAGATGGAGCAGCGCGTCACCACTTACAGCCAGTATTCGATCAGCTCCAATGTTAACGGGATCAGGGACATAGAGGCCGAGACGGTCAACGGCATCTCGGTGCAGAAGATCTATTTCCAGCCCGATGTCAACCTCGATCTGGCGATCGCGCAGATCGTTGCCGCCACGAACTCGATCCGCGCATTGATGCCGACCGGAATCGAGCCTCCGGTCGTCGTGCAATACAGCGCGTCGGCCGTGCCGGTTCTGCAGATCAGCCTCAGCTCCGACAGGCTCAGCGAGGCGCAGCTCTACGATTACGGTATCTATCGGTTGCGGCAGATGCTCGCACCGGTCCACGGCGTCACATTGCCGACCCCGGCCGGCGGGAAATATCGGCAGATCATGGTCGATATCGACCCGATAAAGCTGCTGGCCAAGGGCCTGACGCCGCTGCAGGTCGTGAATGCGGTCAATGCGCAGAACCTGACCCTGCCCGGCGGCGATCAGAAGATCGGCAAGATCGATTACACCGTCCGTACCAATTCGATGCCGCCGACGATCGAGGCGCTCAACGACATTCCGGTCAGCTATTCGAACGGCGCTACCGTATTCCTCCGGGACATCGGTCATGTGCGGGATGGCAATCTGGTGCAGCAGAACGTCGTGCGGGCGGACGGCAAACGCTCGGTGCTGCTCAGCATCATCAAAAACGGCAATGCTTCGACACTGACCGTCGTCAATGCGGTCAAGCATGTACTCGACATCGCGCGGGCCTCAGCCCCCTCGGGCATGGTCATCAAATCGCTGTTCGATCAGTCGGTATTCGTCGTCTCCTCGGTGGTGGCGGTGCTGCGCGAAGGGGCGATCGCCGCCGGGCTCACGGCGCTGATGATCCTCCTCTTCCTCGGCTCGTGGCGGCCGACGATCGTCGTGATGATCTCGATCCCGCTCGCGATGCTGACCTCGCTGGTCGTGCTCTATTTCCTCGGCGAGACGATCAATACGATGACATTAGGGGGCCTGGCGCTTGCGGTCGGCATTCTCGTCGACGACTCGACGGTGACGATCGAGAACACCTACCGCCTGCTCGACGAGGAGAAAATGCCGCTACCGAAAGCAACGCTCCATGGCGCGGCCGAAATCGCCGTGCCAACACTGGTCTCGACACTCGCGATCAGCTGCGTCTTCACCTCGGTGGTCTTTCTCGAAGGGCCGGCGAAATACCTGTTCACGCCGCTCGGCCTCGCCGTCGTCTTCGCGATGCTGGCGTCCTACGGCCTGTCGCGCACCCTGACGCCGATCACGATCGGCCACCTGCTGAAGGGCCAGCACAACGGCGAGCCCGCAGGAAATGCCGGCAAAGGCTTCTTCTCCCGCTTCCACGCGTCGTTCGAGCGCCGCTTCGAGCATCTGCGCGAAGGCTATGTCGGGCTGCTCACGGTGCTGCTGACCCGCCGGGTCATCGTCCCGATCCTCGCCGTCCTGGTGCTGTCCCTCGGCGCCGTGATGTTCCTCTTTGTCGGCCGTGATTTCTACCCGGCGATCGACGGCGGCATGATCCAGCTGCACGTCCGCGCGCCTCCGGGCACCCGCATCGAGGTGACCGAGCAGATTTTCCAGAAGGTCGAGGACAAGGTCCGTCAGGTTATTCCGAAGAAGGACCTCGATCTGATCGTCGACAATTTCGGGGTGCCGGCACGCTCCTACAACTGGGCGTTCGCCGACGGCACGTCGATAGCCGTCAATGACGGCGTGATCATGGTGTCCCTCAAAGACGGTCATGCCCCTACCGCTGATTATGTGCGCAAGTTGCGCGAGGTCCTGCCGGCAGCTTTCCCCGAAGACATGTTCTACTTCCAGCCCGCCGATATGGCGACGCAGATCCTGAATTTCGGGCTTACCGCGCAGATCGATGTTCGGACCGTCGGTTATGACCGGGTCAAGAATCTGCAGATCGCCGAGGAGTTGCGCCGCCGCATCGCCGCTATCCCCGGCATTGTCGACGCCCATCTGCAGCAAGAGGTCTACGCTCCCGACTTCTTCGTCCAGATCGACCGCGCGCGGGCCTTGCAGTTCGGTATCACCGTGAACGACATCGGCAACAACGTCACAGCGAGCCTGAGCTCGTCAGAGCAGGTGTCGCCGAACTTCTGGACCGACCCGACAAATGGGATTCCCTATTACATCGCGGTTCAGACACCCCAATACCAGCTCAGCTCGCTGGGCGATCTCGGCAATACACCGGTCAGCACGGGAGCCGCCCCGCCGACGACCCAGCCGGTGCCGGGCGAGCTGCAAAATGTCGCGACCTTTACCCGCGACTCCGTTCCGGGTAGTGCGAACCAGGCCAACATCCAGCCGGTCTACGAGGTCTATGCCAGCACGCAGGGCCGCGATCTCGGCGGCGTCGCGACCGACATCGACAAGGTCACGACCGATCTCAAGAAAGAGCTCGCGCCCGGCAACACGATCCAGGTGACCGGTCAGATCGACAGCATGAACCAGGCCTTCCGCGACATGACGATTGGCTTGCTGTTCGCTGCCGTGTTCGTTTACTTGCTGATGGTCGTCAATTACCAGAATTTCGGTGACCCGTTCGTCGTGATTCTGGCGCTGCCGGCGACGTTCTGCGGCATCGTCACGATGCTCTACATCACCGGCACGACCCTCAGCGTTCCCTCGCTGATGGGCGCGATCATGGCCGTCGGGGTCGCCTCGGCAAACTCGATCCTGCTCGTCACCTTCGCGCGCGAGCAGCAGCTGGCCGGCAGCAAAGCCTTCGATGCCGCGATCTCGGCTGGCCACACCCGCATTAGGCCGGTGCTGATGACTGCGACGGCGATGATCGTCGGCATGATCCCAATGGCGATCGGCGGTCCGGGCGAGGAGCAGAACGCCGCGCTGGCGCGCGCGGTCATCGGCGGCCTCCTGTTCGCGACCCCGACGACCCTGCTGGTCGTGCCCTACCTGTTTGCGATGCTCCGCAAGGGCAATGACGGCAAACCGGCCCACGGCATCTTCGCGGAGGTTCCCGAATGAGCGACCTCGAGCAACCAACACTGCTGAAGGGGCCGCCACCGCGGCCA
>Ga0074045_10004363_pt1 | contig 12550 bp, 13 predicted proteins | sample BogForMeECP23OM2_FD_94442 | JGI IMG/M metagenome (GOLD analysis project Ga0074045, IMG submission 94442) | Bog forest soil microbial communities from Calvert Island, British Columbia, Canada - Bog Forest MetaG ECP23OM2 | ecosystem: Environmental > Terrestrial > Soil > Wetlands ...
GAGGTGGCACCTAACACGTTTTGTCATCCTGAGCGGAGCGACCGAAGGGAGCGAAGTCGAAGGAAGGACCCTATCCTCATGACAACTTCGGCTGTTGTCCGCCTGCGCGAGCAGCCGCTTCAGTCTTGGGTAACACTCGTCCCGCGCCCCCGCACATTACAATCGCAACATGCGAGCTCCCCACCGCTGGCAACTTCGCTCGCGCTCGATCGACCTCGGCACGCGTACGTTCATCATGGGCGTAGTCAACGTCACGCCCGACTCGTTTTCCGAAGGCGGGAGATTCTTCGAGCCGCAAGCAGCCATCGCCCACGCGCTGCAGTTGCTCGACGAAGGCGCCGACATCCTTGACATCGGAGGCGAATCGACCCGCCCCGGCACGTTTGTGTTGTCCGACGAACGCCGCGACAAGCCAGTCGTCTCCGAGGACGAAGAGTTGCGGCGCGTCATGCCGGTGATCGAAGGTGTGCTGAAGGCGCGGCCAGAAGCCATCGTCTCTGCCGATACCTACAAATCCAGCGTAGCCCGCCGCGCTGTTGAAGCCGGTGCCGAGATCGTGAACGATGTGAGCGCATTTCAGTGGGACGCCGCCATGGCGAGCACGTGCGCTGAACTGCGCTGTGGCGTCGTATTGATGCATACTCGCGGCAGGCCTACCGAGTGGCGCCATCTGCCGGCTGATGCAGACATCGCTAAGCTCGTGATCCGCGATCTCGCCGACCGCGTGCAGCTTGCTCTCGATCATGGCGTTGCGCGCGAGCATATCGTGCTCGATCCTGGCTTCGGTTTCGGTAAGAAGTTCGACGAGAACTATCCGCTGCTGGCGCACCTCGATCGCCTGCAGCAACTCGGTTTTCCCCTGCTCGCAGGCACTTCGCGCAAGTCGTTCATCGGACGCACCATCGGAAAGCGGCGGGGCGGGGAAGACGCACCGCCCGCCGACCGTCTCTATGGATCGCTGGCCGCCATGGTCGCCAGCATTTTGGCAGGCGCCCACATCGTCCGCGTGCACGACGTGAAGCCCGCAATAGAGGTCGCCGCCGTGTCCGACGAGGTCCTCAATCAGTTGTCATCCTGAGCGGAGCCCTGCCGCCAGAGTCGACGGACCCCTATAACCGCGATACTGCCCTGCATCCTGCTAGCATCCAACTACAGCCTCATGACCACGCTCGCGACCCTCTCCGCCAACCCCCGCGTGACCATCCGGCGCCCCGGCGCGCCCGACCCTCGAGGCCGCTGCGTCGTCTACTGGATGCAACGCGCCCAGCGGGCCCTCGACAATCCCGCGCTCGACATAGCGGTCGAGGTCGCCAATGCGCTGCATCAGCCGGTCGTTATCTTCTTCGCACCCGTGCCGTTCTATCCGCACGCCAACCTGCGGCACTATGCATTTCTCGCGCAAGGCATCCCCCATATCGCCGAGCGCGCTCGCAAGCGAGGCATCGGCTTCGTACTGCGTGTTTACCCCGAGCACTCGCTACTGAAGTTTTGCGACGAGGTGCAGGCCTCGATTGTGATCGGCGACGAGAACCCCTTGCGCGAGCCCCGAGCCTGGCGCGAGTCAGCGGCGAAGAAACTTACCGTGCCGCTGTGGACGATAGACGCGGACGTGATCGTCCCGTCGAAACTGCTGGAGAAAGAGCAGTACGCCGCGCGCATCATCCGACCGCGCCTGCAGCAGCGCTTGAAGCAGTTCCTCGCGCGCTCCGGAAATCCCCAAGCCAAGTTCGAATGGGAAAAGCCTCGCGGCCTTGCGTCTCTCCCCGACGACGGCTCCATCGACATCACCGAGGGATGGAACGACCTCGACCGCTCGGTAAAGCCGGTGGATTCCTTCTGCGGTGGCACGACCGAAGCCCTGCGTCTGCTCGACGAATTTGTGCGAAGCAAACTCGCGCATTATCCCGAGACTCACGGCAAGCCCGAGATCGACGGCACTAGTCGCCTCTCGCCTTATCTCCACTTCGGCCACATCGGCCCTCACACCGTCATGAACGCGGTACAAACGGCAAAAGCTTCCCAGACCGCCAAAGACGACTTCATCAACCAGTTTTTTACTTGGCGCGAACTATCCATCAACTTCGTGCACTTCAACCCGCTGTACGACTCCATTGAGTGCGCGCCCGACTGGGCGCACAAAACGCTGGCTGCGCACGCCCAAGATCCCCGCCCCATCCTTTACACGCGCGAGCAGTTCGAAGCCGCCGAGACCCACGACGACCTCTGGAATGCCGCGCAGCTTCAAATGCTGCATTCCGGATCGATGCACAACTACATGCGCATGTACTGGGCCAAGAAAATCCTGGAGTGGAGTCCCTCGCCCGCCGTCGCCTGGCAGACCGCGCTCTACCTGAACGACAAGTATTTTCTCGACGGTCGCGATCCCGACGGATACGCCGGAGTGGCATGGGCAATGGGCGGCAAGTTCGATCGCCCATGGTTCGAGCGGCCCATTTTCGGCACCATTCGCTGGATGTCAGGCGACGCTGCGCGCAAGAAGTTTGACGCCGACAAATACGTCGCGCACATGAACGCGCTCGCCGGCAAACGCGACGCAAGCTCGCAGCCCGCGCTGTTCTGAACCACTCCTTGGCCTGTCATCCTGAGCGCAGCGACCGCAGGGAGCGAAGTCGAAGGACCCCTGTTCCCGCCGTGATTTCGACTTTGCAAATGGCGGACTACCGCGTCATCCGCAAGCTGATCAGGAATACGCTTCCCCAGATTAAGAATCCGGCCACGCCCACCCACATCGTGATGCGCCGCTCTTCTCGCCGCCGCAAAGTAGGAAGCGGCAGTGGCGAGCCTAGCGAGCGGTGAAACCATGCTCCCAGCAGACCGACAAAGCCGATCAATGCAGTGGCTCCGCCAAACATCAGGCCCGCAACGACAAGAACGATACTGAGACTGAACATCGCGCTACCCCGCTGCTGCCATCAAAATAGACCTGCCGGCTCTTTCGCGCAACCGCCCTGCCCATATAAAATCCGAACACAAATAGAGGAGGCTTCATGAAACGTGTGACCGGACTCGGCGGTCTGTTCTTCAAGGCGAAAGATCCCAAGGCAATGTACGACTGGTATCAGAAACACCTCGGCATCGAGGGCGCGCCCGGCCAGGGCGCGATGTTTCTCTGGCGCGATGCCGCCGATCCCGAAAAGACCGGTATGACCGTCTGGTCGATCTTTCCCCAAACCACGAAGTACTTCGACCCCAGCCCCGCGCCCTTCATGATGAACTTCCGTGTGGAGAATCTCGCCGAACTTCTGCAAGCCTTGAAAGACGAAGGAGTCGACGTCGATCCCAAGGTCGAAGAACACGACTACGGCAAGTTTGCCTGGATCACCGATCCGGAAGGCAACCGCATCGAGCTCTGGGAGCCGCCCGCGGAATAGTCGCCCTCACGCAACAAGAGGCAGTACGCAAGAGCGCACCGCCTCTTCACACCAGAAACACTGGCGGGGACTCTACTCCGTCCACCGCCGAAATACAAGACACCCGTTCGTGCCCCCGAATCCGAACGAATTCGACATGGCGTACTCCATGCTGACCTTGCGCGGAGCATTCGGCACAAAGTCCAGGTCGCAACCCTCCCCGGGATTCTCCAGGTTCATGGTTGGTGGCACAATCTGGTCGCGCAGCGCCAGCACCGTAATGCCCGCTTCCAAGCCGCCCGCCCCACCTAGTAAATGTCCGGTCATCGACTTGGTCGAACTCACCAGCATCTTGTAAGCGTGGTCGCCAAACGCGCGTTTGATCGCCATCGCCTCCAACTCATCGCCGAGCGGAGTCGATGTCCCGTGGGCATTCACGTAGCCCACGACCTCCGGCGTAATGCCCGCGTCGCGCATGGCATTGCGCATTACGCGGAACCCGCCCTCGCCATTCTCTGCCGGCTGCGTAATGTGGTTGGCGTCCGCGCCCATGCCGTAGCCTGACACCTCGGCAATAATCTTGGCGCCACGTTTCTTGGCGTGCTCCAACTCTTCCAGGATCAGGATGCCCGCGCCCTCGCCGATCACGAAGCCATCGCGGTCCTTGTCCCACGGACGGCTGGCGTGGTGAGGATCGTCATTGCGCGTCGAAAGCGCTCGCATGGCGGCGAACCCGCCCACGCCCATCGGCGTGATGGCGGCTTCCGATCCGCCCGCGATCATCACGTCCGCATCGCCATACTTAATTATGCGGGCGGCGTCGCCAATCGAGTGTGCGCTGGTGGTGCAGGCCGTGCAGGTAGCCTCGTTCGGGCCCTTGGCATTGTGCCGGATGCTTACTTGTCCCGCCGCCAGGTTCACGATCGCCGCAGGAATAAAGAAAGGAGAGATCTTGCGCGGGCCGCCGTTAATCAGGTTGTAGTGTTCGCGCTCGATAATGTCGAATCCGCCGATGCCCGAGCCGATATCGACTCCCGTGCGCTCCGCCTGCTCTTCCGTTTCGACCTTGTAATTGGCCATCTGCAGCGCCTCGTCGGCCGCCGCAATGGCCAGGTGAATGAACCGCGCCATCTTGCGCGACTCTTTCTTGTCGATGAATTGCAGGGGATCGAAGTTCTTGACTTCCGCCGCGATCTTGCAGGCGAACTGCGACGCGTCAAAGCCAGTAATCTGTTCGACGCCGCTCTTGCCGGCCAGCAGGGCCTGCCACACCTCTTCCGCTTTGTTGCCGACCCCGCAGATGAGCCCGACTCCCGTGACGACTACGCGACGAGTCAAGCTACTTTCCTTTCGAGTGGGCGTTGATGTAATCGACAGCGTCCTTTACGGTGCGGATTTTCTCCGCCTCCTCGTCAGGGATCTCGATTTCGAAGGCCTCCTCGAAGGCCATCACCAGTTCCACCGTGTCCAGCGAGTCGGCGCCCAGGTCGTCCACAAACGACGCATTGGCCGTGACCTCGCCTTCGTCCACGCCCAGTTGTTCCACGATGATCTGCTTTACTTTCTCATCTACGGATGCCATATGATCTGCAAGCTCCTTTCGCGTCGCCGCAAAACCAGCGCCCTGCCCACCGCCTGCCTGATTTGGATGCCTTACGACTTCGCTTTGGCGTGCGCGTCGATGTAGGAAACCGCGTCCTGGACCGTCCGGATCTTCTCCGCGTCCTCGTCCGGAATCTCGACGTCAAAGGCCTCTTCGAAGGCCATCACCAGTTCCACCGTGTCCAGTGAGTCGGCGCCCAGGTCGTCCACGAACGAAGCCTTGGGTGTTACTTCCGCCTCATCCACCCCCAACTGCTCCACGATGATCTGCTTTACCCGTTCTTCTACTGATGCCATCGAACCTTCTCCTGTTGCGCGCCTGGCGCAACGCAAACTCGTCAGTCTAATTGCTCGTGGGAATCCCTGTAAAGAAAGACAAATATACCCGAGCCGGCCTCGTGACAGCAGGCCTCCCGGGCACTGGGATATATAAGATGCCCGATTCATCCTAAACGGTGTTCTTTGGCAAGGTCAACGCAAGTTGTCACAGGGCGGACGAGACCGCCCCAATTCACCGGATCGTCATCTGGGGCGGCATCGGCCTTGTTCTGTCATCCCGACCGGAGTCGCCGCTCACTCTCTTGATTTGTCATCCCGAGCGGAGGCGGACTTGCCGCCGGAGTCGAGGGACCCCTACCTCGCGACGCCCCTTCCGAAGCAGTCACCCCGAGTCGAACCAGCACCCTACGGCTTGTTCTGATACCTATCCCGCAACTCCGTCTGCCGGTTCACCATCGGAATCTCCCGCCCTTGGATGAACACGTGCTTCACGTCGGTCGTCACGTCCAGCGGATCGCCGTTGGCCACCACGACATTGGCCGTCTTGCCGACATCCAGCGATCCCAGTTGGTCGTCAACGCCCCAGATCTGCGCCGGATACAGCGTCAATGCCTTCATGGCCTCGTCATACGGCAGCCCAAACGCCACCGCAAATCCCGCGGCGTACGGCAGGTTCCGCACCTGGTGCGCATCGAACGACGCGAAGGCGATCTTCACGCCCCGCTTCGACAACTCGCCCGGCACTTTGTAAACCGCGTCATATCGCTCCCACGCCTTCGGATCGTCGTAAATCGATCCCACGATCACTGGCAGCTTCCAGCTCGCAACCTTGTCGAAGATCCCCTGTGATTGCGTCAGCCCGTTCAGGATCATCCGCAGCTTGAACTCCTGAGCCAGCGCATACGCGGTCTCCAGGTCCCCCGGCTCTTCCGCCTTCACGATGACCGGCTTTTTGCCCTCGAGGTAGGGAAGCAGCGCCTCCAGCTTCAGGTCCCGCGACGGAGGCGAAGGCGGAGCATCCCCAGCTTTCGCTGCCGCCTTCTTCTTGTTGTTGTAGTCTTCCCACTTTTGCGCGTAGCCCTGCGCGTCGGTGAACGCCTGCCGCATCTGCGCGGCCATGCCCATCCGCGTCTGCGGATACGACGCCGTCGCGAACGACTCATTGCGCCGCTGCTTGCCCGTGAAGTTCAACGGCATGGCGATGTCGCGCACCAGCAGCATCTGCGAAGCGTCTGACCCCGCCAACTGGATGAACGAATCCTGCCCTGGCAGTGTGTCCTTGCTCTCGGGCGCGACAATCGCGTTAGTCACGCCGTTATAGCGCGACACCGGAATCAGCTCGCTCTCCGCGTGGAACGCATCCGCCACATGCATATGCGGCATGATCTCGTCACTCGTCTCCACCAGGTCGTTGGTGTCTTTTACGGCATCGATTTCAGTCAGTCCAAGGTGCGACTCTGAATCGATCAGCCCCGGATACACCGTCATACCCTTGGCGTCGATCACCTGTGCGCCCGCCGGAACTTTCACCGACCCAGCCGCACCTACCGCCGTAATCTTGCCGTTCTGAATCACTATGACGCCATTTTCTATCGTGCCGTGCGTGATCGTCAGCAGCTTGCCGCCCGTGATTGCGATCTGCTTGGCCGGGTCGAGTGCCACAGGTGCGGGAGGTCTTGCGGCAGGCGTCGTTTTCGATTGCGCCATCACAGTGCCCGCGAGCAGTATCGCGATGAGGGAAACGCGAAGAGCAAAAGGCGAACAGCGAAGGGCGATGAGCGATAGGCGAAGAGCGGTTTCTTTCATCACTGTCCCTCCTGGTACTGCGGCATCCCCAGTCCCGGCAATCCGCGATCGAAGTACATGTCGCCGTCGATCCACACCTTCTCCGGCACTCCGTAGCTCGATAGCGGATAGCCGCTCCACAACACCAGGTCCGCATCCTTGCCGACATCAATCGATCCCGTCTTGTCATCGATCCCCATAATCCACGCCGGATTAATGGTCAGCATCTGCATCGCTTCATCCTCAGTCGCGCCGCCGTACCGCATGGTCTTGGCGGCCTCCTGGTTCAGCCGCCGCATGTAGTCGTCGCTATCGCTCTTGATCGCGACCTTCACCCCATGCCGCATAGCGATCACCGCGTTCCATGGAATCGCGTCCCACGCCTCGTACTTGTAGCCCCACCAGTCGGCAAACGTGGCGATCCCGATGTTGTCCTTCGCCAGGAAGTCCGGCACCTTGTACGCCTCCAGCGCATGATGGAACGCCCGGATCTTGTACCCGAACTCGTTGGCGATGGCGATCTCCGTCAGCATCTCATCCGAACGGTAGCAGTGGATCTGCACCAGCATCTTGCCCTGCAACACCTGCACCAGCGCTTCCAGTTTCAAGTCCTTCTTCGGAGCGCTCGCCGTCTTGTCGCCCTTCTTGACCTTCTCGTTGTACTCGTTCCAACTGCGCTCATAGTCCTTCGCCTGCGTGAACGCCTCGCGCATCACCTCGAAGTTTCCCATGCGGGTTGATGGCAGCTGTTTCTTGTCGCCAAACACTCGCTTGGGATTTTCGCCGCTGGCAAACTTGATGGACTGTGGCGCCCCGGGGAAAATCATCTGGTCGCGGTCCAGTCCGTACTTCGTCTTGATCACCACCGCCTGCCCGCCGATCATGTCGGCCGAGCCGTGCAGCAGCAGCGATGAGGTCACTCCGCCCGCCAACGCCCGGTAGATCGCCTTGTCGTTGTAGTCGAAGGCGTCCTTCATCATCATTTGCGGCACCACGGGATTGGTCGCCTCGTTCCCATCGCCATCCAGCGCCATGTGTGAGTGCGGATCGATGATCCCCGGCGTCACATACTTGCCCTCGGCATCGATAACAGTCACAGTCGCCGGGGCCGCCACGCTCGCGCCGTACGCGACAATCTTGCCGTCCTTCACATACACACTGCCGTGCTCGATGCGACCGTGGGTCGTCAGCAGGATCGCGTTCTTGATGACGAATTCATTCTTCCCGCTGTGCGTCGCGGAATAGTTGGCAGGTTGTTGCGCGGCCGCGCTTACGCAGCCAGCCAGCAGGATTGCATACCCCAGCAGCCGAGGTCCGCGCCTCGCTGTCACCTTATTTCTATTCATGCTGTCCCCCGACGGCAGAATCCACGAATTGAGCATTGTACCCAGTTCGCAGCCGGGAAGGGAAACTCCACGGGTCCTAGGGTATTGGGTAAACGCGTTCGCACGCATGACGTACTGACGTTGTCATCCTGAGCGGAAGCGCGCCGCCTTCGTACGCCGGAGTCGAAGGACCGCTATGTTCGCGAAAATCTCCCTCTCAACCTTGTCATCCCGACCGGAGCCGGCGCTTCGCCGGCGGAGCGGAGGGACCTGCATTTCCTCGGACCTGCGACGAGCCCAGGGGCCGTCGTCAACGCGCTGGGTGCCCCATCCTTGTCGCCCGTAGTTGGCGACGGCGTGCGACCCCCGCGACAATTCCTCTTTGCGCTCCACTCTCCATGCCTGATACTGACTACTTCGCATGAAGCTCCTTCCCATCACGGAGTGGCTACCACAATACCCGCGCGCCAATCTCCGCGGCGACGCAATCGCCGGCATCGCCCTCGCCGGGTTGCTCATTCCCGAAGCCATGGGCTACGCAGGCATCGCCGGCCTGCCGCCCCAGGCCGGACTCTACGCCACCGCTTTCGGCCTGCTTGCCTACGCCATCTTCGGATCCAGCCGCCAGTTGGTCGTCTCTCCGACCTCGGCCTCCGCCGCGATTCTCGCCGCAACCGTCGCGCCGCTCGCCGCGCAGACTCCCGGCAAATTCTTCGTGCTGGCTTCGGCGGTTTCGTTGGTCGTGGGTGCGCTGTTCCTCGTCGCCGGAATGTTGAAACTTGGTTTCATCTCCGACTTTATTTCCAAACCGGTTTTGAAGGGCTTCGTCTTCGGCATCGCGCTGACCATCGTCATCAAGCAACTCCCGAAGCTGCTGGGAATCGAGAAGGGAACCGGCCCGTCGTACATGCAGTTGTGGCAGACGGTCACGCGCGTTACGCACACCAATCTGTGGACCGTCGTCACCGCCGCGGCCGCGCTTGCGGTGCTCTTCCTGGTCGATCGCTACTTCCCCAGGATCCCCGGAGCCCTCCTCGTACTGGTCGCCGGCATCGCCGTCTCGCGTCTCTTGGAATTGCATACCCACGGAGTGGACATCGTGGGCGCGATCCCCTCCGGGATGCCCCATCCCAGCTTTCCCATTCTCACGTGGAGCGACTGGTTGCAAGCCGCGCCCGCCGCTGTCGGCTTGGCCCTCGTGCTCTATGCCGAATCGCTGGGCGCCGCCCGCACCTTCGCCGGCAAGAACGGCTACGACATCGATCCCAACCAGGAGTTGCGTTCCCTGGCTGCCGCCAATGCAACCTCTGCCATCTTTCACGGCATGATCGTTGGAGGGGGCACCTCCGGCACCGCCGCCAACGACAGCAACGGCGCCAAGTCGCAGGTCTCAGCCATCGCCGCCTCTCTGATGGTCATGCTCACGCTGCTCTTCCTGACCGGCTGGTTCTACCATCTGCCCGAAGCCGTCCTCGGGGCCATCGTGGTCCATGCCGTCTGGCATCTGCTCGATTACCGCGAACTGCAGCGCTTCCGTCGCATTCGCCGCATCGAGTATCGCGAATCGCTCGCCGCCATCGTCGGCGTCATCGCCTTCGGCATCCTGAACGGCCTGCTCCTGGCCGTGATCCTCACCCTCGCCGCCCTTATGCGCTATCTGTCGGAATCGCAAGTGGCTGTCCTCGGGCGCCTGCCCGGCACCGACGAATACGTCGACGTCACACGCCATCCGGAGGCCCAGCAGTTCCCCGGAATCATGGTTGTGCGCATTGACCGCATGTTGTTCTTTGCCAATGCCGATGGCATCCGTCAGCACATTCACCGTCTCCTGACCCAGGACACCCTCCCTGTCCGCTCCTTGGTTGTCAGCTTCGAACTGATTCCCATACTCGACGTCACCGCCATCGACGTGCTCGCGCAACTGCATGCCCGCGCGGTCGACCGCGGAATTCGCCTCGTGCTCGCCGGCGTGCGCGACCCCGTGCGCGACCGCCTCGCCAAGGCCTCCCTCCTCAAAGCCATCGGCGAAGAGAACATCTTCCGCAGCGTCGACGGCGCCGTCGACGCCCTGACCGCCACCTCGTCGGAGAAGGCTTAGATCGGCTTCTTGTGCGCTATGCACAGTGACCCGAGTTCCAGCGTACTGCGTTTTCTCTTGTCATCCTGAGCGGAGGCGGCCTTGCCGCCGGAGTCGAAGGACCCCTATGCCCGCGATTGCCCTCTACTCCGCGACTCCAATTCCGCCATCCACTTTCCCCCTGTGATACAACCCACCTATGCGTGCCGTCGTCCAACGTGTCACCCGCGCTTCGGTCAAGGTCAACGATCAATTCACGGGGAAAATCGCGGAGGGATTACTCGTCCTGCTGGGAGTAGCGCAGGAAGACGCCGAATCCGACGTCGACTATCTCGCGGCGAAAATCGCCGGTCTGCGCATCTTTGAAGATGAGGAAGGCAAGATGAACCGCAGCGTGGGAGACATCGGCGGCGCCGTTCTCGCCGTCTCGCAGTTCACCTTGTTCGGAGATGTCAGGACAGGGAAGCGCCCGTCGTTCGACGAAGCCGCCCGCCCCGAGCGAGCCCGCGAACTCTACGAATATTTCGTCGCCCAAGTCCGCGCTCTCGGCCTGCGCTGCGAAACCGGACGCTTTCAGGAAATGATGGAAGTCGAACTGGTGAACCAGGGCCCCGTCACCATCCTGCTCGACTCCAAGAAATTGTTTTGACGGCCCTAACTTTTGTCATTCCGAGCGGAGGCGGCTTTGCCGCCGCAGTCGAGGGACCTGCATTTCCCCCCGTGCCGGTCCATCGTTCACACTCCCGAAGGCGAAGCAACCGTTTCCTCTTTTGACTTGTCATCCCGACCGGAGCCGCCGCTTCGGCGGCGGAGCGGAGGGACCTGATTTCCCCCGCGCTTGCGTTGGGGTCCCTACTGCTTTTTCTGCTGCGCCGCCTTCTTCTTGCTCACCGGAGTAGCCTCCGACGGAGCCTGACACTTTTCTTCCATCACGCTCACCGCAGTCGCCTTAAACATTCGCGCTGCATCGCCCTTCTTTCCTTCCGACCCAGGCAGAACGTCCCACGATCCCGTCAGCTTCACCTTTGCGCCCGCGCCGCTCTTCAACTCGTCGTCCCCCACCACTTCTACCCCCAGGCGATGCTGCATGCTGGTCAGCGTGTAATGATCATCGGCATCCGGTCCCGCCAGGCACCCAATCAGTGTCGTGCCCTTGGCGCCCGACGGTGGTGTCGTTGGCTTGGTGTCACTCGCCGGCTCTTGCGCCACGCACGACAGACCCAGCACACTCACCCACGCCACCTTTACAAAACGTCTCATTCGAACCTCAACTACTTCACGATACGGCAACGCTCCCGCAGTCCTCAACCTGCGACCGCGGGAGCGCCCCTCTCACGCCGACTTCGTCTTCGACCATGCCGACGCATTCAGACATTGGACAACCCATCGATCACCTTGCCCAGGCCGTCCTGAAACTTGCCGGCATCGACAATGTTCCCGCCGGCGACTGCGTCCGTCGCCGCGATCGTGTTCTGCACCAATCGCTGGAACGAACGCGATTCCCTGCAACAGCTTCGAAAGAAAATTCATCTCACTCTCCTTATCAATTGATTGAATTCGTACAGCCTGATTGCCACTGGCGATTTGAAGGGGCGCAGCTTTAGCTGCGCCGTACGAGACTTTTATTCTTGTCATTCCGAGCGGGCTTTAGCCCGCGAGGATTCTCCTTTTCCGAGTTAGTCAGCGTCAGTACGGATAGTCCACGTGCACTAAACGCCGATCGCCGCGAATACTTCGGCGGCGTCGACCCGTCATACCGGCGCAGCGGGTATTCCTGGATGCGCGACAGCCGCGGCAACCCAAATCTGCGGTTCGTATACCGCCCCACCAGGTTGCCGTCGCTCGTCGGGCCCCATCTGCCGTCCGACTGCCGCACCTCGATGCCCCCGCCCGTCGGAGGCGCGCTTCCCGCATCCACCGTGATCTGCGTGGCGATCACGTCCGTCGCTTGTGCCCCCGTCAGGTCCGTCAGGAACATCGATGACGGCGGCCCGCTCGTGGTGAACGCCGCTGGCAGCGGGTCCGGCAGCGTCGTCTTCGCAAACTCCATGGCCAGCAACCCCGCCGCATTGTTTGAATGTTAAGTCGAGTGAGGAGCACGGGTGTACAAA
>Ga0074045_10004364_pt1 | contig 12549 bp, 10 predicted proteins | sample BogForMeECP23OM2_FD_94442 | JGI IMG/M metagenome (GOLD analysis project Ga0074045, IMG submission 94442) | Bog forest soil microbial communities from Calvert Island, British Columbia, Canada - Bog Forest MetaG ECP23OM2 | ecosystem: Environmental > Terrestrial > Soil > Wetlands ...
AAGGCGCGCGACGGGAGCCGCCCGCAGGCGTACTTGGCAGTACGTCGAGGACGGCGACCGAGCGCAACGAAGTAGATGCGGCCCTATCGCGCGCCGCAGCCGATTGTTGGTGAAACATCCGGGCTAGAATCGCGGCGGCCGTCTGCCGCTACACTGGTCACGTGGGTCCCGGCGCAACGCCTCGTATTCTCGACGTCGGCTGCGGCATCAACAAGCTGCCCGGCGCAATCGGCATCGACCGCAACCCGCGCACGCGCGCTGACGTGCTGTGCGACCTCGATCATTTCCCTTATCCTTTCCGCGACAGCTCGTTCGACCGGCTGCAGGCGGTGCACGTCATCGAGCACCTGAGCGACGTCATCCGCGCCATGGAGGAGTTCCACCGGCTGGTGCGCCCGGGCGGCGCCGTGTCGCTGGTGACGCCGCACTACACCGACTTCTCGTCGTTCTGCGACCCCACGCACCGCTGGCATCTGAATTCGTTTTCGTTCCGCTACTTCGGTCCGGACAACGCCGGCTTCGGCTACTATTCCGCGGCCCGCTTCCGCGAGAGGAAAGTGCGCGTGAAGCTACTGGCTCTGTGGAGGTATCTGGGCTTCGAGCTGCTGGTCAACGCCTTCCCGCGCTTCCGCCGCTTCTGGGAGTACTACCTGTGCTACATCGTGCGCGGCAAGGTGATGGAGTTCGAGTTCGAAGTCCTGAAATAGGCGTTTGATCCAGCCCGCTGAACCATCGTCCCGTCGCGCGGGCCTCACGCCGCGGTTCAAGGCCCGATCCCTGGCCTGGCTGCTGGGCGGGATCGACGCCCTGCGCGCCTGGGCCTCGCGCGGGCGCATCTCTCCGCGCCGCGCGCTGGGCCGCCGCGCCGAGGACCTGGCCCACCGCTATCTGCAGCGCCGCGGCTACCGCATTCTGGCCCGCAACTGGACCGGGCCGCAGCTGGCCGAAGTGGACATCGTCGCCGCGCATGGCGACCGCACCGTGTTCGTCGAAGTGAAGTCCCTGCACAGCGCCGAGCACGGCTCGCCCGAGCGCGCCATGGACTCGCTCAAACACATGGCCCAGCGCCGCGCCGCGCGCGCCTGGGCGTTCGCCGCGGGCATCGACGTCCACGCCATCCGCTTCGACCTGGTCACCGTCGTCTTCGCCGACCCGCCGCGCATTGAGCATATGCCCGACGCCTTTCGGCTTGAGAGCGGCCGGGTCTGAATCATATAATCTGGTTTTTTGCCGATCGTAAGGATGGGGGACCACGTTGCCAGAGCTTCGCAAAGACCCGATCACCCGCCGATGGGTCATCATTTCCACCGACCGGGCGCGGCGCCCCGAGGACTTCGTGCGCGAGCGCGTGGCGCCCAAGGGCGAGCGAGTGTGCCCGTTCTGCGTCGGGCATGAGTCCAAGACGCCGCCCGAAATTCTCGCCTACCGCTCCTCGGGCGGTCCCAACCAGCCCGGCTGGCACCTGCGCGTGGTCCCCAACAAGTTCCCCGCGCTGAGAGTGGAGGGCACCCTGGACCGGCAGGGCGAGGGACTCTACGACCGCATGAACGGCATCGGCGCGCACGAGGTCTTCATCGAGACCACCAATCACAAAGCCTCGCCCGGCGAGCTGACCGAGAAGGAATACGAGGACCTCTTCTTCGCCGTCCGCGACCGCATGCTGGATCTCAAGAAGGACTTCCGGCTGCGCTACCTGCTGATCTTCAAAAACCACGGCGAAAGCGCCGGCGCCACGCTCGAGCACCCCCACTCGCAGCTCATCGCCCTGCCCATCGTGCCCAAACGCGTCATCGAGGAACTGGAAGGCGCCAAGCGCCACTTCGACTACCGCGAGCGCTGCGTGTACTGCGACATCCTCCAGCACGAGGCCCTGGCGCAGCAGCGCGTGGTGCTGGAGACCGACTACTTCAGCGTGATCTGCCCCTACGCCTCGCGTTTCCCGTTCGAAGTCTGGATCATGCCGCGGGCCCACGCTTCGCACTTCGAAAAGGCCGACAACGCCCCCCTGCAAAACCTCGCCTGGGTTACGCGCGCGCTGCTGCGCAAGATGGAGAAGGCGCTCGAATTCCCGCCCTTCAACCTGATTCTCAACACCGCGCCGGTGCAGGATGCGCCCTACGACTACTATCACTGGCACATCGAGATCATCCCCAAGCTGACGCGCGTCGCGGGCTTCGAATGGGGCACCGGCTTCTACATCAACCCTACGCCGCCCGAGGAAGCGGCGCGCTTCCTGCGCGACATCGGGCTGGTCTAGCAGCGTGTCGCAGTGATTCCGCGGTCCCGCGCTCAGCCGCGGTTTCAGAGCCGCTCGCCGTCAGCGGATGCGTGTTATGGGGCCGGCGTCACCGAGCCTGCCCCGCTAACGTCCTCTGCGGCGCGCCACCCGGAACAACCGTCCGGGCAGCCGACCCCGGGCGCTACACTGGCCGGAGAGCTCCATGCCAGCCTGGACCTCAGCGGTTTTTGCTCCTGACATCGCGTTGTTCCTCGCCTCGGACGGTGACGCGCTGGTGCGCGTGTCGTTCGCGGCTGCCCCCGAGATGCCGCCGGCGGACTGGCCGAGTGAGTGGACGCGCGACCCCTCCGACCCCCTGCTGGCCGCAGCCGTGCAACAACTCAATGAGTACTTCGCCCACCAGCGAGAGGCCTTCAGCGTGCCGCTGCGCCCGTCCGGCACGCCATTCCAGCTGCGGGTCTGGAAGGCGCTGGAAGAGATCCCCTACGGCCACACGCGCAGCTACCTGGACCTGGCCCGCGCGCTTGGGGTACCGGCGGCGGTGCGCGCCGTGGGCGCGGCCAACGGCCGTAACCCGCTGCCGATTTTTCTGCCCTGCCACCGCGTGATCGGGACCAACGGCAGCCTCACCGGCTACGGCGGCGGCCTGGAGGTCAAACGGGCGTTGTTGCGGCTCGAAGGCGTGCTTCTGCCAGGTTGAGCAGCTCCTCCGCGCGCTCGACTTCCATGCCAATTCGCAGCACGCGGATGCGGGCGTCGCTCTGAAACTCCTTGGGCAGGTTCAGCCAGTCCTTCTCCGTCGTCACTAGCGCCGGCGCCCGCGCGAGCAACTCCTCCACCTCGCGCCGGCTGTAGCGATGATGATCGCGAAACACCTCGAAGAACGCGGGCTCGACGCCGGCCTGCTCCAGCGTCGCCCGGAAGGCGCCCGGATTGCCCAGCCCGCAAAAGGCCCCCGCGCCCGCCGGCAGTTCCCCCGCTTCCCGCACGGTCGTCCTCGCGAAGAACACCGGCACGGCGGCGTTCCAGCGCCGGATCTCGCGCACCAGACCGGCGTAGCTGCGGCCCTCGACGGTGCGCGTCAGCACCACGGCATCGGCCCGCCGCAACGCCGAATACGGCTCGCGCAAATGCCCCAGCGGCAGCACGCCGCCGCTCAGCGGGTCCAGCGCATCGATCAGCACGATGTCGCAATCGCGCCGCAGGCCCCAGTGCTGGAAACCGTCGTCCAGCACCGCGCAATCGACTCCCTGGCGCGCGCACAACTCGGCCAGCACCCGCGCGCGATCCGCGCCCACGCCCACCGCGGCATGCCCGGCCCGCAGATGAATGAGCGCCTCCTCGCCCGTGTCTTCAACCGCCGCTTCGGCGCCTGCCGCGGCCGTCAGGATCGCCGGCCCGCCGCTTCGCCGGTAGCCCCGCAGCAGCACGCCCGGCCGGAATCCACGCTCGCCGAGCCGCCCGCAGAGCCACACCGCGAAAGGCGTCTTGCCCGTGCCGCCCAGGCTCAAGTTGCCCACGCTGGCCACCGGGCAGGCCGGCGTCCGCGCGCGCGCCGACTTCAATGCCCGGTCGACGCTCAATCCGGCGCGCCAGGCCAGCGTCAGCGGCCCCAGCAGCAGCCGCTTCCCTAGCACCGGCAGCGGCCGGCTCAGCGCGTCTTCGTAGCACTCCCGAAGCGTTTCGACCGCGCGCTCGGTGGCCCCGCGCCGCGCCCGAGCCAGCGCCCGCGCGCGTTCTCCGATCACCCCGCGCCGGCCGGCGTCGCGCAGCAACGCCCCGACGGCCGCAGCCAGTTGTTCCGGCCTTTCCACGCGGATCCAGGCCGCCTCCCGATCGAATTCGGTCGCGATTTCGGCGAAATTCTCCATGTGCGGCCCGGCCGCCACCGGCACTCCGAAAGCCGCCGGTTCCAGCGGATTGTGCCCGCCGCGATGCGGGAACGTCCCGCCCAGGAAGACCGCGTCGCCCGCGCGATATACTGCTGCCAGCTCGCCGATCGTATCCACCAGCAGCACGCCCGGCAACGCCAGCCCTCCATCATCCCTGCCCTCCGCCTGCCATCGCGAGCGTCTCACGAACTCTACACCCGCCCTCCGCAGCCGCTCCGCCGCGGCGTCGAAGCGTTCCGGCCTGCGCGGCGCCCAGATCAGCAGCAGGCGCGGGAACTCGGCCCTGAGCCGCGAGAACGCCTCCACGACCAGATCGTCCTCGTCCGGATCGCCGTCGCGCTCCGGCGGCATCGTGCTGGCCGCGATCCACACCGGACCGGCGTTCAGCCGCTTCAGCCAGGCCGCCACTTCCGGCGCCATCGCGGTCGAGTCCGGATCGAAATCGTACTTCAGGTTGCCCGCAACTTCCACCCCCGGCGCGCCCAGCTCGCGGTAGCGCCGCGCGGCCCGCTCGTCCTGCGCCAGGATGCGGTCCGGCCGCGTGAGCGGCGCCTGGAACAGCCAGCGCCAGCGCCTGTATGCGCGCATCGCGTGGTCGGAGATGCGCGCGTTCAGCACCACCAGTTGCGCGCCGCTGCGCTTGCATTCGCGATACAGGTTCGGCCAGATCTCGGTCTCCATCACCACCACCAGCGACGGCCGCAGCGTGCGCAGCACGCCCCGCAGCGCGAAGCTCAGATCGAACGGCGTATAGAAGACGCCCGCCGCCAGCCGGAGGAGCTTCTGTTCGGCCAGCGCGCGCCCGGCCAGCGTCGTCACCGAGACATACACCGGCGCCCACGGCATCGCCCCGGCCAGGCGCTTCAACAGCGGCACCGCGGTGAGCACTTCCCCCACTGAGACGGCATGCAACCAGATCGCGCCCGGCGCCGTCTCGCGGAAGGAGCGCGGCAAACGGCCCAGCCGCTCCCCAAGGCCGCGCGCGTAGCGCCGGTCCCGCGCCACCCGCAGGGCCAGATACAGTAAGAGCAGAGGAGACGCCAGGACCGTCAGCGTCCGGTAGCCGATCTCGATGAGAGCCCGTTTCCCCATCCCCGCCCTTTTACTCTCGCTGTTCGCCCTCGCCGCGTGGAGCGGCGCCGCGGAGGACAAGTCTCCGCCGCCCTTCCGCCCCGCGCCCGCGTCCGCCTGGCCCTCCCATCTGACCATCGGCGCCATCACCTTCGCCGCCGTGCGTTATGAAAGCGACGCCGACACGCGGCCGCTCTTCAACAAGGTGAATCTCAACCAGTACGGCGTCCTGCCGGTATTGCTGATCATCGAAAACAAGAGCGACCAGAACCTGCTGCTCGACCTGATGCACGTCGAATTCGACGCCGCCGGCGGCATCCGCCTCAATCCCACCTCGCCGGCCGACCTGCCCTACCTGATCGCGCCCAAAAACCCCATGAACCGGCCCTCTCTTCCTTCGCCCATCCCGCTGCCCCACAAGAAGGGCAACGCGCTGTCGCAGATTGAGATCGAAACCCGCGCCTGGGGCGCGAAAAGCCTCATGCCCGGCGAATCGACCCACGGTTTCCTCTACTTTCAGACCGAGTGGCTGCGCAGCGCCTACATCACCATCTCGGGCATTCGCGAGGCCCGTACGCAGAAGGAGGTCTTCTTCGCCGAGGTGCCCATGGACAGCCCCGGCGACGCCCAGCCGCCCGCCGCCCCCGCGCCGCGCTGATCTCAATACTGCCCCACGCTGACCTGCCGGCCGCGCCGCGGATCACGCCGCCGCGACCACCACGGAGCGGTGGCCTTTCGTCACTGAGCCGCCCCCGCCCCTGCGCACCTGCCGCTTCTACTTGGCCGGCGCCGTGGTCGCCTTCTTGGCCGTGGCCGCTTTCTTCGCCGTGCCGGCCTGGGCCGCCGGCGGGAACACCGGCACTTCCTTGCCGTCCTTCCAACGCTCGAAGGTGACTTTCTTGATCACCACCGGCACGTCCGGCTTGTCGTTATTGCTGTCGCGCGGCACGCGCGCGATCCGCGCCACCACGTCCTGGTGCTCCACCACCTGCCCGAAGATTGTGTGCTTGCCGTTCAGGTGTGTCGGCAGGCGCGGTCCCGAGTCGGTGATGAAGAACTGGCAGCTTCCGGTGTGCGGCTGGCCGGTGTTGGCCATGGCCAGACGCCCCGGCTGGTCGAAGCCCAGCGCGGGGTCGAACTCGTCCTTAATAGTCTCGGTTTCGCCCCTGCCCGTCCCGGTCGGGTCGCCGCCCTGGATCATGAAGCCCGGGATCACGCGGTGGAACGTCAGCCCGTTGTACAGCGGCCGGTGGACCCTCACGCGGGTCTTCGGATCCATCCACGACTTGCGCCCCGTGGCCAGCCCCAGAAAATTCTGGACCGTCACCGGCGCCTGCTGCTCATACAGGATCAGCGTGATGTCGCCCACGGACGTCGACAGGGTGGTGTACAGCCCGTCCGGCCGCGGCGTCTTCGGCACGGCCGGCGCGGCCTGTTTGGCCGGCGCCTTCTTGGCGGCGGTTGCCGGGCTCTGGGCGGGCGTCTGCGCTCCCACCGCGGTGCCCAAGAGAGATACACTCAGAACGGATAAGAAAAGCCTCATGCTGTCAGCTTATCAGGCGGCCGGAAAACCGGCACGCCGCCGGCGCGGGTTCCGGCGCGGCGCATGGCCGTGCCTCGGGCGCCCGGATGTGATTGAATATCGTCCGATCAGCCGATTTACGCGGATTTCATACGATCGTTAAGCTATTGCTGTAATTCTTAAGAAGGACCATGCCAGTTCCCAACGTTTCCCCGCCCAGCGATCCGCGTATGTTTAGCGGCGCCTTGCGGCGCATGGTGAACCAACCGCTGCTGGCGCCGATGACCGGCGCTCTAAGCAAGCTGTTGAAGCTCGAATACCTCGACCGCCTCTGTGACGAGACCCGGCGCACCGCCGGCGGGCTTGAATTCATCGGCGATTTCTTTCAGCGGTTGTGCATCAGCCTGGACGTCTCGGACGACGACCTGGAACGCATCCCGAAAAAGGGCCCCCTGGTGGCCGTCGCCAACCATCCCTTCGGCATGGTCGAAGGCGCCGGCGTCATCTGGCGGCTGGCGCAGGTGCGGCCTGACATCCGCCTGCTGGCCAATAACATGCTCGCCTCGCTGCCCGAGGTTCTGCCCTGGCTAATCCTGGTCGACCCGTTCGGCGGCGAATCGGCCAAACGCGCCAACCGCCGCGGCTTGCGCGAGGCGCTGGAATGGCTGGAGCGCGGCGGCATGCTGGTGATTCTCCCGGCCGGCGAAGTCTCGCACATCCACTTCCGTCATCCCGGCATCCACGACCCCGGTTGGAACCGCGCCGCCGCGGCGATGGTCAAGCGCACTGGCGCTGCTGCGCTGCCGATGTACTTTGAAGGCTCCAACAGCGCCTTTTTCCAGTTGGCGGGCATCGTCCACCCGCGCGTCCGCACGGCGCTGCTGCCGCGCGAGGTGTTGAACAAGCAGGGCCACGTCCTGCGCCTGCGCATCGCACACCCGATCGCCGCCTCCGAGTTCCAGTCGCTCGACGACCTCCAGACCACGGAACTGCTGCGCCGCCGCACCTATTGGCTGGCCCACCGCAAGCCCCGCCCGGCCGCCGCGCACCGCCGCCTGCGCGAGGACGATCCGCTCTTCGAGCCCATCCCCGCCGACTGGCTGCGCGCCGAGCTGAATGCCCTGCCGCCCGGCCGGCTGCTGGTCGAATCCGGCGCCTGGCAGGTCTGGCTGTGCACCCGCGACGAGTGCCCGTTCACCATCCGCGAGATTGGCCGCCTGCGCGAGCAGACCTTCCGCCGTGCCGGCGAGGGCACCGGCAAGCCCGTCGACCTCGACCGCTTCGACGATTTTTACGAGCACCTGGTGTTGTGGCGCCAGGACCGCCGCGAGATCATCGGCTCGTACCGGCTGTGCGGCGCCGACCGCGTGCCGCGCCGCCTCTACACGCGCACTCTGTTCCGCATCAATCCGCAGTTCTTCCACCGCGTGGCCCCGGCTGTCGAGCTGGGCCGCAGCTTCATCCGCTACGACCATCAGCGCTCCTTCCAGCCGCTGCTGCTGTTGTGGAGGGGCCTGGGCGAATTCGTCGCCCGCCATCCCCACTATCGTTATCTGTTCGGCCCGGTGAGCATCAGCAACAGCTATCAGAAGGCCAGCCGCGTCCTGATGGCCAACACCCTGTTGCGTTTGGCCGGCGCGCCCGAGCTGGCCGCCCTGGCCAAGCCCCGCCGCCCCTTCATCCACCTGCCGGTAAACGGCCTGCCGCACCCCGAGTCGATCGACGAGCTCGACTCCTGGGTCGCCGACCTCGAGCCCACCGGCGAGGCCCTCCCCGTGCTCGTGCGCCAGTATCTGAAAATGGGCGGCCGCATCGTCAACTTCCACGTCGACCGCTGCTTCGGCGAGTCGCTGGACGGCCTGATCGTCGTCGATCTGCTGAACACCGAACGCCGCTGGCTGGAGCGCTACCTCGGCAAGGAAGGCTCCGCCCGCTTCCTGGCTCATCAACTCGGAACCGCCGCCGCGCCCGGCCCCGAGCCTGGCCCGCCCGCCTGAACATCCCGCCGGCACGCGTCGTACTGTTAGGATATGCGCGCCGGTCCCGCGCCCGGGCGCCGGCCTATTCCCGAAAGGAACAGCTTCATGAAGACCGCCCGTTTTCTCTTGCTCGGAATGATCGCCGTCGCGCTGGCGGCGCCGCAGGACAAGCCCGCCGAAAAGGAAAAGAAGGCCGAACCCCGCGTGCTCAAGGTCAAGCTCGACTACAGCGGCAGCGGCGTGGTGGATGCCAGGCATCCGATCTACGTATTCCTCTTCGACAGCCCCGACTTCGTCAAGGGCGCCGGCATGCCCATCGGAGACGCCGCCGCCACGGCAAAGGACCAGACCGTGACGATCTCCGGCGTGGCGGCCGGGACTGTCTACGCGGTCGCCGCCTACGACCCTCAGGGCGCCTACGACGGCCAGTCCGGCCCGCCGCCCTCCGGCTCCTCCATGGGCATGTACAACAAGACCCCCGGCACGCCCGAACCGATCAAGATCGAACCCGGCCAGACCGTGACGATCGAGCTGCCCTTCGACGATTCCCATAAGATGCCCTGAACGCGGCGCGCAGGCCCCAACCCGCCCCTCCCGCGGAGTTACAATCGAAGCGAAACCACTGGTTGAAGTGGAAGGCCTGGGACCCTTTGCGCTTCATTTTCTCCACTCCTGCCCGCGGCGCTGGATGCTTACGCGCAACCGTCCGCCGCCGCTTCGCGCCGGGTGCTCTACTGCTCGGAATCGCTCTCCTCTTGATCCCGCCTCTGCCGCCTGCATCGTCGGCGCGCGCTCCCGCGCCCGATTCCGCCGCCGCATCCATCACCATCGATTACCCCGCTGATGGCTCCATTTTCCCGCCCGAGATCACCCCGCCCACCTTCATCTGGCGCGATGCCAACCCCGCCGCCCGCTCATGGCGCATCCACATCACCTTCGCCGATGGTTCGGCGCCCCTTCAGGCCATCTCTCACGGCCAGCCCATGCGCCTCGGCGCAATCGATCCGCGCTGCGTTTCCAGCTCCAATCAGCTTCCTTCCCTGACTCCCGAACAGGCCGCCGCGCACACCTGGAAACCGGACGCCGAAACCTGGGCCGAGATCAAGCGCCACTCGGTCGAACGCCCGGCCTCCGTCGCCATCACCGGACTCGACACTGCCGATCGTCCGCTCACCCAGGCCCGCGTCGCTTTGTCCACTTCCCGTGATCCGGTCGGCGCGCTGATTTTTTATCGCGACGTTCCATTGATGCCTACCGAGGGTCAGAAAGGCATCGTTCAGCCTCTCTCTCCGTCTCTGCTGTATCTCATTAACTGGCGGATCCGGGATATCGGCCAGAGCGAGAGCCGGGTCGTTATGCACGACCTGCACACCTGCGCCAATTGCCACTCCTTCTCTACTGACGGTAAGACCATGGGCATCGACGTGGACGGTCCTAATAACGACAAGGGACTCTACGCCATCGTTCCTATCCGTCCGCACATGGCTATCCGCAACCAGGATGTGGTTTCATGGAACGCCGATCTGCGCGTCGGGACGGCGCGCGTCGGCTTCATGTCTCAAATCTCGCCTGACGGCCAGTATGTCCTGTCTACTTTCGCCGGGAAGGACCAGAGTATTCCCAATACTTACTTCGTAAGGAACTTCGCGGACTATCGCTTCCTCCAGGTCTTCTACCCCACGCGCGGCATTCTGGCCTGCTATAACCGCGCCACCGGGCGCCGCGAGCCGCTGCCGGGAGCTTCCGATCCGCGCTACGTGCAGACCGATGGCGTCTGGAGCCCCGATGAGTCATTCGTCGTCTTTGCGCGCGCGCCGGCGAAAGACCCTAACCCCGAAGGCCAGCAACCGGTGCTGGAGGCCAATGATCCGCACGAAGCGCAGCTCCAGTACAGCCTCTATCGCGTTCCTTTCAACGGTGGAAAGGGCGGTAAGGCGGAACCTGTCGCCGGAGCCTCCAACAACGGGATGAGTAATAACTTCCCCAAGGTATCTCCCGACGGCCGCTGGATTGTCTTCGTCAAGAACCGCAATGGCCAGTTGATGCGCCCCGACAGCGAGTTATTCATCGTCCCGGCCGCGGGCGGAGTGGCGCGCCGCATGCGCTGTAACACCTCGCGGATGAACTCCTGGCATAGCTTCTCGCCCAATGGCCGCTGGCTGGTTTTCTCCTCCAAGAGCCGTTCTCCCTATACTCAGATGTATCTGACGCACATCGGCGGGAATGGAGAAGATAGCCCGCCTGTCTACGTCGATAACTCGACCGCCGCCAACCGCGCCGTCAACATACCCGAGTTTGTCAACGTCCCGCCCGCTGGTCTGCAGGATATCGACGTGCCGGCTACCGAGTTCTATCGGGTCATCGACGAGGCCCTGGACCTGATGAAGCAAGGAGAACAGTCCTCCGCCCTGGCCAAATGGCAGCAGGCCGTCACGCTGCAGCCCGATGACGCGCGGGCCAACGAAGGCCTGGGGATCGCCCTGGGACTGGCCGGAAAATCCGCCGACGCCATCCCCTATTTCCGCAAGGCCGCTCAGATGGATGGAAACTTCTTCGACGCCTTCTACGACCTGGGTCTGCTGCTGGTGAAAGAGAACCGCATCGCTGAGGCCATCGATGCGTTTCAGAATGCCGTCCGCATCCGGCCCGCATTTTCCCGCGGGCATGAAAGCCTGGCCTCGGCCTACTATGCGCAGAGCCGCTTTGCCGATGCGCTGGCGCAATTCCGGATGGCCCTCGACGGCGATCCCAATCGCGTCCCGCTGCTCAATCGCGCCGCCAGCCTCCTGGCCACCTGTCCCCAGCGCTCGGTCCGCAATGCGCGCGAGGCCCTCGCGTTGGCCGATCGGGCCAGGCAGTTGACCGGCGGCCAGGACCCCGCGGTTCTCGACACGCTCTCCGCGGCCTATGCCGAAAAAGGGCGTTACGATCAGGCCGTCGAGATCGATCAACAGGCTCTGGCCCTGGCCACGCACAGCCGCGACGGCAGCCTCGCCGCGACCCTCAAGGCCCACCTGGCGAAGTACGCCTCGCATCAACCGCTGCGCCAACCGCCCGATCCCGTGACGTTCTGATTTCCTATCAACTCGAGCGGCCCGCGCGGCGCTCGCCCGCGACTGCTTCAGGCTTGAACGCCCTCCGAGCGCACCCCGTTCAGCGAATCGGCCTGGCTGAACTTCGACCAGCGGAAGCCATAGAACGCCACGAACGCGAAGCACACCATGGGCACGATGAAGCCCCGGCTCATGTCGTACCGGTCCGCCACGGCGCCCATCAGCTTGGGCAGAATCGCCCCGCCCATGATCGCCATGACAATATACGCCGAGGCCCTCTTGGCCCGCGCGCCCAGCCCGAAGATCCCCAGCGCGAATATCGTCGGGAACATGATCGACATGAAGAAGTAGCTCAGGAACACGCACGCCACCGACACCCAGCCCAGCTTCAGGAACACCACGAACGTCATCAGCACGTTCATCGCCCCGTACAGCCCCACCATCTTGTGCGCCGCGAATCGCTTGAGCAGCCCGGCGCCCGTGAACCGCCCCACCAAAAAGCACACCAGTCCCAGCGACGCCAGATTCGAGGCGCCCTTGTTGCTGCACGCCAGCGCGCCCGCCTTGCCCGTCTCGAACCACCCCTCCAGCCAGCCCTGCAGCAATCCCGAGTGCCCCGCCAGGCTCGTCATATTCGCCGCCCAGGAGGCCGGAATCGGCGGCGGCTCGGACACCATGTAGTTGATGAAAAAGCTGAAAATGCCCGCCTGCGCCGCCACGTACAGAAACTGCGCCACCACGGCCAGCACGAAATGCGGATGCGCCCAGATCGACTTCCGGTTGCCTGCGCCCG
>Ga0074045_10004366_pt1 | contig 12548 bp, 9 predicted proteins | sample BogForMeECP23OM2_FD_94442 | JGI IMG/M metagenome (GOLD analysis project Ga0074045, IMG submission 94442) | Bog forest soil microbial communities from Calvert Island, British Columbia, Canada - Bog Forest MetaG ECP23OM2 | ecosystem: Environmental > Terrestrial > Soil > Wetlands ...
ACTTACCGGAAGGCGTGAAGCCCGGCTGGCAGGCGAGAGGACGGGATTGCCGCCCGCGGGCCGACCTTCCAGTCAGCGATCTTTTCCGCCGCTGTAGTGGAAATGGCCTCGCCAGGGTCTTAGTAGCATGTTCATGAGGATTGCGCTATTCTGCGTTCTCGCGGTTCCAATTCCGGCCCAGGTACAATTACAGTTCGCCGCGGATTTCGTGGGGCAAGGGCTAGCCTACAGCAGTGTCCTTCCCATGCCAAGCGGCGACCTCCTGCTCGTGGGCACCCAAACGGCCACGTCGAACTTTGGCACCGAGAGGCAGGCGATCGCACTCGCGGCACTCGGCACGGCTTCATTTCAGGGCGGGGGGCTCCCTGTCCTCGGCGGAAGCGGCGACGACCAGCCCGCCGCCGCCGCCATCGATCCGAAAGGGAATATCTGGATCGTCGGCTCCACAAACTCCGACGATTTCAATCTGGTCAACCCGATCGTGTCTCAGAAAGCGGCCTACCGGACCGCCGCATTCGTGATCGAGTTGGATCCTAGCGGTACCCAACTTCTCTTCGCTACCTATCTGTGCGGCCACCAGCCGGGCTATCCTTATTCTTCTAGCGCCAATCGGATCGTCTTCGACGCCAGTGGCAATGCCTACGTCACCGGCGCAACCGATGACGTGGATTTTCCGGTGACGGCGGGCGCCTTCCAGACTCAGGGCGGCGGAGCGGACGGGTTCGGCAACACGTTTTTCACCAGCTTCATCGTCAAGATTTCGCCGGCGGGCAAATTGATTTACAGCACGCTGTTGGGGGGCAGCTACGGCGATTGCTCCGGCGGCAGTTCCTGCATTGCAAATGAGTCCACTTACACTTCGGTGAACGGCCTGGCGGTGGATGCAAGCGGCAGCGTCACCATATCTGGCGTCACCAATACGACCAACTTCCCGGTGACAGCCGGCGCGCCGCAGAATAGCTGCGGCTGCGCCTACCCCTATGCTTCCGGTTTTGTTACGCGATTGTCGCCCGACGGTTCCAAGCTGGTCTGGTCGACATACGTTAGCTTCGTGGGAGCCACCTTGTACCTTGGCATGGCCGAAGACTTCCAGGGAAACGTGAACCTGCTTGGCGAGTACGCGTCGTATACCGGCATGTTGATGTCGCACGCCTCGATCTCGACTCCCGGGCTATTCGCTGCGAGGTTGAGCTCCGATGGAACCAAGCAGATCTATTCAACAGACCTGGGCCAATCGCCGGATGCGGCCGCTCACGGCATCGCGCTGGATTCGGTGGGAGATGTGTATCTTACCGGGACAAGCTCTTCCGCGCAATTCCCGAGCCTGCCGGGCGTTCCCAATCTCGGCGCCGACTTCGTGCTGCGGCTGGACGCATCCGGCTCGCAGGCGCAATCTCTCGTTCGCCTGCCAACCGGTACCATCAACGGCCCGCCAGCGTTCGATGCATCGGGGAACCTGCTGCTGGTGTCCGGCCAAGTCGCGGTGCTGCAACTTCCCGCCAACCTCGCCGTGAGCCCGCCCGCGGTGGTCGGGTTCGGCAACGCGGCGTCTCTCGCTGTAAACCTCGGATTGTACCCTGGGGCGCTGGTTTCCCTGTTCGGCTTCGACCTGGCACCAGTGGCCCAATCCGCAGTGCTCGACGCATCGGGCAAGTTTCCAACCAGTCTGGGAGGAGTGCGGGTTCTGATGAACGGTATCCCAGCGCCGCTGCTATATGTCGGGCCGAATCAGATTAATCTGCAGGTTCCCTTCGAACTCGCCCAGTACTATGGGAATGTGCCGGTACCGCTGCAGGTGATGCTGCCATCGGGTACGTTGGCGATGCAGTTCGCGCAGTCGCAATCGGTGGGCCTGTTTATGAGCGGCGGCGGGCCGTCGGCAGCCGCTCTGAATCAGGATGGGACGGTGAATTCCTCCGCCAATCCGGCCGCACCGGGATCGATCGTCGCGCTGTTCGGCACCGGGGCGTCCTGGCCGTCCGGCCTTGCCGACGGTGTGCTGGCGCCAGGGGCCGCGTCCTTATCGCAAGTACTCAACCAGCTTCAGGTAGTCGATGCGAGCGGCGTCGAGGCCAGCATTCTGTATGCCGGAGCCGCTCCAGGATTGATCGACGGCGTGTTTCAGTTGAACGTGCAGGTGCCAGTAGGGGAAACGAATCCTGTCTTCCTGACTTTGAAGTCCGGGGCGACTCCATCGGGGTCGAACATCGAGAGCAACCGAGTACGGATCTATATCCAATGATGGCGCCGGTGCCTGCCATTCGCAGCCGGCCTTTACGGTGGCGCACGCACTCGAGTGTGCCGCGTCGAAACTCCTCTCGACGCCTGCGCCCCGGAGCGGCGGACGTCGGCACGAGTGCTTTTGCGGCACGCGCGAGTGCGTGCGCCACATATGCCCGCTATTCCTCCCGCAACACCGTGTTGGGGTCCAGGCGCGAAGCGCGGCGAGCGGGGATGTATGCTCCGGCCAGCGTCATCCCCAGTAGCCCCAGCGCAACCAAGGCTGCGATGCGCCAGTCGAGTACGGGCATGGCCATGTTGGCGGCGAGGCCCCGGCCCATCCAGATGCTGAGCGGCAGCCCGAGCGCCGCTCCGCACGCGCCAAGCGCCGCTCCGTGTTTCAGCACCATCCGCACCACGGCGGGCCGGTCCGCGCCCACCGCCATGCGGATGCCGATTTCGCGCCGGCGTCGCGCCACCGACCAGGACATCACGCCGTAGATTCCCGATAGCGCCAGCGCCAGGCCCAGCAGCCCCATGCCGCCAACTAACCCAATCAGCGCGTTAAAGACCCTGGTGGCACGGTCGCGGAATTGCTCCTCAATGCCGCGCAGCAGAATCACCGGCTGGTTCGAGTCGATGGACTTGGCGAGGTAGCGCAACGGCTGCGCCAGGCTGGCGGAAGGGCCCACCGTCGAGATCAGCAGATTCATCTCGGTGCGATAGTTTTGAGCGAATGGCAGGTAGAGAAAATCGAGCGGCGGCTCGACCAAAGCGTTGTACTTGCCCGCCTTCGCCAAGCCTACCACCTCGACCCAATCGCCTTGCGGGCCGCCTAACCGAAAACGCTTGCCCACCGGATTCTGATTCGGCCAATACTTCTCCGCAAGGTGTTGGTTGACGACTGCGACGCGAGGCGATGTCGCCGTGTCGGTATCGAGAAATCCCCGGCCCTGCAGAATCGGAACGTCCGCGGTGCGGAAGTACCCGTCGCCGACGATATTGTCGTTCACGTCGACCGAACTGCTGTCCTTCGGCAGTTGATAGCCTTCCGGCACGATGGAGACCTCGTTCAATCCGTTCGCCAGCGGAACCAGTTCCGCCACGGCGGCCGACCTCGCACCCGGCAACTGGCGGGCGCCCCGTACCAGACGTTCATAGAAGTCGCGACCCTGCTGGTCGGTCGCGTGGACCAGTTGCGGGTTGAAGCTCGCCATCAGCATGTGGGAAGTGCGGAAGCCAGGAGGCGCGGAGAGCGCGCTCGATAAGCCGCGATACATCTGCGCCGTCAGCACCAGCAGAAACAGGCTTCCCGCGACCTGGGCCACCACCAGGGCGTTTCTGCCCAGAAAATGCCGGTGCGCCGAGGCGGTCCTGCCCCCGGCCTTCAGTGCCGTTGCGATGTCGGCGCGAGTGGCCTTGATGGCTGGCACCATTCCGAACAACAGCGCGCTCGCTAGTGCAGCGCCCAAGCTGTAAAGCAACACGCGCGTATCCATGCGCGCGTTAATCTCGAGGGGAATCTGTGCCGGTATTCGCCAATGCGAGAACTGGTCCACGAACGCTTCCGCCATCAGGACGCCCGTGGCGCCGGCAGCCACCGCGATCACGACGCTCTCCGCCAGCAGTTGGCGCACCAGTCGCCACCGTCCCGCTCCGATGGCCAGCCGCACGGCAATCTCCCCGGACCGGGCCATGCCGCGGCTCAACGTCAGGTTGGCCACGTTGGCGCAAGCGATCAGCAACACCACGTCGGCCAGCACCAACAGGATCCTCACCAGATTTGTGTCCCCACTCGATTGATCCTCGCGCGCCTGGAGTTCGGTGCGGATTACGGCGGACCAATCCCGATTGGTGGCCGGATAAGCCTGCGCGAGGCCGTTCCCGATTACGCCCGCTTCCGCCGCGGCCTGCGCGGCGCTCGAGCCCGGTGCCAGCCGCCCTTTCACCTGCAACTCGCGATCGTCCCGGCTGACCAGCAGATTGCGATCGTTGTTCGACAGGCGCGCCGCCATCATCAGCGGAACATAGAGGGAGGGACGAAAATACTGGTCCGTGCCGGTGAAACTCTCCGGAGCCACGCCGACGATGGTGAACTCGATGCCGTCCAGCAGGATCTTTTTTCCCACGATGTCGGGCGCCGAGCCGAAATCCTGCTGCCACAAGTCGTGGCTGATCACGGTCACTGCATCGCGGCCCGGGACGGCGTCTTCCTCGCGCCGGAAGGCCCGGCCCAGTTGCGGCGTGACCTCGAGCACGTCGAAGAAGTTGCCGCTCACCAGCACGCCCGCCCGCATTTCGGGCAGCGCCTGCTGGTCGGCTGCAAACCCGAATGTGCTCAACCGGAATGCTGTCAGCCCGGAGAAGGCGCGCGTCTTCGCGCGGAAATCCACGTAATCCGGATAAGACATCGAGCCCGCCCCGCGGCCGCGAAGCTGGGAACGCAGGTTCAGCACCGCCGATGGATGGGGCACCGGGACCGGCCGCAACAGCATCGCGTCCGCCATGCTGAACATGGCCGTGTTGGCGCCGATTCCTAACGCGATGGAAAGCGCCGCCACCGCCGCAAACGACGGATTGCGCCGGAGCGAGCGCAGGGCGAAGCGAAAATCGCTGAACATGCCTGCAATAAATGCACTTCGCGTGCCAGTGAACCGGTGCGTATCCAGTTTGGAATGAATTACATACGGCGCACTGTCTGGGCCGGGGTGTTCGTTCTTGGGATAATCCCGCGCGGTGGCGGGACGGCTGCGCAGTCTATTTCTTGTAATAGGCTGCGTTGCGCTCGGTGAAATTGGCCCACTTTTCGGGCAGATCGTCGAGCGCGAAGATCGCCGACACGGGGCACACGGGAACGCAGGCGCCGCAATCGATGCACTCCACCGGATCGATGTAGATCAACTCCGCTTCGGCGAAACCGGGTTCGTCTTTCTTCGGGTGGATGCAATCGACCGGACAAGCGTCGACGCAGGCGGTGTCTTTCGTTCCGATGCAAGGTTCTGCGATTACGTAAGCCATTTTTTGTTTACCCAGGTTCCTTAATTGATACCACAGCCGGAGCGGGGAAACAATCGGCCGCTTGCCAACCGGCGAGTTCCGGCCTCAAACTGTAGGAGATGCCAGCTAAAGTGCGAAAGGCCGTGTTCCCGGCGGCGGGACTCGGCACCCGATTCCTCCCGGCTACCAAGGCGCAGCCTAAGGAGATGCTCCCGATCGTCGATAAGCCGATCATTCAGTATGGCGTGGAGGAGGCTATCCACTCCGGGATTCAGAACATCATCATCGTGACCGGTCGCGGCAAGACAGCCATCGAAGATCATTTCGACGTTAGCTTCGAGCTGGAATACCTGCTGGAGAGCCGGGGGAAGAAAGAGCTGCTGGCGATTGTGCGGGGAATTTCCGACATGATCGATGTGTCGTACACACGCCAGAAGGAGGCGCTGGGGCTGGGGCACGCCGTCCTGCGCGCCCAGGAGCTGGTGGGCGACGAGGCGTTCGCGGTGGTGCTGGCCGACGATCTGATCGATGCCGAAACGCCCTGCCTGCGCCAGTTGCTGGACGTTTACGAGTTCTTCAACGCGCCGGTGCTGGCCGTGATGGAGGTTCCGCGCGACCAGATTTCCGCGTATGGCGTGATCGACGCCGAACCGGTGAGCCACAACGGATCGAGCGATCGCGTCTATCGCATCCGCGACCTGGTGGAGAAACCGAAGGCCGCCGACGCGCCATCCAACCTGGCGATCATCGGCCGCTACGTGTTGACGCCGGAGATCTTCGGCTGCGCGCAGGCCATCGACCCTGGCGCGGGCAGCGAGATCCAGTTGACCGACGCCCTAAGGCATTTGCTGCGCAGCCGGCCCATCTACGCCTACCGCTTCGAGGGCAAACGCTACGACGCGGGAGACAAGCTGGGATTCCTCAAAGCCACCGTGGAATATGCCCTCCGCCGGCACGACTTGGGCGAGCCCTTTCGTGAGTATCTGAAGGGTCTCAAACTGTAGGGGGCGGGCATGCCGGTGGTGTCAGTTTCTGAGTGCGCCGTGATCCGATCACAATCGGGGCGCGAGGATTAGGGGACGGATCAGTCCAGTTTTTTCTCTGACAGGAATTTCGATACCTGGTCCGCAATTTGAAGGTGGTTCATGTCGGACATCAGGAAATGGGTTCCCGGTTTCCCGGTTCGCTTGTTCCTTACCATCTATTCCGGACGTCAGCTTCGCCTTGTCAAGTACTTTACGGTTACAACTCCACGCCCTCCAGGATTCTATCTCCGACAGGCCCCTACGCATGTCCCCGGCTTCCGGCTTCCCCGCCGTGCGCGGCCTTACCCGGTGTTCACCCGCCCGGCAACCACCTCTTCGTAATACCGCTCGTATTGCGGGATGATCTTCTCCGCGCAGAATCGTTCGGACGCGTTCCATCGGCCGGCTCCGGCCATGCGGGAATGCAGCGCGTCGTCGGTCAGCAGCGCGGCCACGCGGGCCGCCTGCGCGGCGATATTTCCGGGAGCTTCCAGGTAGCCGTCTTCGCCATCGGTGACGACCTCGGGCACGCCGCCCACGCGGGTCGCCACCGGCACTACACCGCATGCCATCGCCTCCAACGCCACCAGACCGAACGATTCCATGTCGCTCGGCATCAGCAGCACGTGCGCCAGCGGGATGATGCGCTCCACGTGGTTCTGCTTGCCGAGGAACAGTATGTGGCGATCCACCTTCAGTTCGCGTGCCAGGTGCTCGGCCGGAGCGCGGTCGGGGCCGTCGCCCACCATCAGCAAACGCGCCGGCGTGGTCCGCCGCACCTCGGCCAGAATACGTACGCAATCGAGCGCGCGCTTGACCGGGCGGAAGTTGGAGAGGTGAATCAACAGCTTCTCGCCGCCCGGCGAGTACGCCGCGGCGCCGCCCTTATCGCGGCTGGGATGATACAGATCGCAGTTGACGAAGTTCTTGATCACGCGAATCCGGTCGCCGGCGCCGAACACTTCCTCCGTCTGCCGCCGCAGGTCGTCGCTGATGGCAGTGATGCCGTCGGATTGTTCGATCGAAAACTTGGTGATGGCGAAGTAGGAGGGGTCGGCCCCGACCAGTGTAATATCGGTGCCGTGCAGTGTGGTGATGAAGGGCAGGCGGCGCCTGGGCGCCAGCATCTGCTGCGCCAGCATAGCGGCGATGGAGTGCGGAACGGCGTAATGCACGTGCAGCAGGTCGAGCGCGTAGGCCTCGGCTACGTCCGCCATGCGCGAGGCCAGCGCCAGGCAATAGGGCGGGTATTGGAACAGAGGGTAGTTGGAAACCTCCACTTCGTGATAGTGGATGCGCGGCGTGCCGGGGTCCAGCCGGATCGGATTGGCATAGGTGATGAAATGGACCTCGTGCCCGCGTGCGGCCAGTTCCATGCCGAGCTCGGTGGCGACAATGCCGCTGCCACCATAGGTTGGATAACACGTAATGCCGACGTTCATCGCCGATCAGCGTAGCACAAGCCGAAGCGCCTATTGCAGCGGAATGCGCACCTTGAGGCCCGTGCCGCGCCCGGGCCGCGATTCCAGTTGCATATCCGCGTTCAGCGAGCGGGCGCGGCGCTTCAGGCTCGCCGGGCCGAGCCGCAGCAGTTCCATCTCTTCGAGCGAGTACGTCCCCGCGAAGGCGAACCCGTGACCGTTATCTTCGATCGAGATCTCCAGGCTGCCGCCCGCCTTTTCGAGCGAGACGGCCACGCGCGTGGCGGCCGCGTGCTTTTGCACGTTGTGCAGCGCCTCGCGTATCATTTGCAGCGTTTCGGCTGTCATCTCCGCCGGCAGGCCGATCGGCCCCGACGAGCTGATGAAGGTCACCGGGATGCCGCTCTCCTTCTGGAACGATTCGGCGGTGCGCCGGGCGGTGGCCACGAAATTGGCGCCGTCCACATCCACCGGCCGCATCGCATTCAGGAAGATGCGCAGGTCGCGTATCTGCGCCACCGCCACCGACTGCAATCCCCGCAGCTCTTCCATGCCGGCCTCGAAATCGCGCTCCAGCAGCTTGCGCAGAATCTCCAGGCGCATTTGCAGGCTGATGAAGCTCTGCAGCGGGCCGTCGTGAAAGTCCGCCGCGATACGCTGCTGTTCGGCCTCGCGCGCCTTCTCGGCCCCCTGCTCCGCCTCGGCGGCCCTTGCTTCGAGCGCGACGGCGACCGCGGCCATGCGGCGCTTGTAAATGGCCGCGCCGCAGGCCACCGCACCGGCGATCACAATGGTTCGCAGCAGAGAACTCAGGGCGGGCGACGGAAGCGCTACGCAGAATGCGGCGGCTACGCCCATCACCACGGCCACTTCCGCCACGCCGAAGAACATCAGCGCCTCGCCAAGCACGTAAAGCAGGAAGACCGAGCTGAACCAGAGCAGCCGTTCGCCGCCATGCGGCCATTCGCGGCCATAGTACGCGCTCACCAAATACGCGCTCACCAGAAGGTAAACGATATCGGCCACCAGCGCCAGCAGTCCGAAGACCCCGTGCGGCACGCGTGCCCGCACCACCAGCAGCACCGCGCAGGCCAGATACAGCCCCAGCACGTAAAAGGACGCCGACGAAAACGCGTCCGTCGAGCCAAAGACGATCCATCCCAGCGCCACTGCCGCCAGCGCTGCTCTGGCCCCGGACATCGCTCGCGGCCAGCCGATTTTCAATGCGTCTAACAAGGTTTCACTTCCGGTACAGGTACAAGGTGTGGCTGCGGCCTTCCCCGTCGTCCGCGATGTATTCCACCTTGTCCGCGGTCCACGCGCGAAATTCGAAATCGTGCGCGACCACGCGCGCACCCTTCTTAAGCTGGCGGTCGAGCAGCGGCTCCACTTTGCCGTTGATCGAATCCGGCAACAGGTAGACTGTCACCAGGTCGGCGGAACCGTAGTTCTGCGTCAGCAGGTCGCCGTGGACGATGCGAGCGGTCCTTTCCAGTCCCAGTTTGGCGATTCGCGCCAGGCTCTGCCGCCACAAGTCCGGATCGATCTCGACGCCCACAGCCTCGGCATGAAATTTCTGCGCGGCCATGATCACGATCCGGCCGTCGCCCGATCCGAGGTCGTACATTTTTTCACCTGCCTTCAGCCCGCCCAACCGCAGCATCTGTTCGACGATGGTTTCCGGCGTCGGGTAATATGGCGCCAGCTTGGCCGCATCGCCGTCCTGGGCGCGCAGTCCCATGGTCGAGACGGCCGCGCAGAGGCCCACCACCAGCCATCGTGTACGCAACGTCCGCGCCGTCACACCGCCCAGCCGCATGCTCAAACCTTTTCCAGAGCCACGCCCCTTTGGCACCACTCGCAGTGCTCCCCGTCCACATAGTAACTGGCATCGAGCTTAGCCAGATAGTACAGTGGCAAGTCGCCGAAACTCGGGGTCTCGGGGTTCGGCTGATAAACGGCCACTGCCAGTCCCACCACCTTGGCGTCGTAAGACTCCAGTAGTTTCTTCAACTCGGTCAGATGCCGGCCCGTGCGCAGGACGTCATCCACCAGCACCACCGGCTCACCTGGCTCCGGCCGCAGGAACTGACGGAAGCGCAGCGCCTCCCGCTCGTTTTCCCGCTCCGACCAGTATACCTGCCGCGCGCGCAGCGCCTCGCACAAGCCGAAGGCCAGCGCCAGACCCCCGGTGGTTGGCGCCACCATCGAAAGATCTTTCGCGATGGCGCGGATTTCCGGATGAGCGCGCAACAGCCGGCTCAATCCCACCGACATCATTTTCTGATGCTGCGAGTAGCGCATCGCCAGTGGCACTTTCAAGTACTCGTTGGAATGCAGACCGGTGGAGTACTCAAAATGGCCGTCGCGCAACGCTCCTGTTTCCCGTAGCACGGCGACAACCTCCTCTTGCGTGGGGATGAGGTGCATCGATGTTCTCCCTTTTCGTGGACCCGCCAGCCGGTCAAGGGGCCCGAATCCGCCCCTCCGGCGCCAGCGGCCAGCTACCGACTATTAATGCACATCCGTCCGCAGCCACCTTCCCAATCCTGTTCGCGGTCCGGACCGAATCCGATAGCACAAACAAAACAAGGACCTTACGCTCGTGGCGGCAGGTCCGGCTTCAGCATACCATGCGGCGACGGGCATCATTACCGGCGCCCCCAAGCCTCCGCTTCTGGCGGCCCGTAAAGCTCCGCTGCCTCTCCGCCGATATACTCACCATGAATACAGCACGCATTCTTGGCTGGTCGCTGGCAGCGTTCGTTGCCAGTGGGGTTTGGGCCGCGAGCTCGACGAGCATTACCGTTTCGCCCGCGTCGGTGACGTTTACCTATCAGGTCGGCAGTGCCACTATGCCCGCGTCGAGCAAAGTGACTGTGACACTTCCCACTGGCACGCCGAGTTCGACCGTAATCGTGACGCAGGAATCCTCCGCTCCCGCCTGGCTGACAGTGACGCCCGCATTCGGCTACTCGCCTTTGGCGCTAACGCTCACGGCGAACCCGACCGGCCTGCCGCCAGGGAATTATCCCGGTTCGATTGCGATCACAACCACACCAACCACCATGACCCTCACCATTCCGGTCACGCTGGTGGTGTCTAACCCCCCGTCCTCCTTAGTGGTGATTTCCCCATCTTCGAACTACACTTCAGCCACTTCTTCGAGCAACGGCACGCTCACGTTCTCGTTCACCACGGGTGGCGCTTGGCCCCCTACTCCCGCCACCGACCCTACAACTTCTTCCGAGATTGACGTGGCATCGAACGGCGGGACGATACCATTCACCATTAGCGCCGCCTCCGCATCGGGCAGCGGATCGTCGAAGACATCCGCTTGGGTTCGAGTGGGGCCGCTGGGCTCGACGCCCACGGGTCTGACCACAAGCGGCGTAGCGCTTTCCGGCTCCTACGTACCGATTACGGTTCTTCTCGATGAGACCACCGTGCAGGCTTTGCTGCCTGGCAGCTACGACGCCACCATAACCATCGCTCCTACCGTATCCGGCAGCGCGACGTTTCTGATCTCGGTGAACCTGGTGGTTTCAGCCGGTCCGCCCTCGCTAACCTCCATCTATCCGACCATGATCGTGCAAGACCCGGCAGTCAGTCCGCTGATCACCATCACTGGGCAGAATTTCTTCGTTACTTCGGTGGTGACCGTCGAAGCGCAATCCGGCGGGAATTGTGTGCTCGGCGGCACGCCCGTCGGCACGCCGACGCAGTTGACCACCACCTTGCTCAGCCAGCAAGTGATGGAGGCCACCATCCCGTTCTCCTCCGGCCTCCTCCAAATTCCCGGAACCCTGTGCATATTCGTCACTAACCCGGCGCCGCCCAACAATCCTGCGCAGGTACCCGGAGGTCCGGCTGCGTTTACCGTGCTCTCCAGCACAGCCATGGCGATTACCGGACTGACCAATGCCGCCAGCTATCAACTTCGCGCCACTCAGACCGGGACCAACCCCGACCCGGTATCTACTGGCCAGACAGCCGTATCGCCCGGAGAGATCGTATCCATTTTCGGCCAAAACCTGGGGCCATTCGTGGCCGATACCGTGCCACTCACCACAGTCGTCGGCGTCCAGGCCTTCCCTACCAGCGTGCCCGATCCCTCCAATCCTTCCAATAGCTTTGAGGTCGTATTCACTTACTGGGACGTGACTCTGAACCCGCCCAATAATCACAACATCGTCGCGCCGCTCATCATGCTCTCCAATAACCAGATCAACGCCGTCGTGCCGTTTGAACTGTCCGCCGTGGTGGGCACCGCAAACTCGATTGTGACGGTTGTGGTTTGGGACGGCGCGGCGTTCAGCAATGGCTTTCCGCTCATCGTGGTGGGAGAAGATCCTGGGATTTTCACCCTGGGTGGTCTCGGCACTGGACAAGGTGCCATTCTGGACTTCAGCGCCAGTTCCGGGAGCTATACCATCAACTCCACGAAGAACGCCGCCCCACGGGGGTCCACGATCGTGATCTACGCCACCGGCATGGGCACACTTGCGTCTCCGCTTGCCGATGGAGTGATAGCCGAGGCAAGTGACGAAGTCAGCGATCCCATTCAGGTCACCATCGGAGGACAGCCCGCCGTTGTGAGTTACGCCGGTGCCGCCGGCGGATCGGTGGCCGGGTTGATCCAAATCAACGCGATTGTGCCGCCCACCATCTCCACTGGAACGGCGGTATCGCTTACTGTTACCGGCGGCACGGCCGCTACCGCAAGGCAAAGCCAAGCGGGTGTTACCGTGGCGGTGCAATAGCCTAGAGCATTTTAGGAATTACCGTAGATCAGTCCGCACCCGCGAAACCAGGCTGTCGCGTTGTCCGGGGTGATGTGTGGGAGAGAGTCGGCGATGGCGGCCTCCAGCGCGTCTTTGCTTCT
>Ga0074045_10004367_pt1 | contig 12546 bp, 4 predicted proteins | sample BogForMeECP23OM2_FD_94442 | JGI IMG/M metagenome (GOLD analysis project Ga0074045, IMG submission 94442) | Bog forest soil microbial communities from Calvert Island, British Columbia, Canada - Bog Forest MetaG ECP23OM2 | ecosystem: Environmental > Terrestrial > Soil > Wetlands ...
ATCTGAGCCGGTCAAGTTCGCCGCGATTCTGTTCGAGCAGGGCCTGGATCGAGTCGCGCTCCGATTGAATGGCGTTGCGGTCTTCCCGGAGCGTGCCCAGCTCCGCGACGATCCGATCGCGCTGCCGACGGAGCGACTCGTCTTCTGCTTTCAAGATGCCAATGTCCTCGGGGGTCAATGCCCCCAGCGCCTCTCTGATTGTCGCCAGCTCGGCACCCTGCCGATGGTGTTCTTGCCGTTCCTGATCGTGTTCCGATCTGAGCCGGTCAAGTTCGCCGCCAAGCTGTTCGAGCAGGGCCTGGGTCGAGTCGCGCTCCGATTGCATGGCGTTGCGATCTTCCCGGAGCGTGCCCAGCTCCGCGACGATCCGATCGCGCTCCCGACCGAGCGACTCGTGTTCTGCTTTCAAGATGCCAATATCGTCGGGGGTCGAAGCCCCCAGAGCTTCGCTGATCGTCGCGTACTCGGCACCGAGCCGTTGGTGCTCCGACCGGTCGTTGTCACGTTCCGACTTGAGCAGCTCATACTTGCCCCGAAGCCTCTTGAACCTGTCACGGATCGTGTTGCGTTCCATCCGGATCCGAACGCGGTCTTCCTGGAGAGTGCCGAAATCGGCGAGAATCCGACCGAGCACCCCGCGGACCGTCTCGAGTTCACTCTCGGAGACAGCCCGTGCGGCCTCGCGGGGCTGCGGATCGGCATGAGGGTGTTCGAGCTTCCCGTTAAGCTGGTTCAAGAGATTGGCTTCAATACTCGTCAGGTTCGCTTGTCCTGGCGCTTGCACCACGCTTGGGACCAGGAACTTTTTTTCGCACTGGCCGCACCGGACATATCGACCTGCATAAATGGACCGCACCCTCAGGGAGGCCGAACAGCTCGGACAAACCACGGACATACGATCCACCTCGGAACTGATCGAGTTCACGGTCAAGACGGCGGCCGCGGATTCGTCGAGACTCGGAGTCAGCGGAAAATCCGGCGCGAGGGCTTGGAACTTGTGATTGCAGTGCTTGCAGCGGACGTGGCGGCCGCTCCAGGCATACTTGACCCTCAAGCTGATCAGGCAGTTGGGACAGACCACGATAAACTTAGACGGTGTCTCGACCATGGCTTTTCTTCCTGGAGCAAGCAAATCGAGGGAGCTGAGACCCGAAATCCGGAGAATCATTCTAAACCACCATACATGCCGTCCATCATTCCAGGAAGGAGTGGTGATTTCAATCGACATTCGGCCAGTCGAGTGGTTTTGATCCCAAAGGCCTTCAGTTCGACTGTGACCGGCATCAAAACCGAACCGGCCAGGCCAGTACTCAGGCGTTGGCGGCAGGACGGCCCTGATCGGCCGAATGGCTCCTCGATCCTCAGGCCGGGCCGGCACGTTGCTACTGTGCGATCCGGCCTGGATCGAGCCCCGTCTGGAGGTAGAACCCCGCGCCCACGGCGCGCGACTTTCGATCCATGCCGAGGCGCTGACGGAGCCCGCAGACAGGTTCGCTGCCCGTGCAGTGAGCACCCAACAGGTTCTTGTCCATCCTCTGCTTGTGGGACGACATGAGTTTGGGGGCCGACGCTGAGGACGCACGTGACCGCGCCGGGCTGCTCGACGATGGAGATCACGCCCGGCCCGGTCTCAACCCGGGGCGCGGGGCGGATCGGCGGAGCGCCGCCCGTCGGCCCGGGTCGGTTCGATTGAAGTCGAGGAGGAATCTGTCCTACAACTCGTAGACGTTAACCTTGCCGCTTGTGCCCACCGGCACAAGCACCCCCGGTGTCAGCTTGATCACCTTGCCGTCGACCGTCAGGGACGTCACCTCCTGGGCCACGAAGCCGTAATGGGCTGCGGTGTTGGCCGAGTTCCCCGACACCGTGCCCTTGATGACGATCGGGCCGATCTGGGAGATCGCATCGGGCGCGTCGCTGCTCCCCAGCACGACATCATCCGCCGTGCCGTACTGGCCGTCGGGGCCGGGGCCCGCGCCGGCGACCAGGTTGCTGGCGGTCCAATTCCCGCCCACGGAGACCGGCCCGATCTGGGCGGCGGCGTTGACCCCGGTGCCGGCGGGGTTATAACCGGCCAGGATATTGGTGAAGGACACGCTCCCCGTGACGGTGATCGAGACGATGGCCACGTCGGTGGTGGCGGTGGAGTTCGTGGGGAGCATCGGGCCGCGAGCGGAGATGACCACGGGGTTCTTGCTGTTGCCCACCAGGTTGCCGACCGTGATGGCGCCGATGTTCCAGGTGGCGCGGATGGCCCCGCTGTTAGTCAACCTGCCCGTGCCGGTGTTCGTGCCGGCGATCACGGAACCGGTGATGGAGACGCCCGTGATCTGCTCACCGAAGATGAAGCCGGAGGTGGAGAGTGACTGGGTGCCGGAGACGCTGCCCCCCTGTAGATTGCCGGTGATCACCACCGGGCCCAGCGTACCCTTGTCGGCGAAGATTTCTCCGCTGCTACCCCCCGCGCCGCCGATGACCGAGCCGCCCACCGTCACGCCGGTCACGTTGTTCTGGAGGCTGCCGACTTCTCCAGAAAACGTGCCCCCCGCCCCCTGGAGATTGCCGGTGATCGTCACCTGGCCCAGGTTGCCGTTGGTGAGGATTTCTCCGCTGTAATTCCCCGTGCCGCCGACGACCGAGCGGCCCACCGTCACGCTGGCCACGGTGCCGTCCGCGAGGATACTTCCAGAATACACTCCCGCCGCCCCCTGGACACTCTTGCCGATCGTCACCTGGCCCAGGCTACCGTTGGCGACGATCGCTCCGCTGGGGCTACCCGCACCGCCTTCGAGCGAGCCGCCCACCTTCACGTTGCCCAGGCTGCCGGCAGCGAAGATGGATCCAGAATAGAAGCCCCCCGCCCCCACGACATTGCCGCCGATCGTCACCGGACCCACGTTACCGCTCGTAAAGAGGTCGCTGCCGATTTCTCCGCTGTTAGACCCCGCGCCGCCTTCGAGCGAGCCGACCAGCGTCACGCTGGTCAGGTTGCCGACGGCGAGGATAGCTCCAGAACCGGCGCCCAACGCCCCCACGACATTACCGCTAGTGGTGACGGTGGCGACGCCGATCTGCACCGCCCCCATGGTGCCGCCCGCGAAGATTTCGCCGCTGGCAGGCCCCGTGCTGCCGTCGAGCGAGCCGTCCACCGTCACGTTACCCAGGTTGCCGCCGGAGAAGATTTCTCCGCTGTAATTCCCCGCGCCGCCCTCGAGCGAGCCGACCAGCGTCACGCTGGCCAGGTTGCCGACGGCGAGGATAGCTCCAGAACTGGCGCCCCCCGCCCCCACGACATTACCGCTAGTGGTGACGGTGGCGACGCCGATCTGCACCGCACCCATGGTGCCGCCCGCGAAGATTTCGCCGCTGGCAGGCCCCGTGCTGCCTTTGAGCGAGCCGTCCACCGTCACGTTGCCCAGGTTGCCGGTGGCGTTGATGGATCCAGAATCGGTGCCCGCCGACCCCAGGACACTGCCGCCGATCGTCACGTTACCCATGTTGCCGCTCGCGAAGATTTCGCCGCTGTTATTCCCCGCGTTGCCCTCGAGCGAGCCGCCCACCGTCACGTTGCCCATGTTGCCGGAGGCGGAGATTTCGCCGCTGTTAGCCCCCGCGCCGCCGATGAGCGAACCAGTCACATTGACCGGCCCGATTGTCCCATCGCTGCCACCTGTCACGTTGATGAACTCCCCGTTGAGGTTGTCAGTACCCGCAGCACCCCCAGACACCGTCAGCGCGCCCAGCGGCCCCTGGATCGTGCTCACCAGGCTGCCCCCGCTCGGCTGGGAAGCGGTTCCGTACTGGCCCATCGATTCCACCGTCAGCGACGACAACCCTGGATTCGTGTCGGCGGCGCCCGCGTTGATCGCGCCCAGGTCGCCATTCACTTGCACAGCGCCCAAGTCGATCCCGGGGGCGTTGATGAGGGCGACCTTGATCGGCTGGGCGGGGCCCGGTGACGTCACGGTGATCGTCAGCGTGGCGCCGCTGGCGGCACCGGGGTCCGCCAACTGGGTGAGGTCGATCTCTTGCAACTGCTGCTCGCTCGTGTTGGGGATGTTGCTGAACGTGAACACTGAGTTGATGGTCGAAGCGTCGAACACCCCCGGGGTGATCGTGACGGCGACCTGCTGGTCGTGCTCATCCAGATAGTTCACGGTGGTGGTGCCCACCAGGGTAGCCGGCGCCAGGCGCATTTCCAACTGCGTCACCGACATGAAAGCGGTGTGGCGCCGCCGTCTTGGGGGGCGGGGTTTGCGGTTCTTCAGGAACCCGGTGATCATCTTTTGTCCTCTCATGTGGGAGTGCCAAGAGGGGGAGGGCGCGAGCCAGAAGGCGATTTGCCCCGGTCACAGCCGGAAATGGCGAACGTAATCTTCAGTAAGAGAGGTGTACGGTGTCGGCCGGCGTCCCTGGCGGCTTCGTGCACGTGTTTAAAAATAACCTCTCCCGAAGTGACATAAATATTCATTTCCTGGCAAGAGCCTGTCAAGGAAAAAAACTAGAAGATTTTTAAAATCGATACGCGACTGGAATTTGACATAAGTCGTTACTTCTCGGTCGCACCGCCGACCGTCGGCAAAGGATCCCACGGCCTTCGATGCCCTCTGGAAAATCCCGGTCACGGGCGACATCCCGACCGAAGTCCTCCACTACCTCCCAGAAAAGTGTGTCGACATTTCGACGTTAGAGTAAACCTGGCAAGGAGCCACACTTCACGGGTTCTTCACCCACCTCGAATGTGACATGAACGACCGGCGAACCGAACTTCGGCTGGCCCTCGATGTCACGGGTCCGGCGGGTGACTACCTGAGCGATCAGGCCTGGCACGTAATGCGTGAGGCAGGATTCATCGCGCCCCTCGGCCGGACCACGCACGCGTTGGCCTGCTCGGGCTCCAACTGGGTACCGCGCCCGGATCGAGGATCGACACGGGGACGAAATTCGTGGCCGTGGTCACATTGATCCAGGGGCACTCGGCAGGAACCCGCCGGCGACGTTCGGCGCAGCCTCATGGTGGACACGTTCCTTCCTGTAGAACATCGTGACGTTGACACCGGGTTGCCGGCGGAACTCGGTGACGAACAGATTCACGGACTGCTGTCGAGAGAGCTGACGGCGCCCCCACTCTCGTTGCTCTGGATGTCCGTAGTAAACGTGAAAAAAGCGAACAGGCCGGTTTTGTGCCAGCCTGTCCGCCCACACGGTGACCCCTCGGTAGAGGGCGAGGAGTTAACCGCTGTAGCCAGGGCCGTAGGGCAGAGTGCTGGGAACTCCAGCAATCGAGTTGCCGCCCAGGTCGAGGTACGTATTACCGTCAGCCCCGCCGTTGATGACCCAGTCGTAGCCGTAGAAAGAGCCGACAGTGACGACGGTGTTCTGGGCCGTGACAAAGCCGCCACCACCGTTGCCGGTCCAGATGTCGAGGTTATAGGTCTGGAAGTCAATACCAGAGGGGTCCATCGCGCCGCCGAGATCGACCTCGTTGTTTGCGCCGCCCTGGAACACGTACGTCTGGCCGCCCACGATGACCTGGGCCGGGACCACTGGCGTAATACCTGGATAGTTCACGCCCTCATAATTCCCTCCAATCTCCACGAGGTCGTTGCCGGCGCCAGTGCCCTCGAGCGACGGGTCGCCTGTTGGAGCTGGTGCCGAAATGGTAACAACAGCAGTGGTCAAATCCGCTGACGTCACGAGGGGGGTGAAGGTGGCGTTCTGGACGATGAACAAGTCGCTGGTGACCGTCGCCTCCTCGAAGACGACTACGTCATCATAACCGGGGGCCGCTGAACAAGACGCGAGGTTCAAGGGTCCGCCGCCGTTGCCCTGTTCGATCACCACGTTGTTGAACGAATTGGGGCCGGTTCCCTCTGAGCCATTGCTGTCGACGACAACGAGGTCGCCACCGCCGTTGCCCTGGGAGATGTACAAGAGACCGTAGAGGTCTGTGATCACCGGACCTACCGTAGTAGACGTCCCAGCCGTAACGGCCGCGATATGGACGATATCGCCACCGCCGTTGAGCTGGAGAACAAAGATGTTGCCCCCGACAGTGTCGTTGTCGACAGTGGCCGAATCACCGCCGCCACTGCCCTGGCTTACATAGACGTAGCCCGAGACAGTGGCTTCTTCGACGACGGCCACATCACTGCCGCCACCGCCCTGAGTGATGCTCACGTAGCCGTAGAAGGTGTTGGGGCCGGCTCCCTCCAAGCCGTTGCTGTTCATTATAACCGAATCGGTGCCGCTGCCTTGGCTGACAGTCAAATTGCCGTACAGAGGCAGTGATGTGAATCCAACCGTGTCGGCCGCGATATTGACGATATCGTTGCCAGTGCCCTGGGTTACGGAGATGTTGCCATAGACCTGGGCGTTATCAACGGTGGTCGTATCGTTGCCATTGCCCTGAAGTGTGGTGATGCTGTCGGGGACTAGGTGCGGGTTGTTGCTGGTGCCGACAGTAGTGATCGATATGATCTGAATCAAATCGTTACTGCCTTGAGAACCGCCGTAGGACACCGTGTTGGGCTGCGAGGCGGTTATGAAACCGGTGAGGGCGATCTCGACGTCGCTGCCCACTGCGCCAATCAGGATTTTCTGGTTGTCGCCGGAGCCATTCTGGGTGACGGCAAGGCTAAGGATCTGAACGCGAGAGTCGTCGACGCTGACAAGGTCATTAGCGCCATTCTGGCCATTCGGGTTCAGGCCCACGTACTGGCTGATCGTTGTCGCCCCGAAGTCGTCGCCAGTAGCGGTGACCAAATCGTTGTTGGCTGTGCCCTCCGTCACTGACACGGTGCCGGGAACGGTATCGTTATTCAACGCCACCTCGGCCTGGCAGCAGCCGACCTGGGTGATCGACAACGCCTTGAACTGGCTGCTGCTAACGGTGGCAGGGGTAAGGGTGGTAGGGGTTGAGGTCGTGCCACCGAGTATACCACCGACGTACGTGCCGGGGGTACCATCATCGACGGTCAAAGTGCCCGACGTGTTCGTGACGCCGGTCACGTTGAGGTAGAGGGCCGGGGCTGGAAGAGTCGCGCTGTAGCCGGGCTCATAAAAGAGGACGTTCTGGACTGTCCCATGGCCCGTCAACGTGATCGAGTTGGTGTTGACGCTGGTGCCCGCCGCGATGTTGAAATAGATGGCACTTATCGGCAGGCTGGTGCTGGTCGTGAACGGCGTGCCGATGGGCAGACTGTTGATCTGGGTCTTGCTATTGCCCAGGAGGGTAACCGTGCCGTTGGCGTTTTCCGTGACAGTGAACGTGTCGTTGTGAGTGTCAGTCGTGATCTCCAGGCCGTGGGCGCCGGCGGGGAGTGCCGGGAGTGGTGCTAGTGTGCCGGCGAAGATGCTGGTGACCACGTTGCTGAGCAGCGTGCGGCCCTCCAGGGTTTCCAGGGTGGACATCCGGCGGCGGCGCTGGGCCTGCCGGGTCCGGTTGTTGCGGTTGGCGACCCGCTGAAGACTGGGGCTCTGCGGAAGGAGGCGTGAAAGCCATGTCATGGATCTGAACTCCTGAATCTAGGTGCTTTGCCAAAGTGAACGCACGTCAACACATGCCGTCGAGGAACTCGGCTTCGATCGGGAGGTCACTGAAACGGGATACTCACTCGACCCGTGCAAGTAGATCGAAGAACATGATATCCGCGACGACCCGGGAGAGTGTGTTGTCGTTCGGTGTTTCCCAACGACCTCTCCCACTACCCATAATAGTAAGGCCCACAAAAGAACGTTTCCTGACAAATCGGTATCTCATTTCGTGCAGCTATCCTGGAGGAAGTATGTCCGGAACTTTTTCAGGATCCGACTGCGGAGCTGCCATCCGTTGACCAGGGAGACCGCCGATGGGACCGTAGGCTTCGATTGTTTCAGGAGATCGGACACGCAGAACTCTCGTTCCCGGCGGGTGAGGGTGGCCAGGAATTCCTGAATGATGAGCCCTCGGCCGATCTCGTCGGAGGTTGCCTCCTTGCGAGCGGCCATGCATTCGCGAAAATGGCGGTTCCGTTGCGAGCGCCTCCCCCTCTGGATTTCTCTCCGGGCCATGCTCGCGAGGTAGCCCAGCAACCGGCCGGCCCGCGGGTCGTATTGCCGGAGGCGAGTGTACGCCTCGCTGCAAAGGGAGGACCAGACCGCGGCCGCAATCTCCTCGGCCTGCTCCGTAGCGCCCTCGCCTTGCATCAAGGCCTGGATGATCGACACTAACTGGGGATGATAGAGATGGAACATTGTCTCCCACGCGGTGTCCTCGCCGCGCAGGCACCGCGCGACCAGTCGTTCTTCTTCAGACAGGGCAAGGCTTGGCCAGTTCAGGTTCATGGTTCCCTCTACACAACAGTAGCCAGGGGCTAGACACGTCAGCCGTAACGGAATCGACGTCCAGCGCGGGCGAAGATCTCTGCTGGTGATCACTCCTCTAACGTGTCGACACATCCATGCATTCTTGGTGCGCGCCGATAACTGGGCGAGGCTTGAGGCTTAATGTGACAGAGCACTCCACCCCATCCCGCCCCGTTCCGCCGCCGTACGGGTCACACTGCGTCCCAGATCCTGCCGAGACACAGGTCCTGTGATTCGATATAACAAGCGCCAATCGCGGATACCACCCTATCACCCAACGACCAATGACGATTTTGAAAAAAAAAGATTCGGGGGGGGAAATGTCAACATTCCCTTTGTTTCTAAGCAGGTTCTGGCTTATTTGTGCCTAGCCCCCGCCGCATGGGGTCTCCCGAGGCTGGTCAAGATCGACAGTCCGTCCTTTCGTGTTTCCGCCGAGGCTCGGACGCTTAGCGGTCCCTATTCAGACTTAACTGTGGGATTATGATGGCACCGGGTCTGGCCTATTCTCGCGGCCTTCGGCTGGAGTTCCGACCGTGCATTGCGAATAGTGCCACCTGGCGAACTTCACCTGGCTGTTCAACGCCGGTGCCATCGATCGGCTGCGGATCGGGGCGCTGGCCAGGGCCGATTTCGTGGGCCGGAAACAGAACCTGGTTGTGTGTGGTTTCTGCCAGAATCCTTACCGGCGTCCCAAAGGATCCGCCCATCGGTGCGAACTATTGCGGCGAACTCCGCGTCCCCGGGGCCGAGTTGTCACGGACCGACGGGATGGGGAGCGGGGGACGGAGCCCCGGGATTCCGCACCGACGAGGTGGCAAAGCCGCGTACGCCTCCTCGCCCGCTGCGCGACGGCCAATACGCCCACAACTCGCCCTTGTGACACGCCCGTTGCCGCAATTCGTCACTTCCTCCCAAAGATCGCTCGTGAGTGGTTGAATCAAGTCACCATTGTTGACACCGCTGCAAGCGGTCTCAATACTGATGCCGTAGGTCGTGGTCGCCGCTCCGGACAAATCCGAAAGGGCCCCCCAGAGCGAGCAATTTGCAGCGGGCGACGCCGGAGACGCTGGTCGATCCGACTCTCTTTCCTGGCGCGTCGTCCTTGTTGTAACAGGGCGAATGATCATATATGCATATATTTTACTGCGTTGGCCGCACCGCTGTCCACGGCGAATGTGGCACGGGCCGGAGAGCTGACGAGCGTTCAGCTTTGTCGATGGGACTTCCTGGTCGCCAACGGTCACGATCTATTTACGTGCATGCCGATTCTCAGGTCGGCACCGGCACGACCGACCCGATCTACTTTTCTGGACCTCTCGCACGACAACAATTCGGGACAGACTTACGCCGTCAATCAAGTAACCGGCCTGAGCTAAAGCACCAGCACTTACCGCGATCCATGGAGGGGTGGGCAAGCGCGTCGTGGCGGCGGCCGCACACTAACGATTCCCTGCTTACAGGAGTGAGGGTATCTCATGAGCGATCGCTGGCGCTATCGAATCCGGAACCTCTTCAGACCCGCCACACTCGAGCGACTGGATGCGCTGGGGAACGGGGCGCCATCGACGGGTTTGTCCTCTCCCCAGTCCATGAGTGAGAGTTCCTCGAGAATTTGTATCGCCGTGTGGTTGCCATGACCAAGCACCAAGATTCAGGAGTTCCGACGATGACCTGGCTTTCACGCCTCCTTCCGCAGAGCCCCAGTCTTCAGCGGCTCGCCGACCACAACCACCGGACCCGGCAGGGCCAGCGCCGCCGCCGGATGGCCACCCTGGAAACCCTGGAGGGCCGCACGCTGCTCAGCAACGTGGTCACCAGCATCACCCAGGACGCCATCACCGGCGCAAACACCCTCACGATCACCGGTGACGCTCACAACGACGCGTTCAAAGTCACGGAAGAGACCGGCGGCCTGGTTCAGGTCGTGGGCAGTGACAACAAAACCCAGATCAACAGTCTGCCCGTCGGCCAGGTGTTCACGACCACCCAAGCGATCACAACCATCGATATCAACATCCTGACGGGCACCAGCGCCAACACCAACAATGTCACATTGACGAGCACGGTGGTGGGCAAGGGGACAATCCAGAACGTCGTCGTTTCTGAGCCCGGCTACAGCGCGACTCTTCCAGCCCCGGTCCTCAACCTCACCGTGACCAGCGTCAAGAACACGGGCACTTTGAGCGTCAATGACGGTACCCCCGGCACGTACGTCGGTGGCACGCTGAATGCCACCGTTAGCGGCAGCCAGTTCACCGCGTTGACGATCGACCAGGTGGGCTGCTGCCCGGCCACTGTGGCGTTGAATAACGATGTCGTCCCCGGCGCCGTGTCAGTGACGGAGGGCACAGCCAACAACGATTCGGTCACCGCTACTGGCGACGACTTCGGGGCGACAACGATCAGCCAGTTCGTAGGACTGAACCCGAATGGCCAGACTGGCAGTGGTGACTTTGTCAGCGTCGACGACTCTGTCGTTGAGATATTTAGCCTTGCCGTCACCCAGTCTGGCACCGGCACCGGCCAGCAAATCCTGATTGGCACAGTGGGCAGCGGGGTCGAGGTCGCCCTCACCGGTTTCATAACCGCCTCGCAGCCAAACGACCTGGCAACCAACTCCGGTCAGGGCTCGGACAATACGATTCAGATCATATCGATCACTACTGTCGGCACCAGCAACAACCCGCACCTGGTCCCGGACAGCATCGTCACAGATCAGGGCAATGGCAACGATACGACCACCGTTGATAACGCCCAGGTCTATGGCAACATCTCTGTAACCCAGGGCAGTGGCAGCGATATCGTCAATATCGCGGCCGACACGGTTGGATTCACATCACTGCCTCTGTACGGCAATTTGACTGTCCTGCAAGGCGATGGCAACGATTCGGTTACAGTGAACAGCAACGGCTTGGAGGGGACCGCCCCCAACACCTTCTACGGCTACGTGAACATCATGCAGGGCAATGGCAGTGATTCGGCCGTCGTCGAAAGCTCCACTGTCTCGGGCTACGTCTTTGTAAGCCAGGGCAATGGCGGCAGTGATTCGGCCACTGTCGACAACGACACTGTCGGGGGCAACATCTTTGTAATCCAGGGCAATGGCACTGGCGATATCGTCCATATCGCGGCCGTCACGGCTGGGACGTTTACTCAGGTAGGTCCGATCATCACAGACTACTACGGCCTCTTGTACATCTCCCAGGGCAACGGCGCTGGCGATCTCGTTGTCGTCGACAGCAATGGCTCAGAGGGCCCCGGCCCCAACACGTTTAACAACGTGGTGATCGAACAGGGCAACGGCGGCGGACCCTTGAACCTCGCGTCTTGTTCAGCGGCCCCCGCTTATGATGACGTCGTCGTCTTCGAGGAGGCGTCTGTCACCAGCGACTTGTTCATCGTCCAGAACGCCACCTTCACCCTCGTGCCGCTATCGTATTTGACTGCCAGTGTTATTACCATTTCGGCACCAGCTCCAACAGGCGACCCCACGCTCGAGGGCACTGGCTACGGCAACGACCTCGTGGAGACTGGAGGGAATTCTGAGGGCATGACGTATCCAGATGGCACGCCAGTGGTGGGTGCCCAGGTCATCGTGGGCGACCAGACGTACGTGTTCCAGGGCGGCGCAAACAACGAGGACGATCTGGGCGGCGCGTTGGACCCCTCCGGTATTGACTTCGGGACCGCCTACCTCGACATCTGGACCGGCAACGGTGGTGGCGGCTTTGTCTTGGCCACGAACACTACCGTCGATTACGGTTCTTACTTTGGCAACAACTCCGTCGTCAGCGGCGGCGGCACCGGTAATACGTACGTGCAAAAGACCACGCCGGTGCTGGCCTGCGCGAATCCCCTCGACATCACGTACGGCACCGCACTCGACGGCACCCAGCTTGACGCCACGGCCAACGTGGCGGGGACGTTCACCTACACGCCGGCCGCGGAGACGGTCCTGGGCGCCGGCAACAACCAGACGCTCTCGGTCCTCTTCACGCCCACCGACACGACCGATTACACGACAGCCTCGGCGACGGTGACCGTGAACGTGGCCCAGGCCACGCCGACGGTGGTGAGCGTCAACGCGGTCAACCTCACCTACGGCACCGCCCTGGCCAACAGCCAGCTCAGCGGCACCGCCACCTGGATCGTCGGCGGTACGAGCTTCACGGTGCCCGGCACGTTCACCTATACCAG
>Ga0074045_10004368_pt1 | contig 12546 bp, 10 predicted proteins | sample BogForMeECP23OM2_FD_94442 | JGI IMG/M metagenome (GOLD analysis project Ga0074045, IMG submission 94442) | Bog forest soil microbial communities from Calvert Island, British Columbia, Canada - Bog Forest MetaG ECP23OM2 | ecosystem: Environmental > Terrestrial > Soil > Wetlands ...
CCCTCAGCGAGACGGGCGAGCGACTTTTCGTTGAAGCGCGGCAAAGGCGCGCGGCCGAGTTGGTCGTAGACCAAGAGCCGCACGGAGTTCGAGCCGATGTCGATGATGCCGTAATGCGGCCGATCGCCCCGCATCACGCGCGCGGGATCGAGTTCCAGCGGCCGATGCGGCTCTTTTTGCCGAGTCATCGCAGTTCCTCCAGCTCGCGCGCGATCTAGCCCATGACGAGGTCTCTTGGCCAGACGCGCCTGCGGCGCCCGTTGACAATCGTCCCGAGCGCCGCGATGCAGACGGCCGCATGCCCGAGGACGACCGACTTGACGCCTGAAGAGTTCCGCCGTCACGGCCACCAGTTGATCGACTGGCTGGCCGATTACCAAGAGCGCCTGTCTGAGAGGCCGGTCATGGCGCGGACCAAACCCGGCGAGATCCGCGACGCCATCCCGGCCGCGCCGCCGATCGAGCCGGAGGACTTCGACGCGGTGATCGCCGATCTCGATCGGCTGATCGTTCCGGGGCTGTCGCTCTGGCAGCACCCGCGCTTCTTCGGTTATTTTCCCGCCAACGCGCTGCCTGCCGGCGTGCTCGGCGATCTCGTCAGCACGGGCCTCGGGGTGCTGGGGCTCTCCTGGCAGTCGAGTCCCGCGATCACGGAAGTCGAGGAAGTCGTCACGGACTGGCTGCGACAGATGCTCGGCCTCACTTCGGCGTTCAGCGGCGTGATCCAGGACACCGCCTCGACGAGCACTCTGGTGGCGCTCATCTCAGCGCGCGAGCGCTCGACCGGCTTTGCCCTCGCGCGCGGAGGGCTGCAAGGCGAGAGCCGCAGGCTCCGCGTTTACGTGTCGGCGCATGCGCACAGCTCGGTCGATAAGGGCGCGCTGCTGGCCGGATTCGGCCGCGACAACATCCGGCTCGTCCCTCATGACGCCGAGTTCGCCATGCGCGCCGACGCGCTTGCCGACATGGTCGCGGAAGACCTCGCGAGGGGCGACCTGCCCTCGGCCGTCGTCGCCACCGTGGGCACAACCGCGACGACCGCGCTCGACCCGGTCGGCGCCATTGCGGACATCGCGCGGCGGCATGGCCTCTGGCTGCACGTCGACGCGGCGATGGCGGGCAGCGCGATGATCCTGCCGGAATGCCGCTGGATGTGGGAGGGGATCGAAGGCGCCGACAGCCTGGTGGTCAACACGCACAAGTGGCTCGGCGCGCCGTTCGACTGCTCGCTCTACTACGTCCGCGACCCGGACCACCTCATGCGCGTCATGTCGACCAACCCGAGCTATCTGCGATCCTCGGCGGACGGGCAGGTCAAGAATTTTCGCGATTGGGGCATTCCCCTCGGGCGGCGCTTCCGGGCGCTCAAACTGTGGTTCGTGATCCGCGAGCAGGGCGTCGCCGGGCTGCAGAAGCGGTTGAGGCGCGACCTGGCCAACGCCCGGCGTCTCGCCGAGGAGGTCGGCGCCACGCCGGGATGGCGCGTCGCCACGCCCCTCCGTCTGCAAACGGTCTGCGTACGCCACGAACCGCTCGGGCCGGACGGCGCCGTCCTCGAGGGCGAGGCCCTGGATGCGCATACGAACGGCTGGGTCGAAGCCGTGAACCGATCGGGCGCAGCCTATCTGACGCCGGCCGTCGTCGACGGACGGTGGATCGCGCGGGTGTCGATCGGCGCCCTTCCGACCGAGGCTGAAGACGTTTCCGCCGTCTGGGCCGCCATGCGGGCCGCCGCGGAGCAAGGCGCCGCGCCGACGCCGCAGCGATAGCGCGTCGCCTTCGCTCAGTGCGGTTGCGCGTCCATGAGATGCGCCCGGAAGAAGGCGAGCACGTCAGCGTTGAATTGCTGATGGAACGCCGCGCGGTCGAAGCCGGGTGCGTCGGCGCAAATCTCTGGCGCCGACTTCGCCAGGTCCTCGGGACAAGGGGCGAGGAAGGCGAAATGCTGGGAATTCGGCACGCTGTGAAATTCGGGCTTCGCCGGCAGCCAGCTGGCGATTGCTGCGACGTTTTCCGGCGAAACCCCGTCGCCGCCGTGCTCGGAAGCCCAGAGCTGCACGGGCGCGCGCACGTCGCTAAAGCTGTCCGCGGCGAGAAGGCCGCCGAACGGATCGGCGATTACGGCCGCCTTGATGCGCGGATCGTGGACAAGCTTCGGAAGCGGCGCGTTGCGAACCTCGTCGCAGTCCGGCCTGCCGACGCCTTCGCAGAGCGTCCGCAGTTTGCTTGAACTCAGCGTCGCTCCGATGGCAACGAGGCCGGTATACCCGCCGCGCGAGAACCCGAAAATTCCGACGCGCCCGGCGTCGATCTTCGCCGCGTCGGGCCACGCGCCGAGCATGAAGTCGACGACCCGTTTGACGTCGGTCGGCCGCTCGACGAAGACTCCGAAATCGTCGGTACGCCCCTTGTCCGTCGCGTTGTCGCCGGGATGATTGACGGCGACGACGACGAATCCGGCGTTCGCCAGCGCCTCCGCCGTGTCCCGGTGGCCGAGGTAGCTGCCGGTCCTGCCGTGCGAAATGACGACAAGCGGCAGCTTCTCACCCGTGACCGGACAGTCCTTCGTCACGGACAGAACGAAAGGACCAAGCTTCAGGTCGCTTGTCGGCTCTGCGCACGGATACCAGACCGCTCCTTTCAGCAGCGGCAGCACACCGCTGGCCGGAACCTCGATGCGCTGGAACCCGGCCGCATGCGCGAGCGAGGCGGCGAGGCCAACGATAGCGGCCAGAGCAAAGCGGATGCGAATCATTGAGGTCGTCCTGACGGGCGCGGCAGCTTCCAAGGAGAATGCGCGGAGGAAGCCAAGTTTACCACGATCCCCGCCTCGCGCGCGCCTGGCGTGGCGAGCCGCAAGGACGCCGCGTGACAACGCCTCCCCCCTGCCCCATCATCGCTTCCAAACAACAGGGAGGCCGACGCCGTCATGACTCGCCGGCTCAAATTCTACGGCTGGGGTTTCGAGGGCGATGGACTCTCGGAGCCCGAGCGTGACCATCTCTTCCGTTTCGTCGCCGAAAAGCTCGGCGCCGGGCCGCGCCCGTCCGGGCCGCCGCCGAAGGAGAGCGAGATCGTGCTGCGAGCCCCGCGCGTCGCCCCGCCGGCCGCCCTCGCCGGGGTCCTGACCGCCGAGCCCTACGAGCGGCTGCTTCACACCTATGGTAAGTCGTTTCCGGAAACCGTCCGCGCCTTCGCGCGCGACTTCGCCAACGCGCCCGACCTCGTCGCCGTCCCCGCCAACGAAAGCGAGATCGCCGCGGTGCTCGACTGGGCGAGCAGCGCGAAGGTCGCCGTCATTCCGTTCGGCGGCGGTTCGTCTGTGGTCGGGGGGGTCGAGCCCGCGGTCGGCGATTCGTACTCGGGGGCGGTGAGCCTCGACCTGCGTGCGCTGAACCGCGTGATCGAGGTCGATCCGGCGAGCCGCGCCGCGCGCATCCAGGCGGGAATTAGGGGCCCTGCGATCGAGGCGGCGCTAAAGCCGCACGGCTTCGCCATCCGCCACTATCCGCAGAGTTTCGAGCATTCGACGCTCGGGGGCTGGATCGCTACACGCTCCGGCGGCCATTTCGCCACGCTCACCACCCACATCGACGATTTCGTCGAAAGCCTGCGCACGGTGACGCCGGCTGGAATCCTGGAGTCGCGCCGCCTGCCGGGCTCGGGCGCCGGTCCGAGCCCCGATCGGTTGATGATGGGCTCGGAGGGGTCTCTCGGGGTGATTGTCGAAGCCTGGATGCGGCTGCAGGGCCGTCCGCGCTTCCGCGCCGACGCGGTGTTCGGCTTCCCCGACCTGTTCGCCGCGGCGCGGGCGGTGCGAGCGGTGGCCCAGGCTGGGCTCTATCCGTCGAACCTGCGCGTCATCGACAACGACGAGGCCGGCACTTATGCGGTCAACGCCTACGAGGAGAGCCTGCTCGTCCTCGCCTTCGAGTCGTCCGACCATCCGGTCGGCCCCTGGATGGCGCGCGCCGCCGAGCTTGTGTCCGACCACGGCGGTCGCCGGCACGACGCCGAGGACGCCGGGCAGCGCTGGCGCATGGCCTTCATTCGCATGCCCTACGCGCGCGAACTGACCGTGCCGATGGGGGTGATCAACGACACGTTCGAGAGCGCCGTCACCTGGGACCGGTTGGAGGCTTTTCACACCGTCGTTCGCGCCGCGACCGAGGCCGCGTTGACAGAGGCGACCGGAAACGCGGGCGTCGTCTCGACCCGCTTCACCCACGTCTATCCCGATGGCCCGGCGCTCTATTACACATTCAGCGCGCCCGGCGATCCGGCCAGGCTCATCGAGCAATGGCGCCACATCAAGGCCAGCGCCTCCGACGCGCTGATCGCCGCGGGCGGCACGATCACCCACCATCACGCCGTCGGACGCGACCACATGCCCTGGTATCGCGAGCAGCGCCCCGCCCTGTTCGGCGCCGCGCTCGCGGCGGCGAAGCGCGCGCTCGACCCGGCGGGGGTGATGAACCCGGGGGTGCTCGTCCCGTGATGGCCGTCCGGGCCCGACCGGCCGGCCTTTCACCGCGCCCGATTCGCCAGGATCAACGGCGCCGGACCCGGCGCCTCCATCGTCCGCACGTTTTCGAAGCCCGCCTCTTTCAGCCATGCGGCGATTTCCGGGAAGCTGTAGGTGTCGCCTTCTTCGGTATTCACCAGCATGTTAACCGCAAAGATCAGTGAGCCGGTTTTCGGCGGCGCGCGCCTCGTCCACCAGGAATTCCGCAATCGCGATCGCGCCGCCGGGCGCGAGCGCCTGGTGCACCTTCGCCAGCAGCGCGCGACTCCGGCTTTCGCCGACGCTGTGCAGAATGTGCCCCAGCACGGCGACCTGATGGTCGCCGCCGAGATCGATCTCGAACACGTCTCCCGCCCGCGTCTCCACTTGGTCGCCGACGCCGAAGCGCCTGGCGACGCTCAGCGTCACGTCGAGCACCTGAGGCCAGTCGACCGCCGTGACCCGCACGCGCGGCGACCTTTCAGCGAGCGCGACGCCCCAGACGCCCGAACCGGCCGCGACGTCCAATACGCGCATCGGCGCCTCCCCCGCCTCGGCAACGAGGGCGTCGGCCAGCGCCTGCGCGGCGGGATAGCTGAGAGGCAAAAGGTCTTCCACGAACTCCTGGAAGTGCGCCGCCCGGCCCGCGTCGCTGTCGGCATAGGGAGCGGGCCGCCCGGTCCCGACGATCTCGTTCAGCGCCAACCATCGCGGCATCAACTGGGCGGTGGCGTGTCTGAAGCTTCCGCCCAGAAACGACGGGCGCGTGCTGATCAGGAAATGCGCGCTTTCCGGGGTGAGCGAATATCGGCCCTCGGCGTCCTTGCGCAAGAGTTCGACGCTGGTCAGCGCGTTGAGCACGGCCCGCGCGCCACGCTCCGAGATCGCAGCCTCGGAGGCGAGCGCGGCGGCGGTCCTGGGGCCTTTGTCCAGGGCGTCGAACAGCCGGCGCCGAATGGCCGCATCGATGATCAGCGGAACCGCGAAGCCCCACGCGAACTGCAACAGGCGGGTTGGCGAGACGGAAGGCTTTGTCTGCATGGTCAGGGCTTCCTTTGGACTTGAGCGCCGAGTTGCGGCGATCGGGATATCATGCGGCGACACGATCAACCCGAATTCGCGCTCGGGTGAACGCCATTCACCGGAAGAGACTGCGCCCAGGCCAAGTGCGGTCTCGACTCGCCCTGGCCGTGCGCGCCGGGGTTCCTCCCAAAGTACCGTTGCCCCTTCGACATAGTTCTGAGGATATATCGTCAACGCCGCTTGGCCGACGGTCCGCCCTTGCGGGCCGGGCCAGCAGCGCGTTCAACGGAGGAAACACCATGTATCAGGCGGCGCTCGACAAGGTTGCGGCGAAAGGGCTCATCCGCGACAAGTACGACAATTTCATCGGCGGCAAGTGGGTCGCCCCGGTCGAGGGGCGCTATTTCGACAACCCCAGCCCGATTACCGGCCAGCGGCTGTGCTCGATTCCGCGTTCCTCTGCCGCCGACGTCGAGCTCGCGCTCGACGCCGCCCACGCCGCCAAGGACGGCTGGGCCAAAACCTCGGTCGCGGAGCGTTCCCTGATCCTGCTCAAGATCGCCGACCGCATGGAGCAGAACCTCGACCTTCTGGCGCTGGTCGAGACGCTCGACAATGGCAAGCCGATCCGCGAGACGACCCACGCCGACCTGCCGCTCTGCGTCGATCACTGGCGCTATTTCGCCGGCGCGCTTCGCGCCCAGGAGGGCACGCTGAGCGAGATCGATCACGATACGGTCGCCTATCACTACCACGAGCCGCTCGGCGTCGTCGGCCAGATCATCCCCTGGAACTTCCCCCTCCTGATGGCGGTGTGGAAGCTCGCCCCTGCGATCGCCGCCGGAAATTGCGTCGTTCTCAAGCCGGCGGAACAGACGCCGCTCGCCATCCTCGCGCTGATGGAACTGATCGGCGATGTGCTGCCCGCCGGCGTCATCAACGTCGTCAACGGGTTCGGCCTTGAGGCCGGCAAGCCGCTCGCCCAGAGCAAGCGCATCTCGAAGATCGCCTTCACCGGCGAGACGACGACGGGGCGGCTGATCATGCAGTACGCCTCCGAGAACATCATCCCGGTGACACTGGAGCTTGGCGGCAAGTCGCCCAACATCTTCTTCGCCGACGTGATGGAGGAAGACGACGAGTTCTTCGACAAGGCGCTCGAAGGCTTCGCCATGTTCGCGCTCAACCAGGGCGAGGTGTGCACCTGCCCGAGCCGCGTGCTCATCCAGGAGTCGATCTACGACAAGTTCATGGAGCGCGCGGTCGAGCGCGTGAAGAAGGTCAAGCAGGGCCATCCGCTCGACCCGACCACGATGATCGGCGCCCAGGCCTCCTCCGACCAGATGGAAAAAATCCTCTCTTACATCGACATCGGCAAGGCCGAAGGCGCCAAATGCCTGACCGGCGGCCGGCGCGCGCATCTCGAGGGCGAACTCGCGGGCGGCTACTACGTCGAGCCGACCGTGTTCGCCGGCAACAACAAGATGCGCATCTTCCAGGAGGAAATCTTTGGGCCGGTCGTGTCGGTGACCAAGTTCAAGGACGAAGCCGAAGCGCTCGCCATCGCCAACGACACCCTCTACGGGCTCGGCGCCGGCGTATGGTCCCGCTCCGGATTGTGCTACTATCGCATGGGTCGCGGTATCCACGCCGGCCGCGTCTGGATCAACTGCTATCACGCCTATCCCGCACACGCGGCGTTCGGCGGCTACAAGCAGTCGGGCATCGGGCGCGAGACCCACAAGATGATGCTCGACCACTACCAGCAGACCAAGAACCTGTTGATCAGCTATTCGACGAAGGCCTTGGGCTTCTTTTGAGCCCTCGCACCCTGTAGCCGCTCGATAAGCGCGGCGGCGCGGTCAACGACCGCGCCTACGGGCCGCCGGGCGGAGGTTCGCCTCCGCCCGACTAAATTCCTAAGCCGGGAGGCGACGCCATGATCGAACGCGTGCTCATCACCGACGCTGCGGCGGCCATGGTGGAGAAGCTCAAGGGCCAGCATGGTGCCTTGATGTTCCATCAGTCCGGCGGCTGCTGCGACGGCTCGGCGCCGATGTGCTATCCGGCCGGCGAGTTCAGGGTCGGCGGCCAGGACGTGCGGCTCGGCGAGATCGCCGGCTGCGAATTCTATATCGGCGCCGCACAGTTCGAATACTGGCGCCACACGCAGCTCATCATCGACGTCGTGCCCGGGCGCGGCGCCGGATTCTCGGTGGAGGCGCCCGAGGGCGTCCGTTTCCTGACCCGCAGCCGCGTCTTCACCGACGAGGAAGCGACCGATCTCGCCGCAGCCGGCGAGCCGCCGCGCGGGGGCTGAATTTCGGACCCCGGGCGCGATGTCCGCCGCCTCTTCAAGGACCGGGATGCGGTCTGCTGTTGCTGTTGGTCCCGTGGACCCTGTGGGCGACGCGCAGCGGCGTCCACAAGTCCGCAGGCGCGGAGCCGTCGGCACAAAGCCTAGACCTTCCCCTCGCGCCGCATCAGCCTGAGGACGGCGTTCAGCGTCGCCTTGAGCGAGGCCATCACGATGTTCGGGTCGATGCCGACGCCGTGCAGCGGACCGTCGTCCCCGTCGTGGATCTCGACATAGCTCGCGGCGGTGGCGTTCGCCCCGCGGCCGACCGCATGCTCGGAATAGTCGATGAACGAAAACTCCACCCTGAACGCCTTTTTCAGCGCGTCGACGAAGGCGTCGATCGGGCCGTTGCCTTCGCCCTCGATGGTCAGGGTTGTTCCGTCCGCCTTGCGCAGCGTGGCGACAAGCTCGCGGTTGTCGGGGCTGGTCGGAACCGTCTGCTGCTTGACGAGCGTCATGGGCGCGTCGTCGAGCAGGAAGGATTTTCGGAACAGCGCCCACAACTCGGGCGAGGTCAGCTCCTTGCCTTCGGAATCCATCAGCTCCTGGGCGATCTTGGAGAACTCGACCTGGAGCGTGCGCGGCAGATCGAGCCCGTAGTCAGCCTTCAAGATGTAGGCCATGCCGCCCTTGCCGGACTGGCTGTTGATGCGGATGACGGCCTCGTAGTCGCGGCCGACGTCCTTCGGATCGATCGGCAGATAGGGCACGAGGAACAGCGGGTCGTTGCGCTTGGCTTGCGCCTCGAAACCCTTCTTGATCGCGTCCTGATGGGAGCCCGAGAAGGCGGTGTAGACGAGCTCGCCCACGTACGGGTGGCGCTGGTGCACCGGCAGCTGGTTGCAGTATTCCGCGATCTCCTTGACCCGGTTCACGTCGTGCAGGTCGAGTTTCGGGTCGACCCCTTGCGTGAACAGGTTCAGCGCCATGGTCACGATGTCGACGTTGCCGGTGCGCTCGCCGTTGCCAAAAAGGGTTCCCTCGACACGGTCGGCGCCCGCCATCAGCGCGAGTTCCGCCGCGGCCACCGCCGTGCCGCGGTCGTTGTGCGGATGAACGGAGAGAAGCACACTTTCGCGGTCGGAAATGCGGCGGCCGAACCACTCGAACTGGTCGGCGTACGTGTTCGGCGTCGCCATCTCGACGGTCGCCGGCAGGTTGAGGATCAGCTTGTTCTCACGCGTCGGCCGAATGACGTCCTTGACCGCCTCGCAGATCTCGAGCGCGAATTCCAGCTCGGTGCCCGTAAAGCTCTCGGGCGAATACTCGAATTGGAACTCGGTGTCCGGATAGGCCTTGGCGAGTTCCTTGACCTGCCGGGCGGCGGCGACGGCGATCTCGGTCACGCCCTTCCTGTCGGTGCGGAACACGACCTCGCGCTGCAGGGTCGAGGTCGAATTGTAGAAGTGGACGATGACCTTCTTCGCCCCCTTGACCGCCTCGAAGGTGCGGTCGATGAGCTCGGGCCGGCACTGGGTCAGCACCTGGATCGCGACGCCGTCGGGGATCGCGCCGCTCTCGATGATCGAGCGGACGAAATCGAAGTCGGTCTGCGAGGCCGACGGAAAGGCGACCTCGACCTCCTTGAATCCCATGTCGGTGAGCAGGCGGAACATGCGGTTCTTGCGCTCGACGCCCATCGGCTCGATCAGCGCCTGGTTGCCGTCGCGAAGGTCGACCGAGCACCAGATCGGCGCCTTGTCGATGACGCGCGAGGGCCACTGGCGATCCGGCAAGACGATCGGCTGGTAGGCGCGGTATTTGGAAACGTTCATGGCGGTCATGACGACGACCCCTGGAAGATTAGCGGCGGCCCGGCGAAAACGCCGGCCGCAATTGACCCGTTGAGATTGAGAATTTCGAAGCGATAAAGAGCGTCCCGGCGCTGTCAGAGCGCCGGGCGAATAAGTCGCAGGGTCGTCGGCTGCGTTCGCATGGGCCGCTATCAATCAGACGCGGGCAAAAAAATCAACCGCTTTTCTGGGAAGACGCCCAATTCGTGCGCTCGTCGCAGCCGCGACCCCACATCGTTCCCTCCCCGATGGCGGCGCGGTCGGCGCCTCAATCTTGGCCCCGCTTCATTTTGCACAGATCAGGAACGGAAGCAATTTCGCGGATGGCGGCGGTCATTGTCCGGTCTTCCCGAATTGAGCCGCATCAATTCGCGCTTCATTCGACTCGCTATACCCGGCGCAAGACCTTGACCCGACATCGGCGGTTTGATGCAATCGCGCGTAGCTGACATGTCAGCTTTTCCGACCGGTCCGAAAGGTCCGAGCCAGGAGCGTCTTGTCGAACAGGCCGAGCGCGCAGGCGTCCGCCAGACATCACGAATGAGGGAGGGAAACCGATGGCTCCGCGCAAAAAAATCCTGATGGCGGCGAGCGGGGATCTGCGCCAGAGCGCCAACGAGACCTGCTGGCCCGCGCAAGCCGCGATGGAGAAGCAGGTGACGGAGGCGCTGGCGGCGTTCGACGTCGATGTCGAGCGCGCCCACCCTTACGACCCTGCCCGGAAGCACGGCTTCATCGCCAGCCAGAAGGAGGGCCTCGAGATCTTCTCCAAGATCGACCCGGGGACGCCGATCGTCGTCGCAGAGGCAGTCTGGCAATACACGAACCACGTGCTGCCCGGCCTCCTTAGCCACCGCGCCCCGATCCTGACGGTCGCGAACTGGTCCGGGCAATGGCCCGGCCTCGTCGGCATCCTGAACCTGAACGGCTCGCTCACCAAGGCCGGGGTCCCCTACAGCACGCTGTGGAGCGAGACCTTCGCCGACGACGAGTTCAAGAAGAAGCTGCACCAGTGGCTGCAGGTGGGGCACGTGACCCACGACCTGTCGCACGTCCACCCCTTCGTTCCCGCCGCCGCGCCGGACCAGGCCCGGGCGGTTGCGAAGGAGGTCGCCGCCAGCTTCCGCCACCGCCGGGCGATCATGGGTATCTTCGACGAGGGCTGCATGGGGATGTACAACGCCATCATCCCCGACGAACTGTTGTTCCCGCTCGGCGTCTTCAAGGAGCGCCTGTCGCAGTCCGCGCTCTTCGCCGCCTCGCGCGAAGTCTCCGACGCCGAGGCGCGCGCCGTCTACGACTGGCTGGTCAAGAAGGGCATGACGTTCCATTTCGGGATGAACCCGGAAACCGATCTGACCCTCGATCAAGTCCTCGACCAGTGCCGGATGTACATCGCCGCCGCCCGGATCGCGGAAACCTTCGGCTGCGACGCGATCGGCATCCAGTATCAGCAGGGCATGAAGGACGTGATGCCCGCGTCGGACCTAGCGGAGGGGATGCTCAACAACGACGACCGTCCGCCGGTGAAGACCGTCGACGGCGGCGTGATCCGCGACGGCCAGGCGATCGTGCACTTCAACGAGGTGGACGAGTGCGCCGGCCTCGACGCCCTGTTCACCAACCGCGTGCATCGCGCCCTCGGCCAGCCGGTCGAGACCACGCTGCACGACATTCGCTGGGGCGACGCCGACCGCAGCGGCACGACCAAGGACTACGTCTGGGTGTTCGAGATTTCCGGCGCCGCCCCGCCCGCGCACCACATCGGCGGATGGGCCGGCAGTGACAGCCTGCGCCAGCCGCCCATGTATTTCCGCCTCGGCGGCGGGACCGTGCGGGGAATCGCCAAGCCCGGCCCGATCGTGTGGTCACGGATCTTCGTCGAAGGGGGCCGGCTCAAGATGGACCTCGGCCGCGCCCATGTCGTCGAGCTGCCGAAGGCGGAGACGGAACGGCGGTGGAACGACACCACGCCCCAGTGGCCGATCATGCACGCCGTCCTGCACGGCGTCTCGCGCGACCAGCTGATGGCCCGTCACAAGGCGAACCACCTCCAGGTCGCCTACGCCAACTCGGACGCGGACGCCGACCTCGCCATGGCGGCCAAGGCGTCGCTTGCGGCGGAGCTCGGCCTGGAAGTTTCACTTTGCGGGGCAAAGGTCGACGGGACGCCGCTCCTGCACTGAGGCTGCGCCGGAACGCGCGCGTCCGCGGTCAAACGGCGCAGACGCGCGGCCAAAATCCGGTTGACGACGGGGACGCAAAGAGGTGACATGCCAGACAGCGGGACGGGAACGACGCATGCGCCACACGGCCGAACGACGAGCCGGAGGCGGCGACTACGGGACGGATTTCCCCTCCACGGGCAGGACGAACGTCCGGCCCTGTGCAGAAGGGTTGGAGTTTGAGGCCGTGCCGTCTCCCGTCATCGCCATCGAGGGCCTCAGCCGGACATTCGGCGGGATTTGCGCCCCCGGCCCGGCGCCGTCGCGTGGCCAGTCGGAGCGCGAGAACCGGACGTCAGAAGGCTCGAAAACCAGCACAAAAAGACTAGGCGCGAGCGATCGCGCGCCGCAGGGCCGCGAGTCTCCGCCGCCCTGCGGCGTCCGCCGCCCGCGCCTCCGCATTTCTGGGTGACGGGGGTCATCTCAGGAAGCAGCGTCCGGGAGGCCGGATCTGAAGCAGGCCGAGAGCGAGGGCGCTCTCAATCGAGGAGGAAATTCATGAACAAGGTTTTAGCCGTTTCGGCGATCGCCATGGTCGCCGCGCTCGGCGCGACGAGCTACGCAGCAGCAGCGGATCAGCCGACGATCCCTGTCATCGTCAAGGACACGACCTCGGCCTATTGGCAGATCGTGTTCGCCGGC
>Ga0074045_10004369_pt1 | contig 12540 bp, 8 predicted proteins | sample BogForMeECP23OM2_FD_94442 | JGI IMG/M metagenome (GOLD analysis project Ga0074045, IMG submission 94442) | Bog forest soil microbial communities from Calvert Island, British Columbia, Canada - Bog Forest MetaG ECP23OM2 | ecosystem: Environmental > Terrestrial > Soil > Wetlands ...
CGCCCTTGGCCGCCAGCTTGCGCGCCTTGCGCTCCAGCGCGTCGGCGCTCGGCTCACCCGCCGACACCATGGCCTGCCCGGCGATCAGGACGCAGACCGCGAGCGCGCGCGCTACCCGTTTCCAGCCCATCTAAACCGAAGACGCTCCGGGGGCGCACAACGTGGAGCCGGAACCGGCCCGGGCGACCGTCACAGGGTCCGGAGTTTGAGCCACCACCTGTCTGTGGGTGCAAAACGCCAATCTGCGGATGAGAATCGGGTGCGCTGGCCAAGCCTGAGCCTCAGCCGCCCGTATCCATATCCGATAACCGGACCTTATCGTTGTATTAGAATGGTCTTGGCTGAAAGGAGCCGGCATTTCGTGCAGGATCGCGCACTCATATTAAGAACCGCTCTGGAGCGCCGTCAGGCCCTGGTGGTGCCGGGGTGTCATGACGCGCTGAGCGCCAAAGTCATCGAATCGACGGGGTTCAGAGCCATTCAGGTGAGCGGCTTCGGACTCGCCGGGAGCCTGCTCGCCAAACCCGACGTCGGCCTGGTGGACATGAAGGACGTGCTGGACATCACAGCCAACATCATTCGGGCCGTCCAGATCCCGGTGATGGCCGACATCGACACCGGCGGCGGCAACGCCATCAATGCCGCGGCCATCACGGAACGCCTGATCGCCATGGGCGCCGCCGGCGTCAACATCGAGGACCAGGTCTTCCCCAAGCGTTGCGGCCACATGGAAGGCAAGCAGGTCATCTCGGCCGAAGAGATGGCCGGGAAGGTCCGCGCGATGGCCGACACCCGCCGCCGTCTCGCTTCCAATCTGGTCATCAACGCCCGCACCGACTGCTACGCCGTGCACGGCCTGGACGAGGCCATCCGCCGCGCCAACCTGTATCTGGAGGCCGGCGCCGATATGGCCTTCCTCGACGGCATCGGGACCCGCGCCGACATCGAGCGCGCCAGGCGCGAAATCCGCGGTCTGTTGTCGGTCAACCTGATGGATGCCGTGACGGGCGTGAAGACCGAGCTGATTCCGATCCCCGAACTGGCGCGCCTGGGCGTGGCCCGCGTCAGCATCCCCGTGGCCTCGATCATGGTGGCCCACAAGGCGCTCATGGATTTCTTTACCGATCTGCGCCGCTCGCCCAGCGGCATTCTGGCCGGCGAGACGCAGCGCCTCTCCTCGTTCAAGGACTACACGGCCTTCGTCGGCCTGCCGGAGTACCGCCAGCTGGAGAACCAATACCTGCCCGGCAAGGCGGAAGTGCTGGTCTAGGAGCCTGCATGGGAATGACACTCGCGGAAAAGATCCTGGCCCGCGCCTCCGGGCGCGAGCGCGTGTCGCCGGATGAGATCGTCGTCGCGCGGGTCGACCTGGCCATGTCGCACGAGAATGCCGACCTGGTGCGCAAGAGCTTCGCCGAGATCGGCGTGCCCAAGGTCTGGGACGCGGGCAAAATCGTCATCATCTTCGACCATCGTGTGCCGGCCGAATCGGAGAAGACGGCCACGACGCACAAGGCCGTGCGCGAATTCGTCCGCGCCCAGGCAATCGCCAATTTCTACGACGTCGGCCGCGGCGGCATCTGCCACCAGGTGCTGGCCGAGCACGGCCACGTCCTGCCCGGCATGGTGGTGGTGGGCACCGATTCCCACACCACCACGCACGGCGCCTTCGGGGCCTTCGCCACCGGCATCGGCGCCACCGAAATGGCCGGCGTGTGGACCGAGGGCAGCTTGTGGTTCAAAGTCCCGTCCACGTTGCGCATCCTAGTGGACGGCGAGTTCCGCCCCTGGATCTCGGCCAAGGACCTGATCCTGCATATCATCGGAAAACTGGGCGCCGACGGGGCCGATTATCGCGCCGTGGAGTTCGACGGCCCGGCCATCCGCAATCTCAGCGTCGCCTCGCGCATGGTGCTGACCAACCTGTCCATGGAGATGGGCGCGAAAGTCGCCTTCACCCCGGTGGACGAGCGACTGCTCGAGTATCTGCGCCCGCGCGCCGCCCGCCCCATCGAGGCCATCGCGCCCGACCCCGACGCGGTCTACGAACGCGTTCTGCACATCGATCTGGAACGCGATGTGCCGGAACCGCAGATCGCCTGCCCGCACGGCGTCGACAACGTTCATCCGCTTTCGGCGTTGGGCGACGTGCCCGTAGAGCAGGCCGTCCTGGGCAGTTGCACCAACGGCCGGCTGGAGGATCTGGAGATCGCCGCGCGCATCGTGCGCGGCCGCCAGGTCCATCCCCGCACGCGCCTCATCGTGATTCCCGCCTCGCAGCAGATCTACATCGAGGCCTTGCGCCTGGGCTACCTGGAGACTTTGATCCTGGCCGGCGCCATGGTGAATCCTCCCGGCTGCGGGCCTTGCGTGGGCGTCCACCAGGGCATCATCGCCGCCGGCGAGAGCTGCGTCTCTTCCACGAATCGCAACTTCCTCGGCCGCATGGGCAGCAAGGATTCCAAGGTGTATCTGGCCAGCCCCGCCGTCGTCGCCGCCTCGGCCATCGCCGGCCGGCTCGCGCACCCCGAGATGATTTTGAAGGAGGCTCCCGCATGCCTGGTGACAGCCTGATTCTGCGCGGCCGCATTGCCGCCAAACTGGGCGCGAATATCGACACCGACATCATCTACCCCGGCCGCTACCTCAACGTCACCGACCGCGAGAAGACCGCCGAGCATCTGTTCGAACTCGCTTACCCCGAGTTGCGCGCCGCACTGCGCCCCGGCGACATCATCGTCGCCGCCAAGAACTTCGGCTGCGGCTCCAGCCGCGAGCAGGCCGCGGCGGCGCTGAAATACGCCGGTGTCGGCGCGGTCATCGCACCCACCTTCGCCCGCATTTTCTATCGCAATTCGATCAATCTGGGTTTGCCCGCCATCGTCTCGGCCGAAGCGCCGGCGGTGTTGGAGGCGGGGGACGAAATCGAGATCGACCTGGCCCGCGGCAGCATCCGCAAGCTGCCTGCGGGCCCGGTCTGCCCCGCCGCCGCGCTCGATCCGCGCGCGATTGAACTGCTCAACGCCGGCGGCCTGATCCCGTATCTCAAGCAGAAGCACGCCGCCTGATCGGGAGCGCTGATGAAGAAGCACCGCATCGCCTGGCTGCCCGGAGACGGCATAGGCCAGGAGGTCTGCGAGGCCGCGCGCCTCGTCCTCGACGCTGCTCATTTCGATGCCGAGTACATCCCCGGCGACATCGGCTGGGAGTTCTGGCGCACGGAGGGCGACGCGCTGCCGCCGCGCACCCTCGATCTGCTCAGGTCCACCGACTGCGCCTTTTTCGGCGCCATCACGTCCAAGCCCGTCAAGGACGCGGCCAAGGAACTCGCGCCCGAATTGCAGGGCCGCGGCCTCGTTTATCGCAGCCCCATCGTGCGCATGCGCCAGCTCCTGGACCTGTACATCTGCCTGCGCCCGTGCCGCGCCTTGCCCGGCAATCCGCTCAACTATCGCGACAACATCGACATCGTCGTCTTCCGCGAAAACACCGAGGGGATGTACGTGGGCGTCGAGTTCCCGGTCGTGCCCGAGGTCTTCTTCCAGGACCCCGGCATGGCGCGCATCCCGCGCGACGCCGCCATCTCTCTGCGCAGCGTCACTCGCAAGGCCTCGCTGCGCATCGTCGAAGCCGCGTTTGAATACGCCGTCAAGCACAACCGAGGCAAGGTCACCGCGGTGCACAAGGCCAACGTCCTGCGCGCCACCGACGGGGTGTTCCTCGAAGCCGCCCAGGAGGTCGCCGCCCGCTACCCGCAGATCCGCTTCGACACCGCCAACGTCGATGCCATCTGCATGTGGCTGCTCAAGAACCCGGCGAGCTACGAAGTCATCGTCACCACCAACCTGTTCGGCGACATTCTCTCCGACCTGTGCGCCCAGATGGCCGGCGGCATGGGCTTCGCCTACAGCGGCAACATCGGGACCAGCTACGCCGTCTTCGAGCCCACGCACGGCTCCGCGCCCAAGTACGCCGGCCTGTATAAGGTGAATCCCCTGGCCACCATCCTGGCCGCCACGATGATGGCCGACTGGCTCGGCGACGCGCCCACCGCCGCCGCCATCCACCGGGCCGTGGCGCGGGTCGTCGCCGCGGGCCAGGTCCGGACATACGATATGGGCGGCTCCGCCTCAACGCTGGAGGTCGCCCGCGCCGTCGCCGGCATTCTCGGCGCTTAGCCGGCCTTCGGCCGGTAGCTGCTCAGCGCGCGCCTGCGCAGCCAACCGTTCACAATGACGCGCTATACTGGCCGCCATGCCCAACCACCCCGTGTCCGGATCCACGATGAAGGATCCCCTCACCTGGCTGTACCCTCCTATCGAGCCCTACAACACGGGCCGGCTCCAGGTCTCGCCGGTCCACGAAATCTATTACGAGGAGTCAGGCAACCCCGCCGGCAAGCCGGTGATCTTCCTGCATGGCGGTCCCGGCGGCGGCTCCGATCCGAAACAGCGCCGTTTCTTCCATCCGGAGAAATACCGCATTGTAAACTTCGATCAGCGCGGATGCGGCAAAAGTACGCCCTACGCGTCTCTCGAAGCCAACACCACCTGGGACCTGGTCTCCGACATCGAGAAGATCCGCGAGCACCTGGGTATCGGGCGCTGGCAGGTGTTCGGCGGATCCTGGGGCTCTACGCTGGCCCTGGCTTACTCGCAATCGCATCCCGATCGCGTCACCGAAATGGTCCTGCGCGGCATCTTCCTGCTGCGCAAGCAGGAGATCGACTGGTTCTACCAGCGCGGCGCGTCGGTGCTATTTCCCGATGCCTGGGAGCCCTATCTGGCGCACATCCCGGAGGACGAGCGCAGCGATCTTCTCTCGGCCTACCACCGCCGCCTAACCAGCGACGATCCAGCCGTCCGGCTGGCCGCCGCGAAGGTGTGGAGCGGATGGGAAGGAGTCACCTCCAAGCTGCTGCCCGACCAGGCTTTCGCCGGCCATTACGAAGAGGACGAGTTTGCCCTGGCCTTCGCGCGCATTGAAGCCCACTACTTCGTCCATCGGGGGTTCTTCGAAACCGATGACCAGCTTCTCGGCAACGCCTCGCGCATCCGCCACATCCCCGGCGTGATCGTGCAAGGCCGTTACGACGTCGTCTGCCCCATGGAGAGCGCGTGGGCGCTGCACCGTGCGTGGCCCGAAGCCGATCTGATCATCACTCCCGACAGCGGCCACAGCGCTTTCGATCCGCCGAACAGTCGCGCCCTGGTGGCGGCGGCAGACAGATTCGCTGGCAGTTGACCCAGTGTGGTGAATCGCTAATGCATAGCAGAAACCACTGCGGCTCGGATGTCCACGTCCGGCACTTGAAAACAAACGGAAGGCCGACGTGGACGTCGGCCGCAGACCTGGCGGTCTGCCCCACCAGTGCGCATTTCTCTGTCGAATTAATGACTCGGGACACTGGGTCAGTATCCCGGCAGGCGCCGCGGAAAACCGGCCCCGCGCCCGCTATTGGGCCCACACGATCCAGGGCAGCTCGTAGGGCAGAATGGCGTCCGGATTAAACGGCACCACGCGCACCGTGAAGCCGCATGACCCGCTGTTGCGGCATTCCACTTCACCCTGGTAGACGAAGTCGGAAGCGGTCGATTCGATCAGGCTCATGGCGGCCTTCTGGCCGGCCTCGATCTGGCCCTCGGAGTCGACGTTGCCGTAATAGAGCTGCACCTGCACGTCGCCAGGACCTATGCCGCCCAGCACCACCCGCGCGGTGACCTTGAACTTCGCGCCGACCACCACGCCGCGGGCCTGCTCGCTCGAAATGTCGGTGATCTTCACCTCGGCGCCGTGGTCGCGGACCCGTTTGCGCCATTCCACCAGCGGCAAGACGCGCTTCCCGCGGTCCTCGGCCAGCCGCAAATGGCGCCCGTGCGCCGGAATATAGAACTTCTCGGCGTACTCGGCGACCATGCGGTTGGTGCTGAAGACCGGCGTGAGCTTCTTCATCGAGGCCTTCATCTTGGCGATCCAGCCGCGCGGAATGCCCTTGGAGTCGCGGTCGTAAAACAGCGGCACCACCTCGTGCTCCAGCAGGTGATAGAGAGCCCGCGATTCTACGTCGTCCTGGTAGTTCTCGTCGCTATAATCCTCGCCCCTGCCGATGGCCCAGCCGACCTGCTGGTCGTAACCTTCGTCCCACCAGCCGTCCAGAATCGACAGATTCAGGCCGCCGTTGGGCAGCAGTTTCATGCCGCTGGTGCCGCTGGCCTCGTTGGGCCGGCGCGGCGTGTTGAGCCACACGTCGCAGCCCTGGACCAGGTAGCGGGCCACCGAGATGTCGTAGTTTTCGAGGAATACGATGTGCGGGCGGATCTCGGGATCGCGGGCAAAGTGGATGATCTGGCGGATCAGCTCCTTGCCGGCGTTGTCATGCGGGTGGGCCTTGCCGGCGACCAGCATCTGCACCGGCCGCTGCGGGTTGGTCAGGATCTTCTTGAAACGCGCCGGATCGCGCAGCAGCAGGGTGGCGCGTTTGTAGGTGGCGAAGCGGCGCGCAAAGCCGATGGTCAGGGCCTCGGGCGCCAGGACGTCGTCGGCGGAGGAGACGTCGGAGGCCGAGCCGCCGCGCTGCTCGATGTAGACCCCCAGCCGCGAGCGGGCATAGCCGATCAGGCGCTCGCGGCGGATCTCGTGGACGCGCCACAGCTCCTGGTCCGGAATGCGGTCGATGCGCTCCCAGAGGGCGTGATCGCCGGGATCGTCGGCCCAGCGCGGGCCCAGATAGCGGTCCAGCAGCCGGACCATCTCCATCGAGGTCCAGGTGCGCGTATGAATGCCGTTGGTGACGTAGCCGATCGGCACCTCGTCCAGTGGGTAGCCGGACCACATCGGCTGCGCCATTTTGCGCGACACTTCGCCGTGCAGGCGGCTGACGCCGTTGGCGTAGGAGCTCATGCGCGCGGCCAGGAAAGCCATGTTGAACGGCTCACCGGCGTCGTGGTGGTTCTGCCGCCCGACGCCCATCAGTTGATCGAAGGTCATGCCGAGCTGGCCGGCATAGTCGCGGAAGTACTTCTCCATCAACCAGGTGTCGAAGCGGTCGAAGCCCGCTGGAACCGGCGTGTGGGTGGTGAAGACATTGCCCGCGGCACAGATCTGGCGAGCCTCAAAGTAGGGCAGGCCCAGCTGTTCCATCAATTCGCGGGTGCGCTCCAGGCCCAGAAACGCCGAATGGCCTTCATTCATGTGGCACACCGTGGGGCGGATGCCGAGCGCTTTCAAGGCCCGCAGCCCGCCGATGCCCAGGATGATCTCCTGCTGGATGCGCAGCTCGCGGTCGCCGCCGTACAGCGCGCCGGTGATGCGGCGGTCGTCGGGCGAGTTTTGGGGCACGTTGGTGTCCAGCAGATACAGCGGGATGCGCCCGACTTGAACCTGCCAGACGCGGGCGCAGACCGCGCGGCCGGGGAATTGCACCTGCACCATCAGCGGCTCATCGCTCTTGTCTTCGAGCGGTTGCAGGGGCAGATTGTGGAAGTCGTTGATCGGATAAGTCTCCTGCTGCCAGCCGTCGGCGTTGAGATATTGGCGGAAATAGCCGCCCTGGTACAACAGGCCGACCCCCACCAGGGGCAGGCCCAGATCGCTGGCCGATTTGAGGTGGTCGCCGGCCAGGATGCCCAGGCCGCCGGCGTAGTTGGGAACGCACTCCGTCAGACCGAATTCGGCCGAGAAGTAGGCGGCGACGAGCCCCATCGCTTCCGGATGGGTGCGCGGGAACCAGCCGTAGCCGGCCAGGTATTCCTCCAGACTGGCCGCGGCGCGGTCCATCTGGGCGAGGAAAGCCTCGTCGTTAGCGAGGCCGGCGAGGCGCCGCTGGTCGATGCGGCCGAGCATCAGCCGGGGGTTATGGCCGGTCTCCTCCCACAGGTCGGGATCGATGCCCCGAAACAACTCGATGGCGGGGTGGTCCCAGGACCAGCGCAGGTTCAAGGAGAGCTCGTTCAGACACTTCAGACGCTGCGGCAGGGAGGGGGAGACATGGAAGCTGAAAACGCGTGGCATAGGTTGTTGAGTTGGGCGCTATGGTTCAAAAGTACTCGTCAATTATGAGAGTAGTACGACGGAACCCGAAATTCTCCGTGCGGCGGCAGGATTGGAGGACCGGAAACCGGGCCGGCCCCGCCGCCGGCAGACAGGGTGGCTTCAGGAGCGCCCGAAAAAGCGGATGCGGACCTGAACGTGCCGGCCCTCGTCGCCCAGGAACTGCCCGAAGTTCGGCGCGCCGAGAACATGGTAGACCGCGGTCGGGTTGCGGCTGTTCGTAATGTTGTTGAATCCGCCCCGAATTGCGAAACGGCGCCCGTGGAACGTAAAGCGCCGTTCCAGGTACACGTTCAAGTCCAAATTCAATGGGTAGCGCTGCCCATTCACTGCACCAGCGATCACGCCGTTCTGGTCGATGATGGAGTAGGGGAAGCCGGAGCGCGCGTCGCACAGCACGGAGACAAACCAGTTCTTCAAGGGAAGAGGCGCGTAAACCCAGCCCAGGAAACGGTTGGGCGCGTCCCAGGGCACGGGACCGAAGTTGTCCTGCACCTGCAGGACCTGGTCGACCTTGAGATCCAGGATGGCGTTGGAAGTGGCGCTCGAGCGGGTGTAGCTGGCGAACCACTCGAACTGGCCGCCCAGATTCTGGCGCAGGCTCGCCTGGACGGATTGGTAGTGATCGCGACGCGAGTTGGTGAGGTCGAAAAGCTCATTCGCGGACAGGACGGGCAACGGGGTCAGCGGCTGCTCCAGCGGCAGTGCCGGCGAGCCGGGGGCGGGGAGGTAGCTGAAGCCATCGGTTCCAGTGCGGCGGACGTAGTTCAGGGCGAAGTACGTCTTGTGGGACAGCCGATGGTCGAAGGTGGCGCTCCAGTTGTCGCTGCGCGGAGGCTTGAGGCGGCCGTAGGGGACATTGAACAGGATCTCGGCGGGGGGGCCGGCCAGGGTGCCATCGGGGTTGAAGCGGGAGGTGACGGAGACCTGGTCCAGGGGTTGGCTGAAGATCTCCAGGGGCGAGGCGTCGTAGGTGATGGCATAGCCCGCCGAGAACTTGGTGCGGCCCGCTTTCCAAGGCGACCAGGAGGCCGCCAGGCGCGGGCCGGCGGCGATGCGGCGCACGAGCTCGTCCCAATCCTGGCGCAGGCCGGCCTGGATCTGGACGTTGTCGCGCGGACGCCAGTCGTCGAGTACATACGACGAAAAATCCAGGTTGGGCCGGCTGTACTGGCCGCTGCCCTGGAACACCGTCTGCGACAGCAGTTGAGCGTCCGCGCCGAGCTGTTGATAGCCGGAGCGCCGGAAATCGGCATCGTAATTCAGACGGTCGAGGCCGACCCCGGCCTTGATCTGGTGCACCCCGGCGGCCTTGAAGCGGGGCAGAAACGCGTCGGCGAGAACCTGATCGCGGCGCGAGCGCTGGTTCGACTGGACGAAGTAGTTCCCGCTGTCCCCTACGGGCGAAATGACATACAGAGCGCTGCCTTGCGGGATCTGGCGCAGGTCAAAGCGGTTCTGTGCGACGCCCAGGTCGATGAGGACGCCGCCGCTTAAATAGATCTGGTCCTTCAGACTCCAGAAGTACTCGCTCGAACGGTCCGTGGTGGTGGTGGATGGGGGATCGAGGACGCCCAGCCCATAGCGGTTCTGATTGTTCTCATTGATCAGGAAGTCGCCGAAAAGAAGGTTGGCCGGCGACAGGTTGACCTGGGTGTGCAGCACATTCCCTCCCTGCCAGCCGGTTTGAGTGTCCTGCCCTTTGGGCAGGCCGTTGATCCAGTGATTGGAGTATTGAAAATCGAAGTCGTCGGAGAACCAGGCGTGGCCCTTCCAGATGGGTCCGGAGACGACGACGCGCGGCGTGAAGCCTCCCAGGTGGATGCCTTCATGCGTGTCCAGCCCGGGAATGAAGTTGGTGGCGTCAAAGCGGAATTGATCGGAGCCGTTATCGGTCTGCAGGGCCAGCATGCCCGCGGAGCCCTGCCCGAACTCGGGCGAATAGCGGCCGGTCAGGAACTGCACGGAGCGCACACCATCCAGACCGATCTGCGTATTCAGCCGCCCGGTGACGGGATCGCCGATGTCGAATCCATTCAGCGTGTATAGCGTCTGGTTCTCGGAGCCGCCCGCAAAATGCAGGGCGCCGGTTTGATCCTCAATCGCGCCCGGCATGAGCTGCACAGCGTTGCGCAGGCTGTTGCTGGAGCGGAACGGGACGTCGTTGATCTCGGTGCCGGTCAGTTGCTCCTCGTGGTGCACCAGATCGAGGTCGACCGGAGAGGGGGTTCCACTGACGTCCAGGGATTGAAAGACTTCGCGGATCGGACTCAGGACGAAAGTGAGGGCCGTGGAGGCCTCCAGGTCGAGGCTGCGATTGCGCATTTCGAAGAAGCCCTCGCGCTGGACATTCAGCGTGTATGTGCCCGCGGCGGGGAGGCGCGCCACGAAGCGGCCGGCCGGATCGGTGGTGGTCTCAAGCAGGGCGGGGCCGGATGAGCCGGGCACGCGCAGCGTGATCCGCGCGCCACCGACCGGGGCGCCGTTCTCGTCGACCACCTGCCCGGACAGCACGGCTTCCGGGCCGGCCGCCGGCAGCGGGACCGGGAGCAGGCCCGCCAGCGTCAGGAGGATGACCCTCAGAAGACAGATGCAGCGGTCGCGCAATAATCAGCCCCTGGGTCCAATATGGCCCATGCGAGGGTCCACCGCCAGCACCGGATGGAACAACCGGACGCCCGGCGGCGCATTGGCTCGTCCGGGAGGGCACGGGTCAGCGTTTCTCAAGTGCGCCCAGCAAGGCGTCCCAGGCGGGCTTGTGCTGGTAATCGGCGTCGAAGGGCAGGGCTGCGCCGGTGTTCTTGAAGAAGCCGGGAATCCAGGAGTAGCGGTCCGTGAATCCCCAGGTCTGGATGGCGCTGCAGGCGCGCACCGCGAGGCAGGCTTCGGCGACGTGGCGATAAACCGCGGCCTGCGCGGCGAGCTGTTCCGGCGTGGGGCCGGCGCCCGCCGTCAAGGGCAGGCGCACGTCGAGCTCGGTGATTTGCACCTGGACGCCGAGATCGGCGAAGCGTTTGAGATTGGCGGTGAAGAGCTCGCCATCGACGCCCTTCTGTTCGAGGTGACACTGGAAGCCGACGCCATGGATCGGCACGCCGCGTTGTTTGAAATCCCGCACCATGGCGTAGATGGCGTCGGACTTGGCGTTCGCGATCTCGGCGTCGTAATCGTTGTAAAACAACAGCGCCTGCGGATCGGCCTCGTGCGCCAGGCGGAAGGCCGCTTCGATATAGGCGTACTTGCCGGGCAGGCCGATGCCGGGCTTGTTGTACCACAGCGAGTCGCGCACCGCGCCGTTGGATTCGAAGGCCTCGTTGACGACATCCCAGGCATAGACGCGGCCGGCGAAATGCCGGGCGACGGTAGTGATGTGCACGCTGAGCAGCGCGCGCAACTCGGCGGGCTGGAAGCCGCCGCCGGTGAGCCAGTGCGGATTGTTGGCGTGCCACACGAGGCAGTGCCCGCGGACTTTCATGCCGTGCGCGGAGGCGAACTCCACCAGGCGGTCGCCGGCGTCGAAACGGAACTGGTCGCGAGCCGGGCGCAGGTAGCCCCACTTCATCTCGTTCTCCGGTTCGACCTGGTTGAATTCGCGCGCGAGCACGGTGCTGAACTGTTCCTGGTCGAGATGACTGACGGTCACGGCGGTGCCGATGGCGATGCCGCGACTGGCGGCGGCGTCGCGCAGCGTGGCGGCCGGGCCGGCGGCGCCGGCCGATAAGGCCCAGACGAGCGCGCCAAGGGCGGGAATGGACGCGATGAACCAGCGATTGAGTTGCATGGAGTTCCACCTCAAACTACGTCTGCCAACGGTATCAGCTTATCTGAAGCGGGCGCACGCGGGAATGGCGGGCGGCTCACTTCACGGGCAGCAGCGACAGCACGGCCTGGCTGGGGCTGGGGATGACGTGAGCGGCGATCAGGCGGCCCAGTCCATTCACCTTCGCGCTACCCGCATCCACGGCGGCGCGCACGGCCGCGACGTCGCCCTTGATGACGACCGTGATGTAGCCGCCGCCGAGCTTTTCGCGCGCCAGCACCTCGACGTTGGCCGTCTTGACCGCTGTGTCGATGGCCTCGAAGACCGCGGTGAATCCCTGCGTCTCGATCAGTCCAACCGCAAAACTCGCCTGTTCATCCATCTCGTCCTCACCCATTCCTTTCGTTCGGCGGGGCAACTGTACTGTCGCCTGTTCGATCAGCGGACTGAAATCCGCGGCGGCTTCATAGGCCGCGCGCGAGCCGCCGGCGGGCGCGGGAATGAGGCTGACCACCGCCGTCACATCCATCGCTTTGGCCAAGCGCTCAGCGGATTCGGCGGCGGCCTGGAGACAGGCGAGCGCACCAGTAAGCTTCAAACAAACGCCCGGCTGGTCGTTCAATTCCGCCTGCAGCACGCGCACGCCGGCCGTCTTCTCCATGGCATCCAGGACGACCATGGCCGGCGCCCAGCCGCCGAGTTCGACGAATGCCAGGGCGTCGCTCAGAGCA
>Ga0074045_10004370_pt1 | contig 12537 bp, 8 predicted proteins | sample BogForMeECP23OM2_FD_94442 | JGI IMG/M metagenome (GOLD analysis project Ga0074045, IMG submission 94442) | Bog forest soil microbial communities from Calvert Island, British Columbia, Canada - Bog Forest MetaG ECP23OM2 | ecosystem: Environmental > Terrestrial > Soil > Wetlands ...
CGGCGGGAACGCACCCGTTTTCCAGTTGGATCGATCAGGTGATTTCACCGGGAGAGCGTTACCAGCACATCGTGGAAGAGATGGGGCAACTGGCGAGGTCGCTGCTGATCTTCGGGATGCACATTCACGTGGCCATGCCGGACAAGCAGTCAACCATCGACATGATGAACATGGTGCGGTATTTCCTGCCGCATCTGCTGGCGCTTTCGACGAGTTCGCCCTTCTGGATGGGGCGGAACACGGGGCTGAAATCGTTCCGGACGACGGTGTTCCGGCGTTTCCCCCGGACGGGTGTGCCGGAAACGTTCGAGTCGTGGAGCGCGTACGAGAATTTCGTGAACCTGCTGGTGAAGCTGCACAGCATAGACAACGGGAAGAAGATTTGGTGGGATGTGCGGCCGCACCCGACGTTCGGAACCCTGGAATTCCGGATGTGCGATGTGGCCACGAAGGTGGAAGAAGCGGTGGCGATTGCGGCGCTGACGCAGGCGATTGTGGTGAAGATCCACCGGCTGTACACGGGAAACATGGGCTGGCGGCTGTACCGGCGGGCGCTGATCGAAGAAAACAAGTGGCGCGCGGCGCGGTACGGGATTGAGGGGAAGCTGATCGATTTCGGGAAGGAAGAGGAAGTGCCGATGAGGCAGTTGGTTCCGGAACTCCTGGAGTTTGTGGACGACGTAGTGGACGATCTGGGTAGCCGGAGCGCCGTGGAGTATGTGCACACGATCATGAGCGAGGGCACGAGCGCGGAACGGCAACTCCGGGTTTTCCAGCAGACCGGGGACCTGAAGGATGTGGTGCGGCATTTGGTGAGGGAAACGCGAGGAATCGCGGAGGATGGGAAGTCGGCGACGGCGGGCGTCATCAACTGAAGCCCGTCTCACAATTGCTTCGAGGCAGCGGCATGTGCACCTCAGGGGTTAAAACCCCTGAATGTGCGGGACTTTTCGGCACGGCTGAAGCCGTGCCCTCCCAGGAGCGATTCATTAGATGACTTCGAGCTGCGCGCACTGCGCACGAAAATGAGGCCAGAGTAATTCACGGAGTAAGCCGAAACAGAGGGAACGGAGGGTGAGCGATGATGAAAGTGGGGTTGCTGTGCGGGCGTGAATATAGTTTTCCTCCGGCGTTTCTGGCGCGGGTGAACGAACTGGGCAAAAAAGAGGGCGTAGCGGCGGAGTTTGTGAAACTGGGCGGGACGCGCATGGGCGAGCCCGCGGAATACCGGGTGATTGTGGACCGGATTTCGCATGAAGTGGATTACTACCGCGGCTATCTGAAGCAGGCGGTGCTGCAGGGGACTTACGTCATCAACAATCCGTTCTGGTGGACGGCGGATGACAAGTTTTTCAACTACAGCGTTGCCGCAAAACTGGGCATTGCGATTCCCAAGACGATTCTTCTGCCGCAGAAGGGCTATCCCTCCGATGTGGACATCACCTCGGAGTCGCTGCGCAACCTGAAATATCCGATGGACTGGGTGGGGCTGCTGGACTCGGTAGGGCGGCCGGCGATTTTGAAACCGTTCTCGGGCGGCGGATGGAAGCACGTTTACAAAGTTCATAACGAGGAGCAATTGCTGGAGGCGTACGACAAGACGGCGCCGTATTGCATGACGCTGCAGGAGTTCATCGATTTCGAGCAATACGTGAGGTGCTTCACGTTCGGCAAGTCTGACATTTTGCCGGTGGCGTATGACCCGAAGGAGCGGAAGTACCTGGTGGAGCACAAGTATTTGTCGGATGAAGTGGGCGCGCGGGTGGTGAAAGACGCGCAGGCGATCAATCTGGCATTGGGCTACGAAATGAACACGATCGAGTTTGCGATGAAGGATGGCGTGCCGTACGCGATCGATTTCCTGAATCCCGCGCCGGATTTCGAGAAGGACCGCATCACGGAGTTCTACTTTACGCAGGTGGTGGAGAAAATGGCGCGGCTGGTGATCGATCGGGCGCTGCATGGAAACGTGGCAAATACCTGGCCGCGCTGGGAAGAGATGCTAGGCATTGGGCCGGCGGCAGGGTTTACGGGAGCTCCGCGCACGACGCTGGCAGCGCAGTCCGCTCCCTTGGGTACGACGGCGCTATGAAGCACAGAAAGAGGGCAGTGAAACACCGCGGCCCGGCCGAGGACTGGCACGAACTGCTGCGGCCGATGGTGAAGAAGTCGCCGGCACTGGCGAAGAAATTCCTGGCCGACGTGCGCACGGCGAAACTGACGTTTGGGCGGCGAGTGCACTGCCCTTTTTTGCGGCCGTATTTTCTATCGCCTGCCGATGAGCGGCGAGTGCGGCATGTTGCCGAGGCCATCGCAGCGGTGGCGGAGCGGGTTACGACCGCAGCTCTGAACGACAAAACCCTTTTTGCACAATTCCATTTGCGGCCGGAGGAAGAACGGCTGGCGCGGCTGGCGGCGGGAGCGGGACCTGCGAGTACAGCTTCCCGGCTGGACGCATTTCTTTTGCCGGACTCGCTGAAGTTCACGGAATACAACGGGGAATCGCCGGCGGGCGCGGGCTATTCGGAAACGCTTTCGGATCTATTCCGAAAATTGCCGGTGATGGAGGAGTTTGCGAAGAAGTACGAGGTGCACAGCTACCCGCTGAGCGCGAAACTGCTGGATGCGCTGATGACGACTTATGCGGAATGGGGCGGGACTGCGAACCGGCTGCAGATGGCGATCGTGGATTGGAAGGAAGTACCAACGTGGAGCGAGTTCGAGATTTTGCAGGGGCGATTCGAGGCGATGGGCGTGCCCGTGATTCTGGCGGACCCGCGGGAATTGGAGTTTGACGGGAAGCAACTGGCAGCGAAAGGGAAGAGGATCGACCTGGTGTACCGGCGGGTGCTGATCAACGACATTGTGGCGAAACCCGTGGAGTGTGCGGCGCTGGTGAAGGCATACGAGGTGGGAGCTGTTTGCGTGGCGAACAATTTTCGATGCAAGATCCCGCATGTGAAGGCGTTCTTTGCGGTACTGACGGACGCGAAGAATGCGGCGGTGTTTTCGGCGGAGGAGCGCGAACTGATCCGGCGGCACGTGCCGTGGACGCGTGTGGTGCAGGACGTGAAGAGTGATTACGACGGCAAGCCGATTGAGCTGCTGAAGTACATACGGAAACGCCAGAACGATCTGGTGCTGAAACCCAGCGATGAATATGGAGGAACGGGGGTGACGCTGGGGTGGGAAACGGACGCGAAACGCTGGGAGCGCGCCATAGAGCAGGCATTGCCCGGCGGGAAGATGGCCGACGCCCATAGTTGCTGGATCGTGCAGGAGCGCATCCCGGTCAGCCGGGACGTGTATCCCCACATTGGCGCGGGCGGCAAAGTGGATTTCCAGAACATGCTGGTGGATTTCGCGCCGTATTTGTTTCGCGGGAAGCTGGCGGGGTTTTTGACGCGCCTGAGCGCAACGGGGCTTGCGAATGTGACCAGCGGCGGCGGGCAGATACCGTCGTTCCGCGTGGAAGCTAGAAAAGTGGGGGCGGCGTAATAAGCAAGAAAGAACATGGCGCGAGGCAGCGTGACTCTTTCTGTTTAGCACGCAGTACGTCGGAGTGACCTGGCGATTTGCCCTTAAACTCCCTCGAATGCCGATTCTCGGTAGTTTCCGCTTTGCCAACCAACGGGACGCAATTGCGGGAATTTTAGCGAAGCTTCAAAGCCTCGAGTTCCTCGAGCGTGCGCGGCCAGTCCGCTTTCAATAGCCGGGACAAGCTGCGGTCCGCAAGCACCCTCCCACCCGTTTGACATCGGGCACAGTAGTTTGTTTCGTTATCCGCGTAGCGAATTCGCTGAATCTCTTCGCCGCACCTCGGGCAGGGTTTTCGATAGCGTCCGTGAACTGCCATGCCTTCACGAAACGCGGTGACCTTTTCCGGAAAGCTGACTTCCGCCTCCGCGTGCAGCCGGTCTATCCAGGATTTGAGCGTATCGCGCGTTGCAGTGAACAGCCTTTCCCACTCACGAGGTTCCAGCTTGTGGGTGAGCGTGATAGGAGAAAGTTGGGCGGCGTGCAAGATCTCATCGGAATACGCGTTGCCAACGCCACTCACGATGCGCGGATCGGTGAGAGCCCGTTTGAGCGTGCGGTTTTCGGCCGTGAGCGCGGTGCGAAACGCAATCAGATCGCTCGAAAAGATCTCGATTCCTCCCGGGTCGACGGAGCGCAGACCCTCCTCGCCAACGAGAACATGCAACGATGCACGGTGCTTTGTGCCGGCTTCGGTAATTACGAGACAGCCGTTGGGAAAATCGAAAGCTGCCAAAGTGTGACGGCCTGCGAGCTTTGCGCCTGGCGGCCGCCAGTGCAAACGGCCAGCGATCATTAAGTGCAACACCAGCCAGAGACCGCCCTCAACTCCAATCGCGATACGCTTGCCGATGCGTCGCAGTTCGCGCACTTTGCGCCCGGCCACATTCGCAATGGGGGGTTGTGCCGTTCGGAGAAGAAACGGGCTGGCCATCCGCACTCGCTCAATGGGCTGCGCGACGATGCGTTGTTCCAATGCGCTGATATAGGCGGAAATATCCGGGAGTTCCGGCATGCTTATGAGCCTTCGGGCAACGTTCTCGTTTTTGGAACCATGCGCTCCCTGAAGGTACCCCTGCGGCAAAAGAACAGTCAATTTGTCCGGCAAGCAGGGGCCTGTAGATGGAGTGGATCACCCTTCACTTCCAACAATTGTGGTTGGGCATTATGACGCACCCTGTAGCGAAATCTTCCTCACTCCCTAACAGTCCCGTTGTGGGAGGTTGGGATGTAGGTGAGGTTCTCAAGTTGGACGGGTGATTGCAAGGAAGGTTACTTTTCAGTGGGGGCGAATTGGCAGGGGAAGGAGTTCAGGTAAAATAGTAAGGATGTCCTTTGGAATCGCAGCGAATGAGTTGATGCCGGGCGCGAAGAACGCCGTGGAAGTGTGCCTGAGTGTGCGCGCGAACGAGCGCGTGGCGCTGATCGCGGATGAGGTGAGCCGGGAGGTGGCGGCAAGCCTGGAAAAAGCCCTGCGTGAGCGCGGAGCGGAAATCACGGGACTCTTGCTTGAGGATCTCGGGCCGCGGCCGATGGGAGCCGCACCGGCGCCCGTTCTGGAGGCCCTGGAGAAAGCCGATGTGGGGATCTTGTGCATGACGCCGCAGCCGGGTGAACTGCCTGCGCGGATGGCGATTGTCAGGGTCGTGGAGCGGCGGCAGATCCGCTACGCGCATATGATTGGGGTGACGCCGGAGATCATGCAGCAGGGAATGCGCGCGGACTACCGGTTGGTGGATCGCTTGAGCGACCGGCTGCGCGAGCGGATGTTGAAGGCAGAAACGTTGACGGTAAAGTCAGGAGCGGGAACATCGTTCAGCGCGCATTTTGACCGCAGGCTGGATTGGGTGAAGACGAGCGGGCTGATCAGCGCGAGATACTGGTCGAATCTGCCGGCCGGGGAAGTGTTCACGACGCCGGCGACAGTGGACGGCACGTTTGTGTGCGACGCCACGGCGGGGGATCATTTCAACGGGAAATACGGAGATTTGCAGGCGACGCCGCTGGTGCTGGAGATTGCGGGAGGAAGATTGCAGCACGCGGAGTGCGGGAGGAAGGATCTAGAAGAGGAGTTCTGGGACTATTGCCATACGGACGAGAACAGCGACCGGGTGGGGGAACTAGCGTTTGGGACGAACCTGGGATTATCCCGGATGATCGGTGTATTGCTGCAGGACGAAAAATTCCCGGGAGTGCACATCGCGTTTGGCGACCCGTACGGGAACCAGACACATGCGAATTGGAAGTCGCGGACGCACGTGGATGTGCTGACGCGGAATTGCGACGTGTGGATCGATGAGGATCAGGTGATCGAGAAGGGGCACTACCACCTCGATCACTTGGGGCTGACCTAGAGAAGTTATCAGTAATCAGTTATCGGTTATCAGTTCAAGAGGAAGAGAAAAGCCGGGGGTGAGCTTGGATCTCGGCTCACTCTCCGTATCTGGGGCTCAACGGTAGTCGACAAGCGTTCAAGGCAGACAATGCCAGCAAAGCGAACAACCTGCCTTTTTGTTAAGTTCCAATGAAAAAGCAGATTCCTCGGGCACAAACCGCCCTCGGAATGACAATTGGGCGTTCGGCATTGCCACCAGGCCAAAACGACCGCTTGCTTCGGCCCAGCACGGGCGACGCAGAGTGACAATGCCGTTGTGGTTGGTGGCGTAGAAGTGCACGGGTAGGCGGTTAGAAGAGGCGGGAGACGTATTCGCGCATCTGGCGCTTCCAGAAGGGCCAGTCGTGGCCACCTTCAGGACCCCAGTTGTCCACGGAGTGGCGAATCCCTTTGTTGGAGAGGACTTCGGACAGGCGATAGGTAGGGGCGCTATTCTCCCAGGGGCCGGTGCCGGTGATGAGGTGGATGTCACAGGAGTTGTACTGCTCGAAATACCAGCCGTCGGAGAGGTTGGCGAGGTAATCGATGGGATTGTTGAAGTAGAAATTGTCGTCGTACATCCCGTCCATGAAATTCCTGAGATCGTAGACACCGGACATGGCAAAGCAACGCTTAAAGACATCAGGATGCTTGAAGAGGGTGTTGGCGGCGTGATACGCGCCGAACGATGCGCCCATAGTGGAAATGGCGATTTGCGATTGGCAGTGATCCCAGATGAAGGGAACGACCTCTTCGCGGAGGTAAGAATCGAAAACGGACTGGACGTAGCTGCGGTGAAACGGGTGAGCGCCTTTGTTATAAAAGCTGAGGCCGTTGATGGAGTTGAGGGAATAAAACTTGATGCGGCCGGCGTCGATGAAATCGGCGAGGGCGCCAACCATGCCCTGGCCCTCGAGTTCCCACTCGTCGCCAGCACTTGTGGGAAAACCGAGGAGCGGGGGGCCCCAATGGCCGTAGGCGACGACGCCGAGATCCAGGCCGAGCCGCGGAGAGTACCAGCGATGGTATTCACGTTTCATCAAAAAGACCTTTCTTTGTGCGGGAAAGAAGTATGGCAGCGGAAGGAAAGATGAGCAAGGCGAGGTGGCGAGGGAATTGGGGGCGTTAGGGTTGCAAGGGGGCGAAATGCGGGTAGGATAGAGAACGGTCGCCGACGGATTTTCCGTGATTTTCGTCGAGAAAAGACCGGGTGAGGACATGATTCAAATCGAAAACGTCAGCCGTCGCGGATTCCTGAAGGGGATGTTGGGAACAGGCGCGCTGGTCTTGAGCGTGCAAATTCTGCCGGAAAGCGTGCTGGGTGCAACCGTGAGCGCGGGCGAAGACCCGATGGCGAACGCGGCACTGCGGCCGAATGTGTACCTGGCGATTGCCACGGACGGGACGGTATATATCGTGGCGCACCGGGCGGAGATGGGCAGCGGAAACCGCACGGGGCTTCCACGAATTGTCGCCGATGAACTCGATGCGGACTGGACGAAAGTGAAAGTCGAGCCGGCCACAGGGGACGAAAAGTATGGCGACCAGGACACGGATGGATCGCACTCCGTGAGGAGTTTCTTCGGAACGCTGCGGCAAGCAGGCGCAAGTGCGCGGCTGATGCTGGTGCGCGCGGCGGCACAGACGTGGGGCGTGCCGGAAAAGGAATGTGCGACGGAACTGGGGACGGTGGTGCACAAACCGAGCGGGAAAAAGCTCGGTTACGGCGAGTTGGCGTCCACGGCGGCGAAGCTACCCGTGCCAAAGAAGGAGGAGCTGCAACTGAAGCCGCGTAGCGAATGGCGTTATATCGGCAAGGCCGCGTCGGGGTACGACTTGAAGGACATGGCCACGGGCAAGGCGGTGTACGGCCAGGACATGCAGATGCAGAGCATGCTGTATGCGTCGGTGGCGCATCCACCGGTCTACGGGAGTGCGGTGAGAAGCGTGGATGATTCCGAAGCGCTGAAGGTAGCGGGAGTAAAACAGACCGCGACGATCGACGCGTTCAAGCCACCGGTGATGATGCAGGCGCTGGGCGGCGTGGCAGTGATTGCGGACAACACCTGGGCGGCGTTCCAAGGCAAAAAGAAATTAAAGATCGAATGGGGCCAGAGCGAACACAGCGTGTGGAATTCCGGCGCGTACCGCAAGGAATTGGAAGCCACGGCGAGAAAGCCCGGCAAAGTGGTACGGGAATACGGAGATGTGGACGGGGCGTTCGCGAAGGGCGCAAATATTGTGGAAGCGGAATACTACGCGCCCATGCTGGCGTACGCGTCTATGGAGCCGCCGGCGGCGCTAGCGGTGTACCGCGATGGAAAAGTGGAAGCGTGGGCGCCCACACAGAATCCGCAGGGTGCGCAGGAGGCGGTGGCGGCCGCAATGGGATTGAAGAAGGAAGATGTAACGGTTCACATGACGCTGCTGGGCGGCGCGTTTGGAAGGAAGTCTTTCCCAGATTTCATCGTGGAAGCGGCGGTGCTTTCAAAAAGGACCGGGAAACCGGTGAAGGTGGTATGGAGCCGGGAGGATGACATCAAGTTCGACGCGTTTCATTCCGTGGCGGCGATGTATTTCAAGGCGTCGCTGGGAGCGGATGGAAAGCCGACGGCGTGGCTGCAACGAAGCGTGTTCCCGCCGATTGCGTCGACCTTTGATCCGAACGGGCTGTATGCGGATGCCGGGGAAATTGGGCTGGGGTTCAGCGATATTCCGTTGGCGATCCCCAACCACCGGGCGGAAAACGGGCCGGCGAAGGCGCACACGCGGATTGGATGGCTGCGGTCGGTGGCGAATATTTATCACGCCTTCGGGGTGCATTCATTCGCGGGAGAGTTGGCGCACGCGGCTGGGAAGGATCAACTGGAGTACGTGTTGGCGCTGCTGGGACCGGATCGCATCGTGCCGAAAGAGGAACTCCCGAAGGATTATACGAATTACGGCGGGGATTACGCGGATTACCCTATCGATATCGCGAGATTCCGGCGAGTGGTGCAGCTTGCGGCGGAAAAGTCCGGCTGGGGGAAACAAAAGCTGGGAAATGGATTCGGCATGGGGTTGGCGGTGCACCGCAGCTTCCTGACGTATGTGGCCACGGTGGTGCAGGCGGAAGTGAAGGACGGGCAGGTGAATATCCGCAGGGTGGACACGGCGCTGGATGCGGGAACGATCGTGAATCCCACGACGGTAAAGCAGCAGTTTGAAGGCGCGGCGGTCATGGGCGCGAGCATCGCGTTTTATGGAGAGATCACAGCCACGAATGGTGTGATCGACCAGTCCAACTTCGACGGCTTTCCGATTGCCAGGATGAAGGTGACGCCGCGCGAAACGCATATTCACATTGTGGAAAGCGAAGCACCGCCGGCAGGGGTTGGCGAGCCGGGATTGCCGCCCGTGGCGCCGGCGATTTATAACGCGGTGTTCACGGCCACGGGGAAACGCATCAGGGAGATGCCGATTGCGAAAGTAGGACTGGCATAAGAGGTTGCGCTGGCGGGATATCAGATATAAGCGATCAGATATCAGGAGGCGGGGGAGCATAGGCGGTTACTTCTAGCCAAGATAGAAATGCAGGGTGACTGGGGCGCGGCGATGCTGCGCCCCTACTCGTTTTGGCATAGTATCCGGATGTGCGGAGGTTGAGTTGAAACGAATATTGGGATTCGTTTGTTTGCTTTTGATGGGAATGGCGATTCCGGCGAGCGCGCAGCGGCGGCCGGTGCTACCGCAGATCGATGAGCCACATCCTTATTACTACCGCGAACTGTATTTGCCGCAGTTGACGAGCGGGCCGAGCAGTCTGACTTGGGGGCCGGACTCACAGGAGTTGATTTACTCGATGGCGGGATCGCTGTGGCGGCAGAAGCTGAGATCGAAAGAGGCGGCGCAATTGACGGATGGACCGGGATACGACTACCAGCCGGACTGGTCGCCGGATGGGAAGAGCGTGGTGTACGTGTCCTATCAGAAGGACGCGATGGAGTTGTGGCTGCTGGATCTGGCGAGCGGAAAGACAAAGCAGTTGACCAGTGGTGGAGCGGTGAATGTGGAACCGCGATGGTCTCCGGATGGGAAGAAGATTGTGTGGGTTTCGACGCAGTACAACAAGCGATTCCATGTCTTCATGGCGGATGTTGTGGACAGCGCGTTGAGCAATGTGACGCGGTTGACGGGGGAAACGAGGAGTTCCCTGCCCAGGTATTACTACAGCGCCTACGACATGGAGATCAATCCGGTGTGGACGCGGGATGGCAAGGAAATACTGTTCGTATCGAATCGCGGTCACATTTATGGGACCGGCGGGTTTTGGCGGATGAAGGCGGAACCGGGAGCGGAGGCGCGGGAGATTCATTATGAGGAGACGAGTTGGAAAGCGCGGCCGGACTTTTCGCCGGATGGCTCGCGCATGGTGTACAGCTCGTATTTGGGGAGGCAGTGGCACAACCTTTGGGTGATGCCTGCAAACGGCGGAGACGCATTTCCACTGACGTATGACAACTGGGATACAACGAATGTGCGCTGGTCGCCGGATGGAGGAATTCTCGCATGGATCTCAAATCAAACGGGGTCCACGGCGATCCACTGGCAGGTGCAAGGGGGAATCGCAGGAAACCTGGAGCCGGAGAAACGCAACTATCTGCACCCCCATGGCACCCTGGAGATCAACGCCGAAGGCCCGAGTATTTCCTCCAATGTGCGCATTGCCATCACCGATGAAGCGGGCCGCTCGTTTGCCCCCAAGGATGCGTGGATTCAAGCTGACGACGGCTATGACCGGAATGAGCGAGCACTGGAAAGGCATTATTTCCACACGGGAGAGGAGGTGGACGCGCAGGTTGAAGTTCCCGCCGGAAAAATCACCATCGAAGTATCGCAAGGGCTAGAGGCTAGGCCATTTCGGGCGGTGGTGGAGGTGAAAGCCGGGAAAGTTGCGGAGGTCGACGCGACACTCGGGCCTCTGGATCTTGATGGCGAAGGGGAAGAGCATTGGGTTGCATCGGACCTTCATGTGCACATGAACTATGGAGGAACGTACCGCAACAACCTGGAGCGCCTGATGGAACAGGGGGAAAGCGAAGGGCTCGAGGTAATTCATGAGCTGACGGTGAATAAGGAACAGAGATTTCCCGACATACAATTCTTGCATTTTCCACCGAAGAATGGTTTGGAGGAAAAGAGTTTGCACGATCCCGATGTGCTCCTAGTGCAGGGGCAGGAATTTCATACCAGTTACTGGGGGCACCGGGGAGTTTTGAGGCTAAAGGATCATTTGCTGTTGCCGGGGTATGCTGGGTATCCGAATACGGCGGCGGCGAGTTTGTATCCGATGAATGCGGACGTATACGACATGGCGCACGCGCAGGGGGCGTTGGTGGGCGCGGTGCATCCGTTTGACGAGGTGCCGGACCCGTTTGCGAAACCGGCGCAGAACATCACGGATGAATTGCCGGTGGATGTCGCGCTGGGGAAGCTGGACTACATGGAGATCGTGGGATTCAGCGACCACAAATCCACCGCGGCGGTCTGGTACAAGCTGCTGAACCTGGGATTCAAGCTGCCGGCGGGAGGGGGAACGGATGCGACGGCGGATTACGCTGCGCCGATTCGCGGGCAGGTGGGATTTGACCGCGTGTATGTGTGGACGCCCGGTTGGCCGGCCAACATTGAAACGTGGATGGATGGATTGAAGCGGGGACGGACGTTTGCGACGAATGGACCGCTGATCGAGTTTAAATTGGGCGGGGAAATGGTGGGCAGCGAGTTGAAGTTTGACGCGGCGCAGGCGGGCGTTCCCTTCACCGCGAAATTGCGGTCCATTGTGCCGGTGGACCATTTGGAGGTGGTGTGCAATGGAAAGGTGGCGCGAGAGTTCAAGCTGGAGGGGGCGCGGGACACGGCTGATTTTACGGGCACGATCTCGCTGAGTGAGAGCGGATGGTGCGTGCTGCGAGCGTGGAGCGATAAGGCGGAATATCCGGTGATGGATAACTATGCTTATGCGACGACCAGCCCCGTGTATGTGACGATCGGCGGGAAACGAGCGTATTCGCGGGAGGACGCGGAGTATTTCAAGGCTTGGATTGACCGGACCATCGAAGTGACGGAGAAATATCCCGATTGGAATTCGGCGGCGGAAAAAGACTTGGTGATGAAAAGATTGCGGGAAGCGCGGGCGGTGTATGAAGGTATGAAGTAGACTCGGAACGACAAATTGCTGAGGTAATCCGTGACCGAAGGTGGGAGACTGAATTGGGATTGAAAGAAATGCGGAGAAGGAAGGAGGGTACATGATCGTCGGTGTGCCCCGAGAAGGTTATCCAGGAGAGCGGCGCGTGGCGTTGGTGCCCGCGGTGCTCCCGAATCTGAAGAAGGCCGGGCTGGAGGTGTTGATTCAGGCTGGCGCAGGCCAAGCAGCCGGATACCTGGACGCGGAGTACGTGGAAAAGGGCGGGAAGCTGGCGGCGAGCCGCGAAGAGGTGTTCTCGTCCGCGGACATACTGGTGCAATTCCTGGGTCATGGAGCAAATGACAAGACGGGAAGCGCGGACCTGCCGCTGTTGCGCAAGGGTCAGGCGTTGGTGGGATTTTTGAGGCCCCTGGGAACGGTGAAGACGGTTCAGGAG
>Ga0074045_10004372_pt1 | contig 12533 bp, 12 predicted proteins | sample BogForMeECP23OM2_FD_94442 | JGI IMG/M metagenome (GOLD analysis project Ga0074045, IMG submission 94442) | Bog forest soil microbial communities from Calvert Island, British Columbia, Canada - Bog Forest MetaG ECP23OM2 | ecosystem: Environmental > Terrestrial > Soil > Wetlands ...
AACCACACACGACACGCCCCAGGAGGGCCGAAATAACCGGCGGACTCTACTTATAACTGGCGGGAAATTGGGGTGCAGGCCATCGCGGACGGATTCGGCGCAGCGTCCCCGCGAATTCGCGCCGCCATCGGCGTTTCGATCGCGCCCGGACAAATCGCGTTGACCCGGATGTTGTAGCGGCCGTATTCGAGCGCTGCCACGCGGGTCAGGGCGATCACGCCGGCCTTGGCCGCGGAGTACGCGGCGCCGCCCTTGACCGCGACCAGGCCCGCGATCGACGCAGTATTGATAATCGAGCCGCCGCGCGCCTTCATCATGTGCGGCAGCGTGTACTTCATGCCGAGAAAGACGCCACGCAGATTGATCGCGATTACGCGGTCGAACTGGTCCTCCGTCATGTTGGAAAGAAAGGCGGATTCGCCCTCGATCCCGGCGTTATTGTAAAGCACGTGCGGCGTGCCGAACTTTGCTACGGCCTCGTCGACCATCCGCTTGACGTCGTCGGCTTTCGACACGTCCGCGCGGATCGCGATGGCCTGACCACCATTCTTCGTGATTTCGGCGACCGTCTCCTTGACCGGGCCTTCGGTGATATCGGCCGCGGCGATTTTCGCGCCCTCGCTGGCGAAAAGCAGGGCGGCACACTTGCCCATGCCGGAGCCGGCTCCGGTTATGATTGCGACCTTGTTGGCGAGTCTCATCTGCTTCCTCCCTGTGGTGACTTCCTGAATGATGGCACCGTTTGCGCCCCGATAAGTCCCAGCAAGGCAATAGCACTACGGATAAGGAATGAAAACGGCGGCGGCTAGCGGCGCAGGCGCTCGTCGCGATCGACCCGGCCGCGTAGAACGCTCAACTCCTCCGCGGTCGGCGGGGCGGTCTCGGCGATCGACGCCGGCACGTCAAAGGCGAAGCCGGTCTCCCGCTTGACGGTATCGACGCTGACGCCCGGATGAACTGAGCGGAGACGCATCCGGCGCGTATCCTCGGCGAAGTCCATTACGCAGAGCGGAGTTACGCAGTAATGCGGACCGCCTCCGGGAATACCCAGTTTACGCCGCGCGTCGGCCCCGCCGGTACCCCATCCGTAGGCGCTGATATAGTCACATTTTTCGACCAGCACGCGCGGATTATGATTGTTGAGCACGATGTAATAGCGGCCGACGTGCGTACTGAGGGTCGGCGTACCGACCGATCCCGGACCGCGAAACTTGAGGCGGCGATAATCCGGGCCGACCCCGATCAAATTGGTGTTGCCGTAGGCGTCGACTTGCACCCCGCCGATAAAGAAGACGTGCTGCGACCAGTCCTTGACGCGATCAAACCGATGACCGGTGTCACTGTATGATTCGGCCCAGCGGACGACTCTTCGATCCCAACCGTACGCAGGCATCGGCACGGTCTCGAGATGCGCGACATTCATCCGCGCGCCCAGAAACACCAGCTCCATGTTCGGACCATGCATCAGATGGGCGAGCCGCACCGCGGCTTCGGGCACCGGCGAAGCCACGCCCACGCGCAAAGTCTCGCCGTCGTTGAGCTGGCGGGCAAGAAAGATCGCCATCAGTTCAGGGATCGAATATTCCTCATTCATAACGACCTCACGTCAAACGGATCGTGCCGGCGGGTCGATCGTATTGTGACGGCGCGCCGGGCGTGGACCGCCCCACGCGCGAAAAACGCGCGGCGTAGCGCCGGGGATAAAGCCGGCTGAAGACCACCCCGACACCCATCGCCGCCATCGGCACAATCATCCCGAGCAATAGCCGGTGTCCATACCGCATGGTGATTTCGCCCAGCACCATGCCGAGCGTGAAGATAACCGCCCAGACCTCCGTCATGCGGCGGTTCATTCGATAGAAAGCCGGATCGTCCCACAGTTCGCGTGGCATCCGCTCGCGTGTGTACTGCAGGGTGAAAGGCGAGCCGACCGTAATCGTAAGCCACGCGACCGCGGCGAAGACGCCCCAGACCAGCGCAAAATGATAGCGCTGGATGAATGCGGCTCCACTCGCCAGGACAATCAACGTCTCGGCGGCGAAATAACCCAGCGAGGTGCAGTCCATAAGTTTGATCGCGCGCCGCCGATAGTCGATCGCGACGACCACGACCATGATCGCCACGCCGGCGAGTCCCGCATTCAGCCAGCGGTCGCCGGCGGCGAAAAAACCATAGACGACCCACGCCACGTAGCCGAGCTTCGTCGCCACACCACCAGAATTCCTGGCGGCCGCATCGATCCGATCATCATGCGGGCCGGACACCTTAGTACTCATGCAGTGCAAGGAGGCGCTTGATGCCCACGAGCTCGAGATAGTCACCGAGCGTCGCGGGCGTGCGGCAGTAGCGATCGAGGTAACGATGCAAGGCTTGCGGGTCACCACGCGCCGCCGTATTCGCCGCGTCGTTGTACTCGCGCAGATGGTCGTTGTCCTGCACGTAGTAACCACGCGAATAGAACGGATGGGCGCCGAAGGGGGCGCGCACGATCGCGTCGGCGGCCGGGATAGTCGTCTTCCAGGCGTCCGCGCGTACGTCTTCGTTCGCGATGATCTTCTCGACCTGCACGATCGTGCGGTCAGCCGCGCGGTACATGAACAGATCGATCCAGCCCGGGCCGCCGAGATGCTGCACGTTACCGTACGCGTCGGCGTGGGCCGCGTGCAGGATAGCGACGTCGGGTTTGATCGGCGGCACCGCCAGCAGGGTTTCGCCACTGATCGGATCCTTGAAAACCTTCAGATCGGGATTGACCTCGGGAATCGACGTCCCGACCCCGCCGCGCCAGGGCAGGAACGGCAGGGACTGGGCTGCCGCCTGCAAGCCGGCGCAGAGTATCCCTTCCTCGCATTCCCAGACTTCGATTTCGCCCCGCTCCGCCGCGCGCCGAAAGGCCGGCGTGACCGGATTGCCGAAGCCGCCGCCCGCGTAGTAGCTCACCACCTTGCGGACGCATCCGGCGGCAATCAGCAGATCGAGCGAGAACCCCGCGTCGACCACCGTCAAATCGCGAACGCCGCGCCGGATTAGCTGGCGCACGAGCGCCGCCGGCGTGGGCTGTCCGACCGCGATCGTCATACCGCTCTCGATCCAGTTCGCGGCACTGGCTTCGTCGAGAATCCGTTCCCGCCGTTGGCTGTTCATTCTGTACCCTCGCTTGCCGATCGCTGTCAGAGGTTAGTACACTCGCGCCATCGAATCCCACCCGATCGAGGGAGATCATAAGATGGCAATGTTCAAATTCGAGGACTACAGCAAGCGCTACGGCACCATCAAAATGGAGCGTCGCGACGGTATCCTGCAGATGACCCTGCATACCCAGAACGCCGAACTCAAATGGGGCATGCAGCCGCATGAGGAGCTGTCATACGCCTTCAACGATATCGCGCGCGATCATGAAAATCGCTGCGTGATTATCACGGGCACGGGCAACGCCTTTTGTGCGGAGGCCGACGCGGGCAATGGCCGGGGCGTGCCGATCAAGGGCACCGGCGAGCAGGCGCCATTCGGGGTCAGGTCGACCAGTTGGGACCATATCTACAACGACGCCAAGTATCTGCTGATGAACCATCTCAATATCGAGGTGCCGATGATCGCCGCGGTCAACGGGCCGGCGCTGATTCACGCCGAACTGGCCGTGTTATGCGATATCGTGATCGCGTCGGAAAACGCCGAGTTCCAGGACGCTCCGCATTTTCCCAACGGCGTCGTGCCGGGTGACGGCGTCCACGTCGTCTGGCCGCTCGTGCTGGGCGCCAATCGCGGCCGCTATTTCCTGCTGACCGGGCAGAAGCTCTCCGCCAAGCAGGCCCTTGACCTCGGCGTCGTCAGCGAGGTGGTGCCGGGCGACAAACTGGTCGAACGGGCCTGGGAGCTCGCCCGGCTGATCACGGCGCGGCCCAGCCTGTCGGTGCGTTACGCGCGCGTTGCGATCACCCAGAATCTGAAAAAGCTGATGCTCGAGAACCTCGGCTATGGCCTCGCGCTGGAGGGGCTGGGCGCGGTGCAATCCTTCCCGGGCGCGCGCGGTCCGAAGAAGTAACGCCCTGCGACGGCATCCTCGAACGCCGAGCCCGCGAAAGGTTGGTTATCGGCGGCCGAAAAAGCCATAATCGGCCAAGGAACGCCGCCGCGCGCGGCGCGTGAGAAGGAGATCGTATGAAGCTCGGAATGTTTCTGATGCCGTCCCATCCGCCGGAACGCAGCCTCAAGGCTGGTCAGGATTACGACCTCGAAGTGATCAAGGCCGGCGATCAGCTTGGCTATAGCGAGGCATGGATTGGCGAGCATTACACCGCGCCGTGGGAGCCAAATCCCTCTCCCGATTTGTTGATCGCGCAGGCGCTGATGCAGACCAAGTCGATCGTGCTGGCGCCGGGCGCCCATCTGCTGCCCTACCATCATCCGGCGGAACTGGCCTGCCGGGTCGCCTTCATGGACCATCTGGCGCAGGGCCGCTACATGTTCGGGATCGGCGCGAGCGGACTGCCCAGCGACTGGCAGCTCTTTTGTGTCGACGGCGTGAAGGGTGAGAATCGCGACATGACGCGCGAGGCGCTCGACATGATCCTGAACATCTGGGCGAGCGACGGCGGCTATCAGCATACCGGCAAGTATTGGAAGGTCGACGTTCCGCACCCGATGCTGCGGACCCTCAAGCATCACATCAAGCCTTTCCAAAAGCCGCATCCACCGATCGGCATCGCGGGCTTCAGCCCCAATTCGGATACGCTCAAGCTGGCCGGCGAGCGTGGTTTCATTCCGCTCAGCCTGAACCTCAGCACAGCGTACTGCGCCTCGCATTGGGACGCGGTGCTCGAAGGGGCCAAGCGCACCGGCCGTAATCCCGATCGCAGCGACTGGCGAATCGTGCGCGAGATCTTCGTCGCGGATACCGACGACGAGGCTTATCGCCAGAGCGCGAAGGGCGCCATGGGCCGCATGATGAGTGAGTACCTGTTGCCGCTGTTCAATGATTTTCAATTCACCCCGTTGCTGAAGGACGATCCGAAAATCCCCGACGCCGACGTGACGCCCGAATACCTGGCGCATCACGGCTGGCTGGTCGGCTCGGTGGCGACGGTCAAGCGCAAGCTGGGTGAGATGAACGATCAGGTCGGCGGCTTCGGCACGCTGCTGCATTTCGTTTTCGATTACGCCGACGATCCGCAGCCGTGGTTCAAGTCGATGCGGTTGCTGACCGAGGAAGTAATGCCGCATTTCGCGACGCGCACCCGGAACGGCGCCGCGGTGCACGCGTAAGCGTCCGCGGGAGGCGTAATACCCGGAACTCCCGCGCCACGTGCGCGCACGGAGCGAAACGCCCGGGTCAGTCCCGGGCGTTTCCTAGTGTTGGTACCAATGAGCGGCAGAGGCATGGATAAATGAGTGAGTATACCGTCAAGGATCGGGTCGCGATCGTCGGCGTCGGCGAGACCAAATACTACAAGCGCGGACAGGCGCCGGTCAGCGAATTCCGCCTGGCCTGCGAAGCGATAATCAAAGCCGCGGACGACGCCGGAATCGACGTGCGCGACATCGACGGCATCTCGGGCTACGCGGACGATCGCAACGATGCGTCGCGCCTCGCCACCGCGCTCGGACTGAAGCATCTGGGGTTTGCCGGGATGGTCTGGGGGGGCGGTGGTGGGGGTGGATCGGGCGCGGTCGGCAACGCGGCCGCCGCGGTCAACGCCGGCTACGCGAAATACTGTGTCGTCTTCCGCGCCCTCGCCCAGGGCCAGTTCGGCCGTTTCGGCCAAGCGCCGGTAAGTAACACGGTCTCGGGTCCCGCGGCCTACACTTCGCCCTACGGGCTCTATGTTCCCGCGCAATGGGTCGCACTGCGGACCCGCCGCTTCATGCACGATTACGGCATCAACCAGGAGCCGCTGGCGGCGGTGGCGCTGGCCGACTACCATCACGCGCAGTTCAATCCGCGCGCCGTCATGTACGGTCATCCACTGACGCGCGAGCAGTATGACCAGTCGCGCTGGATCGCCGAACCCTTTCATCTCTACGACTGCTGCATGGAAAACGACGGCTCGGCGGCTCTGATCCTGACGACCGCCGATCGCGCACGCGACGCGAAGAAACGGCCCGCCTGGATCATGGCCGCGGCGCAGGGCTCCGGCTATCGCCATAACGCGCCGGTCGAAAACTCCCCGGACTACTCATCCTCCAACTTCAAGACGCTCGCCCCGCGGCTCTTCGAGATGGCGGGAATCGCGCCGAAGGACGTCGACTGCGCCCAGATCTACGAGCACTTCAGCGGCGCTGTCATGATCAGCCTGGTCGAACACGGCTTTTGCAAGCCCGAGGAAGTGATGGAATTCGTCACCTTCGCGAATATCACCGCACCCAACGGCAAGTTGCCGATCAACACCAGCGGCGGCAATATCGCCGAGTGCTACATGCACGGGCTCGAACTGGTGAACGAAGCGGTGCGGCAGGTGCGCGGCGAGTCCACCTGTCAGGTCCCCGATTGCGAGATTGCGCTGGTGGCTTCCGGCCCGATGGTTTCACCGGTCAGCGATCTGATCGTGCATCGCGCCTAGCGCGACGGAGAGCAAACTGAGAAATGGCTAGCGAAACGAAATACTACCTGCCCGAGGGACTACCCTCCCCCAAGGCTCCGCGCGACGGGCTCGGCAAGGAATTCTGGGAAGCGACGAGGCGCCATGAACTGATCGTTCAGCGCTGTGCGAAATGCCGGACATTCCAATGGGGCCCCGAGTGGATCTGCCACAAGTGCTACACGCCCGAAGTCGGCTGGCATCAGGTCTCCGGCCGGGGACGGCTTTATAGCTGGATCAGGAGCTGGAACCCGGTCCATCCGGCCCTGCGCGACGCCTGCCCCTATATCGTCGCGGTCGTCCAGCTACCCGACGCGGATAATGTGCGGATGGTCGGGAATCTGCTCGGTGACCCGCGGCAGAATCCGCCGTTCGACGCGGAAGTCGAAGCGGTCTTCGAGGACCATCCAGATGCCACGCTCGTGCAGTGGCGGTTGATCAAATAGCGTCGCCGAACCGCTGTTCCCCGAGGTTCCACACGGGCCAAAAGCAAAGCGGCAGGTGATAACCACCTGCCGCCCTGCGATTCGTCTGAGGATTGGTCGCGGTTAAGCGCGCATCGCGTCGAGCGATACCAATTCCTCGCGTTTCGTCCCGGATGTGAGTGGACGCGAGCCGGAGGCGCGTTCGAACTGATCGACGATCCCCAACTCCTTGCCGATTTCGCGCACCGCCGGGAGTACCTCTTGTCCGAGCAGGCGGATACTGGTCATCCGATCCTCGAAGCTGACCGGCCCCTGACTCTGGAACACCCCGAAAGTGCCGGGCCGCAACGTCTCGAGAATCCGGCGGATCTTAGGAATGACCGACTTGGGCGTGCCCGCGATAATCTGCAGCCCGGAGACCGCTTTGGGATACGCCCTGTAGACCGCCGCCTTAGCTTCTTCGACGGTGGCTTCACCGCGCGCCAGCCGCTTGCGCGTGCTGTCGGCGACCTGCTGCAGCGTCGCGCTGTCGCTCGACGGAGAGGCCGGAGAGGCTTCCTTCGAGCGGCCGAGTTGCTCCGCACTGACGCCCAGGAAGCCGCCCGAACCGGCGGTCATCGTGCGGGCCAGCCGCTTGGTCGCTTCCTTGGAGTTGTAGCCCGGCGGCAGGGTGTGCTCGGGTCGCGAGAACGCCCCCTGACCACCACCGAAAAGATGCGCCTTGCCGAGTTCCTCGGCCTTCTCTTCGGTCTCGGCGACGACGACGTGCTGGAGATAGCCGAAATTCTCTGAGCCCGCTTGATAGCCGAGCTTGGCCGCCGTATCGCCGTAGATGTTCCACAGCTCCGCCGTCGCGGACAGCGCCGTACCGAGTCCGAGATACGGGTACTTGTGCTCCGCGCACCAGACCACGGTCTCGGGGCTCAGGACGCCCGGAATCATAATCGGCGGAATCGGTTTCTGGTAGGGCGTCACCCACGGATTGATGAAGCGGTAATTGAAATGCTTGCCCTCCCAGCGAAACGGACCTGGACGGGTCCACGCCGCGATGATGAGGTCGTGGGCTTCATTGAAGTATTCGCGGTTGTAGGCGGGGTTGGCGTTGTTGAAAATCTGTTCGCTGCCTGCGCCGCGCACCCATCCGGGAATCAGGCGGCCACGCGAGATACAATCGATCGTCGCCAGCTCCTCCGCGACGCGCAGCGGATTCTTGAAAGTCGGTAACGGATTACCGAGCAGGACTATCCGTGCTCTTTTCGTGATACGCGCGAGGATCGACGCCTCGACGTTCATCACGGCGCCCATGCAAAACGGCGTCCCATGATGCTCGTTGAGCATGATCGCGTCGAAGCCGACTTCTTCCGCGTAGACCATCTCGTCGAGATATTCGTTGTAAAGCCGGGCGCCGACTTCGCGGTCGAAGAACTTGTTCGACAAAGCGAAATAGGCCCGGTTTTTGATCAATTCGTCTTCGGAAACGTCGCGATAGGGACGCTCCGTAAAATACATCAGTTGCATTTTGCTCTCCTCAGTAACGCAGTTGGGCGCTCAGACGCGGACCGAATCGTCACGCTTCGGTGCACGCTTGAGGGCCTCCAGGTCGACCAGCGAGTCGCGCTTGGTCCCTGCCGTATACGGCCGTGAGCCGGGCTCCACCTCGAACGGATCCTTGATTCCCAGTTCTTTGGCATACTCGCGCATCGCCGGCAGTACTTCCTGTCCCATCAGGCGGACGTTGGTGAGCCGATCCTGCACCGACACCGGACCCTGAATCGTAAAAAGTCCGAAGATTCCCGGACGCAAGGTCTCCATGATCAGGCGAATCTTCGGCAGCACCGACTTCGGCGTACCGACGATGATCTGCAGGCCGTCCTGCGCCTTCTGGTAATTGCCGTAGATTTTCGCCTTCGCTTCCGCGATCGAGACCTCGCCGCGCTTTAGCCGCTCGCGCGTATTGCCCTTTTCCTTGTGCAGGTCCTGTACACTCGCCTGCTCCGACTCTTGCAGCTTCGCGCTCGTCACGCCGAGGAAGCCGTAATCGGTCTGCTGACGCGCGAGACGGCGGGTCGCCTCTTTCGAATTGTAGCCCGGCGGCAAGGTATGCTCCGGACGCGAGAAGTTTTGCGCGCCACCGCCAAACAGCGCGCCTTTGCCCAACTCCTGCGCCTTCTCTTCCGTCTCGGCGACGAAGATCTGCTGCAGGTAGCCGAAATTCTCGCTGCCTGCGGTGTAGCCCTGCTGTGCGGCGGTATCGCCGTAAAGGTTCCACAGTTCGACCGTCGCGGGCAGGGCGGTGCCCAGGCCGATGTAGGGGTACCGATGCTCCGCGCACCAGACCACGGTTTCCGGGCTCAGCACACCCGGAATCCAGATCGGCGGACGCGGCTTCTGGTAGGGCAGCGCCCACGGATTCACGAAGCGGTAGTTGAAATGCTTGCCTTCCCAGCGGAACGGGCCCTGACGGGTCCAGCAGGCGATGATGAAGTCATGCGCCTCGTTGAAATATTCGCGATTATACGCCGGGTTCGCGTTGTTGAAGATCTGCTCGCTACCCGCACCGCGCACCCATCCGGGCACCAGCCGTCCATGCGAAATCAGATCGATTTCGGCGAGCTCCTCGGCCATCCGCAGCGGATGCTTGAGTACCGGGAGCGGATTACCGAGCAGGACAATACGCGCCCGCTTGGTGATCCGCGCCAGAATAGCCGCCTCGACGTTCATCACGGCGCCCATGCAGAAGGGATTGCCGTGATGCTCGTTCAGCATGATTGCGTCGAAGCCGACTTCCTCGGCGTAGCAGGCTTCGTCGAGATATTCGTTGTAAAGATCGGCGCCGAGTTTCGGATCGTAAAAAGTGTTCGACACGCCGAAGAAGCTGCGATTCTTGATCACCTCGTCTTCGGGCACATATTTGTAGGGGCGCTCGGTAAAATGCATGATATGCATGGTTTGTCTCCTTCAGCTCACGCTAGGGCCGGTGCTCAGGCGAGGAACTCGCGAACCAGCTTGATAAAGTCGGCCGACTTCTCGATCTCCGGCCGATGGCCGCATTCGTTATAGATCGCGACGTTGACGTCCGTATTCTTGAGCGCCTGGCGATAGCACTCGGCGGCGCTGACCGGCACAACCGCGTCTTCACGGCCCCAGACTATCTGGGTGGGCAGCCCGCGCACGCCCTCGAGGAAATGGGCCAGCGTGTGACTGCTCATGATCGGCTCCCACGTGAGCCGCGCATTCTCGGTGCGCGCATCCTCGAACGCCTCGAACTGCTCGGGCGTGCGCTCGCCGCCGTAAAGCTTGGCGAACTCGGGAACCTCACGATTGTAGACACTCAAGTTCAACGAGGTATGCGCGGTGATCGAGAAAACGTCCGCGATCTCACCATTCGGCGGCTTGATCCCGGCCGGCGCGACCAGCACCATTTTGTTGAACTGCTTGGCGTTGATCGTCGCCATCTCCGCCGCGGTCCATCCGCCGACGGAAAAGCCGATTACGTCGAGCGGCGCCAGATTCAGATCGCGCAGCACCCAACTGTAAAACATCGCCAGATCGTGAATATTCAGAATCCAGTCGACCTTCGGTGACTTGCCGAGGCCAGGCTGAATCGGAATTATCAGGCTATGCTCCTTGGCCAGCGCGGCATGCCAGCTCATCCATCCCGGATGGCCTAGTTCCTCGTGCAAGACCAGAAGCGGTTTGCCGGTGCCCCCTTTGATTATCGCGAGGCTCGTCCCCGCCACCTTGGTGATTTCTTCTGTCCAGTCTGCCATCTGCGTTATGATTCCTCCGCTATTTACCTCGGGGGTAAGCGCCCGTCATGGTCGCCGCCGCCGGGTCTGCTCGTAATTAAATGCCGCGCCGCAAGGCGGGCACGAAGCTCAGGATGCCTTGGTGACCGCTGCGTCCGGCCGCACCTTGAGCAAAACTCCATTGGCATAAAGCTCGCGCAACTCGTCGTCCGCGATGCCGATCATCTCGCGCAACACCGCTTCATTGTCCTCGCCGAGCCGCGACGCCTTCAGATCGGTGCGCTCCGGCCACGCCGAGAATTTCACCGGGAAGCCCGGAATATCGAACTCGCCGAACGCCGGATCGTTGACCCGCCGGACCGTCTTGCGTTCGCGCAAGTGCGGATGCGCCATCGCTTCCTCCAGCGAATGGACCGGGCCGCACGGCACGCGAAACTTGTCCAGCTCGGCGACGACACTGTCGCGATCGGGAAAAGTCGCGAACCAGCCTTCGATTATTTCCTTCAGCGCCTCGTTGTTGCGCACCCGGCGGCCGTTGGTCTTGAAACGCTCGTCCTGCGCGAGCTCGGGCCGCCCCAGCGCCTTGGCCAGCCGCGGGAACTCATGCTGCTGCACGAGCAGCATGATGTACCCGCCGGGACACTTGAAGACGCCCGTTGGACTACCGGCCGGATGCTGTGAGCCGTTCCGCTTGAGCGAAAACTTCTCCTTGCGGATCGAGGTGACCGGCACGGCCATTTCGTGCATGTGGAAATACGTGTCCGTCAGCGACGCGTCGAGGTACTGCCCCTGTCCCGTGCGCTCCGCATTGAGCAGCGCGAACCCGACCGCCATCGCGGCCGCGACCCCGGTCGAGACGTCGCCGATCGCCATGGTCGGGATAATCGGCGGCCGGTCAGCCTCGCCCAAAAGACCGGTTACCCCGGCGAAGGCGGCGCCGATAAAATCGTAGCCCGGCCGATTCCGCAGCGGACCGGTCTGCCCCGCCGCCGAGATCGAGCACATCACGATTTTCGGATTGATCTTCCTGAGCGCCTCGTAGCCGAAGCCCATGTCGGCGATCACCCCCGGCGCGAAATTCTCGACCACCACGTCGATCTTCGGAATCATTTTCAGCAGCAGCTCGCGCGCCTGCGGCTTATGCAGATCGAGCGCGAGACTGCGTTTGCTGTGACTGTGCTGAAAGTAGTAGGTGCTCATACCGTCTTTCGACATCAGCCCCATGCCGCGGACGTGATCGCCCTCCAGTGAGCGTTCCACCTTGATCACGTCGGCGCCCAGCTCCGCCATGATCCGTGTGCAGGTTGGCCCCGCCACGAAATGGGTGAAGTCGAGGACGCGATAGCCTTTGAGCATCAGTGCCGGCTGCTCCATCGAGGTGGTCTCCAAACGGTTGTGTGCCGCGAGCGGAGATGCGCTGCGTGCAGTCAAGTCTTTCGAGCGCAATATACTAATGTCGGCGGGCAGGTGTCCACCTGAACGCGCAGGCTGTGCGGAGCCCATCTCACGTCGGCGGATTGGGCACGAACTCGCGGTGGGCCCTGCTACTCCGGCTTGGCCGTCAGCTCCACCGGTGGAGGTGCGGAATCAGCGCGCGTTCGCCCCGACAGGCCCCTTGGGGTTTGATCTTTCAGCGCGTCGTGGGAGTCGGATCGACGGCCGGAAGTCGGAGCTTATCCCCTTGAGCCTCTGTTTCTAATGCTGCCCGACCGCGGCTATCCATGCCCGCGACCGGCTCCAACGGGAGAACCTTGTCCGGCGTCAATCTTTGGGTCGCCGGAATA
>Ga0074045_10004373_pt1 | contig 12532 bp, 12 predicted proteins | sample BogForMeECP23OM2_FD_94442 | JGI IMG/M metagenome (GOLD analysis project Ga0074045, IMG submission 94442) | Bog forest soil microbial communities from Calvert Island, British Columbia, Canada - Bog Forest MetaG ECP23OM2 | ecosystem: Environmental > Terrestrial > Soil > Wetlands ...
ACATTCTCGAGGTCGGCTTCTGCATGGTCTTGGCGCCACATGTCGAAGAAGATCGATTGGACATCCGAACCACTTGCCACCGGTTCGATCGTAGTAGTTTGCGTCTTTCCGTCGGGTGCCGTTTTGGTGACTGCCGAAGGAAACTTGCCTGGATGCTCGCTTGAGAAGTTTTCGAAGAAGGCTACCGCCAAATCGGAAGCTTGCGGCTTGGGAGTGCTGGGATTGGCTTTGATCCAGTCCTGAACCGCCGGCTGGTGCGCCTTGGCCCATGCGTCGATATATGCCGCGTGCGTGGGATCCGCGCTCACCCATCCTCCGGCGAGCCCGTTATGATTGTCGGCCCATTGCGCCACGAGATGTGGCTTTCCCTGAAATTGGTCCTGCTGAAACCATGCTTCGATATCGGGCGCGACCAGTTGTCCCGCCTTCGGCCCGCTTTGATATTTGACGATCGGTCCAAGCATGCGTGCGACGCGATCGCGAAGCGCATAGTTGGACGCCGAGAGCGTCGATGATGCCGAGGCGGAAGCGTCATAGGACGCTGCCGAGGGGCGCGGCTGGAAGTATTCGTCCTTGGTGAAAGGTTGCGCGATTAGCAATGAGCCGACTGGCTTACCATCGGGACCCGCGACCATGCTGCCGTTGGCGGAGAATGGGAAGAATGCTTGCCCAATCGCCCACACCGCAAGCGGATAAACCAGGCAGCATATCACTACGGTCGCGAGCAGAAGCCAGAGACTTTTGGTGATGTTTTTAGACACGAGCTTATCCTCCCTCCTGCTTACGCAATGAGGTGCATTGCCACCATGGCGACATCGATCAGTTTGATCCCGATAAAGGGCATAACGACACCGCCCAAGCCCCATATCAGAAGGTTTTTCCGAAGCAGCGCGTCCGCTCCGAGCGGCTGATACTTTACGCCTCGTAGCGCGACCGGAATCAACATTGGAATGATGACCGCATTGAAGATGACCGCGGACAGGATCGCGGAAGTCGGTGAATGAAGATGCATAACGTCCATCGCCTTGAGCCACGGCAGCGTGCCGGCGAACAGCGCGGGAACAATCGCGAAGTACTTGGCGACGTCATTCGCAACCGAAAAGGTGGTAAGCGCGCCTCGCGTCATCAGGAGTTGCTTCCCGATCTCGACTACCTCGATTAGCTTGGTCGGATCGGAATCGAGGTCGACCATGTTGCCCGCTTCTTTGGCGGCCTGCGTGCCTGAATTCATCGCGAGACCCACATCCGCTTGCGCCAGAGCAGGAGCATCGTTGGTGCCATCACCCATCATCGCGACCAGCTTGCCCTCTGCCTGCTCTTTGCGGATGTAAGCGAGCTTGGATTCAGGCGTGGCCTGCGCGACAAAATCATCGACGCCCGCCTGTCGTGCAATGGTTGCGGCGGTGAGCGGGTTGTCGCCGGTTATCATCACGGTACGCAGCCCCATGCTGCGCAGCCGCTCGAAGCGCTCCTGCATTCCGGTTTTCAAAATATCCTCGAGAACGATCACTCCCGCGATCTTCGCTCCCTCCGCGACCACCAATGGCGTGGCGCCCTTGGAGGCGATCGACTCAACGGTAGATTCCAGGCTGCCCGGAATTACTCCTCCCTGGTTACGCACAAAGGCGATCACCGAATCTGGCGCGCCTTTTCTAATGCAAGTACCGTCCGGAAAATCGAGCCCGCTCATCCGTGTCTGCGCGCTGAAAGCGACAAATCCTGCTCCGACCGGCGCGACGAGGTCTTTTCCCGCAACTCCCTGCGCTCGGGCGTGGAGGACGATGCTTTTACCTTCGGGGGTCTCGTCCGACGCCGAAGCGAGAGCGGCCAGTTGTGCCAGCCGAGTAACCGTGAAGCTTCCAACCGGGACGAATTCAGTCGCGTGCCGATTTCCCACTGTGATGGTCCCGGTCTTATCCAGTAGAACAATGTCGATGTCGCCGGCGGTCTCCACCGCTTTGCCGCTCTTGGCGATAATGTTTGCCTGCAACGCGCGATCCATTCCCGCGATGCCAATCGCGGCGAGCAGCGCGCCGATCGTAGTCGGAATCAGACACACAAGCAGCGCCACCAGAGTCGGGACATCGGTCCCCAGGCTTTTCAGCGGCTCTGAAATCCCTAGGTAGCTGGCCATGTACTGCTCGGCATTCCAGGCCATCGGCCACAGCGGAATGACCACGATCAGAAAGGCAAGCGTCAATGCAGAAAGCGCCAGCGTGAGCGCGATCTCGTTCGGCGTCTTCTGACGCGAGGCGCCTTCCACCAGCGCGATCATTCGATCGAGGAATGACTGACCAGTAAGAGCAGTAATCTTGACTACGATTCTATCCGAAATGACTCGGGTGCCGCCGGTGACACCGGAGCGATCGCCGCCCGCTTCGCGAATGACCGGTGCGGATTCGCCTGTAATCGCGGATTCGTCCACCGACGCGATTCCTTCGACGATTTCTCCATCACTGGGGATCACCTGGCCGACCGTTACTACCACCAAATCGCCAGCCGTCAGATCAGTGGAGCGAACCTCTTCCACGACTCCGGGACGTTTGAGGCGGTAAGCGGGCGTCTCGCTGCGAGTTCTGCGCAGCGACTCGGCTTGAGCTTTGCCCCGCGCCTCCGCTAGCGCAGTAGCGAAATTCGCAAACAGGACGGTCAGAAAAAGCCACGCGTCGAGCTCGACGAAATAGCTGATCGGAACCTGGGACACAGAGGTACTGAGAATCGCTTGCGCGATGAACAAGGTGGTGAGAATCGCACCGATTTCGACCACGAACATTACCGGGTTCGCCCATTGAACGTCCGGGCGAAGCATTACGAATGCCTGCTTTAGGGCCTGGCGGACCAATTCGGGTTCAAACAGGTTTCTGCTTCTGATTCGACGCGGCGGACGCGGATGCTGAGGTGCTTCGATTGTTCTTAGCGGTGCTGCAGCTGCTCCCATTTTATTCTCCGACAAAATGCGACTGGTTGATTTGGTTACGCCTGCCACTATCCGCCGAAAGGAATCGGCCCCAAGTGTTCCGCGAGCGGCCCAAGCGCGGCGACGGGCAGGAATAGGAGCGCTCCGACGATCACAATGGTGCCGAGCAACAGACATCCAAAGGTGAAGGTGTCATCGCGCAAGGTTCCCAGACCAAACGGCGTGCTCTTCTTCATGCCCAAGAAACCCGCCAACGCGATCGGTGCAATGATCGGTATGAAGCGCCCCAGCATGATTACAAAGCTTGCGGCGATGTCCCATGGAACCGCCTCGGGCGCCGGGCTCGGGTTGTTGTTGAGGCCGTAGGTAACTCCGAGTCCATCGAACGCCGAACCGTTGTTGGCGGAGTCCGACGAGAACTGGTAGACGATTTGCGAAAATCCATGAGCGCCGGGGTTACTCTCCGCCTTGATCCCCCAATTGGTGGCTGCAAACAAACCGGACGGTCCAAGGATCACTAGCGGGTGAATTAGTAACGCGATCATAGCCAACTTTACTTCGCGCGCCCCGATCTTCTTGCCCAGGTATTCCGGGGTGCGGCCTACCATCTGTCCCACCACAAAAATTCCGATGATCAGAAACAAAAGGAGGTTGATCATTCCGACGCCTTTACCGCCGAAGATGCAGTTCACCCACATTCCGAAAAACGGGGCGACGGCAGCCACCGGATTCAAACTATCGTGCTCGCAATTTACCGCCCCGCAAGTGAAATCCACCGTGGCCGCTGCGAAGGTCGAACCCGCCGAGGTTCCGAAGCGCATCTCCTTGCCTTCGAGATTGCCGAGGTGCTGATCCACCGGAAGTCCCGCAACGGCCGGCAGGCTGATAACCCTTTTTCCACCTGGCGCAGTAGCGCTGGGAATCTCGAAGGTTCGGGCAATCGGATCTGCAGTCAGACCCGGATTAGGTTTGAGCGTGTCGAAGTGAATTGTCCAAAGAACCGTACCCACTAACAAAAATAACATCACTGCGAAAATCACTACGCCGTGTCTTTGGCGCCGCAACATTCGCCCGTACATAAAGACCAGCGCCATCGGAAACAGCATCATCGACGAGGTCGTGAGCAGGTTGCCGAACGCAGAGGGATTCTCAAATGGATGGGTAGAGTTCATCCCATAAAAGCCGCCACCGTTGGTCCCAAGCATTTTCATCGGCACGAACGCCGCGAGCGGCCCCACGATGATTGTCTGTTGCTTCGGCTGCCCATTATCGGTAGTTCCCATCGCGGTGGGCTCAAGTGTCGTCACCTGATTGGAACTCTGAAAAGTCATCGGCATGCCGCTGCACAGATAGAGCAGGCTCAAAATGAAGACGGCGGGTAGAAACGTATAGAAAACCACGCGCCACATGTCGAGAAAGAAGTTGCCTACGTCGGGATCGCTGCGGAAAGCGCGGATCATTGCAGTCAAAGCGCAGAATCCGATTGACGCCGACAGGAAAAACATTGGTAGGCAGAAAAATATTTGGGTGAAATTCGAAAACGCCACGTCTCCGGAATAGTGCTGAATGTCGGTATTGGTGCTGAAAGACATGACGGTGTTCAGAATCGTACTCGGCGCCAGGGCACCCAGTCCTCTCGGATTCAGCGGCATCCATGGCTGGACCGCCAAAATGAGGAAGCCGAATATATAAAGGACGACGTTGAACACCAACAGCGACACCGCATATTGCTTCCAGTTCTGCGGCCCGCTGCTTACTTTGTCCTCACACCACTTCAACATTCCTGACGGGCGGTAGTGTCCACCCATGATCCACGCCAAGTAGGCGCTCAGCGGTATGGCCAGGATCACGGGTATCGCGATTAAACAGAATGGCAGTAGCCACATAGGATAAGTCCTCTTCGACCAAGCTTCAACGTAACGACTAGAACCACTCTGGCCTGACCATCGCCGTGACCAGATAAACGAAGACGAAAGCGGCAACCGCCGCGGTTAAGTAAATCACTTCAATAACCCTCCCTATATCTTCTCGCAGGCGACTAAGAACGCGTAACAAAGACCCAGTCCTGCCAGTCCCAGAAGAAACATTCCCGGTAACCAGATTTCGAGATTCATTTAATTCTTCCCCATATCCTCAGGACGATAATGAGATGGATCAGCCAGCGGTTACACCTTTGAGCTGGGTCCGCGAGCAACACACCGTCAAGTCAAGACGTAGCAACCGGAATGCCGAAACTTAGTATAAGCGGTTTGCTTTTTGCAGGTTTCAATTGACGATCCAGATGAGAAATGAGCCATCTGGTAAAATTACCCCACGACGAAATATCGCGTGGCAGAATGCAATGTGAGATTCGACCACTCACCCCGCCCCGTGCAGTTTACCCGATAGCTTTATGAGCACCTGCTAGCCAAATGGTCAGCAGGTTGTCTCCCGACAGATATATGGTCCGGCATCGCGCTTAGGACTTCGGGGCCTGCCCTTATGCGGCGAGCGCACTTAAGAATTAGTAGCGGAGCTGAAGGACAGCCATCAGAAGACGACGCAGAGTTTTCCGATCGTCGAAATATCAAGAACTATGGGCAGCTTGATTTGCGGACCCCCAGAACCCAACGCTTTTGCGAGGCTATCCAGGCGGGTCCTTCTTCTAAGAAAGGTGAGACGGCCGAATTCGGGAAAGCCACTCTCTTGCGAGCAATACTTCGCGGACCACTAGTTGCACCAGCTGCTACGCTCGGGCGGCTAGGTCGAGGTCACTGTCGACGATACCATCAACCTGAACAGTTATCACCGGGCAGGGCGCTTGGCCCACGAGCCTTTCTGCTAGGCTGCGCATCAACCTATCGAAGAATCCGGGTTGCGAACGGCCCGCCACCACGATGAGATCGATCTTCAGCTCTCGCGCAACTTGCGCGACGACACGTGGGACGATACCGAAGTGGAGATCGTTCGTGCATTTTGGGTAAATGAGACGCGCACGCTGCGTGAAGCGCTCCAAGCGGATTCGAGCATCGTTGGCCGAACGCTCCAAGATCTGCGTTGGATCCGACCAATGACAAGCGCCGTTCGGCAGGGGCTCAATGACATGAACGAGCACAATTTGTGGACTGGCGCTCACGTGCTAGATAGATCGCGCGCTCGAGTGCTGCGACCGAGCGCTGTGAGAAGTCCGTAGGCACGAGGATCTTCTCTAATTTCATAAACGAGCATCTCCTTGATAGCCGCGGACCTTGAGGACAACTTTGTTCGCTAGCTGTTGCCTCGGACGCAAAGGGCTACGAACCCCGCGGAGCGCGAGTTTGCCGTAGCGCTGATCTGACCCATGAGCTATAGATGGTGGGTGACGCCGCCGCCGGGAAGGTATGTAGCGCGGAGAAGAAGCCCTTCTCTCTGAGTAGTTCCGGACCGTGAGAGTGACCGCCTTGCATCGCTGAACCAACAGATAATGTTTCTTTTCGCGCTTTAATGTCATATCGAGGGGAGGGTTTTTATTCAAAGTATTCTATTATGCCTCAGAACAGCAGGTCCTGAGGCACAATACCGTCAGGCGGATGAAGATTGGACTCGAGGAAATAGGGGTACCGCGTTTTGGCGCCGATCCAGGCGAAGAGCGCCAGGATGCCGGGTAGCGCCGTGCTTAACTTCGGCTTTCGTAAGGCGACGGTTTCGCGAAGCTTACTCTGAGTCGTGGATTTGCGCGCAGGACATGGTCCGTGAGCAAACGTGGCAAGCCTATTGGAGTTCTCGGGATCTGGAATGGGTTGGGCTTTGCGATCCAAGGCCACGATCAATCCGTGCCGTTCATTGACCAGGAACGCGTATTTGCACCGAAGACAGAGGTAGATACGGGGGCGCGGTCTGAAGAATCCGCGTTTCTTCAGAGTTTTAACCAGGAAGGCGTGCCGTAAATCCGCGGCCGAGGGTTGCGACGCCGTGTTCGGGACATTCCGTGCTGCAATATTGGATTTGAGTTTTAAATAGTCATATGAGGAGGACAGTACCGAAAGCGGGAAGCCGACTTTCGCGACCGGGATCAGCGGCGCAAATGCAAACGTGCTTGACCTGGGAAATCTCATCGCAGTGACCACTGGACCCGCGAACCGCGAACCACGTTTCCTCTCATCCCAGGAAAGCAGCAATTCGCGCGCCACGCTCCCTGAGGGATGAAGGCCAGGGGACTCGATGCCAGGGAAAAGTCAATAAACTGGCGGGGAATCCACAAATTTAACGAACAATCCTGAAATCAGCAAAACCTGCGTGGCGGATCCATTCGTAGAAATTGCAAAGGTGCATTGCTTTCAAAACGAAACCTCTTCAGCCAGGGGTCCAGAAAGGCTCGTATTTTAGTAGCTTTTCCGTGGGCATGACTCCTGCTCATGGCTGGTTGATCGGGACGCGAGCCGCCGGTGCTCGGGCAGGGAGTATCAGGAGTATCGAAATGAAGAAGGTGGAAGTAGTTATAAAATCTTCGGCCTTTGACACGTTCAGGGAGTCGGCCAAACGTCTGGCCATTTCAGAATACGACGTCTCTGATGTGCGACTCGCACCGAGTTTCGGAGCTGCTGAACGCCGAGGCTTCTATCGAGGGCAGGAATACAATCTGGATCTGCTTTCGAGGGTCAAAATTGAATTCGCTGTCTTCGATAGAGAGGCGACGCCGATAGCTCAGGAGCTTCTCGCAGTGCTGGCCCCAGATAGCATTGCGATATCTCCACTCGACGAAGTCATCAGTATATTTGCCAGTGTCGATCAGCCCGTCCCGCTATCTCGAATTGAGAGCAGTCTTTTCCATGTCACTAGCATCACTCACTGAGTGTTGAACTGCATTCGCATGATCGGCGCATCTCTTAGGTTTGTACCACGCCGGATAATTGTCGGTGAGCGGCACTTTAGCGCAGAGGGGTCAAGGCTCGTACGTCCTCTGTCACTCGCCAGCACGAAAGCAAGATCCCTGGTGCGTTGGAACGCGTCCGGCTTTAGACGGAAATCGTCGATTGGCCATCGGTCAGGACCAAACGAGACATTCGCTCGACAATGATTACCCTGGGCCGATTCCTCAACTTGTCGCACTCACTGCCTTGGGGTTCGGATCGCTGCCTGTACGTATCCTAAGGACAGGGCATGGTACGTACTGGATGATTTTTTCGGCAGTGCCGCCAATCAAAAGATCAAGTAAGTGAGTTTGCCCGCGCATGGACATGACTATGAGGTCCACCTTAAGCTTGCTCACCAGATCACCGATTACTTCGTGAACGACACCAAAATGGAGTTCTGAACGACATTTTTGGTAGAGCTGAGAAGCTTCTTTCTCGAAACGCTCAAGCTCGGCCGAAGCCGTCTCAGCGTAACGCTCGAGTATTTTCGTAGGCTCAGACCAACGCGCGGCCCCATAAGGTAATGGCTCAACTACGTGAACGATTACCACTTCGGGTCCGTGCTCGCGTGTTAGCTCGATCGCGTACTTTAATGCCGCGAGCGAATGTTCCGAGAAGTCCGTAGGCACCATTATTCGTTCGATTTTCATTCTTTTTCCTCACCCAAAGAAAAAGTAAGCAACAATCACCGGAAAAAAGGCATCGAGCTCAAAACCGCAAAAACGACAATGAGCAAGAGGGCCGATGTGCCAAGACCAATCCTTGCCCACTCGCGGCTTGTGATTCCTAGACGGCTCGCCGCGACGATATTGGGTATGTTCCCGGTTACAAGTGCCCCTCCGCTGACAAGTAAAGCGAGTAACGCCGATCGCTGCTGATTGATACTTAGGGAAGGTCCTATCTCCACGACTGCTAGGGTTGAATTGTTTACGACCGCCGAAATAGTGTTCATCCAAAACAGCAATCCGTTAGGAACGCGATGGATATATGTGTCGACCAAAGGCCTAAGTCCATTTGAAAGTGCAACAAGTCCGGCGATGAAAACGTACACTTTGCCGGGGCGAATCAATAGAACAAGCCTCCACGAGTCCACCTCCGACGCATCCAGCGGATCGATGGAACCGAACGGCAAAAACAAGATAGGAATCGACGCGAGGATGATTCCGACAACAATGAATGGGCCGAGAAGGTGAGCAAGGTACCAGAAGTCGGCGTGCAGAGACCGGAGAACGACTGCAATACCGGGCATGCCTAAAGGCGTGAGGCCTGCACCAAAGCCGATCGCGAAACACCCAAATACCGTTGCGGCAGTCTCGGACCCTCGGTCACAGCGAAGCAGCGAAATTGCTTCCACAAAGACCAAGGCTGCTATAACCGGAGTGATGAAAGCAGCCGTAAGGCCAAGTATCACCGCCAGACCGAAACAAATAATCCGAGGATCCAGCAGTTTGATGATCTGACGAAGTAGTTGGTCGAAATGGGCCCGGAGAAGGCGAAAGCCGGCGCCAAAAACCAGAACTGCCAGCGTGAACGCAAGAGGCTCAGTTAAAGCCGCCCGGACGAGCGCCGCATCGAATTGTCCTAGAATACAAGCGGTCAATACTCCGACCAGCAGGAAAAATACCTCAACGTTTCGTTCGATCGCTTCGATGAAAACGGGTCCGAGCAGAACTAAAACGATGACTAATATCGCCAGGGACAGTCTTAACATCTTGGCGACCTGCGAGGGTGCTGAAGAAAGCTCAAATCGCGCGTTGGTCTCATTTGACAACGACTTAGCAAGGAAAAGCAGCGTCTCCTCAGGGCTTTTTTGGAGGGACGTTGAGTGCCGAGAGTTGACGCTAGGTCGAGCCGTCGCTGCGGTCGTTTGGTGGCTATTTTGTGACCTCCAGTGGCTGAGGAGACCCGCCACTCTTGCGCATTATGCACGGCCCAACGGCATGCATTCTGAAACCCGCGGGCCTTTTCAACCTGAAGTGTCATTGTAATTGTTGCCTTTTTTTTGGCACGCCAGATGCACTCCTACCAGATTTCCGTGGTCGACAGGAGCGATCGTAGTGCCGATCGATACTGGACAAATTTTCCGCCATAACTTCGCCATCTGGGTGATGGGCAAGCGCCCGGGATTCTTTAAACCTCAGCGCTACATGTATCGATGCTTGCGGTGCAAGTGGGCATTCGTCGTCAATGGGGAATATCGCGGTTCGATCCGAGTCGTCGCCGACAAGGCTGGTGAGATAACTGTGGCCGAGGCCCAGCGCCGGCTTGCTACTTTCGAGTCAGGACCTTGCCCGGGCTATCAAACCCCTATCGAGGCAAAACAGGGGTCGCAACCCGCGAGCGTTCTTCCGATGCGGCGCGAAAATCGACAAACAAAAACTGCACGTGACACTCGCGCCATATGAGAGGCAACATGCTGGACCTAATTTTTATAACAGGCACAGTCGTCTTTTTCTTTTTAGCGCTGGCCTATGTCGAAGGATGCGAAAAACTATGAGCACGTGGGAACTCATCATGGGCGCCACGATGGCGATCGGGTTGACGGTTTACTTGGTGTACGCGCTACTGCGTCCAGAGAAATTCTAACAAGTGAGCGACTATAGTGTTAAGTAACGCGCTTATCCAAATCGGTTTCTATTCGTTAATCGTCACACTGACCAGCGTGCCGCTGGGACTTTATATGGCACGCGTGTTTGCCGGTGAGCGCACGTTTATGGACCCCCTGCTCTTGCCGGTCGAAAGATTGATCTATCGGGTTTGCGGAATTCATCCCGCAACCGAAATGAGCTGGTGGGAATACACCATATCGATGCTGCTGTTCAGCGTGGTGGGAATGATCTCTCTCTACGCGATCGAACGCCTACAGCATATCCTGCCGTTCAATCCCCAAGGCATGGCAGCGGTTCCCCCCGACCTAGCCTTCAATACAGCGGCCAGCTTCGTCACCAATACCAACTGGCAAGCCTATGGCGGCGAATCGACGATGAGCTACCTGACCCAGATGGCGGGTCTAGCCTTCCACAACTTCGTCTCCGCGGCGGCCGGTATCGCAATAGCGATAGCAGTGATCCGCGGCTTTGTTCGCAGGAGTGCCAAGACCCTTGGGAACTTCTGGTTCGACCTCACCCGTGCAACGCTATGGGTGCTGCTTCCGATCTGTCTTGTACTCACGCTGGTGCTGGTATGGCAGGGCATGCCGCAGAATCTGAGCGCCTACACTCACGCCAAAACCCTGGAAGGTGCCGAGCAGGTCATCGCTCAAGGCCCGGTCGCGTCTCAGATAGCAATCAAACAGATGGGCACCAACGGCGGTGGGTTCTTCAATGTCAACTCAGCCCATCCCTACGAGAACCCGACGCCGCTTAGTAATTTTCTCGAGATGTGGGCGATTTTTGCTCTCGGCGCGGCACTGACGCACACCTTTGGGCAAATGGCTGGGAATAGACGGCAAGGATGGGCTCTCTTTTCCGCCATGGGGCTGCTTTTTCTTATGGGCGTGACGGTGGCGACCTGGAGCGAGCAGCGGGGCAACCCTCAGTTTACCGCGATGGGCATCAGTCAAACCGCTAGCGCCCAGCAGAGCGGAGGCAACATGGAAGGCAAGGAGGTGCGCTTCGGGATCGTTAATTCGACGATCTGGGCCACCGCCACAACCGACGCTTCGAACGGGTCCGTTAACGCGATGCATGACAGCTTCACGCCGCTGGGCGGATTAGTGCCACTGTTCAACCTCCACCTGGGAGAAGTGGCATTCGGCGGCGTCGGCACCGGACTCGCTGGCATGATCGTGATGGCCCTGCTGACGGTATTCATAGCGGGATTGATGGTGGGACGTACGCCTGAATACCTGGGCAAGAAGATCGAAGCCCGAGAAATGAAACTGGCAATGCTTTACATTCTAATCTTTCCAGCGATCATACTGCTTCCGACCGGGGTTGCGATCGTCGCCAAAGCTGGATTGGCCGGAATCTCCAATGCTGGTCCCCATGGTTTTTCCCAGATTCTCTACGCATTTTCATCGAGCGCCGCCAACAACGGATCCGCGTTCGCCGGTCTTAGCGCGAACACCCTCTTTTACAATTCCATACTGGGATTCGTAATGCTGCTCGGTCGTTTCATGATGATGATTCCCGTTCTGGCCATCGCAGGGTCGCTTGTCGGGAAAAAAATAGTGCCAGCAAGTGCCGGTACTTTTCCTACTGATGGGATCATTTTCGTAATACTGCTAGTCGCTGTAGTTCTTATCGTAGGCGCCCTGACTTTCTTTGGCAGTTGGGCGCTCGGTCCGATCGTTGAACATTTCTCGATGACGCATGGAATCCTTTACTAAGGAGCCAAACGGTTAACCCTAATGTCAGAAGCAAGGAAAGCAGCAAGTCTCTGGGACAAGGATATCGTGAGCCGCGCGCTGGTCGATTCGATTTGGAAATTCGATCCACGCGTACAAGTCAAGAATCCGGTCATGTTCGTTGTCGAAGTCACGGCGCTGGCGGTGACGATTATCATCGTGCAGAACCTGCTCGGCGGTAACAGCAAGTTCCTCGGCTTCGAGTTCCAGATCGCGATCTGGCTGTGGTTCACGGTTGGCTTCGCGAATTTCGCCGAAGCAATGGCGGAGGGCCGCGGCAAGGCGCAGGCTGACAACCTTCGAAAGACGCGGACTGAAACCCACGCGCGCATGCTCAAGGATGGGAAGGAACGGATGGTTGCGGCGACCGAGCTGCGCCGCGGTGATGTGGTCCTG
>Ga0074045_10004374_pt1 | contig 12530 bp, 13 predicted proteins | sample BogForMeECP23OM2_FD_94442 | JGI IMG/M metagenome (GOLD analysis project Ga0074045, IMG submission 94442) | Bog forest soil microbial communities from Calvert Island, British Columbia, Canada - Bog Forest MetaG ECP23OM2 | ecosystem: Environmental > Terrestrial > Soil > Wetlands ...
CGCGGCGGCGAGTATAACCGGCTCTATGATCTGCAGTTCACACCCCCGGCCGAGTTTGCCGCCAACGGCGAATTGGCGAGTTGATCCTGCGCCGCGGCCGAGCGTGAGTTCAGTGCCAGCCGGCTCGACTGCGCTGCGGCAGGTCTACAATGCGCTCTGGTACCCGGCCTTGCCCTTCGCGCTACTGGCGACCGGCGGCCGCGACCCCGTTATCCGCCGTGAGAGAATGGGCCGCGGCGATTCCGCTCCTCCGCAGGCTTCCGCACGGCGCGTGTGGGTGCATGCCGCGTCCGTCGGCGAGATCGAAGCGGTCCGGCCGGTCTTGCGGCGGCTCGGCGGCGAATCCGGTGGCCTGGAAATCACCGTCACCACGATGACGCTGGCCGGCCGCGACGCGGCGCGCCGGCGGCTCCCGGAAATCGCCGCGCACCAGCTCGCGCCCCTGGATTTCGTGACGGCCGTCCGGGCCTTTCTCGCGCGCCTGCGACCCCATCTTATTCTGATTGCCGAGACCGAACTGTGGCCGAACTTCTTCCATGAAGGAGCCCGCGCCGGGACGCGAGTTGTCTTGATCAACGGCCGCATGTCGGCCCGTTCGCTCGGCCGCTACCGGCTGGTGCGCAGGCTGATCGGTCAGACGCTGGCGGAGGCGGAAAAGATTCTGGTGCAGACCGCGCTCGACGCCGAGCGCTTCCGCGCACTCGGCGCGCCCGCCGACCGCGTCTTTATCACGGGCAACACCAAGTTCGACCTCGACGACGCCCCGCCACCGCTCCGGCCCGCCCTCGCCCGCTTCGCGCCCGACCGTCCGATCCTCGTGGCCGGTTCGACCGCCCCCGGTGAGGAGCGGATCGTGCTCGCGGCGTACCGTCAACTAATCGAGCATTACCCGTCGCTCGCGCTCGTTCTCGCCCCGCGCCATCTTGAACGGGTGTCAACCGTGGAGAGCGATTTGCGCGACGCCATGCTCGACTATGTAAAGGCGAGTAGCCTCGAAGCGCGGCCGGACGGTCCGCCGCACGCGACGAATATTCTGCTGCTCGATACGATGGGCGAGCTGCGCGCTTTCTACCGGCGGGCGTCGATCGCGTTCGTCGGTGGCAGTATGGCGCCGCCGCGCGGCGGTCAAAGTCTCGCGGAACCGGCCAGTATCGCCGTTCCCGTCTTGTTCGGACCTCATTATGAAAACCAGCAGGAGCTGGGCGATGCGCTTATCGCGGCGAGCGGCGGCGCGGTGATTCACGACGAGGCGGGACTCGCCGATCGCTGCGCGCGGTGGCTCGCCGACGACGACTCGCGCCGCATCGCCGGAGCCCACGCGCGCGGCGTAATGCAGCGGCTGGCGGATGGCGCGGCCAACACGGTTCGCCATCTGCAACCGCTGCTCGCTCGCGGCTGAGTAACGGATGGGTGGACGGCCGGCAATTGCGAAGCTTTGGCAACCGCGCCTTTCCGCGTCGCAGTGGCCATTGTGGGCGGCGCTCACACCGTTGTCGGCGCTCTACGCGGCGGCCCTCGCGATACGTTCACGATGGTGGCGCGGCATAGCGCAAAGCGCTCCCGTCGCCACGATCAGCGTCGGCAATCTCACCGTCGGCGGCAACGGCAAGACGCCCTTCACGCTGTTCCTGGCCGGCCGGCTGCGTCAGCGCGGCTACCGGGTCGGGATCGTCAGCCGCGGTTATGGCCGGCGACCCTCGCACCGGGCCGCTACATTGGTCGCGGACGGTGGAAGTTCATTCATTGACGCTGCCGCCGCAGGTGACGAACCCGCGATGATGGCCCATACGTTTGACGGTCCGATCGCGGTCGCGCGCCGCCGGCTCGATGCTATCAGGATGCTGGCCGCGCGCGCGCCGCTCGACGTGATCCTCCTCGACGACGCCTTCCAGCATCTGCGCCTGCGGCGCGACCTGGACCTCGTCCTGATCGCCGCGCCACGCGGCGTGGGCAATGGATGGACCCTGCCCGCCGGACCCCTACGCGAGCCACTCAGCGCGCTCAGGCGGGCCGACGCTGTGATCCTGATCTCGCGCGAGGTACCCACGGATCATTCGCTCCCTCCGGGCTTGCGCGGAGCGCTGACGACCAGCACCGTCCTGCAGGCGCGCGTCAGACCGCGGGCCCTGGTGCGTTCGCTCGATGGCGCGTGGACCGAGTCGACGCTCGCGCTCAAGGGCAAACGAGTCGCAGCGGTGAGCGGCCTCGCCGAGCCGGGCGGGTTTGCCGCGATGCTGCGGGAGCTCGGCGCGAAGCTGGTCGAGACCCTGGAATATCCCGATCACCATCGCTATTCGCCCGGGGACTGGCGTGCCATCCTGAGTGCCGCCGACGGCGCCGAACTGGTGCTGACGACGGAAAAGGACCTCGTCAAGCTCGAAGGATTTTCGCCCGCCCTCGCTTCGTTATACGCTGTGAGGCTCGAAATCGTGATGGAGGCGGCGGACGAGTCACAGCTTCTCGCGATGGTCACGAGTTGTATCGAACGCAAGCGGCGCGCGGGGGCCCCATCCGCCGCCGCGCCGGCCGGAGTGGGCCGTTGAGACACCGGGGCGACTGAGATCTTTTGGGAGTGATTCTTATGGCATTGAGTCCGGACTTGCTGAATATTCTGGCGTGCCCCAAGTGCAAGGGCGAGGTTCGTATCGACGCCGACCAGACCGGCCTGGTCTGTGCGCCGTGCAAGCTGCGCTATCTGATCAAGGACGACATTCCGATCATGCTGATCGATGAGGCCGAAAAACTTCCGTAGCAGGGTGCCGGTAATTGTGGCCCTGGGCTGAAGTGAAACCGCCGCATTCGTCCGCCAGCCCGGACTTCGTCCCAATTCGCGCGGGCCGCCGTATCCTCTATCTTCGCCCTGATCTGGCGCCCGAGGCGCCGCTTATCCTCGCGCGTATCGACGAGCTGGGCCGTACCTCGCGCGCCGGCGCCGGAATCCGCCAAAGCGGATTCGCGTTCGCGATCGGCGATCGGCTGAACGTTTTCTTTCGGCGTTCGCGGCGTGGCGGCCTGATGCGTCTAATCAACCGCGACATCTACTTTGGGAGACAGACGCGGCCCCGGCGTGAGCTTGCGATCGCCGCGGAAGCGACGCGGCGCGGGCTCCCGGTGGCGGAGCCGCTCGGCGCCCTGATCGAACCGCTCGCGCCCGGAGTCTATCGCGGGGCGATGCTGACGCGCACCCTCAACGGCATGACGCTTTGGGAATTTATCCGCACCGACGACGATCCGATCGTCCGCGCTCATGTGTTCGAGCAAGCGCGGCACGCGATTGAGCGAATCCATCAGGGCGGTCTATGCCACGCCGACCTGAACCTGCACAATCTGTTCGTGACACGCGCGGGCGAAAGCTTTACGGTGGTTATCCTCGACCTCGACAAGGCGCGCCTCTATCCAGGGACGTTGCCGCCGCACCTTCGTCAGCGCAATTTGCGCCGTCTCGCGCGCTCGGCCCGCAAACTTGATCCGGCACGCCGTCTGCTCGACGACGCCGCGCTCAACCTACTGATTGGAGCACGACCGTGAACCATCGCATCGTGGGTTTTCATCAGGACGAACATCAGGACTGGGTGGCTGAGCTCGACTGCGGTCACAACCAGCATGTGCGGCATGATCCGCCGTTTCAGACGCGCCCGTGGGTGCTCACCGCTGAGGGCCGTCACAGCCGACTCGGGCTCGAACTCGCCTGCAAGAAATGCGACGAAGGTGCCCCTCGCGACCGTCCGCTCAACTGAGAAATAGCGACCAGTCAATTACGGGATGCGCCGTTGCTCGCGCCGAGCCGCGAGACGCGAATCACGCCCTCAATCGCGGCGATCGAGTGCATCAGGTTCCGCAACTGCGCCGCGCTGCTGACGCGCAACTCGAACAGGGAGAGCGCGCGGCCGTCCTGCCCGGTGGTTTTGACCTGCGCGGTCGAGATATTTACCGCGGCCGTCGCGATCGCCTTCGACATCTCGGCCAGCAGGCCGGGCTTGTCGATGCACAGCACTTCGAGCTGGATGGGACGCAAAGTGTCCTCGCCGACCTTCCATACCACGGGGACACGGCGCTGCGGATCGGTGGCGAGCGCGTGCGGGCATCCGGCAAGATGCACCGTGACGCCGCGGCCACGCGTGATGAAGCCGGTAATCGCCTCACCCGGCAACGGATTGCAGCATCGCGCGAACCGCACGAGCATGTCGCCGATCCCCGAGACGATTACCGCGTTGCCGGCGGACCCGCCGTCATCCGGCGCGGGATGTCCGTGACCGGTCGCCGGTAGCGCGGGTTTTTCGCCACGATAAAGCTTGAGTTCCTCGCCGATCAGAAGCTTGCCGAGAAACTGCGGCGCCGTCACGATCCCGTAACCGATCGCGGCCAGCAGACTGTCCGTGTCACGCTGCGAAAATTCCTTCAGCGTGGCGTCGAACCGTTCGCGCGATTTGACTTGCGCGAAACTGAGACCAAGCGGCGCAAGTTCGCGATCGACCAGCGAGAGTCCGACCTCGCGCGAGCGTTCCGACTCCTGCTGGCGAAGCCATTGACGGATGCGGCTCTTGGCGCGCGCGGTAACGACAAAGCTCGCCCAATCTTTGCCCGGGGTCTGGCGTTCTGACGTGATCACTTCGACCGTGTCGCCGGATTTGAGCTTGTAGCGCAACGGCACCATCCGGCCGTTGACCCGCGCGCCCGTCAGATGGTTGCCCACCTGCGAATGGATGCGGTAGGCAAAATCGATCACCGTCGCGCCCTGCGGAAAATCGAGCACATCACCCTTCGGCGTAAAGACGAAGACCTCGGCGGCAAAGAGGTCGTCCTTGACCGTCGAGAGAAATTCCTGCGGATCCTTCAGGTTCTGTTGCCATTCGAGGAGCCGGCGGAGCCAGGCGAAGCGCTCGGCGTCGCGCATCTGCGCGCCCCCGCCCTCCTTGTAACTCCAGTGCGCGGCGATCCCGTGCTCCGCCACCTGATGCATCTCGTGGGTACGGATCTGCACTTCGATCCGCTGCCCGCGCGGACCAATCACCGTGGTATGCAGCGACTGGTACATGTTGACCTTGGGCAGAGCGATATAATCCTTGAAACGGCCCGGGACCGGCTTCCAGCTCGCATGCACCACGCCCAGCGCTTCGTAACATTCGCGCACCGAGTTGACGATGATGCGGAAGGCGACCAGATCGTAAATCTGATCGAAGGTTAAATCCTCCTCCTGCATCTTCTGGTGGATCGAAAAGAAGTGCTTCGGGCGGCCCGTCACTTCGGCCTTGACCCCGGCGTCGGCCAGCCGGTCGTCGAGGATACCGAGGACGGATTTAATATATTTCTCGCGCTCCTCGCGGGTCTCGGCCACTTGCGCCTTGAGCGTCATGTAGGCGGTGGGATTGAGATAACGCAGCGAGTAATCCTCGAGCTCCGACTTGAGCCAATAGATCCCGAGGCGATGCGCGATCGGAGCGTAGATTTCCATGGTTTCACGCGCGATCTCCTCGCGCCGCTGGGGCTTCAGATGATCGAGCGTCCGCATATTGTGCAGGCGGTCCGCAAGCTTGATCAGCACGACCCGGATATCGTGCGCCATCGCGATGATCATCTTGCGGAAGTTTTCCGCCTGCTTTTCCTCACGGCTCAGAAACGTGATCTTGGAAACCTTGGTCACGCCGTCGACCAGCCGCGCGACCTCGCCGCCGAACAGGCTCCGAATCTCTTCCAGCGAAGCGTGCGTGTCCTCAACCACGTCGTGCAGCAAGCCGGTAATCACCGAAGGCAGGTCCAGTTTGAACTGGGTGATAATCAGCGCGACGCTCAGCGGATGGATCACATAGGGCTCGCCCGACTTGCGCTTTTGCTCACCGTGCATCCGCGCCGAGTAGTCGTAGGCCCGGCGAATCAGCGCGGCGTCGGCCTGCGGATTGTAGGCGCTGGCCTGACGAATCACTTCCTCGAGTTGATCCGGATAGCCTTCGCTTTCGCTTACCCCTTCCACGGCACAAAGTCCTCCGCCAGACGGGCCACCTTCAGCCGTTCGGCATTTACGATGGCCGCAAGACGCGCCAGCGAAACCGCAACGTGGGCGTTGATAATAAGATAATCATAGTCCGGCCAGGCGGAGGCCTCGTCATGCGCCCGCTTCAGGCGGCGCGCGATCGCGTCCGCGCTCTCCGTGCCCCTCCGCCGCAGGCGATCCTCGAGTTCCGCGAAGCTCGGTGGGAGCACGAAGATACCCACCGCGTCGCGCGGGTACCGCTCCCGGATTTGCCGGGCGCCTTGGATATCGATATCGAGCAGGATGTCGCTGCCGCTGCTTATCGCACGCTCAATGGGGTCGCGGAGTGTGCCGTAGCTGGATTCGAAAACCCGGGCGAACTCGGCGAACTCGCCCGCCCGCGCACGGCGCTGGAACTCGTCGTCGCTCACGAAATGGTAGTCGAGACCCGGAGTTTCACCGACGCGCGGAGTACGCGTGGTTACCGACACCGACATCTCGAGCCTATCGATTTTCTCCAGAGCGCCGCGCGAGATGGTGGTCTTGCCCGCGCCGGAGGGTGCGGAAAGTATAAAGATAATGCCGCGTCGCGGCCGTTTATCCTCCTCCATTTAATTACAATATAGCGGATACGCGCCCGGTAAATCGATTTCGCGTGCGGACGTCACTCGACGTTCTGGACCTGTTCCCGCATTTTCTCGATTTCGCCTTTCATTTCCACCGCGATCTGCGACATCTGCGCGTCCTGCGACTTGGCGCCGATAGTATTGATCTCGCGGCCCATCTCCTGCAGCAAAAATTCGATTGCCTTGCCGACCGTGCCGGCGCGGTTGAGCAACGGGCCCATCGCTTTCAGATGGACCCGCAAACGCGTCATTTCCTCGCTGATATCGCCATGATGAGCAGCCGACAGAGCGTCCTCGTACAACCGCTTTTCGTTGATTGGTGCCTCGCCCAGCAGCTCGCGCATCCGCAGGTTGAAATTCGCCGTGATCGCCGCGCGCGCCTTGGCCGCCAACGCCTCGATCCGGGGCAGCACCGCGGCGATGCGTTTCAAGCGCTGCTCGAAGTCGCGCCGCAACTCCCGTCCCTCGCGCGATCGCTCCCGCTCGAGCGCCTTCATTGCCTTGCGCAAGGCCTCGCGCGCCAGGTCCGCACCCGCCTGCGGATCCTCCTCCTGCTCCGCCACCTGAAAAATCTCGGGACGCTGCAACACCGCCTCGATCCCGAGTTGACCGTCGAGCCCAAGCTTCCGCCCGAGCCGCCGCAATTCGGTCACGTAGTTGCGCGCCAACTCTTCGTTCACCTGCAGCCGGACGCGAGCCGGCTTGAGCACAATCGCACGCACAAAGACCTCGACCCGTCCTCGCTCGACGTGCTCCTGCACCAATTTTCGAATCTCGGCCTCCCGCTCGCCCCATCCACGCGGAAGATTCGCTTTGAGCTCGAAGAACCGCTGGTTGAGCGCGCGCACCTCGACCACGACCTGCACCCCGCCGCGGCTCTGTTCGGCCCGCCCGAATCCGGTCATGCTCCGCATGTCTGCCCTATCCCCTTCACGAACTCATCGTATCGTGCCACGCCGCCCCAGCAGTGTTGCATAAACCTCGAGCGTACCCCGCGCCATCGCACCCATACTGAAGCGCTCGACCGCCCGCGTGCGCGCCGCGGCACCCATAGCCACCCGATCCTCGGCGGACGCCGCCAGCTTGATCAACGCACCCGCCAGCGCGGCGGCGTCACCGGGTGTCACGAGCATACCGCTGACCCCGTCCTCCACGACCTCGCGCAATCCGCCAACCGCGCTAGCGACTGCCGGCAATCCGCACGCCATCGCCTCGAGCGCCGCCACGCCCAACCCCTCCTTCAGCGAAGGCATCGCGAACAGGTCGAGCGCCCAGAGCAACTCGCGGGACTCTTCGAGGCGCCCGAGGAGCCGGACCTCGTCCAGGCAGCCGAGCTCGCGGGCTCTGCCCGCGAGCTCGGCTGCCTGGGGCCCCGCCCCGGCGATCAGACAGCGGAGATGGCCGCCGACGGCGGCCATCTCCGCTGTCTGATCGCCGGGGCGCCGCGCAAGGGCCAGCGCTTCGATCAATACGCGATGGCCCTTGCGCGGCACCAGCGTGCCCAGCGCGCCGACGACGATGTCGTCGGCGCGCAACGCGAACCGCGCCCGGGCCGCGTCGCGCGCCCGGGCGTCGGGCGGGACGAAGTGCGCACAGTCCACCCCGCTCGGTACGACGCGGATGTGCTGGCGGACGGCGCCGCCGTCCGCCAGCGCATCCGCCACCCCGCTCGAAATCGCGATCACGCCGTCAACCGCGCGATTGTACAGGTACCCACCGAACCAGCGGTTAGGCCGATAGTCCATCCGCCGCGTGACGACCCGGATCGACGACAGACCACGCGCGTAGGGCGCAAGCGCATGCGCCCGGGAGGTGTGAAAGTGCACGACATCGTAGCGCCCTCGCGCAAGCAGCGCGCGCAAGCGCAGGCCTGCCCCCAGATCCACCGCATTGCGGACGCGCAACGGCCGACAGACGATCCCGGCGGCCGTCGCGCGCGGCCACAGCGCCCCGTCCGGATCGCAAAACAGCTCCGCCTGATGACCCATGCGCAAGAGTTCGAGGGTCAGCCCAAGCACCTGCGTCTCGCCGCCACCAAAGTTGCGCTCAGGATCGACTCCAGCTATCCGCAGAGAACCGACAGGGGCGGCGTCATCGCCGGTATCGTCATCTGGCTGAGCCAAATCCTTCAGTCTGCGGACCGGTAGCGACAGTTCCGTCATCAGACACTCGCGTTCGACTGTATCATCGCGGGCGGTATGACTTCCTGCAGGCCGCCGTCGCGTCGAATCCGACGCTCGAGCATCGCGTTGACCCGCCTTGCCAGCGCGCGCAGATCGCGCGAATTGATCGCCGCCGCATACGCCGCGAGCGTCCGCAGCCGATCGGTGCGGCTCAGACCGGGCAGATTGAAGCGGCCCAGTTGCACGAGGTTGCGGAGTTGGCGACGGGTCCGGCCGAGAAAAAAGCTCCGCCGCGTGCGTTCATGATCGAGCAGCACAAACCGCGGAGGCTCGCCGCGCACGATAAAAATATTGAACGGGGTGAGGTCGCCATGAACGAAGCCCCCGCGATGCAATCGCGCGATTTCCGCGCCGAGCGCGCGCAAGATCGCGCGCTTGGTCGCGACCGCCCCGACCAGCCCCGCCAGGGTATGCAACGGTCCGTTACCTTCGGCCCGGGGCGTCACCAGGAGCTCACGCCCCGTCGCGATCTCGTTACCGAGTATCCACACGGGTGGCGCGTTCAGCCCTGCGGCCGCGAGCTCAGCCGTGACGCGCACGACGTGGCGCGCCGGCGATCCCCGGAACATTCGTTTGAGACCCTTCATACGCCGTGGCCGCTCGATCACCTTGACGAAGAGACTGGTCGGCGTGCCCGTGCCCGCCGCGAATTGGGTCTGAAAGGTGCGCGCGTGGCGCGACCGGCGCATCGGTTCGACGATCCTGCCGTCAGCCGCCGCGACCACGAACTCCGCGAGCCGGTCGTGCAGCTCGCGAACAGGGGCCGGAAGCGCGAGCGTGAGTCGCCAGCCGTCCACCTCGACTCGATCAGCGGTCGGGTTCATCGCGTCTGCCTGATCGACGCGGAATCCAGTGCAAATCCGCGCGGTGTATGCGCATGCTCGGCGGACGCGCGCCGGACCATAGCGGCTACGTCCTCGGGCGCGATCCGCCGCATACACTCGCCGCCGATCGGACAGCGCCGCAAGTAGCACGGACTGCACGGGATTTCCGCGCTCAGGGCAAACTCGGCCGAGCCCCAGGGGGCCGAGCGCAGGGCGGCGGTGGCGCCCCACAGTGAGACCACGGGGCAGCCGACGGCCGCCGCGATATGCATCGGGCCGGAATCCGGTCCGCACGCGGCGTCGCATTCGGCGAATATTCCGGCCAAGTCCTCCAGCCGCGTCTTACCCGTGAGATCAAGCACGGGCAGGTCGCGAAGCTCACGCTGCACCGCCAGCGCGAGGGCGAGTTCCTCGCGCCCACCGATCAAGATGGGGAAAAACCCGGGCACGCCGATAGGTTGGGCGGCCAGGTTCCTGATCACCGCGGCGACCGATTCCGGAAAATAGAGGCGGCTCGGCCACGATGATCCCAGAATCACGCCCAACCGCGGCCGGGGCGTGTCGGCGAGGATTCGGGCAACCCGAGCCCGGACCTCCGGCGACGGCTCGAGGCCAAAGCGCAGCGGTGTCGAAGCGAGTCCGAGCGCGTCGCCGAAGACCTGATACTGTTCGAGTTTGAGCCGCATCCGCGGTTGCACGGTGATTTGCCGGTTGGAGAACCAGTGATTGAATTCCTTGACGTTAGCCGGGGCAAAACCCCATCGTTCGGGCGCCCCAGAACTCAGCGAGGTTATGCCGCTCTTCAAATGACGTTGCAGGTCTATGACGACGTCGAAACGGCCCCGCCGAATTCGCCGCAGGAACGGCACGAAGGACCACGGCGCCCGCGTGCGATCATAAACAATCAGTTCGTTGAGCCACGGATGGCTGCGGAGAATCGGCTCCGACTTCGGCTCAACCGCCCAGGCCAGATGAGCCGCTGGCCATGACTCGCGCATTCGCCCGAGCAGCGGCAACGCGCGCACCACGTCGCCGATCGAGCCGAGCAGCAGAATCAGCACGCGTCGGGGCGGAGGAGTCCGCAAAGTCACACTGGCAACCGCCATCTACAGGAACCTGACCTAATGATAATGGCGTCGGCACGGACAAAAAAGTCCGCTCAGAACAGTGTTTCGGGACTCAAGACGAGACGGCGCTCAGTCCCAATCGAGGGCGCCGCGCTGCCATGCGTAGGCCAGACCCGCCAGCAGAATCCCGATAAAAACCAGCGCTTCGAGCAACCCGAACATCCCCAACTCGCGCAATTCCACAGCCCAAGGATAAAGGAAGACGATTTCCACGTCGAAGACCAGAAAGAGAATCGCCGTCAGATAGAAGCGGACGGAAAATCTGCCCCATGCGCTGCCAGTGGACGGATTGCCACATTCAAAGGCCTCGCCTTTGGCTTTGGGACCCGGATTCCGCGGCCCGATCAACTGGTTGATCATGACCATCCCACCGATCACCACGGCCGCGCCGAAGAGCATCACCGCAATAGGAAACCAGACTGTAATTCCCGAGGTCATTATATTTTCCCGTTTCGCAGCTCGCGGACTCGCCTGCTCGGCTCCGCGGCGCTTCGCCTGACGACGCCGTTATCGTGTATCGACGCACACCGCTTGGCAATAGCGCCGCGACGGCTAGAGCGAGGCGTAAACCGCCTCAAGCAGGGCACGCGGCCGCGGATCGATCAGGATATACGGGCCCATTTTGTTCATCGTGTAGCCGAAGCCGATCCGGGCCTCGGGGTCGGCGAAGCCGAGCGAGCCGCCGGCCCCCGGATGCCCGAACGGGCGCGCATTGGGGCCCATCAGATCCTGCGGCTGCGTGAGCATGAAGCCGGTGCTGAAGCGCGTCGGGATCAGCAGCACTTCGTCGCGACCACTCGACTCCTCGTGGGAGCATCGCGCGATCGCCTCGGGCCCGAGGACGCGTACACCGTCGAGCACGCCGCCGCACGCCAGTGCACCGTAGAGCCGCGCGAGTCCCCGCGCCGTCCCATGGCCGTTGGCGGCGGGAATCTCGGCGCCGCGCCACGCCCGGCTGTTCACCGCGCCGAGCTTCATCGCGCCGGCCGGATTGAAAAAGGCCTTGGCCGTGACCGACTCGGGATTATCCTGGGCGTATTTGAAGATGTTGACCTGTCCCTCGGGCGGCCGCGGCGACTGGAGCATCTGCCCACAGCGCGCGTCGTCCTTGGCGTCGAGTCCGATATAACAGTCGAGACCAAGCGGCGCCGCGATCTCGTCACGGAAATAACGGCCCAGCGTCTTGCCGGTTACCCGCCGCACCACTTCGCCGACGAGCCAGCCGAAAGTTATCGCGTGATAGCCATGTTTCGTTCCCGGCGTCCACCAGGGCTCCTCGGCAGCCAGTGCCGTAGTCATCGCCGCCCAATCGTAGATGGACTCATCCGGCACCTGGCGACGCAGCGCCGGCAGCCCCGCGCGATGATTCAGGAGTTGGCGCACCCGAATATGGTCTTTGCCCGCCTGCGCGAATTCCGGCCAGTAAAGCGCCACCGGCGCGTCGAGATCGAGCAACCCCTGATCGACCAGGCGATGGGCACACATCGCCGTAAGCCCCTTGGTGGTCGAGAACAGATTGACGAGCGTGTCGCGGGTCCAGGGGCGGGTCCGGTCGCGGTCGGCATGGCCACCCCACAAATCGAGCACCGGCGCGCCGTCGATATAGACCGCTACGGCGGCGCCATATTCGTTGCGCTGCGCGAAATTCTCGGCAAAAGCCGCCCGCACTCGTTCGAAACGCGGATCGCAGTGTCCCTGAATATCGACCATGATTCACCATTCCCGAGTATCGCGATGAGCTTTCCATAGCATGGCGGCGAAGACCGCGAGAAACGCCCGCACCCTCGGGCCGGTGGCGCCAA
>Ga0074045_10004375_pt1 | contig 12530 bp, 6 predicted proteins | sample BogForMeECP23OM2_FD_94442 | JGI IMG/M metagenome (GOLD analysis project Ga0074045, IMG submission 94442) | Bog forest soil microbial communities from Calvert Island, British Columbia, Canada - Bog Forest MetaG ECP23OM2 | ecosystem: Environmental > Terrestrial > Soil > Wetlands ...
AAGTTCGCCCCCTGCACCATCAGGCTGAAGCCGGGGCCACCAGCGGTGGCCAGGGCCGGGGTGAGAGAAGTGATGAGCAACTGAGAAGTATTCCCGCTGCCGGGCGCCACCTTGCGCACACTTTGGCTCTCCGGGTCCGAAATGTACAGGTTGCCGGACCCATCCGTCGCAATGTCCGCGGGCTCGCCCAAGGCGGCGCCCACGGCCGGGCCGCCGTCGCCCGATGCGGTCCCGAAACCACCACCGGCGTAGGTGGAGATGATCCCGTCGGTGCTAACTCTGCTGACGCGGAGCTGCGCATAAGGCCCTTGCAGCAAATACAAGTTGCCGGCGGCATCTAGGGCCAGGCTGCCGGGACCCCATAGATATGCAGCGGTCGCCGATCCGCCATCGCCTGGATAGCTGTTGCCGCCCCCCGCAAATGCGGAGATTATGCCGGCGGCGTTTACCTCTCGCACGAGGAGGTTTCCCGAATCCGCGATGAACAGGTTCCCCGCCGTATCCACCACCAAGCCCCACGGATTGTTCAGCTGCGCGCTGACCGCTGGCCCGCCGTCGCCGGTGTAATCGGGGTCTCCGATTCCATTATAGGTTCCGATCCCCGCATAGGTTGAGATGATGCCCTGCGGGTTCACCTTTTTGACGTAGCAACTGTCATTCGAGAAGTAGAGATTCCCGCTCTGATCCACCGCCAGGCCACGCACCTCGCCGATGGCGGTGCTCGCCGCCTGGCCGCCGTCGGGTCCTGGGCCCGGGTAGCCGTTGCCCGCGTACGTCGAGATGAGGCCGCCGCGGGTCACCTTGCGGATGCGCTTGTTGCCCATGTCCGCGATGTACAGACTGCCTTGGGCGTCGATCGCAAGATCTGCCGGGCCATACAATGACGCGGCGGTCGCCGGGCCGCCATCGCCTGAGAACCCGGCAGTGCCGTTGCCCGCAACGGTCCAAATCACGCCGTCCGGCCCCACTCTGCGGACGCGGTCGTCCATGTCGTCAGCGATATAGACGTTGCCCGCGCCATCCGCGACCACTCCGTACGGCTGATTGAGCATTGTATTGACGGCTGGATGGCCGTCGCCAATAAAGGAGTTCGCGCCGCAGTTACTTCCGCAACCCGCAAAGACGTTGATGGTGGCGGGCGTTTGCCAAACCGGCGGGCGGACGGTGATGCCACGGCTCACCGAGGTGATGCCCGAAGGATTGACGACGGTCAGGCTGGCGGTAATCGGAACCGCGATCAGACTGGCCGGCACGGTGGCCGTCAGTTGTGTGTTGTCGACAAACGTCGTGGCCAGCGCGATGCCGTTCCAGTCTACGGTCGAAGCGGGGAAGAAGTTCGCGCCGGTGACCGACAACTGGAAATCGCCGCCCCCGGCGTCGACCCAGGCTGGCCCGGCAGAGCCCAGCCACGGCGCCCAGGCGGCGTTCGGAACGACGTGCGCCGTTACCGTGGTGCTGGCGCTGAATTGCCCGCCAAAAACGGTGCTGTTGACGCTGACCGTGACGTTGTAGTCTCCCGCCACAGCCGGCGCATTCAGGCTCATCTGACCAGCCACGGGATTCTGACCAGGCTGCACGTTCCCCAAGCTCAGTTGCGAGTTTTGGGAAAAGCCGTTCGACAACGCGGCTCCGCCGCTCACCGCGACGGCAGGCATGTCCCCCGTGTTGGATGTGGAGCAGGCGACTGCAAACGGCGCGCCAACGTAAAGCGTCGGCGGGATGCTGCACGAGAGTGTCAGCGCCGGGCCCGCTACCGCCGTGAAGGTCGAGGAAAATGCGACAGCGATCTGCTCGGCAACTACGGTCTGCCCCGGCTGCCAGGTCACGTTCAGGATCCCGTAGGCGGAATGGGACACCGTCAGGTCGGCGCTCAATTTCTCCACCGTCCCCAGCGCCTGGGGAATTGCCGGAGGGATCGCGCTGCCGCTCGCCTCGTCGAACAGCGTCATGGCCAACCCGCTCGCCGTCCAAGAGGCATAGGACGGCATTCCGGTCGAATCGACGGAAGGCCCGTACATGTGCCGATTCCACACTGCCGTCGCTACGTAGCGCTCTCCACTCAGGGGCACTTCGTAGAGCTTGAACGTCGGCGCGCCGGCGGCCCCTCCGAGCGAGGCGATGTCGTAAAGCGCACGCTGATTCCACGCGGTGTTCAGGTTGACGTAGCCGAATCCTCGGTCGGGTTGCCAAGGCGTGTCGTTAGGCGTATCCGCGCTGTTGATCAGAATCGCCTTCGCAATCGGTCCCGCCTCGCTTGTTGCAGGCAGCACGCTGCGGAGCAGGGCCAGAGACCCGGCGATGTGCGGCGCGGCCATGCTGGTTCCGGTCATCGGAATGAAGTCCGGGTTCGCGCCTCCATTCCCATCCCAGTTGTACGCCGTTGAGTAGATATTGGTGCCCGGCGCTGCAATGTCGGGCTTCTGCCGGTAGTCCTCGGTGGGCCCGGTACTGCTCGTGGAGTTCATCACCTCGTGGCTGTTGTTAGGCAAGCCGCCGGTATCCCAGTTGCCCACCGAAAGGACGTTGTAAGCGATGGACGGCGTGCTGACATCGGCATAATCGACCCCGGAGTTGCCTGCGGCGATGGCGGCCGAAAGGTCGTATGTGTCGGTGTAGTAGTCGAACATCTGCGCGCCGACATCACCCGCCGTGCGCGTCGGCTCCCCATAGCTCAGGTTCACGACGGAGGCGGGAGTATTGGCGACCATCCAGTCCAGCGCGTCCGCCACGTCCCGCATGTCCGCCTCGGCCAGCTTTTCAGTCGTTTCGCCCGAGCACGTTTCCGTCAGCGCGATCAGGTACCCGATCTTCAGGTTATACAGCGTATCGATCCCCTTCGCGACGCCCTGGTAGTGCGTCCAGTTGGTCCTTCCTTCCATCGATCCCTGGCTCATCACGATCCCCGCCACGTGCGTCCCGTGCCCCATCAGGTCCTGTGGCGAGCTCGCGTTGTCGGCGAAACACGGGTCCGTGCTGCCGTAGCTGAGAAACACCTGGCTGTTGATCGTCTTGCCCGCGAACGCCGGGTGGTTCGTCCGCACCCCGCTGTCCAGCACCGCCACCGACTCCCCCGCGCCCGTGTAGCCGTTCGCCCAGAACGTCGGCGCGCCGATCGCCGGCACGCTGTTCACGATCAGCGCTTGCAGCTTCCCCACCGCCCACACCCGCGCGATCGCCGTATCCGCCTCCAGCGCCGCCAGCGCCCCGCCCGGCACCTCCGCCGTCAGCATGTTGATGCCCTTGTACCGCCCGATGCGCGTCGCCCCCAATCCCCGCAGCCGGCTTTCCACCGCCGCCTGCTGCGGCCCGATCGCAGCTTCTATCTCCCGAAACGCCTCCTGCCGCAGCTCCAGCGTGATCGCGTTCAGTCCGTCGCGCGCACGGCGCACCTCTACCGCGCTCGCCGTCTCCAACTGCAAGGTCTGCCGGTAGCGCTCCTCGGCCGCCCGGTTTTTCAGGTTGCTCAACGCCCGCGCCGCTCCAGGATCGCGCGCTGCGGCTGTGCGGTCAGCACCAGGAAGACCGGCACCATCGTCTGCATGTCCGCCTGCGCCCGCACGCGGGGATCGATCCGTTCCGCCATTTGTTTCCGCAGTGGAGCTGCAAGAGCGTCTAGCCCTTTTGCGGGAGGCAGCACGAAAAGCGCGCATAGTGCTGCCACAACCAGGGCGCAGGCACGAATCGACTGTCGGGCAAGGCGGCGCACTCGCAGCACCCTATTCCCATGCGGTAGCGCATGAACGGCGCCACCACGCTCACTCCATGATGTGCAGGACGCGACAACGCGCTGGTGCCCCATCCACATGGGTACTTCCGAGTCGACTCTGGCAGTTATTATAAGCGCTTTTCAGGCCTTAAGATCACTTAAGTCCACAATGTACGGCCGGTTGGCTCCGCAAGGCGGAGGGTCCCAGCCACTGCCAGTAGGGCCTGTGCTCTTGTTGCCTGTCCACCGATTCCGAGGCGCGCTTAGTCCGTTTGATTCCAAGAGACGCTGGGGGCGCGCACCAACCGCTTCTGAGATCGAGAACCCCGACTGGATGTCGACGCTGATGGTGCTCTGTCATGCCGGCGAACGGGATGCGGCTCAGATTACTCCTGAAAAGTCGGCTTGTGGGAAGTTAACGAGGGCGAATCTTCTGCACGGATTACTGCGCACCCGGAATGAGCGTCAGTGGTCGGTAAGCCGCGTTCGAAGAAGCGTCGCCGGATAGCGAACGGGAGGTCGGCTTCAGTCCGGCGTTTTTCGTGTCGGCGGCCTCTCCCGAAGTGATCTCTGCGATTCCGATGCTCGTTTCGGACAACGATCCCACAACCCGGCCGAGCGGCGACCCGCTGGATGTCCGCAAGATGCCTGGTCAAGTCCAGGATACCGATATTGACCCTTAACGCTCAGTGCGAAGAACAGATTAGTGTCAACCAGGCGGGCGTGAACCTCCGTAATGGACGTTGGGTCGCTCCGCGTTGACACTTCTTCGATTAAACTGGAACATGTTTCCTTACGACGCTGCGCTGCTCACCGCTGTCCAGGCCGCGCCGCAATCTATCTCGGACGTTCTCCAGACTCTCCAGACCGTCGGCGCCACTTGCGTCGACACGGATGGCCTGAAATGGTTTAACTGGCTATATCTGCAGGTGACACAGGCCGTCGAGGCGCGCGTCGCCGCCGGCGAATTTGACGATCCCGCATGGCTGGCCCAACTCGACGTACAATTCGCACGTCTCTATTTTTCCGCCCTAAAATCCTCACTCTCCGGTGAGGCAACACCCAGTTGCTGGCAAGTTTTGTTCGATAGCCGCGACCACGATGCTATCGCGCGGATCCAGTTTGCGCTCGCAGGCATTAACGCCCATATCAATCGCGATCTGTCCGAGGCCATCGTCGCTACCTGCCAGGCTACCGGCACGACTCCAGATTCTGGTGGGGCGCACTATAGCGACTACACCGCGCTCAATTCCACGCTTGACGGCCTCATCGAATCCGCCAAGCTCACACTGAATGTCCGCCTCCCCGGCGGGGCGCTGCCCCCGATCTCCCAGCTAGAAGATACAATTGCCGCCTGGAGTGTGAGCGCGGCTCGGGAGTCGGCATGGCAAAACGCCGAACATCTTTGGCAACTGCGCACGATTCCGTCGCTTACTGCGAGCTTCATGGACATGTTGGACGGCTTGACCACTGTGATCGGCAAGACGCTGTTGGTGCCGGTGCCGTGAATGGGAAGAGAATGACAGTGGCAGATCCGCAACGCCGGTCTTGAGGGGCGATGCCACCGGCGAGTATTCCTTCAGTTCTCCTCGAGGCCGATGCGCACTTCATCGCCACCTCTCCCGTGAATCGTCTCCCACGGGATTTTCCGGCGGGTATAGGAAAGGTCAATGACAAGAAGAGAATTCATCCCCGTTGCCGCCTCAGTCGCAGCAGACGCCTCGTTTGGTCAGGATATGCGCGGCCCAACTCTCGAGGCGAATGCATGTCAGGTCAACCTCGACAGCTCAGGCTCGCTCGCTTCCTTTCAGGCTGAGCGACTCGATCTGCTGAACGTCCGCCTGGGCGCTTCCCACCCGCGCGTAGTGTATCTCGGTAAGGCAATCAATACCTGCGATAGGCCCAGGAATCGGATGCGGCAAGGCCAGGCGCAAGTCTTCGAATATGGATTCCAAGATCCCTACCCGCTGGAGGTCCGGTGGGAGGTGGAACTCCTGGACCTCGGGTCGCGCGCCACTGCGTTGAAGCAGAAGATAGTTCTCCGCAGCTCAAGGCCCATTCGCGAGCAGATCATGGTCCAGTTGCCGCATAACATCCAACTGCCATTCTCGTCCCGCCAGGTGTTCCTTCCGATGAAGAACGGCGTGGGACGGTTGAAGGAGGTGCGCGGCCTTGACAATGAGGATGACTACGTCTTCGAGTTATCCGGCTCCTGCGGCAGTGCGCGCCCGCAGATGCTCGCGATCCCGATGGTGCATGAAAGCTCCACCCAGAGCGACGTCCGGCTGACCCACTGCACGGATCCGTTGTTTACCTCATTGATCCGGCTTCCCTTCGGCGAGCTAGCTGGCCAGATCCACTGGATCTATCCCGCTTCCGTGGGACTGCCGGCGGGAGAAGAAGAACGGACGGTTTACACAATCGTCCACCATGGCGGCCCAGAGGAGGCAATCGATCTTTTCTACCGGACCGCTCTGGCCGACGTGAAACCGGGCCCGGATTGGCTGCACGACGTGGCGATGGTCGATTTCGACTACCTGAGTAAGAACGGCCACGGCTGGTTCGCAGACATCAACAGGCTGACCGGGCTGATCGCGCCCGCGGACCGGCCCAAGATAGTGCTCGCGCTCCATGGTTGGTACGACCTGATCGGGAAATATACCTTCCTGCCCAAGACAGGCTCGCTCGAAAAGGAATGGACTGCATTTCCCGCGGCGCGTTCCGCGCTCGTGCAGTCCTGGGGCCGCGGGCCCGACGCCGGCAGCCTCCCCACCCTGCTCGAAACGCCCGGCTACGGCTGGCCGCGGAATTCCGTCGAAGCGCTGCAGCCGGTTCCGATGAGCATCGAAGAGATGCATCGGCGCATCCGGTTTGCGAAGGATCGCGGATTCCGCGTGGTCCTCTATTTCGCCGACGGCTTGAATGCCTGCGACGCCTTGAAGGACATCTACGATCCCGCCAAGGTCTTGAATTGGGGCGGTTGGGAAGGTCCCGATACGATGGGCAAGGTGTATGCCCAGAATCCGATCCATCCCGAGGTGCGGAGGTTCTATACAGGCTACATTCACGCGCTCCTTGGGGAGTACGGGAAGGAGCTGGATGGCTTCGTTTGGGACGAGACTTACACGGTTGCCCCTGGAGCCATTGGATCCCCGGCTACTCCTGGTTTTGCGGATCGGGCGTTGATGACCTTGATGAAAGAAGTGGCGGGCGCGGTGGCAGCTTATCCGGGGCTGGCGTTCCTGTCCTCCGATAACATCGGGTATCGAAAGGACATTCACAACGCCCCTTACTGCCTCATGGCGCACGGCACCTATCAGGACAGTCAATTCCGGCCTGAAGCGTGGCCTTATGCGATCTTCCCGAATTTCCGAAATACCTTCTGGTCCTGCAACTGGGCTCCTGTCAGCAATTTCGACTGCATGAAATTCGGTGTAGAGAATTTCGATGTCCCAGTTGCCATCTCGAATGGGTCCTTCGGCGACGATATCGGAGTCTCTGAGATGACCGGGCCGCAACTGAAGCGCGTGATGGACCTGTTTGCGGTTCGCAAGTCGAAGCGCATGCGCATCGGCTGGATCGAAGAGCGAAACGCTCCGCCCCTTTACCGCAGCCGGCCGATCGAAAACAGGTATAACATCCTGTAGCGAAGCGGCGTGAGGTTAATACGAATTCCGGCTAAGCATTTGCGCGGCGTTGGCAGGAGAGCAGATGACCTCTCAAGACCGTTTCCTTCAGGTACTGCGTCGAGCGATGCCGGGCCGGGTACCGGTAACGCATTTTATCTCGGCTTGCGTAGACCGAAGTCGGCGAAGCTGCCGAACCTCATCTGCAAGACGCCCGTTCCTTGTTCGCGAGATCGCCGATAACACGAAGTATCGCAGCCGGCGCTCTCGCAATGGGTTGAGGACTCGTCGTTGGCGAGCTTGCAGCAGCGCATAGTAAAGCCGGGCGGGCGGTTGGCGAAGCACGGCGAAAGGCACCGCCTCGCCGAGACGAAGACGGCCACCGGGGAGCGGATGCGGCCCGCGGGATTAAAGAACGGTGGCTGGGTGTATGCTGAACAGGATCCGGGCGCCCCAAATGGAAATCCGAGCTGAGGTTGCTCCCAAGCCGCTCCCATCGGCAGCCGCCGCAGGAACTGGGCGGCTTGGCCAATCTGGCCGTTGAAGCGCCGGCAGAGCACGATGATGATGATGGCGCCGGCGGGCTTGATGCTTGGCGGAGCCATTTTGAAAGGCTTCGGTCAAGCCATGCCCTATCGTCACATGTTGAGCCGACTTACAACGCGAGGGGGACCAGATAAGCCCGCCCGGTTGTGTAGGCTGCCCAGAATGGGACATCCCGGCTTTGTCCCCGGTTCAAAGGGGAACAAGCAAAACTCCTAAACGGCCCTTGCCGAGGAGGTCAGCACTGCTTAGCCTCCTTGTGCCAAGGCGGTTCGCTGGGCGATGAGGGTTCTCCAGGACGATCCCCTCCTTGGTGAAACTCTGCGCATACCAGAAGTGGCCAGGGATTTCAGTGCGTGTTCTTGACGTGTCTTTGCGGCAAAAACACGGTTTTTGGCGGTGTTTGGCCGAGCGGATGGGGCGCTACGGGCGGTAATTCCAGAGCAGTTCGACCTCGGTTCCGCCGAGGGAATGGGTGTCCTGATAGGCGTAGCGGCCGTAGCCGGGCTGGTCGCGCTGGCCCCAGGCGCCGGACTGGGAAGTGGGGAAGCCGGCGAGGGTCCACTGGCGCTTTTCGCGCTCGATGTCGGAGACGTCGAAGGCGAGGTGGTGCAATCCTTCCCCGTATTTCGACATCTGATCCATGTAGGTGGTCGGGCCGACGGTGGGTCCGATCCATTCATAAACGACGTCGCCGTGGCGCTGCCAGCCGAGGAGCTGGTCGAAGTGGCCGGGCTGGCCGTGGTACACCAGGTCCCAAAGCGGCGGATGGGTGAATTCCATGGTGGGGAAGCCAAGGCGGACCCAGTAGCTGGAAACGGCCTTGAGGTCGCGGGCCACGAAGGCGTATTGGGAGAGCCGTCGGGCGTCAGGCGGGGCGGCGGGGGCGTCGGGCAGACCCGCGCCGGCGGGAGTGTAGAAGATTCCGAGAACGTATTTGCCCTGCGCGGCGGTGTCGAAGAGGACGTAGCGGCCGCCAGCGCCGAGATCACGGGATTCCAGGACCGCGACACCGGCCTGGTTGAGACGGGCCAGTTCCTGGTCCAGCGCGGCGGCGGTGGGGGCGCGATGCAGGAGCGCCAGGATGCCCTGGCCGTGCCGCTTCTTATAGGCGGCAAAGACGGTCCGGTCATCGAGAGGCTGGATGAAATCGACGACGATATTGCCTAAACGCGCGACCGACCAGCGGAGATTCGGGGCGGCGCCGGGATTGGGGCGCGCCTCGATCATGCCCATCTTTTGCCAACCGGCGACGGTGCGGTCGATATCGTCGACGACCCAGAAGACGCGGTCCACGTGCTTGTAGAAAGCGGGCAATTGGGCGGCCAGGGGCGCGGCGGTCCCGAGCAGCAGAAGCGCGGCGATGGCGGCTGTGACGATCGTCTTCATTTCAACCCTTATTTCCATTTTCACTCCCGGCTTCCGGTCATCGTATCACGGGCCACCCACTGTTGATCCTCCAAATTGCGGCTCTTGGGTGCGTTTTGTCCGGAAGCCGTCTTTTGGCTCGGCCGTCCCACTGGCCGCGTCAACAACTCCGCGATGTCGCGCTCCAGGCCGTCGTTGGCCGGGATGCGAATGGCGTACTTCACGCCCCGCTCTTCCAGCGCCTCGTAGATCTCCGGCTTGGCGAAGGCCGCGTCCGCACGGAACACCACCTCCGTGTCGGCCTTCTGCTGCCGGTCGATCTCGGGAAACAGCAGTTCTTCCCAGTCGTCGGCACTGTGGACGTTGCCGGGCCGGCGGTTGGCGAAGGAGGGCGACAGCTGCGCCTCGCGGGGGCGAAGACGGCGCCTGGAGGAAAACACGCAACTCCCAGGATCAGATGGCGGCTGGCGGTATCCTGAATAGAATCCGGGAGTTGAAATGGGAATTCCCGCCTATCTGCCGGCCCAGGACTCGGCATCATCTGGTTCGGTCTGAAGCTGATCGATCGATCCAAGGCCGCCCGGGGCTTAGTGGTACCGGGCGCAAGGAGATTTCGCATGTTTCGTTCCATTCGGCGCCTGCTCTTTGCCTCTCTCCTGTCCTTGCTCGCCGCGGCCCAGATGGTGAACCCGGTCATCGATGCGCCCGGGCAGCCTTTCAGCTACCCGGCGGCTCCCACAGATGTGATCGGCATCCGGGACGCGACCGCCGGGACTGAGATCACACCGGAAGGCTACTTATACACAGGTTACGGCGAGTTGATGTTCCTGACCGGTTATCCGGCCACGCCTGCGTCGCAGCGCATCCGCACCCTCGAGAAGGGACATTTACCTATTGTCAGTTATGAGTACCGGGACAACGATGTGGTTTACCGCGTGACCGCGTTCAGCAGCGCGTTGCGTGAAGACGGAGCCGGCCGGCGTCCACTAAACTTCATCCGCGTGACGGCGCGCAATGCCAGCGCCGCGCCGCGCGCGTCGTATTTTAATGTGGCGTTCCGGTACACCGGCGAGGTGGACTCGGCCGGCGGCGTCGGCAACCATCGCTTCCTGCGGCCGGTGAAGCCGGCTGAACACGGCGAATACGCCCAGCCCGGCGCGGAGTTCGACCCGAACTGGGAGTACGGCTTCCAAGGCGATTGCGCTACCCGGTCCGGCAAGGTCGTGTACTTGTTCCCATCCGCGCCGAAACCGGTGCTGTGGCTTACCCGCACGGACCTCTACACGGCGCCGCGCCGGTCCCGCGTGCTGCCGGACACGCCGGTCCTCATGACGCAGTACGCCCTGCGCCTGGCGCCAGGCAAATCCGAGACGCTGGTTTTCAAAATGCCCGTCGAGCCGATCCCATCCAGCGACACTGCGCGGCTGAACGCACTGCGCGGGGCCTCTTTCGACGATTACTTCCGCGAGACCGCCGCCTGGTGGGAGCGCGAATTGGCGCGCGGTATACAGATCTCACTCGCCGAGAAGAAGGTAACTGACACCTTCAGCGCCAGCCTGATTTACGACATGCTTGCGCGGGACCACATCGACGACGATTACATCCAGACCGTGAACAAGTTCCAGTATCACGCGTTTTGGCTGCGCGACGGCTCTTTTATCGTGCACGCGTACGATGTGGCGGGCTACCATGATTTGGCCCGGCAATGCCTGGACTTCTTCTTCCGCTTCCAGCGCGCCGATGGTAATTTCCTCTCCCAGGACGGCCAGTTCGACGGCTGGGGCCAGGCGTTGTGGGCTTTCGGACAGCACTATCGCCTGACTCGCGACCGCTCTTTCGCTGAGCGCGCCTATCCGGCGGTGCAGAAAGCCGTTGCCTGGCTGCGCGACGCGCGCCGCCAAGATCCGCTGCACCTGATGCCCGCCAGCAACCCGCGCGACGCCGAGTTCACCCAGGTGGTCGCCCACGTTTCGGGCTACAACCTGTGGGCGCTGGCCGGGCTGAAAAACGCCATCGCCCTGGCCCAGGCGCTGGGCCGGACGGCCGACGCCCGCGCATTCCAGCAGGAGTACGACGATTACAGCGCTACCCTCTGGCGCAAGCTGGACGAGATTACAGCCAGGACCAAAGGCTACATCCCTCCCGGCATCGATCAGCCGAACGGGCAGGACTGGGGCAATATGCTGACGCTCTACCCCGAGCAATTGCTGCCGCACTTTGACCGGAAGGTCACCGGCACTCTGGAAGGCACGCGCGCCAAGTACGGCGAGGGCCTCATGACTTACGCCGGCCGGTTGCATCATTACCTAACGCTGAAGAACACCGAAACCCTCACGGTGCGTGGCGAGCAACGCCAGGCTCTGGAAGAGCTGTACGCGCTCCTGGTACACACCTCGGCAACGCACGCCGGTTTCGAATGGGGCGTGCAGCCGTGGGGTGATCGGGACATTGGGGATAACCTCATGCCGCACGGCTGGTTCGGAGCCAAGTACATTGCGGCGGTCCGCAACATGCTGTTACGCGAAGAGGAGCAGGATCTTCACCTGCTCTCGGTGGTCTCCCCGGCGTGGGCCGGCGCCAAACAGTCCATCGAGGTGCGCCATGCTCCCACCTATTTCGGCCCTGTGGCTTTCAAGGCCACCTTCCAGGACGCTGGCATGACCTTGGAGTTGCAACCCAACTTCGAAATCGCGCCGCGCCACGTTGTGCTGCACCTCCCTTGGTTTGTGAAGCCCTCCTCTGCGCGAGCGGACGGGAAGGAGGTTGCCATCCGCGAAAACCGCATCGAGTTGCCGGCTACTGTACGGAAAGTGGAGGTAGTTTTCGCGCGGCAGGACGGCGTTGCCGGTATTAGCTATCCGGCGGCAGTCGAGGCGTATAAGAGAGAGTACCGCGCGCGCTACGACAAGTTTCTGCGCGAGGGCTCGCCCGAACCTACGCCGGTGCTCGTGTACTGATGCGGCGCGCTTCGGGTGTTCCTCTAGTGCTGGCCGTACTGGCCTGAGGCCAGGGCTCAAAGCAGATTCCCAATCCCTGAGCCATGCGGCTGGGGTAGGAGTCTGAGAGAATTCGGGAATTAGAAACGCTCCGCAACACTCTCGTAGCGTCCGGCCTCTGATCCCCGGACTGCTCCAGGGTGCTTCTGTGCGCGTCGAAGAGAGTTACTAGACCCGTTTCGGGATAAGTGTAGCCCGTCACGTTCGGCCGCAATGAGGCCACTCCCGGACGGGGACACCGAGGGCCGCGGCGCTTGATCGACAGCCTCTGAACGTCGCGCCGAGGGAACC
>Ga0074045_10004376_pt1 | contig 12529 bp, 10 predicted proteins | sample BogForMeECP23OM2_FD_94442 | JGI IMG/M metagenome (GOLD analysis project Ga0074045, IMG submission 94442) | Bog forest soil microbial communities from Calvert Island, British Columbia, Canada - Bog Forest MetaG ECP23OM2 | ecosystem: Environmental > Terrestrial > Soil > Wetlands ...
AACATGCAGCCCTGATCGGTCATCTTGATGCGGGTGATCCGCTCGCGCAGGCGGTTCATCAACCGCGAGGCGGTGTGCCGCCACCAGGAATCCTCCCGGGTGCGGCGGATGCTCCCCACGTAATCGTGGCCGGCGTCCATCGCCGACAGGAGCTTGGCGATCTCCTCGGGCGGATTCTGCAGGTCGGCGTCGAGCGTGACGATGCGTTGGCCGCGGCAATGCTCGAACCCGGCGACGATGGCCATGTGCTGCCCATGGTTGGCATGGAACAGGATCACCCGCGTGACGTCGGGCCGGCGCAGGAACTCGTCCTTGAGGATCGCCGCCGAGCGATCGCTGCTGCCGTCGTCGACGAACAGCACCTCGTAGGGCACGCCGAGGCGGTCGAGCGCCGGATACAGCCGATCGAACAGCGCGGCGAGCCCCGCCTCCTCGTTGAAGACGGGGATCACCACCGACACCCGAGGCGCTGCCGCTGTCATCGGCGACCCGCGTCGATCACCGCGCCGACGGCCGCGCAGACGCGATCGACGTCGGCCTCGGTCATCGCGGCGTGCATGGGCAGCGACACCGTCTCGCGGGCGATGCGTTCGGCGTTGGGAAACTGGCCCTCGTGCCCGCCGTAGCGCCGCCCCAGCGTGCAGAGGTGCAGAGCCTCGTAAGACACGCCGCTGGCGATGCCGCGCGCTTCCAGGGCAGCACGGAATTCTTGGCGCGAGATGGTGAGCTCTTCGAGCGGCAGCAGGATGCAGAACATGTTCCAGGAATGGCCGTCCTCGCCGCTGCCGGCAGGCTGGGGAGGCAGCACTCCGACCGCCTTGCCGGCGAGCCGGGCGAAATAGCGCTCGGCCAGCGCCCGGCGCCGCGCCAGGAACTCCGGAAGTCGTTCCAGCTGGGCACAGCCGATGCGCGCGTTGACGTCGGGCAGGTTGAACTTGCCGCCGGGGAAGTCGACGTCGCGCGTGCGGTCCGGCAGGTAGGTGATGCCGTGGAAGCGGAGCGCCTCGATGCGCTTCGCCTCGGCGTGGTCGTTGACGACCAGCGCGCCGCCCTCGATGGAGGTGATGTTCTTGTTGGGATGGAAACTGAAGGTGGTGAGGTCGCCAAAGGCGCCGACATTGCGCCCTTGCCAGCGCGAGCCCAGCACCAGCGCCGCGTCCTCGATAACGCGCACGCCGCGCTGCCGCGCCAGTGCCAGCAGCGCGTCCATGTCGACCAGCGAGCCGGGGTAGTGCGTGGGCATGATCGCCCGGGTGCGCGGCGTGATGGCCGCCTCGACCTGGCGCAGGTCGATATTGCGGGTGACGAGCTCGCAGTCGACGAATACCGGCGTGGCGCCGATCTTGGCGATCATGTTGAGCACGGTGAAGAAGCTCTGCGCCGAGGTGATCACCTCGGCGCCGGGCCCGATGCCGCAGAGCTGCAGCGCGACCTCGACCGCGGCGGTGGCCGAAGTCAGCACCCGCACCGGGCGCCCGCCGCAGAACGCCGACAGGCGGGCCTCGAACGTCTGTACCCAGGGGCCGCTCGCGAGGTGGCCCGAGCGCAGCACGTCGTCGACCCCGGCGATCGTCGCCTCGTCGAGCAGCGGTCCGGCGAACTTGAGATGGCCGGACATCACGAGCGCGCCACGAGCCACACGCCGGCGACGATAAAGCCGATGCCCAGCCAGCGCGACAGCGTCACCGATTCGCCGAAGAGGTAATGCGCGGCCACGGCGTTGACGATATAGCCCAGCGACAGCATCGGGTAGGCGATCGATACCGGTACCCGGGAGAGGCCCATGATCCAAACCACCACGCTCACCACATAACAGGCGAGCCCGCCGCCGATATGCGGCTCCAGCGCCATGCGGCCGAACTGGGTCAGCCAGTTGTCGGCGCTGAGCGTGATCACGCCCAGCACGTTGGTGCCTGCCTTGAGGAGCAGCTGTGCGCCGGCGTTGAGCAGTACGCCGGCAAAAAGAAACGAAAATGCAACCCAGGTCATCAACGCCGGGCGACGATGACGCGGCGCGGGTCGCGTTCCAGCTCGACCATCGCCACGCCGTCGCTTTTCAGTTCGTCGTATTCATCCGGCTCCATGATCGCATACGCCTGGTCGCTCGCCTCCCAGCGACGGCGCCACTCGGCAACGCTGGCGATGGCCTTGTCCGGCTCGCTGTCGAGGCCCAACGCCAGCTCGTCGACGAATTCGACGGGCACCACCGTTCGCCCGAGATAGTACGGCAAGGTCTGATCGTACATCCGGATCGAATAAAACGGCACGTCGCGGCGCAGCGCCCCGTGCTCGGCGACCAGGCGCGCGAGGATGGGCGCGGTCGAGCGCGACACCGCGAGCTCGTCATGGCCGGTGAGCACGAGCTGCGCGCCGAGGAGCGAGGTCAGCGCCACGCAGAGCACGCCGGCGGTGCGCTTGCCGCGGCGCAGGCACCACCAGCCGAGCAGGCCGCCCAGGAACCCGCTGGCGCAGCCGGCGGTGATCCACGGCCCGTAGTCGAGCAGCGGGCCAAGAGGTTGCTGCGGGCTGGCGAGACGCTCGGCGAGCGATGCATAGCCGAAAATTGCGAACAGCGTGATCAGGCCGGCGGCGACGACCAGCGGCAGGGTTAGCCGCGCGAGCGTCGGGTCCGACAGGTTGCCGAGCTGCCAGCCGACGACAAGCGCGAGCGCCGGAAAGATCGGCAGAATGTACGACGGCAGCTTCGATCCCGAGGCGCTGAAGAACACGAAGATGCATAGCGCCCAGACCAGCGCGAAGCGTTGCCAGTTGAAGCGGTTGGCGCAAGCCGGCGCATCGCGCCAGGCGCGGGGCGCGGCGAATGCGAACACGCTGAGCCAGGGCAGGATGCCGCCGATCAAGATCGGCACGAAATACCACCACGCGCCGGCGCGTCGGTGCTCGGTGGTGAGAAAGCGCGTGAAGTGCTCGTGAATGAAGAAGAAATCGAAGAATTCGGGATTGCGCGCCGACACCACGGCGAACCAGGGCACGGCGAGGACGGCGAAGACGAAGGCACCGGAGAGGAGGTGCAGGCGTCGCCAAAGCGACAGGTCGCGCTCGAGCAGCGTGTAGACGAACAGCGCCGCTCCGGGAAGCACGATGCCGATCAGGCCCTTCGACAGGGTCGCCAACGCCAGCGCGGCCCACGCCGCCCACATCCACCATCGCGCTTCGCGCGGCGAGGAGGCCGCGCATTGGGCGATGAACAGGCAGCCGAGGCCCGCGCTCATCCACAGCGTCAGGCCGGCGTCGAGGGTGAGAATGTGCGCCATGAGCACGTACCACAGGCATGAGCCGAGCGCGGCCGCGCTGTAGAGGCCCAGCAGCGGTCCTCCCAGGCGCCATCCGACGTAGCCGATGAACAGCACGCCGAGATAACCCGAAAGCCCCGGCCAGAGCCGCGCCGTCCAGTGATGGATTCCGAACGCTTCGTAGGCGGCGGCGGTGAGCCAGTATTGCAGCGGCGGCTTTTCGAAATACTTGATACCGTCCAGCCGCGGCGTCACCCAGTCGCCGGTGACGGTCATTTCGCGCGGAATCTCCGCGTACCGACCTTCGTCGGGATGCACGAGCCTGCGGTAGTCGAGGTTCGCGAACCAGATCAGCGTGAACGCGGCCAGCAGCAGCCATGCTCCGCGCGGCGTCAGCGGGGCAGGGGGCCGGTTCGGGGTGGGGACGGAAGGTGCAGACATCGCAAAGGCGGCGATTCTACCGCGTTCGCGGCCGGAGCGTCCGTGCTAAGCTGCCGCGGCCGATCGACTCGAGTCGTTGTCGATTGCGTGCGCCATGTCCGACCCGGATCGCATTCGCATCGTCGCCGCCACCGAAGGCGAGCTTGCCGCGGTAGCCGAGCTCGCCCGGGTCATCTGGCGCAGGCACTATCCGGGCATGATCAGCGCCGCACAGATCGAATACATGCTCGAGCGCGGATATTCGCGCGCCGCGCTGCTGCGCTTCGTCACCGAGGCAGGCGCCGGGCTCGCGCTGGCCCGCCTCGACGCGCGCCTTGCCGGGTTCGCGGCCTGGTATCGCGCCGACGACCCCGACGAGATCAAGCTCGACAAGCTCTATGTGCATCAGGATTTCCATCGCCAGGGCGTCGGCCAGCGGCTCATCGATGCGACCGCCGACGCCGCGCAGGCACAGCGGCGCCCGACGATCATCCTCAACGTGAACAAGAACAACGCCCAGGCCATCCGCGCTTACGCCCGCAGCGGCTTCGTCATCCGCGAGGCCGTAATCGTCGACATCGGCGGCGGTTTCGTGATGGACGACTACATCATGGCCAAGCGCCTGCGCTCGTAGCGTCGCCTTGCCCGCCGCGGGTCGATTCGCTACCATGCCCGGACCCTGCTGAACCGAATCAGCCTGCCCGAGCCGCCGCGATCGCTTCCGGCGGCGCACTTCCTGGAAGCGACGATGGCGCCCGCGCTCACGGTCTACGACAACTACACGCGCAGCTTTCGCCGCTTCGAAGCACTCGGCAGCGGAGCCGTCGGTCTTTACACCTGCGGCCCCACCGTCTACGACTATCAGCACATCGGCAATTTCCGCACCTTCCTGTTCGAGGACCTGCTCAAACGCGTGCTGGAGTGGAACGGTTACGCGGTGCGGCACGTCATGAACATCACCGATGTCGGCCACCTTACGTCGGACGCGGATACCGGCGAGGACAAGATGCTCGCCGGCGCGCGGCGCACCGGCAAGAGCGCGTGGGAGATCGCGGCGCTGTATACCGAGGCGTTCCTCGAGGACCTGCGGGCGCTCAATATCGAAGAGCCGACGCTGTACTGTCGCGCCACCGACCACATCGCCGAGCAGATCGAGTTCATCGCCGACATCGAGAGGAACGGCTACACCTATCGCACGTCGGACGGCATCTATTTTGATACCAGCAGGCAGCCGGACTACGGCTTTCTGGCGCGCCTGGACAAGGCGGGGCTCGAGGCCGGCAAGCGGGTCGAGCAAGGCGAGAAGAGGCACAGCACCGACTTCGCGCTGTGGAAATTCTCGCCCCCGGGCGAGAAGCGGCAGATGGAATGGCCGAGCCCCTGGGGCACCGGATTTCCCGGCTGGCACATCGAATGCTCGGCCATGGCGCAGAAGTACCTCGGGGACTTTTTTGACATTCACTGCGGCGGCGAAGACCACCTTCCGGTGCACCACACCAACGAGATCGCGCAAACCGAGGCCAGAGTCGGCACGCGCCTCGCCAACTTCTGGATGCACGGCTATTTCCTGCTCGTCAACGACGCCAAGATGGCGAAGTCTGCCGGCGAGTTCCTGCGCCTGAAGGCACTCACCGATCGCGGCTACGACCCGCTCGCGTTCCGCTATCTGTGCCTCACCGCGCACTACCGCAGCCAGCTCAACTTCACCTGGGACGCGCTCGATGCGGCGGCGACGGCGCTGGAGCGCTTGCGCACGGGCGTCCACGCCTCGCCCGGCGCAGGCGCCGCCAATGCCGGCTACCTCGAGCGCTTCAGCGCCGAGATCAACGACGACCTCAACCTGCCGCGGGCTGTTGCGCTCGCCTGGGACGTACTGCGTGGCGAGTTGCCGCCGGCGACGCGCAGGGCCACCCTGCTCGCCTTTGATCGCGTCTTCGGCCTCGGGCTTGCTTCCTGGCAGCCGAAGCGAGAAGTGGTCCCCGACGCGGTGCGCGCCTTGGCGGAGGCCCGTGCGGCGGCGCGCGCGGCCAGACAATGGGAGGCGGCGGATCGACTGCGCGGCGAGTTGCACGCGGCCGGCTGGGAGATGGAAGACCGGCCCGATGGATTCGTGCTCAAGCCACGCTGACGCCGGGCGTTTCGGTCCGGCTCTCGGCCGCCGCGAACCCCGGCGCGGCAACGAACCCGGCTAATAGAGCCGCTTGACTGGGCCGCTATAGAGCACCGGCCCGGTCGGCAACCCGGTCGGCGACCCGCCCTTGGGCTCCAGGCTTACCGCCAGCGCCGGGATGTCCTGCAGCGCCTGCTCGGCGGCGGCGGGCAGGGCGATGCGCACCATGCCGCCCGGGGCCACCGCCGACACCAGCCCCAGCGAATGCGGGCTGCCGCGCTCGGGCAGCATCCACAGCTCGAGGGCGCGATCCGCGGCGAGGGTGAGCGGAGCGATCGCCGCGACGGTGAGGTAGCGGCTGCCGCGGGCGGTCGACGCGAGCAGCGCGGGCTTGGCGTCCGGGCCGGCGAGGACCACCACCAGCGAGCCCTCCGGCAACTCCGGCGCGGGCTTGAGCAGGGCGACGGCGAGCACAACCGCCAGCGCCAAGCTGGACAGCGCCAGACCGCGCCACCATGCGACACCGCGCAGCGAGAGCGAGCCCGCAGCGGTCGTGGTGCCGCGAATGCGCGCCACGATCCCCTTCCACACCCGCTCCGGGGGCGTGACCGGGGGCAGCGCCTCGGACAGCGGCAGCAGGCGCTCCTCCCAGCCGCGCACCGCGTCGGCGAGCCTTCGGTCGCTGCGCATGAGGCGCTCGAATCGCGCCCGCGCTTTTCCCCGCAGCGTGCCGAGCACGTATTGGCCGGCCAGCGCCTCGGCGCTTTCGCGCTCGCCCAGGTTCACCGCGTGACCCCCGCACGATCGAGGCAGGCGCGCAGGCGCTCGAGGCCGCGGCGGACCCACGACTTGACCGTGCCGAGCGGTTCGCGCAGGTGCCGCGCGAGCTCCGCGTGCGACAGCCCCTGGAAGAACGCCAGCGCGATGGCCTGCCTCTGGCCTGGCTCGAGCGCCTCGATGCAGGCCTTGAGCGCCAGCGCGTCTGCTCCGGCGAGCAGCAGCTCCTGCGGTGTCGGTCCGGGGGCGGCGACGGTCACGCCTTCCTCCTCATCGTCCAATGTCACGGTGTCGATCTCGCGCCGGCGCAATTGATCCAGGCAGCGATTGCGGACGATGCTGGTCAACCACGTCAGAGGTTGGCTCTTGGCGGCGACGTACGACGCGGCATGGTGCCAGACATTGACGAAGCTCTCCTGGAGAGCCTCCTCGGCAGCGGCCGCTTCCCGCAATATACGCAGCGCCACCGCGAACAGATGCGGGGACGCCGCGCGGTAGAGTTCTGCGAACGCCTGTTGATCCTTGAGCGCCGTGCGCGCCAAAAGCTGCAGCAGCCGCGCGTTGCGTTCGAGTTGCTTTGCCGGATCGCTCGCCATCGTCGCGGTGGCTAGGCGCGCTGACGGTCCTTCTGCCAGAGCACGTCGGAGCAGCCCGCGGTGCGGTTGAGCACGCGCGCAATCACGAACAGCAGATCGGAGAGCCGGTTCACGTACTTCCGTGCCGGACCGCCCACCGTCTCGATCGCACCCAGGCGCACGAGCGATCGCTCCGCCCGCCGGCACACGGTGCGCGCAACGTGGGCCTGGCTGGCTGCGCGCGTCCCGCCGGGCAGAATGAACTCCTTGAGCGGCGGCAGGTCGGCATTGAAGCGCTCCACCGCCTGCTCCAGGCGCGTGACCTGCGCTTCGCTGACCGCGCTGGAGCCGGGAATCGACAGTTCGCCACCGAGATCGAAAAGCTCGTGCTGCACTTCGCGCAGGCAGTCGGCCACGGTGGCGGGCAGCTGTTCGGCGAGCACGGCGCCGAGGGTCGAATTGAGCTCGTCGACCGCGCCGATCGCCTCGATGCGGGCCGCATCCTTGGCCAGGCGCGATCCGTCGCCCAAGCCGGTCGTCCCGGCGTCGCCGGTGCGGGTAACGATCTTGGACAGTCGATGGCCCATGATGCCTTTGTCGGGGCGGGAGTTTGCGCTGCGCTCGGTGCGGCCAGCATAGTGAATTCGGAGAGCAGCGGCAAGTCGAAGCCGCGCCTGCGGCGGGAAGCGGCATCGCGCTTGTCCTTTCGGGTGGTTTGGTACCATGGCAGCCTGCAACGTGCGACCCGTTCGAATGGAAGCTGCGCCATGAGCAACCCGTATCTCACCGATCTCGACCGCAACACCGCCAATTACACCCCGCTCACGCCGCTGTCGCTGATCGCCCGCACCGCCTACGTCTATCCGTCGCAGCCTGCGGTCGTCCACGGCGAGCGCCGCTACACCTGGTCGGAAACGTATGCGCGGTCGCGGCGGCTGGCCTCCGCGCTCGCCCAGGCTGGCATCGGCCGCGGTGACACGGTCGCGGTGATGGGGGCGAACACGCCGGAAATGCTCGAGGCCCATTTCGGCGTGCCGATGACCGGCGGCATACTCAACACGCTCAACACCCGGCTCGACGCCGAGGCGATCGCATTCATGCTCAAGCACGGCGAGGCGAAGTTGCTGATCACCGACACCGAATTCTCGGCCACGGTCCGGGCCGCGCTGTCGCAGCTCGGCACGGCCATGACGGTGATCGACATCGTCGATCCGCTCGGACCCGGCGGCGAGCGACTCGGCGCTTCCGACTACGAGCAGTTCATCGCCGCCGGCGACCCGGAGTTCGCCTGGACGCATCCGGATGACGAATGGCAGGCGATCTCGCTCAACTACACGTCGGGAACGACCGGCAATCCCAAGGGCGTGGTCTACCACCATCGCGGAGCCTATCTCAATGCGCTGTCGAACATCATTGACTGGGGCATGCCGCGGCACGCGGTCTACCTGTGGACGCTGCCGATGTTCCACTGCAACGGCTGGTGCTTTCCCTGGACGATGGCTGCCAACGCCGGCACCAACGTCTGCCTGCGCCATGTCGAGGCCAGGCGCATCCTTGACGCCATCCGCGCGCACGGCGTGACGCACTACTGCGGCGCACCGATCGTGCATGCCATGCTCATCGATGCGCCGGACGAGTGCAAGCAGGGGATCACCCACCGCGTCAGCTGCCTGGTTGCCGCGGCGGCGCCGCCGGCGTCGGTCATAGAAGGCATGCAGCGGATGGGCTTCGACATCACGCACGTCTACGGCCTGACGGAAACCTACGGGCCCGCGGCGGTGTGCGCCAAGCACCGGGAGTGGGAGGCGCTCGACATCGGCGCGCGCACCGAACGCAACGGCCGGCAAGGCGTGCGCTATACCTGCGCCGAGGACATGACGGTGATGGATCCGCAGACCATGGCCAGGGTGCCGTGGGACGGCGAGACGATGGGCGAGATCATGTTTCGCGGCAACATCACGATGAAAGGCTATCTCAAGAACGCCAAGGCGACCGCCGAGGCGTTCGCCGGCGGCTGGTTCCACTCCGGCGACCTGGCGGTGATGCAGCCGGACGGCTACGCCAAGATCAAGGATCGCGCCAAGGATGTCATCATCTCCGGCGGCGAGAACATCAGCTCGCTCGAAGTCGAGGAGGCACTCTATCGCCACGCCGCGGTGCTCGCGGTGGCGGTGGTGGCTCAGCCCGATTCCAAATGGGGCGAGACGCCCTGCGCGTTCGTGGAAATCAGACCCGGTGCGACCGTGACCGAGGCCGAGCTGATCGAACACTGCCGGGCCCACCTGGCCCGCTTCAAGGCGCCGAAAAAGGTCGTCTTCGGCGAACTGCCCAAGACTTCCACCGGCAAGATCCAGAAATTCATCCTGCGCGAGCGCGCGCGCTCGAAGAGCGCCATCGACTAGCCCGCCGGCGGTGGGCTTAGGCCCGTTTCCGGGTCGCGCAGGTGCGACAGATCCACCGCCGGCGACTCCTTCACCCGCTCCATCACCGCGTAGCTGTGGGTCTCGCGGATTCCCGGAACCCGGGACAGGACCTCGCCGAGGAAGACGCGGTAGGCGCTCATGTCGGCAACCCGCACCTTGAGCAGGTAGTCGAAGCCGCCGGCCACCATGTGACACTCCTGGACCTGCGGGATGGTGGCGATGGCCTGGCGAAACTGCTCAAAGGCGTCCTGCGTCGTGCGATCGATCGTGATTTCGATGAACACCAGCAGCCCCAGGCCCAGCCGCGTCGCGTCGAGGCAAGCGGCATAGCCGCCGATCACGCCGGCGGCCTCGAGCGCTCGCACGCGTTCGGCGCACGGAGTCGGGCTCAGACCTACCGCCTTGGCCAGGGCGACGATCGGCACGCGCCCGTCACGTTGCAACGCATCGAGGATGGCAAGATCGATGCTGTCCAGCGTCTTCATCGCCGGCTCCTTGGCGCCCTGCGCCGGGCCGAGCCCCTGCATGCCGCTTCGCGCCGCGACGGACTGCTCATTCCGAATCGGCAAGAGAAAGCAACGTCGCGTTGCCGCCCGAGGCGGTGGTGTTGACCGTCAGGGTGCATTCGCGAACCAGGCGCATCGCCTCGCCGGGCCGGTCGGCGTCGACCCGCAACAGCGGCACGATGGGCCCGTCGCCCTCGGCGAGCGCCTGCCGGAGCGCGAGTGCGCGCTCTTCGGCGCCGGCGAACAGCACCGCGTCCGGGGCTGCCGAGAGCGCGTCGTCGACGATCCGGCAGCGCCCGCCCGCCCCGGCGGCGACGCGTTCGGCCATCGCCGAGCGCGACAGGAGCACCGTATTGCCACTGTCGAGAGCGAGCCGCACCTGCGCTCGCAGCGCCGGTTCGTCGTCGGCGATGCAGGCGACGCTGCCGCAGGGGTGCAGGCTGAGGGTATTGGATTCGCCGGTCGGGCCGGGCAGCGCCACGGTTGCCGGCAGCGCCAAGGGCGCGACTCCCCCTGCGGCACGAACCAGGCGCGGCAGGTAGTGCGGGCCGCCGGCTTTCGGGCCGGTGCCCGACAGCCCCTCGCCGCCGAAGGGCTGCACGCCGACCACCGCGCCGATCATGTTGCGGTTGACGTAGATGTTGCCGGCGCGGATCTGCGTGCACACCGCCTCGACCGTCTCGTCGATGCGCGTCTGGATGCCGTGGGTCAGGCCATATCCGGTCGCGTTGATGGCCGCGATGACCGACGCGAGTTCGTCTTCGCGGTAGCGCAGGACGTGCAGCACGGGTCCGAACACCTCGCCCTGGAGTTGCTTCAGGCTCTCGATCTCGATGAGCGTGGGCGGAAAGAACGTTCCCCTCGCCGCCGCGGCTGGAAGCGGCAATTGATACACCCGCGCGCCCGCGGCGCGCATCCGGGCGACGTGGGCATCCAGCGCGGCGCGCGCGTCGGCGTCGATTACCGGCCCGATGTCGGTGTCCAGGCGACGCGGATCGCCGACGACCTGCTCGGCCATCGCGCCCTTGAGCATGGTCAGCACCCGCTGCGCAATGTCGCTTTGCAGGCAAAGCACGCGCAGCGCCGAGCAGCGCTGGCCCGCGCTGTCGAACGCGGACGAGAGAGCATCGGTTACGACCTGCTCGGGCAGCGCGGAGCTGTCGACGATCATCGCGTTCTGGCCGCCGGTTTCGGCGATCAGCAGCGGGTCGTTCTGGCGCGAGGCGAGCGCGCGGTTGATGGCGTGCGCCACCGCGGTCGAGCCGGTGAAGAGCACGCCGGCGATGCGCGCATCGGCGACCAGCGCGGCGCCGACCGTCTCGCCGCGGCCGGGGAGCAGCTGCAGCGCCGCGGCCGGGATGCCGGCGCGATGCAGCAGCGCCACCGCGGCGGCCGCGATCAGCGGGGTTTGCTCGGCCGGCTTGGCCAGGACCGGGTTACCCGCGGCAAGTGCGGCGGCGACCTGGCCGACGAAGATCGCGAGCGGGAAATTCCAGGGAGCGATGGCGACGATCGGTCCGCGCGGCGTGGTCGCGGCAAGCTCGCGGTGTGCCTGCGCGGCGTAATAACGGCAGAAATCGGCGGCCTCGCGGACTTCGCCCAATGCATTGGCAAGCGTCTTGCCGGCTTCGCGCACCGCAAGGTCGATCAGCGCCGAGCGTTCCTGCTCGAGCAGGTCGGCGGCGCGCTCGAGGCAGGCCGCGCGCGCGGCGGCCGGGGTTCGCGCCCAGGCCATGCCGTCGCCGGCGGCCGCAGCGACGGCAGGCCCGACGTCGGCGACCGCCGCCTCGACGACGTGGCCGACGACCTCGCCGCGGTCTGCAGGGCTGACCACGGCGGCGCGCTCGCCGCGCGCCGCGGCCAAGCCGTGGGCGAGCAGCGGCACGGCGTCGGCGGGGGGAGGAAGCGCGGCGAGCTCGGCCTCCAGTTCGGCCAGCGCAGCTTCGGCGGAGAAATCGACTCCCCGCGAATTCTTGCGTTCACCATAGAGCGCCGCCGGCAGCGGAATGCGCGGATGCGGGCTCGCGCCGCTCTGCCGGACCTGGCTCACCGGATCGGCCACGAGCTCGGCTATGGCGACCCGCGGATCGACGATGCGGTTGACGAACGATGAGTTCGAACCGTTCTCGAGCAGGCGACGAACGAGGTAGGCGAGCAGGGTCTCGTGCGAACCGACCGGCGCATAGATGCGGCAGGCGCGGTCGAGCTTGTCGGTGCCGACGATCTGGTCGTAGACGCTCTCGCCCATGCCGTGCAGGCACTGAAACTCGTAATCGGTCGAGCCGGCGAGCGTGTAGACCGCAGCAATAGTCAGCGCGTTGTGGCTGGCGAACTGGCCGTAGACGGCATCCGGCGCCGACAGCATCGCCCGGACGCAGGCGAGGTAGGCCACGTCGGTGTGCGCCTTGCGGGTGAACACCGGATAGCCGTCGAGGCCGTCGACCTGCGCGCGCTTGATCTCGCT